>Ga0080006_1130482_pt1 | contig 82883 bp, 73 predicted proteins | sample RS3BMetagenome_FD_69209 | JGI IMG/M metagenome (GOLD analysis project Ga0080006, IMG submission 69209) | Ferric oxide microbial mat and aquatic microbial communities from Rainbow Spring, Yellowstone National Park, USA - RS3B (SPADES... ... | reverse complement strand
ATCATTCCGCCTCCCTTACCATCTTCTGTCCATCGCGCACCGACGCCACAGCGGCGTCGGCCAGTGTGATGGCCAGACGTTCGGCCAGCGCGCTCGCGACGCGACGGCGATACTGCGCGGCCCTTTGGACATGGAAAAGGGCGGCGCGAAAAGATCCTCCGCCTCGTCGAACAGCAGCACCGTGTTGCCCCGCGGGGCGAGATCCGCCCGGCCCAGCAAAGTCCGGCGAGACGTTCCTCGCGATCGGGCTCTTGGCCGTCGTCGTCCGCCTCGGTCACGGGGCGCAGCCGCACGTTGAGATGGACCGCGAGGGCCATGGCGAAGGAGGTCTTGCCGGTACCGGGTGGTCCGTAGAGCAGGATGTGGATCCCGCTCTCGCGGTTGGCCAGCGCTGCTTGCAGCAGGCGTGCGGCGATTTCTGCCTCGCGGCCCAGATGGGCGAATGCCTCCCAGGGCGGCGGATTGCCTGTCGCAGTGCCGAGCAACTGGTCATAGAAATCCCTGGCCGGCGGCGTGCCGGCGCGGCATAGTGAGACCAGCCGGCTGGGCACATGGAGGCTGCCATCCTGCTTGACATACAGGAGGCCGCTTGCCAGCAGGCTCGCCCGGGCAGCAAGCCGGGACGCGATGTCGGCCGGAGCCCTGCCCAGCAGGAGGCCGATCAGCTCCGGGTCGGGGCAGAAGTGGGGCGGCCCGCCACGGGAGGCGCTCAGCCGGTCGAATAGGTTCTCCACCAGCGGATCGAGCTGGTACTGCAGCGCCAGAGAGAGAGAATGGCAGCCTCGGTCGGGTCGAGAGGCAGCGTGCGCGCAATCGCTGCGCTCCAGAGATCGGCTGGGGTGCTGGCGCCGGCGGGCAGCTCGGCCGACGCGGCAGCAATCGCGGCACCGACGCAGCGCCAGTCCTGCGCAGACAGGATGCGGCGGCGGTCTGGGAACAGATCCTCGTTCGACAGATCGAACTCGGTCAGGGCTAGGCTCGCGGCGCTCTCGTTGAGCCAGTCGACGAGCGCCGGTGCCTCGGACATGCGGCGGTCGATCGTGGCATAGACGCGCAGGGCAAGCTGCAGCGCAAAGCGCGACCGGTCGCGCGCGGTGCTGAAATATGCTGCCGGTGCGTGCTGGCGGGCGGAAATGGGCATGGAGCGATCTCCTCGGGATCGAATGACGCAGAAATGGCTTGTGGGAACGTCAGAACCGGACGTAGCGGTAGGACGAGGACGGCGATGCCATCCCGTCGCCGGGGTCAGTGGGCGTGAGACGCCAGGTGGAGCCGGCTCCGCGCTTGGGCTTCCGCTTCACGCAGCTGGGCCGCGGGGATGACCCGCGCGGCCTGCCGTGGGTCTCCAAGGCCGAGTTTGATCACGATGAACCCATCCTTGCGCAGGCACGAACATACCGCGAGCGTCACGCCCTTGAAAACGATCTGGAAATGGGCCAGCTCCAGCCCCTGGCGGAGGCTGGCAAGCGCACACCAGGCCGCAAGCCCAGCCTTGCGCTGCCGGTGGCCAAGGGCCGAGCAGGCCTTGGTGGAGAAAATGAAGATGACGGGAGCCTGGAGACGAAACATCATGATGACCTCGTCGAAAAGCAGAACCAAAACCGACCGGGACAGAAGCCGATTGGATGCTGCTTTTCGGCGAAAAAGGAGGTCATGTGCTTATCTCATAGGGGGTGACATAGTCGGTTCATGGGCTTTCGGCAACTTCGTGTCCCGCAGGAATGCGCGATGCTGTTGATCGGCGCTGCCGCGGGCTTCGGCGGGCGCAGGTTGAAGTCCTCTTTGTCACGTTGTGAACCACCGAGGTTGCTCTAAAGGCGTGCTCGTCAATGGTCTTCACCCGGAGATGTTGGTCGGACAGCGCACCCAGGCATCAACGCCATGCGCGGGCACGCCGCAGAGTTCGGCGCAGTTGTGGCCAAAGGCTCAGAGGCTGAAAATCAATCCGCCGCTGAGCGTGTTGCGCGCAAGGAGCGTTTGGCGGCGTATCTCTGAGCCGGCGCGTCGTCTTGTTGCGGGGCGTAACGATCGCGGCTCTTGTCGCGAGGCGCCGGCACGGGCGCCTTGACATCAATGCCGGATTTCTCGCGGTCGTTTTCCTTGTTGCTACGGGCGTCAGCGTTGATCAGCCGCGCCTTGGTCCGCTATCGTGGCTGGGGTGATCTTGCTCGGGTGTCGGAGGCCTGAGTCACGGGACAAAATCTGTGACGCCGGTTCCGTTTGCTTTTTCGACGCGAGCGGGACGTCCCTCCGTTCACGGCAGCGCGCCCTGACGCGCCGCGCCGAGGCAGGCCTGTCAGCAAAGGAGTGATGAGCATGCTGGAATATCGCGTCGTCGCCAGGCGGATCGACGCCCATGGCGCCGTGGCCCGTTGCAAAGGCGCCGAGATCACGCTCGATACCGATACGAATGGACGGTCCGACGCCTTCAACCCTGCGGAGCTGTTCCTTGCCGCGATCGCCGCCTGCATGCTCAAGGGAATCGAGCGCGTCACGCCGATGCTCAGGTTTAACCTGCGCGGCGTCGAGGTGAAGCTGCATGGAGTCCGTCAGGATAGTCCACCGAAGATGATCTCGGTCGACTACGAGCTGATCGTCGATACCGACGAGGACGACCGACGGCTCGACCTGCTCCATACCAACGTCCGTAAATTCGGCACGATTTTCAACACCGTATCGGCCGCGACGAGGCTCGAAGGTCGCATCATCCGCGCGGCAAAAGACTGACGCCCGCGGACGAGAACCGGGTAGGAATGGAGCGACGAGTTGGCCGCGAAGGCGAAGCAGAACCGAGCCAGTCCGACGACGATGAGAATGACGCGCCGCCCCTACCTTGCGCCGGGCCAAAATCAGCGCCCAGGCATCGCGCCTGTTATGGACGGCGCAAGCGACATGACTAAAGAAATAGCGCCACAATGATGGTGCCAATCAGCAGCACGATCATATATGCGGCGATGTGGCGCATGCCTGCATCGGGGTGAATGCGGCTGACCGCGCAGGCGGCATAGTATCCGACGCCGAAGGGCGGCGAGAATAGCCCGATCCCCATGGCAAGGATAATAACTATTGCGTAATGAACCTCGTTGATGCCGATCTGCCGCGCGATCGGGAACAGCAGCGGCCCGAACAGCACGACCGCCGGAATCCCCTCAAGCACGCTGCCCAGGATGATGAATGCGACGATGGAGACGGCGAAAAAGGTCAGCTTACCGCCGGGAAGGCCGGACATCACATGCGCGAGCATCGCCGAGAACCCCGACTGCGTAAGCGCCCAAGCCATCGCGGTGGCGGCGCCGATAATCAGCAGAATGGCCCCGGACAGCGACGCGGCATCGACCAACATCGGAAAGATCCGACCCCAGTCGAATCTTCGGTAAATCAGCAGCCCGGCGGCGAGCGAATAGACGACGCCGATGGTCGAGACCTCGGTCGCCGTTGCCAGCCCCTCCATGACCGAGGCGCGAATGAGAAACGGCAGCAGCAGCCCCGGTGCGGCGATGATGAAAGTCCTGCCGATCTTGCGGCCCGTCGCGCGCTTGACGTGCGACATGTCGAGCTTGCGGAAGCGCCACCAGATGTGAAGGCAGAGCGTGAGACCGAGCAAAGCCCCCGGCAACAGGCCGCCGTTGAACAGCGCCGCAATGGACACGCCGGTGACCGAGCCGATCGTAATCAGCACAAGGCTCGGCGGAATGGTCTCGGTCTGCGCGCCGGTTGCGGCAAGAAGCGCCACCAGATCGCCGGGCTCCGCCCCGCGGGCGCGCATCTCCGGAAACAGGACCGGTGCCACCGCGGCCATGTCGGCGGCTTTGGCGCCCGAGATGCCGGACACCAGATACATAGCGCCGACCAGCACGTAGTGCAGGCCGCCGCGCACGTGGCCGAGCAGGCTGGCCAGGAATTCCACCATCACGCGCGCCATGCCGGTCATTTCGATCAGCAGGCCGAGAAAGACGAACATCGGCACGGCAAGCAGGATCAGCGAGCTCATGCCTTCGTCCATGCGGCCGATGATGATCTCGGCCGGCGTCCGCGTGGTCAACACAAGGTAGCCGAACGTCGCAAGCGCGAAGGAGAACGCAATCGGCACGCCGGCGAATACCATCACCGCGACACAGCCCACGAAAAAGATCAGCAGATTGAGGTATCCGAGGCCCGCGAACAGCGGTTGCAGGAGCGCCATGGCGCCGACGAGCCCGCCGACAAGGACGATGGCGCCGGCGACCTGCCGGAAGCTTCCCACTCTCCAGAGTTGCAGGAGCGCCACGCCCGCCATCATGGCGAAACCCGCCGGCAGCGCCGCCGCACGCCAAGCGGCTGAGATCTGCAGTGCCGGCGTCGTGATGACCAATTCATCAGCGACGAACGCGTATGCCGGCTCCAGGAAGAACAGCAGGCACGCCAGCGAGGTGACGATCGCGACGGTGTTTAGGAACATCTGCGGGCGCTCGCCCAGCGCGTTGACCGCCGCCGTCATCCGCATGTGCTCGCGTCGCCGGAACGCCACCCCCGCCCCCAGCATGGCGAGCCACAGGAACAGTGTCTCGGCCAGCTCGTCCGACCACACCAGCGGCGCATGGAGCACGTACCGGCTCACGACGCCCGCGAACAGCACGACAATCTCCGCAACCATCAGGACAGCAGCCGGGATCTCGAGCAGCAGCCCCAAGACGGCATCGGCTAAGGCAGCCCAGTCCCGCGCAGAGGGACGGGCACTGGAAGTTGCTGGCTCGCAAGGAACGTTTGCCATGCTGACCTATTATTACCTTGCACAAAGACTGCGGCTCTGCAGGGATCGACCGGGCAGCGGGTCCAATCTTTGCCGCGGCGTCAGGCGCGCCGTGCGACGCGCCCCACCGGCCGCGACCTAGAGCGAGGCGCCGCTGGTCTTCTCCAGCAACCTCCAAAGATCATCGCCGAACTTGCCTTTCCACTCCGTGTAGAAGCCGGCCGAGCGCAGCTTCGCTTGGAACAGATGCGTGTCGACGTCGTTGAACACCATTCCCTTCGCCTTCAGCCCCTGCTCGAGTGTCGCGTTGAGCTTGAAGACGTCTTCGCGCTCACCGAGCGCCGCCTCCGTGAAATGCCTCTGCAGCACCGTCTTCACCTCCGCCGGCAGCTTCGGCCAGGTCTTTCCGCTGGCGAGCAGCCAGAAGCCGTCCCACATGTGGTTGGTCTTCGACAGGTACTTCTGGACTTCGTAGAGCTTCGCCGTGTCGATGACCGCGAGCGGGTTCTCTTGGGCGTCGGCGATCTTGGTTTGCAACGCGGTATAGACCTCGGCGAAGTTAATGGTCATCGGCGAGGCGCCGAAGGCTTTGAACATCGAGGTCCAGAGCTGCCCCGGTGGCACGCGGATCTTGAGGTTCACAAGGTCGCTGGGAGCCCTGATCGGCTTTGTCGAAGTGGTGATCTGGCGGAAGCCGTTGTCGAAAATCTTTGGAAAGGCATAAAGACCGCTCTTCTGGATCTCCGAGCGCATGTAGGCGCCGAGTTCGCCGTCGATCGCCGGCCAGACCTTGTCGTAACCGGACCACGCGAAGCCGATGCCGCTGATGGCGACCTTCGGGACCAGGGTCGAGAGGATGAGCGGCGATAAAGTAAAGAAGTCGATGCCGCCCATGCGCAACTGGTTCAGCATGTCGGTATCGCCGCCGAGCTGGTTGTTTGGGAACACCTTGACGACGACCTTGCCTCCGGTCTCCGTGCGGATCGCATCCGCCGCCGCCACCATCCGAACGGTCATCGGATGCGTCTGGGGAAGGTTGTTGGCGTATTTCAGTTCGAACTCGGCCGCATGAGCACGGGAATATTTGAGAATCCCGGGCAGTGCGATTGCTGCACCAAGAGTGAGTTGCATCGCGTGACGGCGGGGGATGGGCATTATCTGGTGTTCCTCGATGGTGTTTGACCTGGTGCGTCGGCAAGGCCTGGCAAACCGAACCAGGTTAACCTAAGCCCTAGATTTATCAGCGCGCAACCAGAGGCGCCTACTATAGCAGGTAGCGACGCGGTGGAAGCGCGTGCGCTTACGCACGAAGAGGGCGATCAGCTTGCGCTTGTGGATCTTCCGCACGGCGCATTGGGCCGAGATCAAGGCCACCAACCGCCGTGTCGTGCTCGACATCGATAACGGCGAGTACAAAGATCTCAAACCGATCGCCAACTTCGTTGCGCGTTTGCGGGAGTCGATCACTAAGTTTCTCGACCAGCCGATCCGCCGGAGGCTGGCGCCACCTTCGGAGTCGGAGGTTGACGAAACGCTGGCGCAGGTGCAGCGCGTGCCGATCGGCCGATTCCCTGGTTTCGTCGATGAAAAACTTGTGCGCCTCTCTCGGCAGCAATGGATGCAGGGGTTTGACTACCGGGGACCCGGCTCTACTTTCAGGCGTGCAAAAGTGATTCAGACGATCTACGATTGATCAGCCCCTCTATCGGTTCCGCAATCCGCATCGAAATCGCAGACTGCGTAGAGTGCAGCTGTTTTGCTGCGGCCGTGAAGCTCCCCAGCCGAGCGGCCCAAAAAAATGTCTCGAAATGTCTCAGATGGAGATGAAGAATATTCATGCGCCGTTTGCGGATTGTGCAGGAATGGATTGCGGCGGGACCGTGTATATTCTGGGAGCAAGGGCGGCAGACATCCGATTTATCTGAGCCCGGTATGGATTGTACATATCGGACGCCAGGCGTCGTTTGTTTCGTATCGGCAGAAAGTTCTTCATTTTTTGCCCCGCATCGGTTCCCCACCTTACCATAGCATTCAACCTTCGTTCCATTTATCATACAAGATTGGCGCAGTTGTAATGAATATTTGTAATCTATATGATCGCAGTTCGCATAAAATTTGGGCTGTTCTGCGCTCAACAAATTTCGGTAGAAATTTTCTGACTGAACGGGTCAATTATCGGTTGAAATCAACAAGCGGTTGAGGAGATTGGTAGCGACCGTCTGTAGATGCGCAAGCATGGCTTCCTTCGCGCCGTTGCTGTCACGCCGGCGCAACGCAACCAGGATTGCCTCATGCTCGCAGCAGTAGCGTTGTCGTCGCTCCTCGGAGAATGATCGCCGTTTCAGATCAAACCATGGCAAGCGGTTGCGAAAGATACGCACCAGATGATGCACTTCCCGAAGAAAATCGTTGCGCGCGCAGGCAAAAATGCGGTGGTGAAATTCTGCGTCCCAGTGCTCGAAAGTTACGAGGTCGCGTGCGCCGACGGCAATGCGGTGGGCTTCGTGTACGGCGTTGAGTTCGCTCTCGCTCGCACGGGTCGCTGCGAAACCGGCCGCTGCCGGTTCGAGCAATAGCCGAATCTCCATGATATCGGCGGGGCTTGCCCCCTCCATGCGTGCGATGGTGCCGGCAAGCGAGTTCGCATCGGCTACCGAAATAAAGGTGCCGCGGCCCACGCGCCGCGTCACCACGCCGCTGACGGCAAGGATATCGACTGCGCGACGGATGGTGTTGCGGGCAACGCCGAATTCCTCCGCGAGATCGCGTTCCGGTGGAAGGCGCCCTTGTTCCATCCATTCACCGCACGCAATGCGGTTTTTCAGCGCGACAGCGATGTCGCTGGCGACGTGCTTCGGCATCGTGGACCGTAGTTCCTCACGTCTCTCTATTTGAACCAATTGTGAACCATATGTACCCTCACCCTAATCGCCGTTCAGAACGTGATAAGCAGAGATCTTAGCATATCGATTGGTAGAACTCTTGTGAGAGTAAAGCGCTTACTTCCCTCTTGCAAGCGCCAAGGAAGAAGATTACGCGTATTGACAAGACATTCACATGGACTACGATTGGTTCAGATATCCGGAAAAAACCGGTTGGCAAAAATGGTTCTATAAGGGGGGAAACTTTGGAAATTGCCGCCTTTTCGTTTGCCGGTGAACGACATTTCGGCAAGCTCAGTCTCGAGCCCTCAAATGTCGTTCCTTTCAATCTGCCGGCGAGGCATGCGGTGGAAAGGCTCGCGGCATGCGTCGATCGCTTTGCGTCGCCGTGCATGCGATCGCGGATTCCGCTGTATCGCATGACACCCAAAGCGCTGACAGCATGACGACCGCTGCAATCGGTCCGGTCGTCGCCGAAATCGCCGGGGAGGGGTTCCCGGTGGTCATGGTGCACGGTCTCGGCGGTACCACAAACATGTATCAGCCGCAGATGGCGGCGCTCATGTCCTATCGTGTCATTCGGCTGGATCTTCCGGGCGCGGGGCGGGCACCGCTTCCGGATATGCCGGCGAGCATTGAGACAATCACTGATGCCGTGCGCGCCGCGCTTCATGCTCTCGGTGTCGTGCGGGCGCATTTTGTTGGCCATTCGATGGGCACACTGATCTGTCAACGCTTGGCGGCGGAGGATCCCGGGCTGGTTGCCTCCTTGGTGCTGTTCGGCGCGCTCACCGAGCCGTCAGAGACGATGCGGGAGGGGCTTCGCAACCGAGCACGGCTTGCGCGTTCCGGCGGCATCGCGGACATCGCGGACCAGATCATCGCTGGCGCGCTTGCGTCTCACACGCGGGAACATCTGCCGGCAGCCGTTGCTTTCGTTCGCGAATCGGTGATGCGCCAGAACCCCGAGGGTTATGCCTGGAATTGCGAGGCGTTGGCGAAAGCAACAGCGGTCGATCCGCGGCGGATTATTGCGTCGGCGGCGCTCATTACCGGGGACGCGGATGCGGTCAGTCCGCCGCATGTTGCCCGCGCGCTCGCCGATGCGATGCGCGGTGCCCAATTCTCAGTCCTCGATCGGTGCGGGCATTGGGCGCCGATCGAGGCGTCACAAGAAAGCAATAGGCGAATGCTTGATTTTTTCCGCCGCGTCGAACGCGAGGAGCGCGGTGGCCATCGCCAATTCGGGAGGTTGTGATGGCGAACGATACATGGAACGGCCCGAATGCGGGAGGCACGTTGTTCACGAACGTGCGCATTCTCGATGCAACCGGCGAATATCCCTATACCGGTGAGGTGCTCGTGCAAGATGGACGCATCAAACAAATCACGCGCGGCACCGCGCGTTTCGGGTTGACGGGCGTCGGCAGCGCCTCGGCGGCGTATAGCGGCGTCACCGTCATTGACGGTGCAGGGGCCACGCTCATGCCGGGGCTCATCGATGCCCATCTCCATCTCTCCTGGAACAACGCGCCGGGCATCGATCCGATTCAGATGATGGAACCCGAAGAACACATGCTGGTCACGATGGAAATGGCCAAGCTGGTGCTTGATGCCGGCTTCACCGGCGGGCGCGGCGCTGCCGCGGCGAAGCCCCGGCTCGATGTCGTTGCCAAGCGCTTCATCAACGAGGGGCGCTTCCCCGGCCCGCGTTATCTCGCAGCGGGACCGGAGATCACCACCGTCGGCGGGCTCGGCGACGCAATGCCTTCGCACATTCCGCATCCCGGTCTCAATCTCGGGCTGGTCGTGTCGGGACCGGAAGAGATCCGCCGCACCGTGCGGACCCTCATCAAATACGGCGTGGATACCATCAAGCTCAATCTTTCCGGCGAATCGCTGACCGGCATGGGGGCCGAAGAGACGCCGATGGCCGAGGAAGAGGTCGCGATGGCAGTGCAAGAGGCACGCCGGCGCGGCAAAACCCTGGCCGCACATGCGCGATCCTCGGGCTCGATCAAGCAATGCGTTCGTCACGGCATCGAGATTATTTACCACGCCTCGTTTCTTGATGAGGAAGCCCTCGACATGCTGGAGGCCGCCAAAGACCGGCACTTCGTCGCGCCGGGGATTGCCTGGCTCATCAATACCGCCCGGCACGCCGGGGAATGGGGCATCAAGCCGGGCTCGCGGATTGCCATGGAATACGAACGCGAACTGGAAGCGTGTGTGGAGAGCATGAAAAAGTTGCATCGCCGCGGTGTTCGCATCTGCATCGGCGGTGATTACGGTTTTGCCTGGACGCCGCAAGGAACCAACGCCAAGGATATCCAGACGTTCGTTGAAATGCTCGGCTTCTCACCCATGGAGGCAATTCAGGCGGCAACGAAGTACGGCGGTGAAATCATGGGGATGGCCCATGAACTCGGCATGGTGAAGGAGGGCTATCTTGCCGATCTTTTGCTGGTCGATGGTGATCCGCTTGCCGATGTGCGCATTCTGCAGGACAAAAACCGCATCCTCGCGATCATGAAAGACGGTAAATTCCACAAGGCGCCGCGCATGACCGAGCAGCGCCGCCGGCTGGTCGCGTGAACCTGTCTAACGGATATAGCGAAGCCGGTGCCGCGGTGCTTGCCGGCGGCGGGCTCAATCGCCGGCATGTCTGGATTTTGGCGGCGCTGGTGCTCGCTGCCGTGCTTGCCTGGTTGATCTTTGCCATCTGGCCGGCCTGGCTCGCCGCCGTGCTGATCTCCAAAAAGGCATTTTTCAGCGCGATATTGAACGGGCTTACTCTCTCCGGCCTCTATTTCCTCGTCGCGAGCGGCTTCACACTTGTGTTCGGACTGATGCGCAACGTCAATCTCGCCCATGGCTCGCTTTACCTGCTCGGCGCCTATATCGGCTACGAAGTGACGACCCGAACGGGTTATTGGCTGCTCGGAGTTGCGGCCGGGTTCGCCGTGTTGGCGGTGATCGGCATCGCTATGCAGGTTTTCGTCTTCCGCCACCTCGAGGGTGATGATCTCCGCCAGACCTTGGTCACGCTCGGCATTTCCATCGTCGCGGCGGACCTCATGCTCGCGATTTGGACCGGCGCAACGTACCAGATCCCCATGCCAAACTGGCTTGATGGTGCCGTGACCTTGCCGATCGTCACCGCAGTACGTTCGAACGGCGTGCCTGTCTTCCTGCGCTATACGTTTTTTCGTCTCATTGTTCTCGCGATGGCCATTGTCATCGGGATTGGGCTTTGGTTCATGCTCAATCGCACGCGGGTTGGCATGATGATCCGCGCCGGCGTCGACGATCGGGCGATGCTCTCGGCCTCCGGCATCAATGTGCATGCCGTTTTCGCAATCGTGTTCGCGATCGGCGCCGGGCTTGCCGGTTTCGCGGGTGTCATCGGCGGCTCGGTGCTGTCGGTTGCCCCGGGTGAGGACGTGCGCTATCTGCTGGCCTCGCTCGTGGTTGTGATCGTCGGTGGAATGGGCTCGATCACCGGCGCTGCCATCGGTGCGCTGCTTATTGGTCTCGCCGAGCAGATCGGTCTCGTCTATTTTCCCACCTACGGCGTGGTTCTGACTTTCGTCATCATGGTCGCGGTGCTCGCCCTCCGCCCGCAAGGCATCATGGGGCGCTTGTGATGTCCGAATTGCTCACCGCCGCGCGGCCGCGTTTAGACGGGACTTTTCTTGGGCGGATCGGTCTCGGCAATCTTGCGCTTGCTCTATTTCTCGTCATCTACCCGGCGCTCGCCTCCGAATTTTTTATTGTCCAGATCGGGGCCTATTCATTGATCTGGGGAATGTTGGCGCTGTCGCTGATGATTCTCGCTGGCTATGGCGGCATGGTCAGCATGGCGCAAATCTCGATTGCCGGTGTCGCAGGCTACACGGTTGCCATTTTCGGAATGAATCACACCGGGGTGCATGGCTACGGCTGGCCGTTCTGGATTCTGGTGCCGTTCGCGGTGCTGCTCGCAGCGCTCGTTGCGGGTCTGATCGGGTTAATCTCGAACCGCACCGAGGGCATTTACACCATCATGATTACGCTCGCCATTGCCACCGGGTTTTTCTACTTCACGCAGCAGAACTACGCACTCTTCAACGGGCATTCCGGGTTCGCCGGCATCGATGCGCCGAAATTTTGGGGCATCAACTGGCGTGCCCCGGTGCCCTTCTATTATCTTTGCCTCGGCTGCGCCGTGCTGGCTTATGCCGCCGTTCTCTATGCGTCACGTTCCGCCTACGGGCTTGCCTTGCAGGCAGTGCGCGACAATGCCCGCCGTATGCGTGCCTTGGGCTACGACGTGACCCGACACAAGGTGGTGGCCTATTTCTATTCCGGTTTGATTGCGGGTTTGGGCGGCGTTTTGCTGGTCTGGTTCAACGGTCGCATTTCACCGGGAACAATCGACGTCGGCGCCGCGATCAATGTCCTGGTCATCGCCGTCATCGGCGGCATGCGTCACCCGATCGGGCCGTTTCTCGGCGCGGTCGTTGTCGTTCTGATCCAAACTTTTGCCATCGATGTCGTCGGAGCCGAACGTTACAACACACTGATCGGCCTTGTTTTCCTGCTGATCGTTTTCGCTTCTTCGGACGGCATTCTCGGATTGTGGGAGAAGGCAAAATTACGTGCGCCTCGAGACCAGGTTTTTCACCTGGATCCGTTGCGGGCGGGGGTGATGTCCATAACCAACAGAAGGAAGAGAAACATATGAAAAGTAAAACAAGTTGCGCGCTGGCGTTGGCCGGCATGCTGATGGCGCCCGCGATGGCGTATGCCCAGGACACCATGAAAATCGGCGTTCTGGCGACGTTTGAGGGTGCGTTCACGGTCCTTGGTGAGGACGGGATGCGCGGTGCGATGACCGCCGTCGATGAATTCCATGGCATGGTAGGCGGGAAGAAGATCGAGATCATCAAGGGCTCATCGGACGCCTCTCCAGACAGTGCGGTGCGGGCAGCGCGCAAGCTCGTCGAACAGGACGGGGTCAAGGTCTTGGTCGGACCGCTCTCGGGCGATGAGGGCCTGGCGATCAAAGATTACGCGAAGACGAAGCCCGATGTGACCTTCCTCAACGGCTCCTCGGCCGCCCAGGACACCACCTTGCGTGATCCGGCCCCTAATTTTTTCCGCTTTTCCACGGATGGCGCGCAGTGGATGGCGGGCCTCGGCAATTACGTTTACAAGCAGAAAGGCTATAAGCGTGTCGCGACTGTCGCCGAGGATTATTCCTTCCCCTACACGCAGGTTTTCGGCTTCATGGCGGAATTTTGCAAAGCGGGCGGCCATGTGCCCGCGAAAGCCTGGGTGCCGATCGGAACCAAGGATTATTCCTCGGTCATCGCGGCCATTCCGGAAGACGTCGATGCCATCTACGTCGCGCTGGGCGGAGCGGATGCCGTCAATTTTCTGACGCAATACGAACAGGCAGGTGGCAAGGCGCCTCTGATCGGTGGTTCGATCACCGTTGATCAAACGGTGCTGACCTCGAAAGGAAAGATTCATGACGTGCTGATCGGCACACCGTCGGCCGGCCCCACCGCCGACAGCAATCCAAGCCCGGAATGGCAGGCTTTCGTTGCGGCCTATAAAAAGCAGCCGGGTGCGTTCCCGGTGCCGTCGCTCTTTGCCCACGCCTATTATGTCAACATGAAAGCGGCGCTGCTCGGGCTTCAGCTGGTGGGCGACGACGTCTCCGACGGCGGCGCCAAGCTGCGCGCGGCGCTTTCGAAGCTTGTCTTTGAGACACCGACTGGAAAGGTCTCGCTCGATGAGAACCGCAATGCCATTGCCGACATTTTCCTGACCGAGGTCGTCAAGTTGCCCGATGGCACGCTCTTCAACAAACTCATTAAGGTTACGCCGCAGGTGAATCAGACTCTCGGCATTCCGCGTGATGGGTTCCTCAAGCTTGGTAAGGTCGGGCGCGACAATCCCTCCTGTCCGTGAGCTGATCTTACCCGCAAGGCGACCGCCAATGGCTGAAACGTCCGTCGCAGACCATCTCTACGGCGCCGGCGCGCCGGCGTTGGAGCTCGACGGTGTGACGCGTCATTTCGGCGCATTGGCGGCGCTTTCCGGGGTTACCATGCGAATCTCGGCGGGTGAGCGACGTGCGATCTTGGGCTCGAACGGCGCCGGCAAAACGACGTTGTTCAATGCCGTCACGGGGGAGTTTCCGCTTACCGCCGGGCGGATTCGTTTCTTCGGCGAAGATATTTCGGAACTGCCGACGCAGGAACGGATCCGTCGCGGTCTTCGGCGGACGTATCAGATCTCGCAGCTTTTCGGCAGATTGACCGTCCTCGACAGCGTCTTTCTCGCCTGCCGCGGGGTGGCGGGTCGGCGCTATTCTTTGCGCCGTCCGGAGGCGGGCGATGTCAGCATGATGCAGGCCCGCTCGATTATCGACGCAGTGCATCTGGATGAGGAGAGCAATCGGTTCGTTTCAACCTTAAGCCACGGCCAGCAGCGCCAGCTTGAGATCGCGCTTGCTCTCGCCGGCGCGCCGCGCCTCATTTTGTTCGACGAGCCGGCCGCCGGTCTTTCGCCAAGTGAACGCCGCGATCTCGTCGCAATCCTCAGCGCGCTGCCAAAGCATATCGGCTATATCATCATTGAACACGATCTCGACGTCGCACTGCGCGTCGCTGATTATGTTTCGATCATGCACAACGGGCGTTTGTTCAAAGAAGGTACGCCCGAGCAAATCGAGAATGATCCGGAGGTGCAAGATATCTATCTCGGCCACAAGCATCACTGAGCGCACGGCGAGGTCTTCGCGCCCCGCCCCGGCGGCGCTGAAAATCGAAGACCTGCAGGTCTATTACGGCGAAAGCCACGCGATTCAGGGCGTGTCGCTGACGCTGGAGCGCGGTATCCTCTCGGTGGTCGGCCGCAACGGGATGGGCAAGACCACGCTCTGCAACACCATCGTCGGGCTCAAAGATGCGCGCGCCGGTAGCATTCGCGTCTACGGTCGGGAAATCTTGAATCGGGATCCACACGAGATCCATCGCCTCGGCGTCGGCTATGTGCCGCAGGGGCGGCGCTGTTGGCCCAGCCTCTCCGTCGATGAGCATTTGCGGCTGGTCGCGAAGAAGAAACGCGATGCGATCTGGACGGTGGAGCGCATCGATCAAACCTTTCCGCGTCTGGCCGAGCGGCGTAACAATCTTGGCACGCAACTCTCCGGCGGAGAGCAGCAAATGTTGGCAATCGCCCGTGCGTTGCTCGGCGACCCGAAGCTGCTGGTGATGGACGAGCCGACAGAAGGCTTGGCGCCGAACATTGTCGCGCAGGTCGAGGAGTTGCTGATTTCGCTTGGCGAAGCCGAAGAAATGGCGATCCTGGTCATCGAGCAGAATATCGGGGTCGCCACCACGGTTTCCGATCATGTTGCGATCATGGTCAATGGTCGCATCAATCGGATTGTGGAATCGCACGTGCTGGCCGCTGATCGCGGATTGCAGCAGCGGCTGCTTGGTGTCGGTCGCCACGGCGAGGACGAGCTGCAGTCCGTCGTCGAGGATGTCGAGTATACGAAACAGCCTGCCCCTGTTTATCGGATCGAGCGCGCAGGATCGAACGGCGCGATGGATGACTCAGCAGAAGCCGGCGTCTATCGACCGGTGACAGCTCTGCCCAATCGCTGGCGGGTAACGCTGGGGCGGGCGGCTTTCAACGGAGCGGAAAGGCAGGATGAAAGCACGAGCGCAGCAGCGAGAACCGTTTTTGCTCTGCCCGAGAGTGAGCGCTTCGGCCGTACCGCACTCGTCGTCGGCACCTACGATACCAAGGGTAAGGAATTGAACTACATTGCCGAACGGCTGAAAACCCTCGGCATTCCCACGCGGCGGGTCGATCTGTCCACCTCCGGCAAGCCGACGCGGGCCGATGTGCCGGCGTTGCAGGTCGCGAGTTTCCATCCGCTTGGCGCGGGCGCGGTGATGTCGGGGGATCGTGGCGCCTCCGTCACCGCTATGGCCGAGGCCTTCGCGCGCTGGATCGTGCACCAGCCGGACATCGGCGGCATAATCTCGGCAGGCGGCTCCGGCGGTACTTCTCTCGCCACCGCAGGCATGCGCGCGCTTCCCGTCGGCGTGCCCAAAGTCATGGTCTCGACGGTCGCTGCGGGCGATGTTGCGCGATATGTCGGCGGCTCCGACATCATGATGTTTCATTCCGTCGCGGATGTGCAAGGGCTGAATGCGATCACCGAACAAGTGTTGGGCAATGCCGCTCACGCGCTTGCCGGCATGATCGCGCAATTGCCCACCGCGGAAGCGCGGGAGGCCAAGCGCAAGCAGGCAAAACCGGCGCTGGGTATCACCATGTTCGGCGTCACCACGCCGCTCGTGCAGGCGGTGTCGCGGGCACTTGAGCAAGAGTATGATTGTCTCGTTTTTCACGCCACCGGCATTGGCGGGCGGGCGATGGAGCGGCTCGCCGACTCGCGCCTGCTGGTTGCCATGCTGGATCTCACGACCACCGAGGTCGCCGATATGATTGTCGGCGGCGTCTTTCCCGCCGACCAAGATCGTTTCGGCGCCGCAATCCGCACGCAAATGCCCTATGTCGGCTCGGTCGGGGCGCTCGATATGGTCAATTTCGGCCCCCGCGAGACGGTGCCGGAGAAATTCCGGGGACGCAAATTCGTCATTCATAATCCGAATGTCACCTTGATGCGAACCACGCGCGACGAGAACCGCGCATTCGGGGAATGGATCGGTGCGCGGCTCAATCAAATGAATGGCCCGGTGCGGTTTCTTTTGCCGGAGGGCGGAGTCTCGCTGCTCGATGCGCCGGGGCAGCCCTTCTATGACCCCGAGGCGGATGCGGCGCTGTTCGAGGCTATCGAAAAAACGGTCCGTCCCACGCCGTTGCGGCGCGTTGAACGCATACGGGGAAATATTAACGATCCGGTGTTTGCCGAAGCCGTCATCACCGCGTTTCGAGCCATCGCGCCAAAGCTGCAAAGGAGAACATAAATGCCGCGCTTCTCGCGCTCCGCCCTGGTGGAGAAATTCCAAGATATGAAACGCCGACGGGTGCCGATCATCGGCGGCGGGGCGGGGACCGGATTGTCTGCGAAATGTGAGGAGGCGGGGGGGATTGATCTGATCGTGATTTACAATTCCGGCCGCTATCGCATGGCCGGACGCGGTTCCCTTTCGGGCCTACTCGCCTATGGCAATGCCAACGAAATCGTCCGCGAAATGGCGCGCGAGATTTTGCCCGTGGTGACCAAAACCCCGGTTCTCGCGGGTGTCAATGGGACTGATCCGTTCTGCCTGTTCGACATCTTCCTCGATGAGCTCAAAGCGATGGGGATCGCCGGGGTACAGAATTTCCCGACCGTCGGGCTCATCGATGGGACATTCCGCGCCAATCTCGAGGAAACTGGGATGTCTTTCGGTCTTGAGGTGGATCTCATTCGACTTGCCCACGAGAAAGACCTTCTGACGACTCCCTATGTCTTCTGCGCCGATGAGGCGGCAGCGATGGCGCGGGCCGGTGCTGACATCATTGTCTGTCATATGGGGCTCACGACCGGGGGGACGATCGGCGCTGATACGGCAATCACCCTCGATCGCGTGCCGGCGCTGGTCGATGAATGGGCCGAGGCGGCGTTCAAGGTGAAGCAGGACGTGATCATCCTCGTACATGGCGGCCCAGTCGCTGAACCGGAGCATGCTGCTTACGTCCTTAAGACGGCAACGCATTGTCACGGGTTTTATGGCGCATCGTCAATGGAGCGACTACCGACGGAACGAGCGTTGACTGAACAGACACACAAATTCAAGTCTATCGCCTTCAGCTAATCGTTACGGAAAGGCAAGAGAAAATGGCCCCGCAAATCTTTGGCAATGTTCTCCTCTGGCTTCTCATCGCCGCAATTGCGGTCGTCATCGTCGTATATGTTCTGCGTTGGCTCTACCGACGCTCGACCAAGGAAATCGCCTTCGTTCGCACCGGTTTTCTCGGGGAACGGGTGGTGGTTAACGGCGGTGCCTTTGTCATTCCGGTGCTGCACGAGATCACACCCGTCAACATGAACGTAATGCGGATCGAGGTGCGCCGCGATCAGCAATCGGCTTTGATTACGAAGGACCGGATGCGGGTCGATTTAATTGCGGAATTTTTTGTCCGAGTCGGCGCATCGCCGCAGTTTGTGGCGGCCGCGGCACAAACGCTCGGACGGCGTACCCTCGAGCCCGAGAGCCTTCGTGACATTCTGGAGGGCAAGTTCGCGGCTGCAATGCGAACGGTTGCCGCTCGCATGACTTTGGAGGAGATGCACGAGCGCCGCGGCGAATATGCCGAGGCGGTGCATCAATTGGCATCCCAGGCGCTTGCCGTGAACGGGCTCGAGCTGGAAACTGTTGCAATCGTCGATCTTGACCAGACCAGCCTCGAGTATTTCGACCCGTCGAATGCCTTTGACGCCGAAGGTCTGACCCAGCTCACCGAATTGATCGAGCTTCGCCGGCGCAAGCGTAACGAGATTGAACAGCGCACATTGGTCGATATCCGCAACCAAAATCTTGATACCCAACGCAGGTTGCTGGAGATCGATCGCGATACGGAATATGCCCGCCTGGAACAGGAACGCGAGGTGGAGATCCGCCGTGCGGCGCAGCGTGCTGAGCTGGCCCGGGAGCGCGCAGTGCGTGACCAGGAAGCCGAGGAGGCGCAGCTCATCGCCCGCCAGGCGGTGGAAATGGCGCGGCTTGCGCAAGAACGCGCCCTCACCGAGGCGCGGATCCGCACCGAGGAAGAGGCGCAGCGACGCGAGATCGCGCGCCGTCGTGCGCTCGACGAAGCGGAATTGAAAATGCGCGAGCTGACCGAACGCGAACAGATCGCGCTCGGCTTCGAATTGGAGAAGGCGCGGATCGAACGAGAGCGCGCCCAGAGCGAACTGGAGATTGCGCGCAGGCGTGCACTCGAAATCGTCGAACTCGAGCGCCAGATTGCCATCGCTGAGAAAACGCTCGAACTTACCCGCGCCGAAACCGAGAAGCGCCGAGCCGAAATCGTCGCCAATCAAACGATTGAGGCCGAACGCATCCAGCAGGAGCGCGCCATCGATGAAGTGCGGCTGGGGCGAGAGCGGCATTTGAACAGTTTGCAAATCAGCAATCGGCAAGCCTTGGAGGAGGCCGAAATTGCCGCTGCCGAAGAGATCGAGCGAACGCGTATTGCGACCGAGCGCGGTCTTGAAGAAGCGAGGTTGGTCAAGAATCGTGACCTGCGCCAGCTTGCGATCGACTGCGAGGTCAAGGTTGAATTGGCCGAGATGCAGAAGGCGATCGAACTTGCGCGCGGCACCCAGGAGCGTTCGGCGGCGTTGGTCAAGGCCGAAGCCGCTCGGGCCGAGGCGGTGGCCGCCGAGGAGCGAACAATTACCGCGCGCGAACGCGAAATCGCCGAGCGGCGCAAGCTCATGGAGCTCATTGCCACGGAACGCGAAGTGCAGCGGGAGGCGTTGCGCCTCATCGCGGCGGCCGAGGCGGAGATGCAAGCCGCAAGCAGACTTGCCGAGGCTCGAAAGGTTACCGCCGAGGCCGAGGCGGAAGCCGAAAAGACCCGTGTGGCGGCAGCGGCCCAACGCTACGAGATCGAGGCCGAAGGTCAGCGTCTGATGAATGAGGCCGAAAATCTCCTGAGCAGCGAGGCGCGGGCCGGCCGGCTGCGCGACAAGCTCCTCGAACGCCTCGAGGGGATTGTGCGCGAGAGTGTCAAGCCGTTAGAAAAAATCGAAGGTATCAAAATCCTTCATGTTGACGGCTTGAACAACGCCGGCCGCGCCGGGGGTTCGCGCAACGTCACCGATGAGGTGATCGATTCGGCGTTGCGGTATCGTGTCCAGGCGCCGATGATCGACAATCTGATGAAGGAGATCGGCATCGAAGGGGGCTCGCTCGGACGGCTCACCGATGTGCTCCGCGACGCCAAGGATATTTCCAGTCTGACGCGTGATAAGACACAGCTTGGAAAAGACGGGCATAAACTTGACGAGCGGGATGATGATCGCGAGCGCGACCGATAAACGCTGACGCGCCGAGATCGTCATGACCAAGGTGTATGTCTCTGCCGTCATCCCCGCGCCGGCGGGCGAGGTCTGGCGGGTCGTGCGGAATTTCAACGCGCTCCCCGACTGGACGCCGTTCGTCGTCGAAAGCCGCATCGAACACAACGCCCCGCCGGATCAGATCGGCTGCGTCCGCAATTTCCGCCTTCGCGATGGGGGCGTTATCCGCGAACGCCTGCTGGCACTTTCGGATTACGATCTCTCCTGCACCTATACCATTCTGGAGAGCCCGATGGGGGTGCAGAATTATATTGCCAAGCTGTCGCTGACGCCGGTGACCGACGGTGACATGACCTTCGCCGAGTGGGAGGCGGAATTCGGATGCCCGCCCGAGCGTGAGGCAGCGCTCGTCCAGCAAATCGGCGTTGGTGTTTTCCAGGCGGCGTTCCATGCGCTCAAGCAGCGTTTCCGCCGCTGAGCAACGCCGATGGTGGTTGTCCGGCAAAGTACAATCATCGCCGCGCCGATCGAGACGGTTTGGCGTGTCCTCCGCGATTTCAACGGTCATGACCGTTGGCATCCGGCGGTTTCGACCAGCACCATCGAAGATGGCATGCCGGCTGACGCGATCGGTGCGGTTCGGCGCTTTCGCCTCGCGGCTGGCGGGGTTTTGCGCGAACAATTGCTCTCGCTCTCGGATGCCGAATATCAGCTCAGCTACTGTCTTCTCGAAGCGCCGGTGCCGCTAATGGGCTACGTCGCCGGCATACGGCTCAAGCCGGTGACCGACAGCAATGCGACCTTCTGGGAATGGTGGTCCGAATTCGCGCCGCCTCCGGGCTGGCATGATGAGCTCGTGCGGCTGGTGCGCGATGACATCCAACGCGCCGGCTTCGCCGCCATTCGCGCGTATCTCAGCAGAGTTGCGGGCGGCGTTGTGCCTGCGAAAGCGCGACCGGCGTCCTCGGGCAGCGTTTCAGCCGCTCCTGCGGAAGGCGCAATGCTAGAGCGCCAACCGCGCCGCCAAGACTCTCTCTCGGGCCGCGAGGTGCGCACCAAGGCGATCGTCGTCGAGCGTTATGGCGGACCGGAGGTGCTTCGCCTGCGCGACATCACCCTGCCGGCCCCGGCGAGGGGAGAGGTCCGCGTGCGGCATACCGCGATCGGCATTAACTTCATCGATATCTATTGTCGCACCGGCTATTTCACCTTGCTGACACCGCCGGGCGTTCCCGGGATGGAGGCTGCTGGGGTCATCGAGGCGGTCGGGGAAGGCGTTGCCAACCTTCGCCCCGGCGATCGCGTCGCCTATGCCTGCCCGCCCGTCGGCGCCTATAGCGAACGGCGCAACATGGCCGCGGACCTGCTGATCCGTCTCCCCGACGATATTCCCGATGACCTTGCCGCCGCAGTCATGCTCAAAGGGATCACGGCGAGTTTTCTGCTCCACGATGTGCATGCGCTCCGACGGGGAGAACGGGTGCTGATTCATGCCGCTGCCGGCGGGGTCGGGCAGTTTCTGGTGCAATGGGCGCGGCATCTCGGGGCGACGGTCTTCGCCACCGTCTCCTCCGCGGAGAAAGCGCAGCTGGCGGCGCGGCTCGGCGCCGATCACGTTATCCTGTACACGCGCGAGGATTTTGCCGAGGCGATCTCACGGCTGACCGCGGGGCAGGGCGTCGATGTCGTCTATGACGCGGTGGGCGCCGATACATTCGCAAGCTCGATCACCGCGTTGGCCCCGCGTGGGCATCTCGTCAGCTTCGGCCAGGCTTCCGGCCCGATCGGCCCGCAGGACATCGGCGTACTCGCATCCAAATCGGTGACCCTCTCTCGGCCGAATTACGGACATTACACGGATACGCCGGAGCGATTGGCGCCGCATGTCACGCGTCTCTTCACGGCACTTCGCGAGGGGATCTTGACGCCGGCCGCACCGCGCCGCTACCCGCTCGCCGACGCCGAGACGGCTCACCGCGACCTTGAATCTCGTCGCACGACCGGGGCGCTGATCCTGATCCCGTAGCGCTCTCTTGATCCTAGCAGAGACGATGCCGCCCGAGGGGAATTCTGCGCAACGTTCTGCGCAACGAAAGCCTGCCCGCGCGCGAGGCAATGGCGGTGTGGTCAAGTGCGAAAATATCCGCCGAGGCCTCGGCATCCGTTGTGGAGCAACCCAGAGAGCAAAAAAAGTTTTCTCGCCTGCATCCGCCGGCCCTGTTGGCCGGTATCGGTAACAGCGGCCGCTGATGGCCGCATGGCCAGAAACAACAGGAGGTAATGGATGAAACGGACGATCGCGCTTTCGTTGGGAATCGGCCTTGCTCTCGCTTCGGGCGGGCTGGCCTCAACCAGCGTCTGGGCGGCGCCTGACAGCGTCGTGATGGTCGGGGGGCAGGCGATGTATCCCTCGAAAACAATCGTAATGAACGCCATCAATTCCGCCGATCACACGACCTTGGTCGCGGCCGTGAAGGCGGCGGGGTTAGTAGACGCACTGAACGGCCAGGGCCCGTTCACCGTTTTCGCCCCGACCAACGAGGCGTTCAACGATCTGCCCTCCGGTACGGTCGCAACCTTGCTGAAGCCGGAGAACAAAGCGACCCTGACAAAGATCCTGACCTATCACGTTGTGCCCGGCGATTATACGTCGACCGACATTCGCAGAATGATCATCGCCGGCAACGGCATGACGACGCTGAAGACGCTTGAGGGCGGCACCCTCACGTTCATGATGAACGGATCGCAGAATATTCTGGTAAAGGACGAGAAGGGCAATGTCGCCGATATCTCGATCTACGACGTCAAGCAATCCAACGGCGTTATCCACGTCGTCGACAAAGTCTTGATGCCGAACTGAACGCTCTTCACAAACCCTCTCGCATCAGCCGGGAAGGCAAGGCTTTCCCGGCTTTTTCGCATTCGGGTGCGGGGCGGCCGGCGCGCTACTCGACGGCGACCAACGTGCCGGCATAAACCACCGGGCCGGTCGGCTGGCCGGTCGGCGATCCGCCCCGAGGCTCGAGGCTGATCATAAGTTGGGTTTTCGGTGCGGCCGCCGGCGCCCGCACGCGGTAGGCACCACGACTTGGCAAAACGCCGAGCGAGCGGGGCCGCGTCTCCCCGGCCGGGAGTTCCCAGAGCTCGAGGCTGCGATCGGGGGCGACGCTTGGCGGAGCGGCGCTCGCGACGGCGATTTCGCCGCTTGTGTCCATCACCGCCACAAACGGGGACCCGTTGCCGGTGTTGGTCGGCGCAAGTGTCGCAATGGCCCGGGGAGTCGTTGTGACCACGGGCGAAGGCGGCTCGCGCCAGAGCAGGATACCGGCCAGCGCAGCGGCCACGGCAAGGGCCGCGGCTGCGCCCGCCTGCCACAGCCGAAGCCGGCGACGAAACCGCGCGAGCGCAAGCTCACCGGGCGGCGGCGGCAGGGCGGCAGCGATGCGCTGCCAAAGCTCGGGCGGCGGCGCGGCCTCGGGCAGCAGTTCGGCAAGCGGCGCCAGTCTTCGCTCCCAAGCTCTGATGGCTGCCGCCAGTGCCGGCTCGCGCGCCGCCCGCGCGACAACCGCCGCGGCGGCTTCGGGGTCAAGACAACCGAGCACGTATTCGCCGGCGAGAAGATCGGGGTCGTCGTCTGTTTCGCTCATGGTTCCAGGCATTTCTTTAGCGCTTGCAGCCCGCGCCGGATCCAGGATTTGACGGTTCCCAGCGGCTGTTTCGTAACCTCTGCGAGGTCTTGGTGCGAAAGCCCGTCGACGAAGGCGCGCAACAGCAAGCGTCGACGGTCCTCTGCCAATGTTTCGAGACAGCGCTTTAGTGCTTCGCCCTCGCTGCTGGTGAGCAAAGCGGCGAGAGGATCAGGCGCCTCATCCTCGGCTTCGGGAATTTCGGCGCCGAGCGTCTCGCGGCCAGAGCGGCGGGCGAGGTCAAGCGCGCGATAGCGAACCAAGCTCAGCAGCCAGGCCTCAGCCGCACCGCGCGCTGCGTCGAACTGCGCGGCGTTCTGCCAAAGCTGCAAAAACGCTTCCTGCAGCGCATCGGCGGCGAGTGCCGATTGGCGGGTGATACGAAGTGCCACCGCATAGAGCCGCGGCGCCTTGGTGTCATAGATTCGGCGGAAGGCTGCCTGATCGCCCTGGGCCACCCGGCGGATGAGCGCGGCGAGATCATCGGCGGCCCAATCGAAAGGCGGGTATCCGGGCGCGCGCGGCGCCGTGTCGGGGTCGGCGATGGACATGGCCAATGTTAACGCGGCAGCACGCGCGGCGACAAGCACTGCGCCGCGGCGCGGCTCCGTCCTTCGTCGCGAATATCTCGCAAGGTAAACCCGCCCAATTACGGGCGGCCACGCGCCATCATGCGTGAGCATCTCGGTCATGAGAGATATACGCCGCGGGCACCGGAAACGATGCACTTCTAGAGAAATTCTCGCATTAAGAAAGCGTATTGCGATCGCAAGCAGCGGGTGGAGTGATCGCGCTGACTCAGACGGTTTCCCGCTCCGCGTAGCCGGAGGGGCAGGGCGAAGAGTCAAGCCTCTTGCCGATAACGCGGCCGAGCTCTGGCAGAAGACCAACCGCCGTCGAGATTTGAATTTCGGATCTGGTTCTAAGCCGTATAACCATGAACGGCATCAATGGGGAAGGCGCCGGATTTGACTGCTTTCACATAATTCCGCACAGCCTCTGCGATGCTCGACGCACCATCCATAAAATTGCGAACAAATTTCGGCTTCGGACCGCGGGTGATATCAAGCATATCGTGCAACACCAACACTTGCCCGTGTGTGCCGCTGCCGGCGCCGATACCGATGGTGATGCCAGGATAGTCCGCGCTGACTAGAGCGCTTAGTTCACTCGGCACAAGTTCAAGAACAAGCATCGCGGCACCGGCTTGGCCAAGTTCTCGTGCCTGCGCGCGTAAGCTTGCGGCAGCTTCGGCGCTTCGCCCCTGGATGCGATAGCCGCCCAGTGCGTGCACGCTTTGCGGTGTCAGACCCAGATGCCCGCAGACCGGAATGCCACGCTCGACCAAAGCAGACACAATCGGAACCGTCCAGCCCCCGCCCTCCAGTTTAACCATCTGTGCCCCAGCCTGCATGAGTACCGTGGCACTTGCCAATGCCTGCTCGATTCCCCTCTGGTAACTGCCGAACGGTAAATCCGCAACGAGCCAAGCGCTCCGATTGCCGCGCGCGACGCACGCGGTGTGATAAGCCATCTGTTCCAGCGTGACGGGCAGGGTTGAGGCATGACCCTGCATCACCATTCCGAGCGAGTCACCGACCAGCAAACAATCCACTCCACATTCATCAAGCAGGCGCGCGCTGGCGGCGTCGTAGGCTGTCAGCATGGCGATTTTGACGCCTTCCCTGCGCATCGCTTGCAAGTGATGCAGCGTTATGGGTCTTCGCCGTACGTCCGGAAACGTACTGCCGTAAGGCGGGGGAGACGCAGGTTCGGGCACGAATCACCCTCGCAAAATTGCCAATTCCATGCATTCACGAACGCGGATTTTGAAAATCAGTCAAGAATGGAACCGCGCCATGCATAGGGGCTCTGCAAGCTGCAGTATGCCGAACGTAACATCCAAGCGGTGTGCATCATCGGTGTCAGAACGATACAGGAACGAATCACTATCGTGGATAGCCGGTGACCACAGATGTTTTATGTATCGTCTGTTATCTGCCAGACGAAAGCACGCTGCGCCGTCATCAGCGGTAATGCTGCAAATAGCGCCACTCGAAGGCGCGCTTGGCGACATGCCAGAGGGGGTTGGGCAAAACGAAGGAACGTTCCAGCGTCCGATATACCATGACGCCGCTGTTCAAGGTGTCGACAATGCATACAAGCTCGGCCTTGAACGTTGCACGCGCCGGTTTGCCGGCAAGAAAAGCGACGGCGTTTTCCACCGCTGCTTTTGCTTGTAAATCCGCCGTGTGCCCCTGCTTCGGAAGCCAATCAGGCGCCCCGGTATAGGAGCCAGCATCGCCCGCCACGAACACCCCGGGAAAGCCGGGCACCTGACACGTCAGATCCGATTGGATGAAGCCGCCGGGTGAAAGCGGCAAGCCGCTTGCCTCTGCCCAATCCGGCCCGGTCATGCCCGGGACGAAGGCAATCAAATCGGCGGCGATGTCGCCCCCCTCCGTTTTGATGAGTCCGGCTTCGAAGCCTTTGATTCGATGTCCGAGATGTGTGCGGATACCGCGCTTTTCCATCTCCAAGAGCAGTCGCGCCACGGCTTTCGAGCCCAATCGATTGCCGGGCTCACGCATTGGGTTGAAAAAGACCAAATCGAACTGCGCGCGCCGGCCCGTGCGACGCAAATAGCTGTCGATTCCAAACAACAGTTCAAAAACCGGTCCGCCGCGCACGGCCGGGGGCTCCTTGGGATTGCCGGCAAACCCGAACGCCAGCGTGCCGCCGGCAAGGCTATGGAGACGATCGCGGATTGCGTCCGCCGCTTCCAGCCCGTCGCAGATCGCCCAACTGTGCTCGATGCCGGGGAGTGCCCGCAACCCCCGCCCTCCGCTGGCAATGATCAGGGCCTCGTTCGCCACCTCCCCGGCGGTGGTGACGACGACGCGTCCGCCCTCCTGAAGCCCAACCGCTCGGGCTTGGTGGAAATTCACCCGCATACGCCGCAAAAATGGACCAAGAGGAACCAGGAGATCTTTTGCCGTGCGCAATCCGGTCGGAATCCAAATCAGGCTCGGATAATAAAGGAACGTGTCCTGCGGCGCGATGAGCGTAATCTCTGCCTGCGGCAGCTTGCGACGGAGCTCTCGAATGGCAGTCAGGCCCGCGAACCCGGCGCCGATGATGGTGACTCTTGCCATCTCCTCGGTTCCTCCTGCAAAGCTTTGCGTGAGCGCAATGTTGAGTTCGGCCGGTTGAGCATGATGCGTTCCTGCGGCGCCCGACTTCGGTGGAGAAAGCGCATTACACCTTGTTCACACATCAGATCTCTATGCAAGAGATGTAAAATACAATCTCCAGCCTGTCCACCCGCGATCGGCGTGGAGGCATTGGTCGCTTTGTGCAACCGGCAAAGCAGAGCTTGGAGAGGTCAGTCCTCCTGGCGCAGCCCGCCATAGGCATGCCAGGTGACGCCGCACAGAAAACCCGCATCCACCGGAAGATTGACCCCGGTGATGGCGCTCGCTGCGTCACTGAGCAGCCACGAAACAGCGCGGCCGATTTCGTCCGGTTCGACCAACCGGCGCAGAGCGGAGAGTTTTGCCAGCCGATTTTCGTCCAACACGCCGGCATCGAGACCGCGCTGCAACGCCGGGGTTCGGGTGAAGCCGGGCGAAACGGCATTGACGCGTACGCCGCGCGCGCCCCATTCGGCGGCCAGCGTCATGGTCAAGTTCACGACTGCGGCTTTGGCTGGCCCGTAGCCATGCACGGGAGCCGAGGTCAGGGCAACGATCGATGCGATGTTGACGATGGCACCGAAACCGCGCTTGGCCATGCGGCTGCCGACCTCACGGCACATGACATAGGTGCCGCGAAGGTCGACAGCGATCTCGCGATCCCAGTCAGACATGCGGAGCTTGTGCGGCGGCGCCATGCGCCCGAGGATACCTGCGGCATTCACCAACCCGACGATCGGCCCTCGCTCTTTCTCGATGGCGGCGACCTCACGGGCGACGGCGTCCTCGTCAGACACGTCAAACGGCGTCGGCCAGGCATCGGCCGCCTCCGCCGGGAATGGCGAGAGGTCACACCGTAACGGCTGCATTCCGGCCGCGGCCACCGCTCGTCCGGTGGCTGCCCCAATGCCGGAACCGCCTCCGGTAATCAGCACAAGACCTCTCATGTGGAACCACCTCTGCCGAGTGCCGGCAAACCCCCGTTGGTAAGCCACGTCGATATCACCGACCAAGCGCCGTCAACGGGAAAAGCAACCCCAGTGATGGCGCTCATCCTTGCGCACCGTACGCTGATCGCATCCGCGTCACCGCCATTGCCGGCAATTGGCGGCCGCGGATCTCTGCTGGAAGGTCTGCTTGTTTCCTATCGCGATCGGGCACAACCACTTCGCCGCTAGCCGTGGTGAAGCTTGGGCCAGCTGAGTTGTTCATTATGCGCCTTTCCATTGCATGTTGCTGAGATATATTCCTGCCACACCTGCCGTTCGGTCAAGGATGCGGATAACCCGACGGTTGGCGTCAACGCAGTCCAAATTGCGAAAGATTAGGGAAAACGTCGTGATCAATCTGTCCAGTTTCGTGCGTCTGCATGCCCGGCGAACACCTGACAATAGCGCGATCGTGTTTGGAGAACACCGCATTCGCTGGCATGAACTTGAACATCGTATCGAACACACTGCCGGGTGGTTGCACCAATGTGGAATCAGTGCCGATGACATTGTCGCGGTACTCATGAAGAACAGCCCGGCATTCCTGGAAATCGCTTTTGCCGTCAGCCATATCGGTGCGGTGTTTCTGCCGATCAATTACCGGCTCGCGGGCGATGAGGTCGGCTATATCGTCAACCATGCCGGCGCGAAGCTGTTGATTGTCGATGAGGAATTTGCCCCGGTCGTTCGTGGACTATCGCAGGTGGTGTTTGTCGATGCGCAAACGCGTATGGACAGCACTCGGCTGAGCCCGGATGCGCCGCCGGTAGACCTGAAGCCGCGGCGCCCGCAAGACCTTTTCCGGCTGATGTACACCTCCGGTACAACGGCTCGGCCGAAAGGTGTCATTCATACGTACGAAAATTTCTATTGGAAATCCAGCGATCACATCATCAGCCTTGGATTGACGGCAGACACACGTCTGCTTGTCGTTGGTCCGCTATACCATGTCGGCGCCTTCGATCTGCCGGGGATTGCGGTTTTGTGGCTTGGCGGCACCATCGTGCTGCAGCGCGATTTCGATGCAGCAGCGGTTCTGGATGCGATAGAGAAAGAACGCATCAACGGTGTTTGGATGGCACCGGTCATGACCGGTGCGGTACTCGCTGAAGCGGCACGCAGACAGCGCGATGTTTCCAGCCTCCGCTGGGTGATCGGCGGCGGCGATCGGACACCGGAAAGCCGCATCCGTGCCTTTACCGAAACGTTCCCCAATGCTCGCTATATCGATGCCTATGGTCTCACCGAAACCTGCAGCGGCGATACCTTCATGGAACCGGGCTGGGAGATCGCCAAGATCGGTTCCGTCGGGCGCCCGGTTGCGCATTTGGAAATCCGTATCGTCGACGACCATGGAACCCCCCTCGCCATCGGCCAAAACGGCGAAATCTGTTTGCGCGGGCCAAAAGTCACGCGCGGCTATTGGCGTGAACCGGAGCGCACGGCAGAAGCGTTCTATGGAGAGTGGTTTCGCACGGGAGATGTCGGCTATCTCGACGGTGACGGGTTTCTGTATCTTACCGATCGCAAAAAGGACCTCATCGTCTCCGGCGGAGAAAATATTGCCTCATCGGAAATCGAGCGCGTCCTTTACGAAATGCCGGAAATTGCAGAAGCGGCCGTGGTCGGTGTGCCGGATGAGCGTTGGGGTGAACGTCCGCTTGCCGTGGTGGTCATGGCGGAGGGAGCCGTTTTCGAACCCGATGCGATATTGAATCACTGCCGTGCGAAACTCGCCGGTTTCAAGGTGCCGAAGGCGGTGATCCAGCGTGAGAGCCTTCCTCGAAATCCCTCCGGAAAAGTTCTCAAGCGCTTGCTGCGTGAGGAGCTAATGAGGTAGAGTGAGGCTGTTCGCTCGCCGAGCGGAACAACCCCTCAGTCACGAGTTTTGCATAAGCGGTGAGAACATATTCCGGAACCGCTTGCGTTCCGCCTTCGCCATACGCATAGCGGCGACTGAGATAAGCGCGTGCGCCCAATAACGTCTGGACGATAACCTCCAATTCCGCATCGCTATACGGAACCAACGCGCCGCGGCGGCGTGCGCGCTGCAACACGCGCAGATAGCCGCGACTGATCATCGTCATCAAAGACTGAAAGGCTTTCGGGGCAAAAAACTCGGCCTCGTTCAAAATCCGCAGATATTCCGGACATACATTGAGAAACTCGAAGAATGCCTGACATCGGGCGATATCCTGTTCGGCGTCCATGGCGCCGGCAGGCACCCGCGCCTCGATAAATGCCAGCATTTCCTCGCCCAGTGTCGGCAGCAGATGATCAAGCAATTCCTGACGGCTTCCGAAGTGATTATAGAAGGTCCCCTGCGCGACATTCGCCTCGGCGGTAATGCGCGACACCGAAGCGCCGGCATACCCGTATTCGCCAACCACCTTCGCCGCGGCTTGGAACAGGCGCCGACGCGTTTCTTCGTTGCGTTCGCTCCGCGATAGTTTGCGCAGAGGATCGGCCATGTGACGCTATACTCCGGCAAACTTGGCCGCGCGCTTCTCAAGGAATGCGGTGCAGCCTTCGTGCGCATCGGCACTGTCCAACACCAGACTGATCATTGCCTGTTCGTAGTGCAAAGCACTCGCGAGCGGCATGTCGGCACCATTATTCAGCGTGCGCTTCAGAAGCTTCAGCGTCAGCGGCGATTTCTGAGAAATTTTCTCGGCCAGGGCCAGCACCTCATCCATCAGGGATTCGTCCGGGACCACACGGTTGATCAGGCCGATGCGTTCTGCATCCTTGGCGTCGATTCGCTCTCCGACAAACATCAACTCTTTTGCCTTGCAGAGCGGAATCTGGCGGATCAGCCGCTGCGTGCCGCCGGCGCCGGGAAACATGCCGAGCGTGATCTCCGGCAAACCGAGCTTGGCAGAGGCGGCAGCAAAGCGAAGGTCCGTGCACAGCAACAATTCCGTGCCGCCGCCGAGCGCCCAGCCGTTCACGGCGGAGATGGTCGGCTTGTCGCACAGCTCAATACGACGAAAGACCCGATGCAGCCGTTCGGCGAGCTCCTGATAATGCTGCAGCCCCTGTCGGCTGTTCAAATCCGCAATATCCCCACCGGCAACAAACGCACGCCCCACGCCGGTGAACACGATCACGCGCACATCGGCGTCTGCCTCCGCTTTTGCGACGCAGGTCTCGAGGGCCGCCAGCGTGGCCATATCCAATGCATTGAGCGTCTGGGGGCGATTGATGGTGATGATCGCCACGCGATCCCGGCGCTCATACCGGACCAGTTCCTCGGCCATGCGGCAAACCTCCCTCATCGATACCCATCGATCCATACCGATCGGAAGTCTAATCCGCGCATTTGCCGCGATTCAAGGCATAAATGAATATCGACTCATGATTCGGTCTAAAAAACGATTGCTGACTCATCGTTCACTTTTATCTTGACGATGTGAAAGCGCCACGGCTTAATCCGAAGCAACAAATCATCAGGCGGGTTCCCCTTGGATCGGGGCAGGGGAGGAAAGAATGCGCAGCTTGTCTGCTGAAATCGGAAGCTTCGTTGCCGGGTTGAAACGCGATACATTGCCCGCAACGGTGGTGGAAAAGGCCCGCCTGTGTCTGCTGAACGCCTACGGAATGGCGTTGAACGGCTACAACACGCCGTATGCGCCCGTGGCACGTCAAGCCGTGTTGGCAATCGACGGGGAAAATCCGAAAGGAGCAACCCTGCTCGGCGACGGGCGGCGGACGACCATCAGCGGATGCTGCCTCGCCAACAGCGCTCTCTTCCACGGCCGCGCGCAGGAGGATACCTGCGGCGCCGCACATTTCGGTACCATTCTTATCCCGATGCTCACGGCGCTCATTGAAGCGCGGCGATTTCCGCTGGATCGGCTGATTCCGGCGCTGGTTGCGGGCTACGAGGCGGGCGGGTTGCTGGAGGCGGCGCTTGCCGCCAAAACAACACCGAACGGCTTCCGTTCCACCACCACCTACGGCGTGATAGCCGCTGCAGCCGCTGCCTCCCGTTTGATGGGCCTTGACGCATCGCGGACCGCGGCGGCGGTGGCGATGGCCGCGTCCTTCACGGGCGGCGTGCTGCAATCTTTTGTCGATGGCAGCGACGAATGGCGCTACCAACCCGGGATCGCCGCTGCGAACGGTCTGGCTGCGGCCGAGCTGGCGCGCGCCGGCGCTGTTTCGGCGCCCTTCGCGCTCGAAGGAAAAGCCGGCCTCGCCTTGAGCTTTGCGGGCATGGCCCTGCCGGAAGGACTGGCGGGAAAGCTCGGTCGGGAGTGGGCCACACTCAAGGTGACCTTCAAACCCTACCCCGTTTGCGCCTTTAACCAAACTCCGGTGACGTGTGCCTTGGCGCTGCGCGAAAAATTGAACGGCGAAACACCGAGAGCCGTTCGGGTGCGTATGAATCCCTATGAGACCGGCTATGCCGGAATGGATGCCACAGGGCCGTTTCATTCTATTTCGGGAACGTTGATGAGCATTCCGTTCTGTGTGGCCACAACGTTGCTCTATGGCGCACCGTCGATGCGCCATATGACCAACTATGACGACCCGTCCGTGGCTGCGTTGATCAAACGTACCACATTGGTCACCGATCCTTCGGTGCCGGTGCTCAGCGCGATCATCGAAGCGGATACGGCGCAGGGAACGCTTATTCAAGAACAACGGATGACACCGGCAGATTACGCCTATGACCGCGCAACCCTGTCTGCGATGTTGCGGCGGATCGGAGCGCAAGAGGGTGTACCGATGGCAGCCTTCGATCGCTTGGAAGCCTTCGTTGATCGTCTGCCTGCGGGCGATATTTCCGAAATTCTCGCCGCCTTCGCGCTCTTGCCGCAACCGAATGCGGAAGATGCAAAACATGCGGAACCTGCGAAAGAAGCCGTACGCGTGTCATAGAGCCGTCTGATGACATCATCGCACCGAGCGGCGCTGGGCGAGAACCAGATGTTCAAGCTCTATGCCGATATGCTGCTGATCCGCCGCATGGAGGAGCGGCTTGGCAGGTTGTTCTCTGACGGCAAAGTGCCCGGCTTCATCCATCTCGGCATCGGCCAGGAAGCGGTGCCGGTCGGCGTCATGAGCGCGTTGACGGCAGAGGACACCATCGCCTCCACCCATCGCGGTCAACCGAGCATTCGGCAGGAATTCAGCTTGGCGCTTTCGTGCGATCACCGCGTGCTGGACGGTGTAAGCGCAACACGGTTTCTGAATGCCTTGGCAGAAATTCTCGCACAGCCGCTGACACTGTTACGTAGCTAAGGAAAAGGGCGAGCTGGGATGAAATTCTCATATACTCCGGAACAGCAGCTGCTCATCGATACGGCGGCTCGGATCGGAAAAAAATACGGTCTCGACTACTGGCGCGATCTCGATGCCCGCCACGCGTTTCCGGCCGAGATTTGGCAGGAAATCTGCGATGCGGGTCTCTGCGGCATTGCAGTGCCGGAGGAATATGGCGGGGCAGGGCTGGGAATGACGGAGATGGTGCTGGCGATTGAGACGCTCTGTGCCGCGGGCGGCGGCTCGACGCTCAGCCAGATGTTCATGTGCAACCCGATCTTTGGCGGAATCTCTCTCACGCGCTTCGGTACCGACGCACAGAAACGGGAGTGGCTGCCCAAGCTGGTCTCCGGTGAGGCGATGTTTGCGATGGCCTTGACCGAGCCGGATGCCGGAAGCAATTCGCTCGCGATCAAGACCTTTGCACGGCGCGATGGCGATGGTTGGCGATTGAACGGACAGAAGATCTGGATCACCGCGGTACCACAGGCAACAAAACTGCTGGTTGTAGCGCGCACCACGCGTGCCGAGGACGTTTCGCGAAAAACCCAAGGCATCAGCTTGTTCCTAATCGACCGCGCGCGGGCGGGTCTCTCGCATCGCGAGATCGATAAGCTTGGCACCCATACGCTACCCTCCAGCATGGTGTTTTTTGACGACGTGCGTGTCGAGAAAGACGAGTTGCTGGGCACGCTCGATGACGGATTCCGCGAATTGCTCGACGTGCTGAACACCGAGCGGATCGTGACCACGGCCGGGCTTGTAGCAACAGCGGATTTGGCAATCCGGTTGGCGGTGGACTACGCGAAGCAGCGGCGAATCTTCGGCAACCAACCCATCGGCTCCTATCAAGGCGTACAGTTTCCGCTGGCGGAGGCGTATATCCATGCGGAGTGCGCGCGGCTGATGAACCGCAAGGCCGCAGCGCTCTACGACAGCGGCGAGCCCTACGGCAGTGAGGCAAACATGGCGAAATATATGGCCGGGCAGGCGGCCATGCAGGCCACCGATCGGGCAATTCAGACATTGGGCGGCATGGGTTACGCCACCGAATATCATGTCGAACGCTTATGGCGCGACGCGCGATTGTTTCGCTTTGCCCCTGTTTCCGAAGAAATGGTGCTGAATTTTGTGGCGCAACACGAACTCAATCTGCCGCGCTCTTATTGAGGGAGTTGCGGCAGAGCATGTCCGGATATTCATTCCTGATATGTATCGAAACGATCGAATCTCTACGGCAGGATCATCGCAGGAACGGCATAGGGGAAAGCCGCAGCGGTCTTGGCAGCCCGGCGATCGACTCGGGCGGCAGGGAAGCTGCGGCTGCGCGGTACGTGAGAGGATTTCCTCTAAATCCAGTGCATCGGCCGGCGGCGTCCACCCCCCGGCGCCCGTCGGCATTTTGCAAGATTTTCTCTACTTGCCGAGAATTGCACCCGTCCGGGGCGTTCCGCCCTGAAGCCACCTCGTTCCGAGGGAGTTCCGAAATGACTTTCGAATTGACTGATGGCCTGGGGTCTATAATTTAGCCCGTCTGCAGACGGAACGAAAATAAAACACAGGGAGATGGACTGATGAGAAAGCATGACATCAAAAATAATGACAAGACAAAACCCGGATTGGGTCGGCGGGCGGTCTTGGCAACGGGGGTTACCGGGGCGCTTGCCATGCCTTTTCTGGCGCGCGGTGCCGGTAATGTGCTGCGTATCGGCGTTCCCACCGTGCTTTCGGGGCCGATCGCCCTGCTTGGCACCTCCTCGCGGAATGCCTTGCTGCTCGAAGCGGATCGCATCAACGCTACCGGCGGGCTTGCCGGGCGCACGATCGAACTGGTGTTTGAAGACGGCAAGGCGCAGCCGCAGGAAACGGCGCGTGTTGCGCGCGAATTGGTCAACAGCGGCGGCTGCGAATTGTTGATCGATGCAACGCCGTCCTCGGGCGCGTTCGCTGTGCAAGAGGTGGTGCGGGATCTCGGGGTCTTGTGCATCCATACCTGCAGCGAGACCTCATCTCTCACCGCCGATCCCAAGCTGCGCGCCCCGACCGCGTTCCGCTGCGCCCGCCAAGGCGTGCATGACAGTATCGCCGGCGGTTCCTATCTCGCGCAATTCGCAAATGCACACAAATTCAACAAATGGGCGACGTGTTCACCCGATTACGCCTATGGCCGTGACACCACCGCGCAGTTTTTGGATTTCTTCCGTCATTTCAAACCGGATATCGAACTCGTGACCCAGGCTTGGCCAAAGCTCGGCCAGCCCGACTTCACGGAAGTCATCACCAAATTGATCCAGGCCAAGCCGCAAGCGTTGTTCACCCTACTTTATGCCGGCGATCTCTCGGCGTTTATCAATCAAGGCAACGTCTATGCCTTGTTCAAGGCTATGACCGTTTGTACGCCCAATGTCGATTATCCGGTCATCAACGCGATCAAAAATATTCCCGACGGCATTCAGTCCGGCACGCGGTATTTCGAAGAATTTCCGCCGCTGCCCGCAAACAAAGCCTGGAGCGAGGCCTATCGCAAGCGCTTTGGCCAATACCCAACAAACTGGGCATGGCAGAACACCGCAGCAATGATGTTCCTGGAGGCGGCGGCGAAAAAAGCCGGAACGGCAGACGGCAAAGCGCTGGTTCCCGTGTTGTCTGGGCTAACCATTGATTGCCCGTTCGGAACGAACGGCAAAATCACGATGCGTGAGGATCATACCATCATCGATTACGCCATCGGTTGGGGCCGCACCATTGCGAAGCCGCCTTACATCGCCGATATCAAGCCTACGGATTGGGGCCAAATCATCGAGCTCGAAACAGCTTGGAAAAAGCAGCAAGGCTATATCTGACGCATTTGATCTGACGCAGTTGCGCCGGTTCGCACACCATGGACCTTGAAGCACTCGTGGCTTGCTTTGCAAGCCCGGCCTGCGTGGTTACGCAGGCCAGCAGCGGCTTGATCGTCGGCCTGTTGCTGTTCCTTGTCGCCGCGGGATTGACGCTGATTTTCGGAGTGCTGAAAATCGTCAATTTCGCACACGGCACGTTTTATATGCTCGGCGCCTATATCGCCTACAGTGTCTTCCAGGCCACCAACAGCTACGGGCTTGCGGTGCTGGCCGCAGCCGCAGCGATGGCGATCTTCGGAGTTGCGTTCGAGCGCTTTCTGATCGCCCGCGTCTATGGCGGCAATGTGCTCATGCAGTTGCTGATCTGCTACGCGGTGGTCTTGATTTTTGACGATCTGGTGAAGCTCGTTTGGGGCGCGGATTTTCACGCGATGGGCATGCCGGAGGCATTCCAGCGGGCGCCGATCTTCATTGCTGGCGGTGTGGTACCGCCGTTTTATGCCGGCTTGATTGTGCTCTCTTTGTGTCTTGCCGCTTTGCTAGGTCTTGGCCTCGGGTTTACCCGGATGGGCAAGATCATCACCGCCGCTGCCTATAACCCGCAGATGGTCGCCGCACTCGGCATCAACACCACAGCGTTGTTCGCCTTGGTGTTCGGCCTCGGCGGCGGGCTTGCGGGGCTGGCGGGCGCGCTGGCGGCGCCGGTGCGGTCGCTTTCGCCGGGGATGGGATTTTCGATCCTGATCGAGAGCTTCATCATTACCGTCATCGGCGGCATGGGCTCGATCGCCGGTGCGCTGCTCACCGCCATCGGGTTCGGTCTGTTGCGCGGCTTTGGAACGATCGGCTTTCCGCTGTTTACCGACGAGCTGATCTACGCCGCGATGATTGTCGTGCTTCTCATCCGTCCCAGCGGTTTGTTCGGGCGAGAGATCGTATAACATGAAGGAGTTTTTGCGCGAAGGCGGGGTTGCACTCGCGGCGCTGGTTCTCTTGCTCGGCGCGCCGTTGGTGTTTTCCAGCCCGGCTTTTGAGGATTTCATCATCCGCCTGAGCGCGCTCGCGCTCTTTGCGACCTCGCTCAATCTCCTGATCGGCGGAAGCGGCATGATCTCCTTCGGTCATGGCCTGTTTTACGGTTTCGGGGCATATGCCTTTGCTCTGCTCATGCAACGAACGACGCTGTCGCTGGTTTCGGCATTGATACTCACCCTTGTTCTTGCCGCGCTTGTCGCGCTGCTCGTCGGCGTGGTTTGCATCCGCCTGAAGACCATCTATTTTGCTTTTGTAACTTTGGCGATCCAGATGCTGTTTTACAGCGTGATCATCTCCTGGGTCCGCCTCACCGGCGGCGATCAGGGCTTGCAAGGCGGCATTCCGCGCCGGGTCATTGCCGATATCGACATCAATCAGCAGAGCCATCTTTATCAGTTCTGCGCGGTGCTTCTGGTTGCGGGGCTCTTTGCCATGCGCCACATCACCGCAAGCCCCTTCGGTATGACGCTCCGCATGATCCGCGACAACGAGGCACGCGCGGCATTTCTCGGCATTCCGCTCTGGCGGCCCAAACTTGCGATCTTTGTTCTCGCCGGTGTGTTTGCCGCGCTCGGCGGCATACTTGCAAGCCTCTTCGTCTCAGGCGCCTATCCCGAATTCGCCGACTGGCCCTTCTCCGGCCAGGCGATCTTCGCGGTGATGCTCGGCGGCATCGAGAGCTTTCTCGGCCCGCTTGCAGGAAGCGCGATTTTGCTGGCCCTCAACGACATTTTCACCCGCCTTACCGAATATCACGGCTTGGTGCAGGGGGTGGTGATTTTGCTCTTCGCGCTCGGGTTGCGCCGCGGTGTGCTGGATTTTCTGCGCGTTCTTCCCGGACGCGGCGAAGTGGCCTCGCGATGAACCTCGAAGTGCGTCATCTGACCAAGCGCTTCGGCGGCGTTGCTGCCATCGATGATGTGTCGCTGGAATTTCCCTCGGGCTCGCTTTCCGCGGTGATCGGGCCGAACGGCGCGGGCAAAAGCACGTTTTTCAATCTCATCTCCGGCGCCTTGACCCCCGACGGCGGCCATATTCTGGTCGACGGCGAAGAGATCACCGGGCGCAGCCAGGCAGCGATCGTGCATCGCGGGCTCGGCCGCGCGTTTCAGGTGGCACAATTTTTTCCGACCATGACGGTGCGCGAAAATCTCATGGCCGCGGTTGCGGCCCATCGCGGCCAATGGGGCAGCCTTGCACGACGCTTTCCCCCGCCCGGGGCGCAAGCGCGTGCAGAGGAGATCGCGGCCATGCTCGGGCTGGCTGCGGTCGCCGATCGGGTGGCCGCGACGCTTTCGCACGGCGATCAAAAACTGCTGGATATCGCCCTTGCGCTCGCGCTGGAGCCGAAAATTCTTCTTCTCGATGAGCCCACGGCGGGGATGGGACCGGAGGAACGCGCACGCATGATCGACCGGGTCCAACATGTCTGGGCCGAACAAAAACTTACCCTGATCTTCATCGAGCATGACATGGACATCGTCTTTCGCATCGCCGAGCGTGTGGCCGTGCTGTGCTACGGCCGGCTTTTGGCGGTTGGGACGCCGGATGCCATTCGCGCTGACCCTGCCGTCATCGCCGCTTATCTCGGCACCGAGGCACCAACGCCATGACCCCGCTGCTTGAGGTGAGCGATCTCGACGTCTGCTACGGCGCGAGCCAGATTCTGTTTGGGGTGGGCTTCACGCTCGCGGCGGGACAGACCATGGCGCTTCTTGGCCGCAACGGCGCGGGCAAAAGTACGACGATGAAAGCACTCGCCGGGATTTTGCCGGCGCGCCGGGGTCGCGTGCGGCTGGCGGGCAGGGATGTTACGGGTGCCGCGCCTTATCGTCTGGCGCGCCTCGGTCTTTCCTATGTTCCCGAGGATCGGCAAGTTTTTCCTGAGCACAGCGTTGAGGACAATCTTCTGATCGCGCGCAAACCCGGGCCCGACGGAGAGAGAACCTGGACGCTGGAGCGGATCTGGCAGACCTTCCCCCTGCTTGCGCCGCTGCGCCGCCGCCCGGCCGGGCGACTTTCCGGCGGCGAACAGCAGATGCTCGCCATCGCCCGCGCCTTGATGGGCAATCCGAAAATCCTACTCCTGGATGAACCGAGCGAGGGGCTTGCGCCGCTGGTGGTCGCGAGTATCGCCCGCTTGCTGCGCGATCTTCGCGCCCAGGGCGCGACGATCCTGATCGCGGAGCAGAATTTGCATTTCTGCCTCTCGATTGCGAGCGACGCGCTGATCATCGACAAAGGCCAGATCGTCTACCGCGACACCATCGCCGGCTTGCAAGCCAATCACGAAATCCGCAGCCGCTACCTCGCACTTTAAAGGAAATTTTTATGGGTCTGCACAGAAGAGGGCCACATGTGTCGGCGACGTCTTTGGGCGGCTTTTGCCTTCTGCTGCACCCGCAGGGGTTGCAAACACATCAAGCAGATCAAGCTGAAGAGAACCGTCTTGTCATGAGGGCATGACCACGCCGATGATTTTGCGAAATCGCTATTCCGACGCTGGACATCGCCGAGAAAATAGTCTTACATGAGCAAGAAGTAAGCAGATTGCCTTGTTGGTATTCAGTTACCGCGGCGGTTCCCCGTTTCAGGGGCAAGATGAAAGGCCTTCAGGCACTATCGATTCTGCGCTGTCCTGCCGGTCTGGCATGCGAAATGCAGGACGGGATGCGTGGACGATCGGTCCGAACGGTTTGCGTTCTTGAAAGGTTGGCTGTGCCGTTCCCTGGATCTGAACGGCGGGCAAGTTAGGGAGCAAGGAAACGATGCCACATGTCAGCTCTCTTCGGGATGATGCATGGCGCGTGGGGGTGTTGTTTTCGCGCACCGGCCATATGGCGGTGATCGAAGACACGCAATTGCGCGGCACGTTGCTTGCCATCGAGGAAATCAACGCGGCGGGAGGTGTCAATGGACGAGAAATCGTGCCGATCGTCTATGACCCTGGGTCAGAACCGGCGGTTTTCGGCCATCTCGCCAAGCGGCTGATGGTGAAAGATCAAGTGACCACGATTTTCGGCTGCTATACGTCCAGCAGCCGAAAGGCGGTTATCCCTGTCGTCGAACGGCTGAACGGGTTGCTGTGGTATCCGACCTTATACGAGGGGTTTGAGTACTCCCCGAATGTGATCTACACCGGTGCGGCGCCCAATCAGAACAGTGTTGTTCTCTGTCGTTATTTGCTGGAAAATTACGGGCGACGCTTCTTCTTTGTCGGATCGGATTATATCTACCCGCGGGAATCGAACCGGATCATGGGCGAACTGGTGCGCCGCCAGGGCGGCGAAGTGGTGGGGCAAACCTATGTCAGCCTGCGCGCGCGGCGGCAGGATTTTCTGCCTGTTATTCGCCAAATCCGTGCCGCCAGCCCGGATGTGATTTTCTCAACCGTCGTCGGCGACGGAACGATTTACCTTTATCAGGCCTACGCCGATGCCGGCTTCAATCCGAAAGTGATGCCGATTGCAAGTCTGACCACGACCGAGGCGGAAATTCGGGCGATGGGTTTCGATGTGGGCGAGGGGCATATCACCGCCGCATCTTATTTTCAGACGATCGAAGGGGGGCAGAACGCAGGCTTCGTCACCCGCTATCATAAACGGTTTGGTGACGATGAACCGACCAATGCCTGCGTCGAGGCAGCCTATTTTCAGGTGCATGTCTTTGCCAAGGCGCTGGAAAGCACGAACTCGCTAGACACCGACGTGTTGCGCCCGATGGTCCTGGGCACCGAATTTGATGCTCCGCAAGGCCGGATCAGCATCAATGAGGCATCGAACCATGCCGATCTCTGGACGCGGATCGGCCGCGCCAATCGCTACGGGCAGTTCGATATCGTATTCCGCTCGCAGGACGTTGTGCCAGCCGATCCTTATCTGATCTCCGCCGGCTGGGGTCTCATGGCGGAAGCGGTTTGATTTTTTTATACCACCGCAGCCCATGGCCAGCCCATCGTCACCCGTGCTGAGCGAGCTTGCCCGGCTCGATATTGTGGTCGCCGTCCCGCAAGACGAGGAGGGGGTGTTCCTTGTCCGCGAACTGCGCCGCACCCGTGCTTCTGTACGCTCCCTCTGGCCGATGCCGGAGACGCTGCCGGATACGTGCGATGTGATCTTCTGCGAGCTTGCTCCCGGGCTGCCGGGGCGGCTTCCTTGGGTGCCGGGGAATGCGCGCGCGGCGCTGGTAGGCGTGATGCCGACCCAGTTTTCGGGAGACTTCGATCTTTTGCGCACAAGCGCAGTTGATGCCGTGCTGCACCGTCCTCTGACTGCGCAGGCCGTGATGACAAGTCTGATCATGGCATGGACGCGCTTTAGCTATGAACGGCGGCTGCGTCAGCGCATTGCCAAGCTGGAGGAAACGCTGCGCGCGGTGCGGCTGGTTGAGCGCGCCAAGGCGATCTTGGTTGCGAAGCGTAACCTGAACGAAGATGATGCGTATCGCTTCATGCAGCGCCAGGCGATGGAGCGCCGGGTCCCGATTGCGGTGATCGCATCGGCGATTATTGACTCCCAGGCGGTACTCGGCTAAGTTACGACGCAGATTGTTTCGCAATCGGCGGCAGTATCGCCGCTCAAAATCCGGCAGTGTTGCCCTCGTCTTGGTCCGATAAGGACTGGGCGGGGGTTTTTGCGTTTTGGAAGGAGGTTAAATGACGATCGCAACAAGGCGCCGCTTTTTGCAAGGCGCCGCAGGGCTTGCGGGGGCGGCGGTCGCCGGCTTTCCGCATATCTGGATAAAAAATGCGGACCTTGCTCAGGCCGCAGACGGCCAGATCAAGGTCGGCGTGCTGTATTCGCTCACCGGCACCACCGCCATCATCGAAACCTCACTCAATCAAGCGACGCTGATGGCGATCGAGGAAATCAACGCCGCTGGCGGCGTCAACGGCCGCAAGATCGTTCCCGTGGTCGAGGACCCGGCTTCCGATCCTGCAACCTTTGCCGAAAAAGCGCGTAAGCTCGTGATCGGCGAGAAATGCGTCAGCGTTTTCGGTTCCTACACCTCAGCAAGCCGCAAGGCGGTGCTTCCGGTCTTCGAGCGCTATCACAATCTCTATTGGTATCCGACCCTCTACGAAGGTCGCGAGTGTTCGATGAACGTCATATACGCGGGCGCGGTGCCGAACCAGCAGCAACGCGACTTCATCCCGTGGTTGGTCAAGAATTTCGGCAAGCGGTTCTATCTAATCGGTTCCAATTACATTTATCCGAAAGAGGAAAACAACGTCTGCAAAATCCTGTTGCAGCGGCTCGGCGGCGAGGTGGTCGGCGAGGAATACGTGCCGCTCGGCCATTCCGAGTTCAGCTCGGTGATCGAGAAATTCAAGAACACCAAGCCGGATGTGATTTTCTCAACCGTTGTCGGTGACTCCGTGGTGGCGCTGCATCGCCAATACAAAGCGGCGGGGCTTGATCCGGCCAAAATGCCGATGGCGAGCCTGACCACCTCGGAAGAGGAAGTGCGGGCGATGGGCGGCGAATTCGCGGCCGGCCACTTTACCTCCGCGCCCTATTTTATGTCTTATGAATCGCCCGAGAATGAGAAGTTTGTCGCCGCTTTCCAGAGGAAGTACGGCAAGGATGCGGTAACCAATTTTGTCTCCGAGCCTGCCTACTTCCAAGTCTATCTGTTTGCGCAGGCCGCGGCGAAGCTTTCGGGTTCCGATCTCACGCCGCCGAATATCCGCAAAGCGGCGTGGGGGCAGGAATTCAAGGCTCCGGAAGGCTTGGTGAAGATCGATCCGCAGAACTCCCACACTTATCTTTGGCCGAAGATCGGTCAGGCACAAAGCAACGGGCAGTTCAAGATCATCGAACAGTCTAAGGAGTGGGTGGAGCCGGATCCCTACTGGGCCTATCCGGGCCAAGTCTGCACGCCCAACGGCATGGTGCAAAAGAAGGCCTAACGCGACAAGAGGGCGGCGGGCGTTTCGCCGCCCTTCTGCGGAACATCCATGGTCGATATCTTTAACCAAGTCTTTTCCGGTCTCAGTATCGCCTCGATCCTGCTGCTGATCTCGCTGGGACTTGCCATCATTTACGGCACTGTCGGCGTCATCAATCTTGCGCACGGCGAGTTTGTGATGCTCGGTGCTTACACGGTTTGGTTCCTTGAGGCAAAATTCGGCCTCGGCCTTTATTCCTGTCTCGTGCTGGCATTTCTTGTGGTCAGCGTGCTTGGCTGGTGCGCGGAGCGGCTGGTCATTCGTCATCTTTATGGGCGCGTGCTGGACACAATTCTCGCCACCTGGGGAATTGGTGTGATTCTCCAGCAGGCCGTGCGACTAACGGCAGGGGCAGAATTGCGCTACGTGAAGATGCCAGCGGAGTTGAGCCAAGCAGTCGCGTTGTTCGGCGTGGATATGTCTGCCTATCGGTTGTTCGTGCTCGTGCTCACGCTTGCGCTTTTGCTTCTGACTTATGCTCTCATCTTTCGCACATCCTTCGGCCTGCGTCTGCGCGGTGTCGTTCAGAATGCAGAAATTGCGCGCTGCTTTGGCGTCAACGCCTCGCAGATTTATTCGTTGACTTTTGCTTATGGCGCAGGGTTGGCGGGGGTTGCGGGCGCGCTGGTCTCGCCGCTTAAAAGCGTCTCTCCCGATATGGGTACAGGCTATATCGTGGATGCCTTCATGGTGGTTGTGGTCGGCGGGGTGCAGAGTCTGCTCGGCACGGTTGCCAGCGCCGGCATCCTCGGCGAGCTTTCCGAAGGCCTCGCGTATCTCTCGAACGACACCATCGCCAAGGCGGTCGTCTTCCTCGGTGTCGTGGTGCTGATCCGTTTCCGGCCGCAGGGCCTGTTTGCTGTTCGCGTCCGGCGAGGGTGATATGAGCAACGCACGTATCTATCCGCTTTGGGCAAAGCTCCTCGGTTACGGAGCATTTTGTATCCTGATCCTCTTGGTGCCTTTGGTCGTCCATGACGACTATCTCTTGAACAAAATTGCCCGCTATCTGGTGTTCGGCATGGTGGCGATGGCGCTGTCGATTTCCTGGGGTTACACGGGCATTCTGAATCTCGGGCAGGCGGTCAGTTTCGGACTCGGTTCTTATTGCATGGCGATGGCGCTGAAACTGCGCACCATTCCGATCCAGACAGGGGCTGAAGGGCTGCCGGACTTTATGGTCTGGAACAATGTAAAATCGCTTCCGTGGTTCTGGGAACCGTTCCATTCCTATGCCTTTGCCATTGCGGCGGGCATTCTTGTTCCCGTCATTCTCTCCTTCCTGCTTGGTATTTTCGTGTTTCGCGCGCGCGTCACCGGTGTTTATGTCTCAATCATTACGCTTGCGCTGCTCGTTGTGGTCAATCTCGTCATCATCGACCGCCAACGCTACACGGGCGGCTTTAACGGCCTGACCGATCTCGTTCCGTTGGAGCTGTTCGGGATCACCTTTGATCCTTACGCCGTCGCAACCTACTATCTGATCGCCATATCGCTTGCGGTCGCGCTGTTTCTCGGCATGGCGGTGGTTCATAGCAAGGCCGGCCTGATCATGCAGGCGATCCGCGATGATGAGATGCGGGTGCGCTATTTCGGCTATGATGTCGCGGCGTATCAGACCTTCGCCCTCTGTCTTTCCGCTGGCATCGCCGGGTTTGCGGGGATGCTCTACACGCTTGTCATGGCTTTCGCCTCTCCAACTTTCCTCGCCGTACCAATCAGCCTCTCCATCGTTATTTGGTGTGCGGTCGGCGGACGCTATTCGCTGCTGGGATCAGCCTTGGGTGCGATCATCGTTACGGGTGTGCAAGGCAGTCTTTCCGACACGCCGGCATTTCTGGAGACCTGGACCCTCATTATGGGGGTGCTGTTCATCGTTGTTGTGCTGTTGCTGCCGCGTGGACTGATTGGTCTCATCGATATGATTCCTTTCGGTCATGCATCGAGCACGGTACCGCAGCCCAATACCACGAAGCGCTCTGCCCCCGAGCGCACCAGTATCCCGGCAGGTTGAGGTGAGGCGACGACATGGCCATTCTCGAACTGCATGACATCACCGTTGACTTCAGCGGTTTTCTTGCCCTCTCCGGTCTGCATCTTACTGTCCGCGAAGGCGAGTTGCGGTGCCTGATCGGCCCCAATGGGGCAGGGAAAACGACAGCGCTTGACGTCATCTGCGGCAAGACGCGCGCAGCCTCCGGGCAGGTCATATTCGACAGCCGCGATATCACACGGCTGGAGGAACATCGCATTGCCCGGCTTGGCATCGGACGCAAGTTTCAGGTGCCGAGCGTCTTTCGCGAACTCACGGTGCGGCAGAATTTGGAAGTGGCGTATTGCCGCTCGCCCGGAGTCATGCGCAATCTGTTCCGCTTCGGCAACTCGGCGAGCAGCCATCAGCTCGAGAAACTTGCCGAATTGGTCGGACTTGAGGATGCAATGGACCGGCCGGCCGGGACGCTTTCGCACGGCCAGACGCAATGGCTGGAGATCGCGCTCTTGGTTGCCCAGGATGCGCGGCTGATCCTGATGGACGAACCGACTGCCGGCATGACCGCGCAAGAAACACACAAGACCGCGGTGCTGTTCAATCGGCTCAAGGAACGCCACACCTTGATCGTGGTCGAGCACGACATGGCGTTCATCAAAGAGATCGCCGACATCATCTCCGTGATGCACCAGGGCCGGCTGCTTGCCGAAGGCACGGTGCCGGAAATCGAAACGAACGCCGAGGTGCGGGCCGCCTATCTCGGCTCAGGAGGGATCAGCGGTGCTTGAGCTTGACTCGGTCGATGCCTATTACGGCAACAGCCGCGCGCTGGACAATGTCAGCCTCACGGTCGGTGACGGCGAATTCATTGCGGTGCTGGGCCGCAACGGCGTAGGCAAGACGACGCTGATGCGCACGATCCTCGGCTTGATGGATCGCACAACCGGCAGCATCCGCTTTGACGGAACGGAAATCGGGCGTTGGCGCACCGACCAGCGCGCGCGGGCTGGCATTGCTTATGTCCCACAGGGGCGGGGCATTCTGCCGCGCTTTACGGTGCTCGATAATCTCCGCTTTGGATTGTTCGCCAACACCAAAGGGCGGCGCGAGATCGACGAGAGCGTATTCGACCTGTTGCCGGATTTACGTCCGCATCTCTCGCGCCTTGGCGGTAATCTCTCGGGCGGGCAACAGCAGCAACTGGCGATCGCGCGCGCGCTGATGGTCGAGCCGAAGGTCATGCTGCTCGACGAGCCGACGGAAGGCATCCAACCCAACATCGTCGAGGAGATCGAGCATATCATCACCCGGATCAATCGTGAGCGTGGGATCACGGTCATCCTTGTCGAACAAAGCGTGGCATTTGCCCGCCGTGCCGCGCAGCGCTTCGTGATCATGAACAAGGGCAGCATCGTTGCCGCCGGCGCGACCGCCGAGCTCGATGATGCCTTGGTCCACCGCTACATGGCGGTCTGATGCCAGTGTGGGGAAGAAGAGCGTAACAACATCACTCAGTCAGGAGGAATCCGATGCTACATGGTGATATTTCAAGCAGTAACGACACCGTCGGCGTTGCGGTCGTCAACTACAAAATGCCGCGTCTGCACACAAAAGACGAGGTGATCGCCAACGCCCGCAAGATCGCGGACATGCTGGTTGGAATGAAGCAGGGCTTGCCGGGCATGGATCTCGTGATCTTCCCGGAATACAGCACGCACGGGATTATGTATGACGCCAGGGAGATGTACGAGACTGCATCGAGCATCCCAGGCGAAGAGACAGACATCTTCGCCGACGCCTGCCGCCGCGCGAAGGTGTGGGGCGTGTTCTCGCTCACCGGTGAGCGGCATGAGGAACACCCGAACAAGGCGCCCTATAACACGCTCATTCTGATGAACGACAAGGGTGAAATTGTTCAAAAATACCGCAAGATCATGCCCTGGGTGCCGATCGAAGGCTGGTATCCGGGCAACTGCACTTATGTCTCCGAGGGTCCGAAGGGGTTGAAGGTCAGCCTGATCATCTGTGACGATGGCAACTACCCTGAGATCTGGCGTGATTGCGCGATGAAAGGCGCGGAACTGATCGTGCGTTGCCAGGGCTACATGTACCCGGCAAAAGAGCAGCAGGTCCTCATGGCCAAGGCGATGGCCTGGGCGAACAACGTCTATGTTGCGGTTGCCAATGCATCCGGCTTCGACGGTGTTTATTCGTATTTCGGCCACTCCGCCATCATCGGCTTTGACGGCCGGACGCTTGGTGAATGCGGCGAGGAGGAAAACGGCATTCAGTACGCGCAGCTCTCCAAGTCGCTGATTCGCGACGCGCGGCGTAACATGCAGTCGGAGAACCATCTCTTCAAGCTGCTGCACCGCGGCTATACCGGCAAAATCAATTCGCGCGAGGATGCGCGCGGCGAAGCGGTATGCCCCTATGACTTTTACAAGAAGTGGGTGACCGATCCGGAAGCGACCCGAACCATGGTCGAAGCGATCACCCGCCCGACGGTTGGCACCGAAGAATGCCCGATCGAGGGAATTCCCAACCAGAAGACGGCCGTGCATCGCTGATCCGCAACGCGCGGGCTTCGCTTCACGACCAATGATGCCGCCGCTCTCGGCCCGCCCGGGCCGGAGCAGCGGCCCGATTTCTTGCAACCACGGCGGTGCACATGGACCTTGCCGGATACAGGATTACCACCGAACCCTATTACCGCCCCGTCGGCAATGAAATCGCCTTGTTCGAGGCGGCTTATGCAGCACGCATGCCGATGATGCTGAAAGGCCCGACCGGCTGCGGCAAGACGCGTTTCATCGAATACATGGCTTGGCGACTAGGACGCCCGCTGATCACCGTGGCCTGTCACGAGGACATGACGGCATCGGATCTGGTCGGGCGCTTCCTCTTGGACGCCGAAGGCACGGTTTGGCACGACGGACCGCTGACGCTGGCGGTGCGGGGCGGCGCGATCTGCTATCTCGATGAAATTGTCGAGGCGCGGCAGGACACAACCGTCGTGATCCATCCGCTGACCGACGACCGCCGTGTGTTGCCGTTGGAAAAACGCGGCGAGATTATCACGGCGCATCCCGACTTTCAGCTCGTGATTTCCTACAACCCAGGCTATCAGAGCGTCCTCAAGGACCTCAAAGAGTCCACGAAACAACGCTTCGGTGCGATCGAATTCGGCTATCCGGCGGCTGCGGTAGAGGCCGAGATCGTCGCGCATGAGGCCGGCATTTCCCGCGCCGAGGCCGAGCGTCTGGTTGCCATCGCCGAACGTTCGCGCCGGCTGCGCGGGCACGGGTTGGACGAGGGGGCTTCGACGCGTGCGCTCATCTATGCGGGCAGGCTGATGGCGCGCGGCGTCGGACTTGAGGAAGCCTGCCAAATTGCGCTTGTTCTGCCAATGACCGACGATCCCGACATCCGCGACGCGCTGATCGCAACGATCGCGGCGTCCGTAGGCGGATGACGAGATCGCAAACCTCGCCGCTCCGAAGCGCGCTGGCCGAGGTGCTCGCGGGGCAACCGGAGCTCGGCGCTTCGCTCGACCTGCTCTGGCGCCAGGCCGAACGCGGCTTTCCCGGAGCAAGCCGAGAGCATTGGCTTGATGCCTGCCGTGAACTCACCCGCGCCGGCCTCGGTTCTGCCTGCCTCATCGCCTATTTGCGACAATCACCAAGCTGCGCAGCGCAACTCGGGCCGCAAGCGGCGGTGGCGCTGGGGAGGGCGGCGATCCGGGTCGGCGGGCTTGCAGGTCCCGCTGCTGCAGAAGCGCTGTTGGGCGCGGCAGGAAAAGCAGCGCGCCTGCTCGGCGAGGCGGCTGCGTTTGCCGATTGGCTCGGCGTGATCGAGCGCCTGGCCGGGCTTGCGCCGGACGTGATCGGGGTGTTGCTCGATCATACCGAAACCGTACTCGGGCATCTTGGCGTGAGGGGGTTGGAGAGTTGGGCCGTCAGCGGCATTCGTGCTGCCGGGGGTGATGCGCGACGGCGGCAGCTGTTCTTCGCCTTGATCGATCCCGCGGCGCGGAGCTGGCTCGGGCGCGGGGTGGATGACCTGCATTTCAAGATGGTCGAGCGGCGGATGGCGGCCTATCTCACGGCGCTCTGGGATATCCGGCCGCGGCTGCGCGCCCGCGCCGGCTCGGCTATCGACGTGCCGCGGCGGACCAGCTTCGACGGCGGCCTGATTTTCGTCCCCGAGACCTATCGCGGCTTCGGCGGCGCGCAGGCGGTTGCGCTCTATCGCGCCGCGCTGGCGCATATCGCGGCGCATCTGCGCTTCACGCAGGGGCGCTTCCCGCTCGGCCAGCTCAAACCCCTGCAGGTTGCTATCATCTCGGCGCTGGAGGACGCACGCGTCGAACGCCTTGCGATGGCCGAATTCCCTGGCCTTCGCAAGCTGTGGCTGCCCTTCCACGTGGTATCGCCCTTGGGTGCTTCGACCGCACCCGGCCTGATCGCGCGGCTCGCCCGCGCGCTGATCGACGATGATTACACGGACAACCACGCCTGGATTGAGAAAGCGCGGCGGCTGTTCGCGGAACGGCCGGTGGAACGGCACGACGCCGCCAGCATCCGCGCGATCGGCAGTATCCTCGGCAATGATCTCGGCCAGATGCGCGTGCCGTTCAATCCGCGCACTTATGTCACGGAGCCGCTTTACCGCGACGACAATCGCGGCCTCTGGGATTTCGGGGATGCCGCCGGCAATCCTGAAAGCGCGGAGATGCTGCAAGAAGCGGTGCGCATCGAAACCGAGGAGCGCGAGGAGGGGCGGGCGGAACAAGAAGACGGCGCGAGCCAAGCGGAGGCCGGCCGTGCCCGCCCGATCGCGGCGGAGGAGGAGATCGGCACCGAGGTCGCCCGTTACCCGGAGTGGGACTACCTGATCGGCCGCGAGCGTCCGGACTGGACGACCGTTCTGGAATTCGAGCCGGCGCTCGGCGGCCTGGGCCTCGTGGAGGCAATCCATGCGCGCCATCGCGGCCTTGTCGACAAACTCTCGGCGCTGATCCGTGCCGCAAAGGTCAGCCGGCCGGAGCGCCTCCGCAGGCAAAAGGAGGGCGACCGGCTCGACCTTGATGCCTGCATCGCCGCCGCGGTCGAGCGTCGACAGGGCGAGACCCCGGACCCGCGCGTCTATATGACCGTCGCCCGTCGGGGTCGCGATCTTTCCACTCTCGTGTTGCTTGACGTCTCGCAATCCACCGCCGATCGGGTGCGCGGCGCCGCGGCGAGCGTGCTGGAGCTGGAGCGGGAAGCGACCGTGCTGCTCGCCCATGCCATGGCCGAGCTGGGCGATCCGTTTGCCATCCGCGCCTTTTGTTCCAATGGGCGCGAGGAGGTGCGCTACTATCGGATAAAAGACTTCGCGACCCCTTTCGGCCCGCTGGCGCAGCGGCGCTTGGCCGGGCTCGCGGCGGGGCTCTCAACCCGGATCGGAGCGGCAATCCGTCACGCCGGGCATGAGCTCGCCGCCTGCCGCAGCCATCGCCGCCTGCTGTTGGTTGTCACCGATGGCGAACCCTCGGATGTCGATATCGCCGATCGGCGCTATCTGGTGGAGGATGCGCGCAAGGCGGTGTTATCGCTTGCCCATGCCGGCATCGATACGTTCTGCGTCGGCCTCGATGCCGGCGGGGACAGCTATCTCGAACGGATTTTTGGCCGGCGCAATGTGCTTCAGATCGATCGCATCCAACGCCTGCCGGAGCGCCTCCCGGCGTTATATTTGAAGCTGACCGCGTAGGGGTATCTCGCGCGAAGAGAGAGTGTTGCGGCAGCATCAGTACGCCGTTTCAATGGTGACCCAAATTTTGTTCCGCAATCGCTTTGAGGCCCGCTCGAGATGCCTTGCCGGTTGGCCCGGTGGGAAGCGCATCGAGGATGTGGATCTTGTCGGGGATCTTGAACCTTTCGATTTTGTCTCGACACCAATCGCGCAGCGCCTCGGCCTCCACTGTTGCGCCTGCCTTCAGTACCACCGCCGCGTGCAGGGCTTCCCCAAGCCTTGAGTCTGGAACCCCTGCGCAGAGAACCTGCGCGATGGCGGGGTGCGTGGACAGCAACGCCTCGATCTCGGCCGGCGCAATCTTATTTCCGCCACGGGAAATCATCTCTTTGATGCGTCCCACGATCTCCACCCTTCCGTCCGCGCGTTCGCGTACAAGATCGCCGGTACGGAAATAGCCATCGATGAAAGACGCTTTGGTGAGTTCCGGATTGTCGAGATAGCCGAGCATACCAAAGGGGGAGCGTATCAGAAGCTCTCCCGACGGCGCGCCTTCCGCGACGCCGAGCACGCTTTCTTCGCCCTCCGCCACATGGATACGATAAGCAATCTGCTCCGTCGGTCGGCCGATGGTGTTCATCCCCGCGTCCGCCTCTTCCGGGCGCAGGCAGAAATCGCACGAGCCCGTCTCGGTCAGCCCGTAGAGGTCGTAGATTCCGGCATGGGGCAATACCCTTCTCATTTCGGAGGATAAATGAGCGCCCAGCGCTTCGCCGCCGGTCATGATCGTGCGCAAGTGCGGTGCGTGCACCGTCCCGTGCGCGAAAACAGCGCGCAGCATCGACGGCACGGCAGCGAGCACCGTCGCCTCATGGAGGCGCGCGCGCAGCGCCACAGGCGAGAACTTGCCCACAAGTTCCAATCGCGCCCCCGTCTTGAGCGTCAGAAGTGCAACCCAGAGTCCGAAGACGAAAACAAGCTGAAGCGGCAGCAAAATCGTATCATGGGCGGTCAGACCTAGCAGATTCTGGAGAACGCCGAGTTTGGCTGCGAAACGGTCATGGCCCAGAACCACGCCTTTGGGTTTGCCGGTGGTGCCCGACGTGAAGATAATCAAGGCGGCTCCGTTCAAAAGCGGCCGGGGCGGCGGCGGCGTTTCCGCGATGAGGCTCACCGCGCCGTCTGCCACTTGCAAGCGCGCACGGGTTTGCGTGCGCACCGCCGAGCGCGTGGTCTCGGCGGCGTTTGAATGCAGAGGAACGGCAACCCCTCCCGCCTTCCAAACGCCGAACAGCGCGGCAAGGTCCAGAACGCGGTTGGCGATTAAGACGTGCACGGGCTGATCCGGCATCAGCCCCGCCATGCGTAAGTCTTCGGCGATGCGCGCGGCAGTATGATCGATCTCGGCGTAGCTCCGCGCCGTTCCGGTCTCATCCTGCACGACATTTTCCACCGTCCCGGTAAGGATGCGGGAAAGATGATGCGCGCGTGGCATTTTTCTCTGTCTCCCGTCTCCGCCTCACGTGGAGGGCGGGAACCGCGCGTCCCGCCAAGCAAGAGCGGCCTTCAACCCCTCGCGGCGCGCCACTTCCATGAAGGCGATCTTGTCGATCGAACCTGCTCCCTCGATGGCGAGGTCGATCTCGAGCGCACTTTCCAGAGCAAGCAACAACCCTTGCTGCTCCAGCGCCCGGTTGAGCGCCCGCTTGGTTTCTCTGACCAGACCGGGGTCAATGACGGCGATATGGCGCGCCCAGCGTAACGCCTCTTCGTCGAGGGCCTCGGGGGCGACCACACGGTTGACCATACCAATCTGCTCGGCACGCCGGGCCGACACGCGATCCTCGCCGAGCAGAATGATTTCTTTGGCAATTTTTGGCCCGACAATCCACGGGAGAAGCATGACCACAATGCCCGCGCCGAATTTCAGCTCCGGTTCACCGAAAAAGGCATCTTCGGACGCAATCGTCATGTCGCAGGCCAGCGCGAGCTCGCATGCTCCGGCAAGGCAAGGCCCCCGCACAGCGGCAATCGTCGGTTTCGGGCAGTGCCAGAAACGCATGACCGTATCAAAATCCTTGCGCAGCAGCGGCCGCCAGGCATCAACTCCGCTGGGCCGCGCCTCCATCTGCGCTTTGAGGTCGAAGCCGGAGGAAAAGGCGGCGCCCGCCCCGCGCACGATAACGGCTTTGACGGCAGAATCCGCCTCGGCGCAATCCATGGCCGCGCCGATCTCGTCCAACATTTCCTGGTCAAGAGCGTTGGTGCGCTCTGGCCGATTGAGGGTAATGCGGGCCACGCCGTCCAGCGTCTCGTAGATAATCTTGGTAAACGTCATGGATGCCTCGTTTCTGCAACTATCGGCGCCCACCCGCCATAGCCTGCGCTTCCGGGCGGGCTCTCAGGCGCAGCATAGCAACCACGCCGAGAAACGGCGCAACCGCAGCCACACAAAAGGCATAACGCCACGTCAAAAAGCGCATCGCATAGGGCAGCACGTGAATGCTCAGGAGGGTTATGAGGAAGCCCATACAGGTCTGCACGGTTAACATCGTGCCGATCAGCGTGCGCTCGGACAATTCGCTCACCGCTGCGGAGAATTGTGCGGAATCCGCAATGACGCTGGTTCCCCAAACGAAGGCAACCCCCATCACCAGCCATGCCGGGCCGGCGAAGAGAAAGCCGATTGCGATGGCGCACGTTCCGCTCACCGCCATAGCGGCTGCCGTGACCAGCGTCCGACCAAGGCGGTCGGCGGCATAACCGCCAAGCAACGCGCCGAGGGCGCCGATTCCCACGACCGCAAAAGTGGCCAGGCGGGAATCAAAGGGCGGGGCGTTGCCGTATCGTGCGGAGAAGCTTGCGGCAAGGTAGGGGCCAATCCACGTCCACATGGCATAGAGTTCCCACGAATGACCAAAATAGCCGAAATTGGCCAGGCGCAGGGCAGGGCGGCGAAAGGCCTCCAGAGCATTGGTGAGCTCCAGCGGCGGCGCTTTCGCAAGGTGCGGGCCGATTTTGGCGTACCTGATGAGAATGGCCGCTGTCAGCGCACTTGCCGCCGCACCGGCGACGGGGACTCGCCAATCGAAGCCGCCGATAGCCGCTATCGCGTGCGGCGAGGCCGAGCCAAGCGTGAGGGCGGCCACCAGCACGCCGATGAGGAGGCCGAGATCGCCCTCGGCCCAGGTCGCAACAAGCTTCATGCCCACAGGGTAAACGCCTGCCATGCACATGCCGGAGATGAAACGCAGAACCGGCACCGCAGGGTCCGGCGGATCAAACAGGAGGATGGCAGCATTGGCCACCGCCGCAACAAAAGCGGAAGTTGAGAACAGTCTTCTGAGATCTGCGCGGTCAACAAGCGAGAGAAGTGCGCTTGCCAAGGTCCCGACCACAAATCCCGCTTGCACCGAACTGGTCAGCAAGGCCTGCTGAAACGGAGAGAGGCTCCAACGCGCTTGGATCGCTCCCAGAGAAGCGGTCGTGGCAAACCAAGTCGCCATCGCCGCCACCTCCGCCACCATGAGTATCGAGAGAGAAAGGAGCTTACCCTCCGTCGTGTCGGCCGAATACGTTAATGTCCGCACATTACTTCGCTTTCTTCAGCATGGGGCAAGCGTCAGCCGACATCGGGCGAAAAGCCTCATCGCCGGGAATGGTCGCGACAAGCTTCAGATAATCATAAGGTCCATGAGACTCGGCGGGACTCTTCACCTGCCAGAGGTACATGTCATGGATCGTGCGCCCGTCTTCGCGGATGCGGCCTTTCTCGAAAAGCGGATCATCCGTTGGCATCTCCTTCATTTTTGCCACGACGAGAGCGCCATCATGGGCTTTTGCCTTGTCCATTGCGGCGATCGCTTTCATCCAGTGTAATGTCGCGGCATAAGCGCCTGCTTGGTTCATGGTCGGCATCCGGCCATTGTTGCGTGCCGCGAAGGCCTTGCCGAAAGCGCGCGTGCCGTCGTTGAGATCCCAGTAAAACGCGTTGGTCAGCAGCAATCCTTGCGCGGTCTGAAGGCCGATGGAATGGATATCCGAGAGAAAGATGAGCAGGCTAACGAGCTTCTGAGACTGAGACAGGCCAAATTCGGCTGCTTGCTTGACGGCATTGATCGTATCGCCCCCGGAATTCGCAAGGGCTATGACCTGCGCCCCGCTGCCTTGCGCTTGAAGGATGAAGGATGAAAAGTCGGACGTCTGAAACGGCACGAGTACGTGACCAACAACTTTACCGCCCGCGGCTTTGACGACGTCTGTCGCATCACGCTCGAGCGCGTGACCGAAGGCATAGTCCGCCGTCACGAAATACCACGACGTCCAGCCCTGTTTGATCATTGCCCGCGCGGTGCCGTTGGCAAGCGCCCATGTATCGTAGGTCCAATGGACCGTGTTTGGCGTGCAGTCCTTGCCGGTGAGGTCGGAAGTGCCGGCACTGGTGACGATCAGAACCTTATTCTTGTCACGCGCGACCCCAGCAACCGCAAGCGCCACTGACGAGGTCGGCACGTCGATGATGGCATCGACATGATCAACGGCGTACCAACGCCGCGCGATGGAGGAGCCGATATCGGCCTTGTTCTGATGATCGGCCGAAAGCACCTCGACTTTGAAGCCGTGCGTCTCCGGTTTGAAATCTGCGACAGCCATTTCCGTCGCAACGACGGAACCGCGGCCCGCGATATCCGCATAGAGGCCCGACTGGTCGTTCAGCACGCCGATGCGGAATACGGGGAGGTCTTCGGCACGGGCTGCAACTGCGCAGGAAAGCGCTAGCGCGGCGGCGTAGACAGCTCGCATCTTTTGCTCCTCGGCGTTCTTTCCACTCTCTCGTGTCGGGGTCGCAGGGTGCGTCTGCCTCCCGGCAAACGAAAAGCATTATTCTTTGATTTGTCAAATATTTTCTACGGAGCGGAAAACCCGTATCGAGCTGAAGAGATGGAACCGACCTACGGCCCCATCGTCACCACCAGCGTGGCAAGACGCTCATTCTCATTGAGCGAGCGAAAACGACGTCTCGGTATGGCTTGATCCAGCCCGAAGGCCGCGCTTGCCTGGCGTTGCCGTTGCTCACCACCCCGCGACGCTTGGCCGCGGGGTGGGGCAACTCTCAGAGGCTTGAGTCTCAGACAATCGCGCTGGATGGAAGGTGCGCGACACCGCTCAGGAAAATCTGGGTATGATCGGAAAGCGTAATGGTGGTCGATCCTCCGGCAGAGGCTACCGTGTAGGAATTGGGGGCGTAATTGATCAGATCGATTTTATCAACGCTGGGGTTGAAGTTGTTAATCACGCTGACACCCCCGGCCCAGATCGTGTCCTGGCCACCGGCCCCACCGCTCTGTCGGAACGATCAGAGTTGAGGCGCAAGGGCCTGATCAGTGCCCAGCGAAAGGATCAGCCGGGCGCAGAGTCATAAAAATGTCGCCCGCGCGCCAACAATCTGAAACGCCGCGCTCTTACACCTCAAACACCGACCGACAAATCGGGCTTTTGGACAGTTGTGCGAAGAGGTAAGGACGTGAAGCGTTTTTCCAGTCTTGGCGTGATGGCGCGCTGTGGCGCAAGTTTGCTGGCGCTGACATTGCCGGCAATTCTCGCGCAGGGAACGGCAGCGCTGGCGCAATCAAACCGGCTCGCCCTGGTTGCGCCGATCAGCGACGCCGCGCTCGAGCACCCTGAGCCCGGGGACTGGCTGATGCGCCGGGGAAACTACGCCGGCTGGGGATACAGCAAATTGGACCGGATCCGCGTGGACAACGTTGCCGAGCTTCGGCTTGCCTGGGCCTGGACCATGGAGCCGGGCTACCAGCAGGAAGCGCCTCTTGCCCATGACGGGATCTTATTCCTTGGCAATCCGCGCAACGTGGTTCAGGCCTTGGACGGCCGCACGGGAGAGCTGCTGTGGCAATATCGGCGCCAGCTGCCGCCGGTCGAGGGTCGCTACCACCAAGACCTTTTCGACCGTCAGCGCGCCAGCATCGCGCTTTACGAAGATAAAGTCTTTTTGACGACCGCAGATGCGCATGTCATTGCACTGGACAGCAGAACCGGCCAGGTGGCGTGGGACACCGCCGTTGCAGACTACCACCAAGGCTACACTTTTACCGGCGGGCCGTTGGTTGCCAAAGGCAAAATTATTGCGGGGATCTCGGGCTGCACGATGCCGACCACTGCTGGCGGCTGTTTCATTGTCGCACTCGATGCGCATAATGGGCGAGAGCTCTGGCGGACTCACACCATCGCCCAGCCCGGATCTCCGGGTGATGAGACCTGGAATGGCCTGCCGCTGGCACGGCGCAACGGGGGCTCCGCATGGAATACCGGAAGCTATGATCCGCCCTCCAATCTCGTATTTTGGGGCGTGGATGGGCCGACGCCGCACTCTCAGATTGCGCGGGGCACGGGAAACGGCGCCGTGCTCTATACGGAATCGACTCTGGCATTGGACGCGGATACCGGAACAATCAAATGGTATCATCAATTCCTGCCGGACGATAACTGGAACTTAGACCATACATTTGAACAGGTTCTCGCCAATGTTGCGGTGAACGGGGCACCGCGGGAGGCACTGCTTACTCTCGGCAAACCCGGGATCCTCTGGGCGCTTGATCGGCGGAGCGGCGCTTTTCTCTGGGCGCGCGAGACGACCTACAACAATGTCGAGCACGTCGATCCCGCGACCGGTAAGATCAACGTCAATACCTCGCTCATTCCGCAACAATTGGAACAGACGGTTTTTGTCTGTCCGTCCATGTACGGCGGCAAGCTCTGGATGGCGAGCGCCTATGATCCGGTGGCAAAAACCCTGTTTCTGCCGCTCAACAACCTCTGCATGGATTACAAGGCCGTGGCGCAAGATGCGCTGATCGGAGAGGATTATGGGCGCGGCCGCATGCAATTCCGCTTTTCGCCCGATAGCAACGGCAAGGTGGGCAGGGTGGAGGCCGTCGATCTTGCCAGTCAACACACGGTATGGACCCATGAGCGGCGTCCGTTTTGGTCGAGTTCATTGCTGGTCACCGCGGGTGGTCTCGTCATCGGCGGCGATGCCAATCGCCGCGTGGTGGCGCTCGAGGCACGCAGCGGCCGGGTGGTTTGGGAGCGCGCCCTGAGCAATCAACCCGGCGGATTTCCGATGACATATATGGCCGGAGGCAAGCAGTTTCTCGCCATACCCGCCGGCTACAGCCTGATCGGCAATCGTGTCACGTCGAGCCTTACGCCCGAAATTCCTGTGCCGGCGCGCGGCTCGACCCTTTGGGTGTTCGCGCTGCCGGACGCAAAACAGCAATAGAAAAACAGCAATAGGGCGGAGCCGGTCCGTGCCCGTACCCGCGGAAAAATGCAGGCACGAGCTGGCCAAAAAGCCCGACGCGCAGAGGCAAAACGGCGCATCATTCAAAGCCCGGCCGCTACCGGCCCGATCCGGAACGCAGACCTCGAGGGCGGAAGGGCTCGGATGACGGCGAATCCCAGATGGTCAAAATGCTGTCGGCGTTGCTTATCCACAGCCCTGCCGCGATAAAAGCAGCCGGCGCCGAAAGAAAGGCCTATCGGGCATGAGATTTGTGATGTTCTCTCGACAGTGCGCATTTGGCGCCGGTTCGGCCGATGCATCTGCGGGCGCATGACGCGGAATCGGCGCTCGCTGCAAGGAAACCCAGCTCCCTTCGCGTTCCTGCAACATCCATCACTCCCGGCTGACACAGCTTGCGAAAAAAGCAGAGCAGGAGCAGAGCGGCCGATTTACGCCCTTGGCTTCATGCCGCCTTTTCGTTTTACTTTTGCTTGCAGGCGAAAAAGATCGGGCATGTTGATCCGGCCATCATTAAGGCGGAAGAAAATCTTGAGCCTGACCATTTGCTCGATGAGTAAGCGGTAAGCCTCGCGCTCTTCTCGCTCCTCTAAAACATCGCCAGGAGGGATATACCGGTTATCGTGTCCTTCCGTTGCGGCTTGTTCCTTAAGTTTCCTTAAGGTTCCTCGCTTTTGCCAGCGTGCCACAAGTTCAGCCTCGGGCAGAGGCACCGCGAGATATTGCATGTCATTAAGAACCTGTTTCATCCAGCGATAATCTTCGGATAATTCTTCGACCCGTACTTTAGAAGCTTTTCGCACCCCCGCTTGGATACCGGGAACGTCGAGAACGGTTTCGTTCGATTTCGCATTTTCAGCAGCTTCTTTCATCGCCAAAAGAAAACTGCGCGGGGCCGCAAAACCGGCGGCATCGGAGATGTGGTTCGGCACCCATTTATAGGTGTCTCCCTTGGTCGGTCCCGCACCCATGTAGTCGCCAGCCAGGGCGCGAAAAACTTTTTGCTGTAGCACCTCATCCTCAATCAGATCTGGGGACGGATGCCAAACCTCGTCCACTTTATCGAACCTCGCATTAAACACTCGACAACAAAATTCACGGAAAACGGTTGCAGGATCCCTGCCGCTATAATTGGTAGCAGGATCACAGTGGTTATTGGCAAGTAACGTCCAAAGCAATCCGTAAAGATCACGGCGTTTCCAATTGAGTTCAACTATATTATGGCGAAGCTTCGAAGCGTCGCCAACGGCCCACAACCGATCGTCATCCGCCATATCGGGGCGTATGAACATTTTAATACGAATTGCCTTCAAGGTGCGAACCGCAAGTGCCAGCTGAATGATGCCCTTGATCTGCTTGCGTAGACCCCTCCAATCCTCGGCGAGAAGATCGAGAGCATCAAACACAAGCACGTAAATGCGATTTTGTGCGGCTAGGGTCTCGTCAAGAGCACGAAACGCAGCGTTGCGCCGCGCCGGGTCCGTGGCTACCCACTGCGTCCATTTCAACCAGTCCGGCGAGGGACCACCATTCGGGGCATCCGGCGTGGGGATCGGGGCTCGGCACAACATTACGGCACGCCACAAATCTTCGGCCGAATATCCCTCATGGATGATATTCGCAATCACGTTTGGGGTAGGATGGTCCTCCGTCATTCGGTCATCCGAAAAACCAAGCTTTCCTTCGACTTGGGCAAGCGGCAATCGAGGATAGAATTGGGCAACAAGATTTCTGATATCGCGATTGATCAGAACGCTCGACCAAAAGCTTTTACCTGTACCCCGATCGCCTACCACAACGGTGCGATTTGGATCAAGCGCACCGGCATGATCGGCCGGCGTGAAGACGTTCTCTTTTTCAGGCGGTTTTGATGCTTCATGCGAGGCCACGTCAGGCAACGATTTGAACGCTTCTCGCACAATGGTGGGAAATCTGATTGTCATGTCAGCCCCAAAATCTGATCTACACCACGCAAAAATGATCCAAACGCCGGGAGATAACGTTCGGCGGTAAGCAAAGCTATGTCGACCCGCGGGTCAAATCGCGAATAGGTCTTATCGGTGCGTATTTCGAGCGGGTAATGGGGGGCGTCTTCGTCGTCAACATCAAAGTTAAAAATCACGCACTCCGACAAAGCGGAAGTCTCCACCTCTAAAGCCGTCTCATCATCATAAAGAGACTCTCTCCAAAGATCCCAGCTATCTTGCCGAAACTTCACAAGCGCATCTTGCTGAGGCGGGGCCTTGGCATGAACCATTTTGAACGCGCCCCGGGTATCTTCGCCGCCTGCTGCCGGATCGAAAGCGCTGCGTAAAACGTCAAACAGAATGGCTAAATCACCAAAACTCTGGTTGCCTGCAGTTGCAAACAAAAGCACCTTAGCACCGAGACCGAGAAGGATACTTCCTGAAGTCTCATGCAAGCCGCCTTGTGCATCAATGAGGACAACGTCATAATGACGGCGTTCGCAGAGTTTCCGAATCAGTAAATCAGCTTTTTGTGCAAAGCTCAGACCGGCAAACTCTTCGCAGGCGGAGCCTGGCATGTAAGCCCGCGCGAGTTTGGAGAGATAGGCGCCAGGCTTGCGCCCGTGTGCCGGTACAACATCAATTACCGCTCTGTCTGATATGAACGGACTTGGGCTGATCATGTCCACCAGCAGTTCTTCGCTATTGGCTCCTGCGGCGAGTGCGGCAAACCAGTCCACAACACCAAAATCCGGCATATTTTCGGCGGCGAGAAGCATGGAGCCAATCCCTGGCGCTTCCAGATCGAGATCAAGGATGAGAATATTATTACCGCGCGCAGCAAGATGGGCTGCTGTAATGGCAAGCGCCGTCGAGCGGCCGACGCCGCCTTTCACCGAGTGAAAAACGAGGCGCTGAGGTGAGTCGACCAACTTGACCGGTGGCGTCAGCCAGTCTTCCCCGGCTACCCGCCGATCGATGAGCCTCAAAGGAGAGTCGTCCGTAACCGCAAGCGATGGCTCTTGCAAAAATTCGCCAAGCTCCTCCTCGGCAACCCCGGTGACCAGCTCCTCGCGTGGTGCGGCATAAGCGCCAAGCTCAGGGAGGAGTGTATCAATTTCGTTCATAAGACGCGCGGCATTTTCCTCCGTCGTCACGAGACGCAACTGGCCATAAATATCGCGAACGATCCTGCCATTGCAGGCAACCTTGGCGCCGAGCGCGCGGGTGATCCACCTCGCAAACACCTCGGGGGCCGCATCAAAGGTGACGTTTGACATGGGCTAAGACCTCTTCACGTGCTTAAGCTTAAACAAGCGCTCGACATCCTTTCGCCATCGTTCCCATCTCTGTTGGGCGTTCTCGTGAGCGATTTGCCCCTCGTAACGCAAATCCACAACCCAACCCTTAAGAAAGTTTTCGGTCAATGCGGGCGCGAGCCCCTTTGCAATTCGACCCTGGCTATGTAATCTAATGTGTATCCGTAACTCTGGGAAATGTTTGCGGTATTCAGAATTGGGACCAACCTTTATTATATTGTAGCGAGTGAGCAGTTCTTTGACCCGGCACTCCGCCGCGTAACCGATTAGATACCCGGCATTCTGATACCGGCCATGGTCGGCAAGTTTTTCGGCGTCTTTTCTATGCCGATAGGCCGCGCGTCTGAAATTATCTGCCATTATGGACTTATCTGCCATTGTTCGTCTATGCTTGAGGGACGCCCATGACCTGAGGCCGAGCCGGGTGGCTGACCAACCCTAGCATGGGTTAAGGCGCAGGAAAATCTGCCTCGCACCTAATCTCACCTTTATCACCCGGACGCAGCAAGCCGCGCGCTTTCACCCGTAACCCGGCTCTGCTCATCGCATTACCGGCAAGAGCCCGATCGGCTGGTCTGATGAAGACTTCGCCGGGAGCAGGTACCGACGCCAACCCGTATCCACCCAGCTGCAAGTTGCACATATAAAGCACGACGCCATGGATTTATGGTGTTCTATGAGTGCTCATCGTGTTACTGCGTTCTAGCCTTACCCCGGCGCATGTGCTGGGCGCCGCGGTGCGCCGGTATTCATTGGCGTGCACGCACCATGCGGGCATGCAGCCGGAGGCGGATTTTCGCGCCCTCAAGCAGGCGATGCAAAATCTGCGTTGGGAAGAGGCGGAGCTCCATTGGTGCGAAACCACCCGACGGAGCCGGCGCCAAGGAACGCTGATGCGCCTTGGCGGCATGATCGGCCAGGCGCGGCTGGATCTCGCGCCGGCCCCCCGCGCTCTGGCCGTTTCTCTGATTTGCCCAGTGGCTGCACTTGGGTAAAGCAGCAACCATGGGGTTCGGCCGCATCCGGCTGTACAGCTCATGATGGCAGCGGACCCGGCACACTATTCCCGCCGCATTCTGCGCGCCGTAACCGGGCTCAGCACGCAAGTCGTTGCCGAAACCATCTGGTGAGAATGCGGCGGCACCGGATGGACCCCGGGATGGTGAATGCCGAGGACATTGCACAACGGCGGAGCCTTTCCGAAAAGCACGATTCGTCTTGTAATCATTGTCGGCAGTTACTTATTTGTTTTTAACATAGGCCGCCATGGTGAGCGGCAAAGTTGCGGAGGCTCTCATCGCGCACTTTAAGAAATGGTTTACCGATAAGACCTCGTCCCGGCGTGTCTTCGTACCATGCGTCATCACCCGGACGCCCGAATCACGCTTTGAACTTTTGCTTGAGGAAGGACGATCCGATTTCGCCGTGGGCAAGGCTGCGCGCGCGGCAATTTGCCCGCAATGTCGTTCGCAATCGGTCGCGCATCCTGCATGGTACGTGGTCGACCCTTAGCGCACGCGGTATTGATCGGAAGGACATGGAGGGCTTCGTGATCTCAGTCCTCCGAATTGCTGTGATAGAACTCGAAGCGTACGTGCATTCCGCAAATCCGGTCGATGATATCAGCGAATTCCTGAGCTGGGTGCAACAGCGGAAAATGGGACCCCGACCTCGAAAATTTGGTCGCGCCGTTGATTCTCACCGTTGCATGTCTCAAAACAAGGGCTCCCGCAGCCGTGCGGCGGCCCTTTCCGTTGCCGCAAGGCGTTTGCGTGTCAGGTCGCTAACCCGCGCCTTTGCCGCTGCAAGGAAGTCGGCGGAAACCTGCGCTACCGAACCAGAGGCGAATGGCGGTGAGGGGTCGTATTCCAGTTGAAACTGAATCGCCTCGGCTATCTCATGCCCGTAACAATCGGCAATCACGGTCAGCGCGAAATCGATACCCGAGGTGACCCCGGCGCCAGTAATCCGGTTTCGGTCGCGCACCACGCGCTGTTGAATGGGCTCTGCACCGAGAAGGGACAGTTGATCCAGCGAAGACCAGTGCGACGTCGCCTTGTAGCCCTGCAACAGGCCAGCCGCGCCCAGCACCAGGGACCCTGTACAAACCGACGTCACCCATTGCACCTCATCGGCGAGCCTGCGAAGAAATCCCAGCGTCTCGTCATCTTCCATCAGATCGATTTGCCCCGGCCCACCTGGAACACAAATCAGATCGAGCGGCGGGCAATTGGCGAAAGTCGCGGTCGGCAGCATGATCAGGCCACGATCGGAGATAACCGGGTCCAATGTCTTCCAGATCAAATGCACCTTTACATCCGGCACTCGCGCAAAAACCTCATAAGGACCGGCAAGATCAAGCTGCGTTACCCTTGGGAAAAGCAGAAAGCCGATAGACCGCGGCGGTGTCATGTTCTGCATTACCGTCTTTCCCATGGCGCAAAGCCGGCGGCTTCATGCCGCCCGTCGGTTGGAATCCCCTATCCCAGCCACCTGCTTTTTCTAACCCGCAGTCCGACGCCTTGTCGAGGCTTATTGCGCTGCCTGGGTTCTGCCTCATTATTCTCATCAACCCTGCTGATGCAACCGCCTCGGCACCTTGCTGCTCCATTAGATGCTGCGCTTCATTATTCCTTGCGCCCAACGCTATGAAGAGCCGGATCGCGGGCTTCCAAGCCCGCACGCCGAAGCGTTGCCGTTGACAACGCTGTTAGAAACGGTTAGTATGACAAACACACGAAAGGAGGTGGTGCGGAACTCGAAGTGAAGAAATCGGAACTCGGAATGTGTCGGACATATCCCCATGGGATTTCGGCCCGCGAAAGGCTTTGGAAAGCGGGGCAGGGCAGCCTTTCAGGCCGCATTCTCCCATGGGGTTTCCGCCACTCCGGGATGGGGGAAGGGGCAAGGGCGTGCGTTTCGGCTCGGGCGGGTTTGCGCGCAGAGACCCTTTAGACCCTTTAAGGAGAATATCGGCGTTGCATTGCGTCACATAAAAGATATCGCAAAAGATATCGCATCCGGAACCGTTGCGCCGACGCGGGCCACGCAACGCGCCGGAGATCGCGCAAAAGATCAAGAGAACGCGAGGGGCTCAAGGAAAGGCGGAAGAAAGACATAGGGGCGCATTCAGGCAAGGGGCGCATTCAGGCAAGGTAGTTAGAAGTTCTGACGTCAAAACTCGTGACGTCAAAACTCCTAACGATCGCACAAACGTCAGCGCGCCGCCGTCGCGGCGATATCGGCCGCGCGCAGCCGCCGGCCAAACACCGGCTCCTTGTGCGGAAGCGGCGGCAGCGCCCAGGCGCCGGTGGCCGGCGGGCGCACCTCGGCATCGACATGCACGTCCAACACGGCGGGCTTGTCGCTGGCAATGGCGGCTTCCAGCGCGGGCGCAAAGTCGCCGATCCGCGTGATGGTGTGCCCGACAACCCCATGCGCCCGCGCTTTCGCATCAAGCAAAACTGCAGGGGCAGTGGTTCGATTTCTAACGCCCCCGCCAAAGGTGCCACGAGCGCCGTGCCGCCGCAGGCGCCGCCGGCGCGGGGCCCTCATTTCAACTGTTAGAGATTATGAAGTACGTTCCAGCCGCTACCGACACATCCGATAACCGAAAAAAAAGACCCCCTTTCCAAAGCACTCGTCTCCGGAAGAAGATGGCCCCTGGATTTTCCGCTTTGCCTGCCATGGCAAACTGAACGCCCCCAAACCAACCCATCGGATACGGAGAAAACGCCCCATGCGCCTGACCCCAGACCAAGTCTCCCTGCAAGCGCGCGCCGCCACTCTCTCCGAGCGACTGGTACGCCAGCGCGCCGCCGAGATCGACCGCACCGGCGAATACCCCTGGGATATCGTCGAGGCGCTGAAGGCCGAGGGCTTCCTGGGCATGACCATCCCCAAGGAGCTCGGCGGCCAGGGGCGGAGCTTTCTGGATGCTGTACTGGTGATCGAGCAGATGGCGCGTTCTTGCACCGTCACCGCCCGCATCGTGGTTGAGACGAACATGGGGGCGATCTCAGCCATTATGGCCTATGGCACGGAGAAGCAGCGCAGGCTTGCCGCCGAGCTTGTTCTGGATGGCGATAAGCCGGCCATTTGCATCACAGAGCCCGGCGCCGGCTCCGATGCCGCCAGCATGACAACGCGTGCCGAGAAGCGCGGCGATCGCTACGTGCTCAACGGCCGCAAGCATTGGATTACCGGCGCCGGCGTCTCCTGCTTGCACCTGATCTTCGCCCGCGTTTTCGATGAACGCGGTGAAGAACTCGGCATCGGCGGTTTTCTCGCCATCCGGGGCGAGGCTGAAGGGCTCGTGGTCACGCGGCGCGAGCCGACCATGGGCCTTTGCGGCATGCCGGAAGGAGAGCTTACCTTCACCGACCTCGAAATCCCGCCCGAGATGGTGCTGCTGCCGCCCTCCGGCTTCCGACGCGGCTTTGCCGATCTCATGAACGCCTACAACAGCCAGCGGGTCGGGGCCGGCACCGTTGCTATGGGCATCGCCGCGGGGGCGCTGGAACACGCCCTGGCCTGGGCCAAATCCCGCGAACAATTCGGCCGGCCGATCGGCGAGTTTCAGGGTCTGCAATGGATGCTTGCCGATATGCAAACGCAGCTCACGGCTTCGCGCTTGATGCTTTACGCGGCGGCGGACTCGCACGGCCCGAACGGCAGCCCATTTCCGGATCCAAACCTTGCCGCACAGGCAAAGATTTTCGCTTCGGAGGCGGCGATCAAAATCGTCAACGATGCGCTGCAGATCTTCGGCGCGCGCGGATATTCGCGGGGTTTTCCGCTGGAGCGGATGGCGCGCGACGTGCGCATGTTCACCATCGGCGGCGGCACGGCGCAAATTCTGCGTAACCTCATCGCCTCCAGGCTTCTGGGCTGGAAACTGCCGCAGACGCGGGACGGTTACCTGCGGTAACTGCGAAGGCGCAAGCGCACGCGGCGTTGAATCTGCGCCGTCATCAGGCTGGAAAACTCGGCGCCGGCGGATTTGCACCTGCTCCTCGGGCGGAAAATCGATCGCCCCGCGCGCCTCATCTATGCTAAGGGATCTATGCCAAGGGCTTCCTGGTGGAGATCTCAGCCGCGAGCCTCGGCGATTGCCGCCGTGCTACGCCGCGCCTATACTTGCGACCGATCTATCTTTCCCGGCTCCGGCCGGAGAGCTCGAAACCGAGCCAAAAGCCAATGATAAAGACGGCAACAAGGAGAGGATTCATGATACGAGGAAATGGTCCAAAATGGCGCGCCGCACGCATCAGGGCCGCACTCGCAATGGCCGCGCTTGCCACGCCGCTAATCGCCCGGGCAGCCGATGCCCCCTCGTCGCAAGCCGCGCAGGCGGCACTCCAGCAAGCGGTTCAAAAAGGCGTGGATCTCTTCGCGCATGAGAGTTTCGGCGGCGCCGGCACCTGTGAGACCTGCCATGTCAATGGCGGACGCGATCCCGGCAAGCTTCCGAACGGCAAGGAAATCCCGAGCCTGATCGGCGCGGCCGCCTCGTTCCCGCGCTATTCCCCGCGCACCCAAAGCGTGGTGACGCTCTCGCAGCGGATCAGCGGGTGCATCCGCAACGCGCTGAAAGGCACGCCGCCGCCGCTCGGCAGCCCCGATCTGGTCGCGCTCGAAACCTATATCACCTACCTTTCCAAAGGCACGGTGATGGGCCGCCAATTCCAATAACGCGACACCGGAGCATGTCGGATTCCGTTTTGTGGATCGCCTGAGTTTCGGAAGCAGGCGGCGCGTTCGTTTGGCGTGAACGCATCAAGCAGCCGGCCGATGCGGTGCCGGCATCTCGAATGAGTCTGCCCAAAACAATCTCTTCAGATTCACCCCATGCCGAAAATTGGGGCTGTGCCAAAAACTTAGGCATGTGATGCCGACGACGGTCTGCCGATATCGGCGATCGTTTCGGCGTGAGCTCCGTCGACCAAAACCAAGACCCAAAACCTAGATGTGGCAGGACAGAAAGCGCCTCCCTCATCAGCTGTGCGAACACCCTTTTGTTGGCACACAAATTGCTAGCTTCTCTTCGTGGCTTTTCTTGTAGTAGGATCTGGCCGAGGAGGATTCTTCCGATGCATGCGGGCGCGGAGCCAGGAAATGATAACCAGGGACGCACGAGACTGAATGGTGGAGGCTGAGCTCCTTTCGCTGCAGACAAGCAAGGCAGCAGAACGAACGCCAAACGTGGTTGCCGCGCGCGGCGTCTCGCTCGTGTTCGAAAGCGGCGGCCAACGCGTGATCGCGCTCGCCGGGATCGATCTCACCATCGCGGCGGGCGATTTCGTCTCGCTGATCGGCCCCTCGGGCTGCGGCAAGACATCACTGCTTCGCGCCATCGCCGATCTCGAACACCCGAGTTCGGGGGAATTGCTCGTCAACGGCATGACGCCCGCCGAGGCGCGCAAACGTCGTAGCTATGGTTATGTATTTCAGGCGCCAGCGCTCTATCCGTGGCGCAATGTCGTGCGCAACGTGATGCTGCCGCTCGAGATCATGGGCCTGCCGCGGGCAGAGCGCCTCGCCCGCGCGAAGCATTACCTCGGTCTTGTGGGGCTTCGCAACTTTGCGGAGAAATTTCCCTGGCAGCTCTCCGGTGGTATGCAACAGCGGGTGTCCATTGCGCGCGCCCTGGCATTCGAGCCGAAACTCTTGTTGATGGACGAACCTTTCGGCGCACTTGATGAAATCACGCGCGACACACTCAATCTCCATCTCCATGAGCTTTGGCGGCGCACGGGCACGACGGTGGTGTTCGTGACCCATTCCATCCCCGAGGCCGTCTTTCTCTCGACGCGCATCGTGGTGATGTCGGCACGGCCGGGCCGCGTCATCGATATCATCGACAATGACTTGCCACTCACCCGCGATCTCAGTTTACGCGAGACCCCGGAGTTCCTCGCCGTTGCCCGCCGTGTGCGAGAGGCATTGCACGCGGGGCATTCCTATGATTGAGCGGTGGATATGCAGCAGCCGGCTATCATTGGCAAAAGCCCGCGCGACATGGCCGTTGATCGCCATCGGGCTCGCAGTGATCGGCGTGTGGTATGTCGGCGCCATTCTGCTCAATGGACCGCAAGTGCGCGAACAAGCAGCGGAAGACATGGGCTTTCGCGATTTTGTCGTGCAAACCTGGTCGATGGAGCGGCCTGTCCTGCCGGCGCCGCACCAGATCGTTACGGAACTGGCGCAAAGCCTTTTCACTCATAGCGTGACCTCGCCGCGCAATCTGCTCCATCATGCCTGGGTCACCGCATCAGCGGCATTGAGTGGGCTTGGGATAGCGCTCGCGCTTGGTTTGATGCTTGCCGCCGGCATTGTTCATATTCCGGTGCTCGACCGTTCCCTCATGCCTTGGTTGATTGCAAGTCAAACCGTTCCGGTGCTTGCGATTGCGCCAATGGTCGTTGTCGTGCTCGGCAATCTCGGGATCACGGGCTTGCTGCCGAAAGCCGCGATCGCCGGCTATCTGGCGTTTTTTCCGATCACGGTGGGCATGGTAAAGGGGCTGCGCGCAGCGGACCCGTTGCAAATCGATCTTCTGCGCACGTATGACGCGCGCCCGTGGCAGGTTTTCTCGCTGCTGCGTTTTCCCGCCTCGCTGAGCTTTTTGTTCCCGAACCTCAGGGTCGCGATGACGCTGGCCCTCGTTGGTGCGATCGTTGCGGAATTGCCAACGGGGGCGCAAGCCGGGCTTGGCGCGCGGTTGCTCGCTGGCTCCTATTATGGCCAAACGATTCAGATCTGGGCGGCATTGCTGATGGCGGCGGGGACGTCGATGCTGGGGCTTGCCGCGGTATCGCTGATCGAGGCACTGGTAGCGCAGCGCCGGGGTGGCCGGCTGTGAAGCGGGCGCCGCTCTTCTGGGCCGCGCTCGGGTTGATCGCAGCACTGCTCGCGCGTTGGTTCATCGGGGTTGACAAGATTAGCGCGACGATTGCCGCAGCGGCAATTGCCGCACTCGCCTTGTTTCGCGCGATGGTTGGATTTGCGCGTAGCGAGGGGTGGTTTGCGCGACTGGCGACGCCTGCGATATTCGGCTTCTTGCTGCTTTGGTTGTGGGAAATGCTGGTCATCGGGTTTGCCATCCCGTTTGTGCTCCTGCCGCCACCCTTGGCGATCGCCCGCGCGTTCGTGACCCATCTCGCGCTGCTTGCGCAGGACTTCACCCAGACTTACCTCCACGCCGTCATCACCGGTTATACGCTCGGCTGCGGCGCGGGATTCCTCGTGGCGCTCGCGATTGACCGCTCGCCATTCCTCAAGCGCGGCCTCTTGCCGATGGGCAACATGATCAGCGCCATGCCAATCGTCGGCATCGCGCCGATTATGGTGATGTGGTTCGGGTTCGATTGGCCCTCCAAAGCGGCCGTGGTCGTCGTGATGACGTTTTTCCCGATGCTGGTGAATACCACTGCGGGGCTTGCTGAAGCCGGCGCGATGGAGAGTGATCTGATGCAAACCTACGCCGCAAGCTATGGCACAACCTTGCTCAAACTCCGCTTGCCGGCAGCCCTGCCGCATATCTTCACCGCGCTCAAGCTCAACTCGACTTTGGCCTTGATCGGTGCCGTGGTTGCCGAATTTTTCGGCACCCCCATCCTCGGCATGGGGTTTCGCATTTCCACAGAAGCAGCGAAGATGAATCTCGATCTGGTTTGGGCAACCATCACCGTGGCCGCTTTGGCCGGCTCGTTGAGTTTCGGAGCCTTGGCCTTGCTCGAGCGGCTGATAACGTTCTGGCATCCTTCGTTTCGAGGTTCGTCATAAACAACCGTTCACGGGAGACCATAATGAAGAAATCTCTTCTGCTTTCCGCGGCTTTCCTCGCTGCAAGTCTCATCCGCCCGGCCCTTGCGGCAGATCCGCTCACCTTGCAGCTCAAATGGGTGACGCAGGCCCAATTCGCCGGTTATTACGTTGCCAAAGCAAAAGGATTCTATAAGGACGAAAATCTTGATGTCACCATCAAGCCCGGCGGGCCTGACATCAACCCCTCGCAGGTGATCGCCGGGGGCGGCGCTGATGTCATCGTCGATTGGATGCCCTCGGCCTTGGCGACACGCGAGAAAGGCGTGCCGTTGGTCAATATTGCGCAAGTGTTCCAGAAATCCGGCCTTGAACTCACCTGCCGCAAAGACAGCGGCGTGCGTACGCCAAAAGATTTCAAAGGAAAAACGATCGGGGTTTGGTTCGCCGGCAATGAATATCCATTTCTCGCTTGGATGGCGAAGCTGAATTACACTTTCTCCGGCCCCAATGCCGATATCAAAGTCTTGAAACAGGGCTTCAATGTCGATCCGCTCTTGCAAAAACAAGCCGCCTGCATCTCCACGATGACCTACAATGAATATTGGCAATTGATCGAGGCGGGGATGAAGCCCAGCCAACTCGTTGTCTTCAAATACGAAAACGAAGGCGTCGCAACCTTGGAAGACGGGCTTTACGTGCTGCAGCCGAAACTTGCCGATCCGAGCATGGTCGATCGTCTTGCGCGGTTTCTGCGCGCTTCCATGAAAGGTTGGCAATATGCAATCGACCACCAGAAAGAGGCCGTGCAGATCGTGCTGGATAACGACACGACTGGCGCGCAAACCGAGCGCCATCAGACGACAATGATAAGCGAGGTGGCAAAACTCATCCCGGGCAGCAGCCACGGCCTCGGCTATCTTGAACCGGCAGCCTACGAGCGCACGGTGAATGAGCTGCTCGCCGGCAAGTCCGAGCCGGTTATCACCAAACACCCAGGCGAGGCAGCGATAACGCACACAGTTTGGGACAAAGCGTTTGCGAAACAATAATCTCTTCGCGTTGATGCCCGCTGACGACGGTGCATGATGCCTCCGGGGTTGGGCGCATATGCGGCTCAACCCCAGGAGGTTGCATGACGCAACATGATCGACCTGAACCTGATGAACGTGAAGACGGTCTTGTTCCGTATCGTCTCAGGTGAGGCGCCGTTTTGTTCTCTCGTTTCGCCATCGTGGCCATCAGCCGGGACTCGGTGATTCTTCGTTCGGATCTCAGTCCCCAGCACGGCGCCATTTGCGCTGGCGAGAACGTCTCACGCTTTTTGAACCGGTTCGATGCCTTGTGCGCAATATCCTCAAGCAGATTGCGGAATCGCAAACGTATGCGCTGGCCACGGCCATCGCCGGCACAGCTGCCGCTGGCGCTCGCCAATAAGGCGGTAAAACCATGAGCAATCTGTTGCAGGACGTCGAGCAATGCGCTCGACTTCCTGGTACTCACAAGTTTGAATTGCTGATCTTTCGAATGGGTAAGGACAAAGATCACGGGCCTGTTCCTGCCGCGTGAAGCGTTGAAGCCCCTTGAGCAGGATCACCGCGAACCGCATTTGCATGACCACAATCATCCTGCGCCTTCCCATGCCCACGCGCATCAGCCTCAGCGCGGTCACAATTGCCTTTCCAGGCGATGGCCGCGCTCGCTGTCCCGGCCAGCGGAATTATCTCGGTGGCGTTGAAGCCGGCGGCGCGGCACCAGGTGTCGAATTGGCGAAAAGTGAAGTTATATCCGTCCGCCGTCTCGATCAGCATGTTGAGTGACATCAAGAGGCCGGGCGCATGCTCTCGCCGCGCATCGTCAATGAATTCCTCAATCGCGATCAGCACACCGTTCGGAGAAAGAGCCCGGTAGGCCTTGCCGATGAGGCTCTGCTTCGTTGCGGTGCCCCAATCATGCAGAATGTTTCCCATGGTCATCACATCCGCCGGCGGTAATTCGTCATTCAGAAAATTGCCGCTTCTGGCCTCCACACGATCGGCAACACCTGATTGCGCAATGCGCCGCTCGGCAACCGCGGTGACTTCCGGCAAATCAAACGAAATGCATTTCACGCCGCTGAAGTGCCGTGCAATCGTCAGCGATAACGCACCGCTCGCGCCGCCGACATCGCAGATCGTCTGATACCGGCCAAAATCGAACTTGGCGCAAAGGGCCTCGAAATTCCCCATCTGCACACCCGCCATGGCATCCAGAAATTCGTTCAGCCGGTCTGGATCCCGATAAAGCACGGCAAAGGCGTCATCCATGTTGGCGTCTTTCATTTCATTTTGTGGTCGGCCAGTGCGCAGCGCTTCCGTCAGGTTCCCCCAAAACCGATACAGGCGGCTATTGGCCATTTTCAGTATGCCGCCGATGTAGTGCGGGCTTGCCGGATGAAGAAAGACCGCGGTCTCCTTGGTGTTGGCATAGGTGGCTTGAGGCCCGTCTCCGATGCGATCGAGCAGGCCAAGCGCAACCAGCGCATCCAGAAAATCGGCGGCGCCGCGCGCATGCAAACCAAGCCGCGCGCGCAATTCGGCCTCGGTCAACGGCCCCGCCGCCAAGGCTTCGAACACGCCGATCTCGACCGCGCTCAGCAAGGTTTTCGCAGCAAAAAATCCCATACCGATTTGCATGATCCGTGCCGGGCTTGGCTCCGTTTCCATCATCTTTCTCCTTTTCGTTTTGATTCATAGACAGTTTTGGCAAAGATTGCGGCGCAGGCTCACAAGCCCGAGACAAACCTGGCCATGATCACGATGATGGCGATCTGCAAAACTCCTTGCAAGGCAACGCCGCGATAGAAAATGCGCATCCACCGGCCGATCCATGCCCCATCGGGATCAGGCTTGCGCAGCTCCCAATAAATACGAAGATTGATCGGCAAAAGAAAACCCACGCCCTGCACCGTCAGAAAACCAAGAATGGTCAGCGCGCCCACGACCCAGCCAAAGGTTGGATAGGGGAGGTCGAGATAGCCGATGCGACCGGCAAGCGTATAGCCGCTCGTGCCGGTAATGATCGCGAGTGTGGGCATGAGGAACAGCATCTTCGGCATCAGCCGGAAAATAAACGGCCGGCGCGCGTGCACGGGCACTTGGCGCAAAATCGGCCCGATCACAAACCCCATGAAGAGATCGATACCGGTCCAAAGCAGCCCGGCGAGGACATGGACAAAATTCAGGAACCATAAACTTTTGCCGGCCACCGCCGCGGCAAGCACCAGCAGCCCGCCGATGCAACCCACGGCAAAATGTCGGTTGATAACCGGAGGGATTGTGTCCTCGGCAGGAGACGACACGGTTGAGCTCATCACAACCTCCAAGCGCGATCAAAGGGCCGAAGGACAACTTTGTCATCGGCCCTTTGTTGGCGTGGGTGTTAGTGCGGCATCACCACCGTCATATACGGCGCGGGCGCTTTCCCGCCCGGCGGAACCGGTTGCGGCACGGCGTGATGCACCGGCGGCAGCGAGCGCAGATACGCCACGATCGCCCGCGCGTCCCGGTCCGTCAGCACGGAGAAATTGCGATAGGGCATCACGGGAATGAGCTGGCTCCCATCCGGCCTTCTGCCAGTGCGGATGGCCGTGATAATTTCTTTATCGCTCCATTTGCCGAGCCCCGTTTCGGGATCCGGCGTGAGATTCGGCCCCCAATGGATGCCTGCACCCGGCACCTCGAAGCCGACATCAGAGCCGGAGAGCGGATGAGCCAGATCGGGTTTGCCGAGAAAATAGCCGGGCGTGTGGCAGTCACCGCAGCCCATGATGGTGACAAGATATTTGCCCCGCGCAACGTCGCCAGCAGCATATGCAAAGGGCGCATTCATCAGGAATGCAGCAAGCAGCAGTGACAAAAAATACCGGTGTTTCATGGAGAATTTCCTCTCTGTCTGTTGTTTATTTTAACCAAATCTAACACAACGGCTTGCCCTATGCAAGCCGGTGCATCCGATCATGTCGGCGAAAGCGATGTCATGATCGCGATGATTCAAAACCGGCCAGGATTTCACATGGTGCGAATGGGTAAAAATTCCGCTTACGTGTCCGATGGTGCAATTGGGTCGAAGAGCATTCCGCTGCTCTACCGGAATATGCGCACGCGCAAGCGCGCTCGGCTTAGCTCGGCTCGGTTCGCCCGCGCCGTCGATACCGACGCCGTTGCGGCCATCCGGCGCACCCCGCGCCGGCCGCTGTAATCCTGCGCCGTCTTGCCAGGCGCGGGCCGGCCCGTCAGAGTGACGTGCTGATGACCCGGGCCGACCCCACCGCCCAGAGCAATCAATTCCCACCCTATCCGGGGCGCCCCGCCGGCTCCCCGGACGGTTACGCGTCTTCTTCTCCGGCGCCAGTCGCGGAATGCTAAGGGCTCGTGCGTTCCGCTTCGGCGCCATCGCGCTCGTGCTGGCGTTGCTCAAAGGCGCGCCGCCCTCCACGGAAGCGGCAAACCCACAGCCCTACACCGTAGAGATCCAACCGAGCGGAGATCCCGGGCTCGATCAGGCCTTGCAATCCTCCTCCACGCTGGAAGCCTTGGCCAAATCCGCCCCCGTCAGCCCGTTCGGCCTTCTGGTCCGTGCCCGCGATGATCGGGACCGACTGAAAACCGTCTTGCAAAGCTTCGGCTATTACCAAGGTTCGGTGCGCATCCGCATCGCCGGACACGCGCTAGACGACCCCGCGCTGCTTCCAGCCCTATTGGCCACGCCTGCTGGGCAGTCCGTCCCGGTCACGGTCGAGATAGAGCGAGGCCAACAATTCCATATCCGGAATATTCACGTGAGCGGCCTGTCCAATGCTTCAGATCTCGCCAAACTCCATCTCAAAGCCGGCCAACCGGCGCTTGCCTCCGAGATCTTAAATGCCCGCTCCACACTCCGCGCGGCCCTGCGCGATGAGGGGTATGCATTCGCCGAAGTCAGCGCTCCAGATGCGAGTGTTGATCTGAAAGCCGCCGCCGTCGATGTCAGCTACACCGTAAATCTCGGGCCTCATGTCCATCTCGGCCAGATTCGCCTGCTCGGGCTGCAACGCGTCAAACCCGACTATGTGCGCGAGCACCTGCCGCTGCAGGAGGGACAGGAATACAACGCCGATGCCATCGAAAGTGCACGGCAAGCGCTCGCCGCCATGCCGATCTTTTCCTCCGTCGCCGTGAGCCAGGCTGACCAGCTGGACCCGGAAGGAAGGCTGCCGCTCGATTTTACCTTCAGCGAGGCGCCGCGGCATTCTCTTTCTTTCAGCGGCAACTATTCGCTCGATCTCGGCGCCGCGCTCTCGGCCACCTGGACCTACAACAATATTTTCGGCCGCGGCGAACAGCTTGCGCTCTCCTTTGCCGGCACCGAACTTCTCGGCAGCGATGCCCGCTATCCCGGTTATACGGCGAACGCGACCTACACCATCCCCGATTGGCTCACGCTCAACCAAAAAATCCAGTTTTCGGTCACAGCGCTGCAGCTTTATCTTTACACCTACACGCAGACGGCCGGCATTTTCAATGCCATCGTGACGCGAACGATCACGCCGCACTTCACGTTAAGCTATGGTCTGCAAGGCGAGGAGGAATCCATCCTTCAGGAAAGTGTGCGAAGCGCCTTTACCTTGCTCAGCGTGCCGCTGGTGGCAAAATTCGATACCTCGGACAATTTGTTTGAACCGACCAAAGGCTTCCGCGCGACGGCTCTCATCACCCCGACCGAATCCTTCGGCGGCACGCCGGGGAATATCGGATTTGTGCTGGCCAGCGTGCAGGGCTCCACATATTTCGATATTTCCGGCAACGGCCGAAGCATTATCGCGCTCCGCGGCCTGGTGGGAGATACCATCGGCGCCAGCCAGTTCCAGTTGCCAGCCGATCAGCGCTTTTATGCCGGCGGCTCCGATACCGTGCGCGGGTATCGCTACCAATACGCCGGGCCACAATTTCCCGATGGCATTCCCATGGGCGGTGTTGCGATCGATGCCGCCACGTTGGAGTTCCGCCAGCGTATCGGGCAAAGCTACGGGGGCGTTGTTTTCCTGGATGCGGCACAGGTCGTTGCAAGCGGCGGGCCGTTTCAAGGGCCGATCTTTCCGGGCGTAGGGGTCGGGGCGAGATATTTCACCTCGTTTGGACCGCTCAGGGTGGATATTGCCTTTCCGCTGCGGAAAGTGCGCAATGATTACCCGATCGCGCTCTATCTCGGGCTGGGAGAAGCATTCTGATGCGCCGGGTGATCCGCTGGCTCGGCTTGAGTCTCGCAACGGTGCTGGCTTTGTGTGTTCTCGGCGTGGCATTCGCGCTGATTGCGCTGAACCACGATTTCGGGCGCCATTGGGCAAGCCGGCTGATCGCCTACGCCACTGCCGGCGAAGTCCGGGTCTCCGCCGTTTCCGGCCGCTTTCCCGATCGGCTTGTGCTCGGCGATGTCCGCATCGCCGAGCCGCAAGGGCTCGATCTGGTCGCCTCCGAGCTTACCCTGGACTGGTCGCCTGTGGAGCTCCTGCACGGGCTGCTTCGCATCAACCGTCTCACGGCCCGGCACCTCGTCCTCAACCGGCTGTCCGGACCGGGCACGCCGGCTTCAGAAGGCACGCCCGCATCGGCAATGTTCACACCGCCCGCCCTTTTTCCCGCGTTGCCCGTGCGGGTTGCGGTTGCCGAACTGAAGGTCGATCGATTGGATCTCGCGCCGGAAATTGCCGGCATTCCCGCCGCATTCGCCGCCCAGGGCAGCCTTCGGATTGAGTCAACGACAGAGGGTGAGGCTACCCTTCACCTGCACCGCCTCGATGCACCCGGCCGCTATGCGCTTACTGCAAGCAGCACCGCATCGCGCGTCTCTCTCACACTCCGCGCCCATGAGCCCGCAACGGGTCTGATCAACGCAATCGCGGAAATCCCCGTGCCCGGGCCGGTCACCGCGGAAGCGAAGATCGAAGGGCCATGGGAGCAGGCGGATGCCAAAGCCCGAGTGAAACTCGGCCCGCTTGAGGCCAATCTCGGCGGGCGCATCAATTTGCTGCGGCTCGAGGCCAACCTGGCGCTGCAGGCGGAAACGCCGGGGCTTCCGCTGTTGCCCGGGGTTTCCTGGCATTCGCTGAGGCTCGATGCCGAACTTTCGGGGCGCTGGCCCAAACCCGCGGCGCATGCCGTTTTGCGCGTGACGGACCTGCAGGCAGCGGGGGCGATCCTCCCTGCAGCGCAAGCGGTTGTGCAAGCAAGCGGCGGGACGGCGAACCTGGAAGCCAGCCTGCAGGGGCTCTCCCTGCCGGCCCCTGTGGGAAGCCTGTTCGCGCAAGCCCCGCTTGCTCTGCACGCTTCCCTGGCAACGGATGACGCCCAACTCCCCCTGCAATTCTCGCTCTCGCATCCGCTGCTGAAGGCAAGCGGAGAGGCCACGCTTGCCGCGCCGCACCGCGGCCGGCTCGTTGTGAACCTGCCCGAGCTTGCGCCTTTCGTCGCGGCAGGGGGGGCGGCGTTGCACGGGGGCGCAGACATCACCTTGGAGGGCACGCTTGCGCACGGCGCGGGGGAAGGCAATCTCGAGGCGAAATTCGCCCTGAAAGAGCCCACGCAAGGCTCGGTGCTCGCCGTGTTGGGCGCCAATCCAGAAATCCGCTCGGCCTTTGGCTTCGAAGGAGGGGCAGTGCGGCTCTCCGCGTTCACGCTCAAGGGCGCGGCGTTGCAGGCCGACGCCCAAGGGGGGATGCACGGGCAGGAGCTGCAACTGGCGTTCTCGCTCGCCTTGCGCTCACTCACGGCGTTTTCGCCCTCCGTCTCCGGCGCGATCGAAGGCCGGGGCGCCGTCTCCGGCAGCCTGAAGCAGCTTTCCGCCACCACCGAGATCCAGGGCCACGCCACAGTGGAGAACGTGCCCTTGGAGCGGCTGCACGTGAACCTGACCGCGCATGACCTGCCGAGCGCTCCTTCGGCGCAGCTGAGTGCCGACGCGCTGATGGCCGATGCCCCGTTGCAAATCTCCCTCACAGCCGTGCCGGCGCCCGGCGGTGCGACCAAGGTTGCGCTGGCAAACGCTGCGTGGAAAAGCATGAGCGCGCGAGGGGAATTCACAGTCTTGCCGCATGCGCTGCTTCCCATCGGGGAGCTGGAGGTAAAGATTGCGCAGTTAGAAGATCTGACACGCTTCATCGGCCGGAACCTTCGGGGCGCATTGATCGCGCGTGCCGGTTTGCAAGGTTCTTCGGAACACCAGGAGCTCGCTCTGAAGGCATCGCTTGCCAATGCAGCAATGGGTGGCGAGATCCAAATTGCGCAAGCGGAACTCGAAACCACACTTAAGAATCCGCTGGCGAAATGGTCGTTGTCAAGCCGTCTGCGTGCCCGCGCTCTTCGTGTCGGGCAATTTGCGGGAAATCTCAGCGCCGAGGCCGATGGTCCGGGAGACGCGCTGGCGCTCCGTGCAACCATGGATGCCGATGCGCCGGAAATCGGCCCCATGAAGGCGCAGTCCTCGGCCAGGCTGAACGCAGAGGCAAAAGAACTTCTGCTCCGCACATTGACGGTAAGCTCTCACAAAGGGCAGATCCGTCTGGCCAAACCGTCCCGAATTCGCGCTTTCCCCGCCCTGGAGATCGACCATCTCGTGCTTCTCTCCGGCGCGGCGCAACTGGCCGCTTCGGGCCGCCTTGCTCCCACGCTGGACTTTGCCGCATCGCTTCACAACTTCAATCTCGCGCTGGCGCAACCTTTCCTCAACGGAATGAAGCCCGAGGGGGTTCTCAATGCCGATGCCCGCTTGCAGGGATTGCCGAGCAGGCCGTCCGGTTCGCTGCACCTCGATGCCAGGGGTTTGCGTTTGCAAACGGCTTCTCTGATCGGCATGCCGGCGGCAACATTGAACGCAGCAGCAAGGATCAGCGATGGGGTGGCGGACGTTCAGGCACGCCTGGACGCTGCGAAACTTGCCCATCTGATGCTTTCGGGCCGAGCGCCATTCTCTTCCGCGGGGCATGTGCAACTCCGCGCACAGGGCTCGGCGGATCTCGAGCTGATCGAGCCGATCGTTGCGGCGCAAGGCCGACACATCGCCGGAGGCATCCTGTTCGATGCCACCGTTACGGGTTCGCCTGCCGCGCCGCAAATTGCGGGAACCATGCAACTTGATCACGGCGAAGTCACGGATTTTGTGACCGGTGCGCACTTGGCCGAGATCACCGCCTTTGCGCATGCGGCCGCCTCATCGATCGTTCTTGATCGGTTCAGCGCGCGCGCGGGAAGCGGAACCATCACTGCGAACGGCTCCATCGGCATTTTGCAACCGGATACGCCGGTAGATCTAAGGCTTACGGCGCGGCGCGCAAACCCCGTCAGCACCGACAGGCTCAGCATGATCGGCGATGCCGATATCATCGTTTCGGGCGCGATGGCAAAACAGCTTTTGATCAGCGGCGATGTGCGCGTTGATCGCGCCGAAATCGGTGTGCCGGACACCATCCCTGCGAGCGTTCCCGTGCTGCCGTTTCGTATCAAAGGCGAACCGCCGCCACCGCCGCCTTCCCCGCCGCCCGCAGTCGCCCTTAATCTTTCTCTGGCCGCGCAGCAGGTTTTCGTGCACGGCCGCGGCATCACCGCAGAACTGAGAGGGAAAATGCAGCTTGGCGGCACGCTCGCAGCTCCGGAACCGCGCGGCGCTTTCCGGTTGGTGCGCGGCGAGGTGAATTTGGGCGGAAACACCTTGCGCTTTACCAGCGGCAAAGTTTCTTTCAACGGAACCGACAGCCTTGCCGGTGAGCACGGGATCGATCCGTTCCTCGACTTTGAGGCGACATCGGTGACGACTTACCAAAATGCCGTCGCCACGCTGCACATCAGCGGCTATGCGAGCGACCCGAAAATCACGCTCAGCAGCACGCCGCCTTTGCCGCAAGATACGATCATGGCGCTTCTTCTCTTCGGGCAGCCGGCGGCAACGCTCAGCCCGTTTCAAGTGGCTTCGGTTGCGGCGGGGCTGGCGCAGCTCTCCGGGAACGGCGGCGGCGATGTCCTGAACGATCTTCGCAGCAAGCTCGGGCTTGATCGGCTGAGCATCGGCACGCGCGGCGCCGCCACCGGTGCCACCGCGGGCACCGCCTCCGCCGCGCAAGGCGCTCTGGCGCCGACATTGCAAGCCGGCCGGTATGTCGCGCCGGGGGTTTATGTCGGAACCCAACAAAGCGTCAGCGGCGGAAATTACAGCACCGTGCAAGTGCAGATCGATCTTACCAAGCGTTTGAAGGTGCAGGCCGGAGCAGGAAGCGGGCCGGGGGCAAACGCGCTCGGGCTTACCTATCAATGGAATTATTGAGCGCCTTCGTTGCCGTCTGTTTCCGGCTTGCTGCGACGCATGGAGACGAACACGACCATAACAAAATCAGGAAAGCCATAGCGTTTCTCCGACCTATGCCCATCTTGCACTCAGGACCGATTGAGCAGTCGATCCCGATACGCAGCCGGAGGCACTCCAAACCGAGCCTTGAACGCCCGATAAAAAGTCGATAACTCGCCAAATCCGCAACGGAAGGAAATTTCTTCCATGCAGACGCGACCGTTTGAGCGCAACAGAATCAAAAGCGCCTGCTCGAGTCGCGCATCAAGCAACATCATTGAAAAGCTTAAATTGTTCGCTTGCAGGTATTTTTGAACGGAACGACGCGACATTTTCAGAGATCGGGCAACCTCATCGAGTGAAAATTCGGGGTCGCCCATTCTGGCCGAGATCATCATCTTGATGCGATCCAGGATTGCCGTTCGATGGGCCTCGGCCTCAGCATGCCCAAATAAGATCGTCAAGGTGAGGCTTCGCACCGCAGCGACAACCCTCGCCAAATGCTCGGCGCTCCATGCTGGGTTGGCGCGGCAGAGGTAAGTCAAGATCTGTCTCAGAGCAGGCGTCAGTTCGTGCTTAGTGATGCGCTGCGTGATGCCGGTGGTGTCACCGGAGAGGGCTTGCCGGTCTATGCGAAACGCCAAGTGCCGATGGACATCGCGCGCATTGCTTTGCGCTTGGAAAACATAAGCGTTGTCAACCATGACCAAATCGCCGGGGCGCAGCAAATACCGAGAGCCGAACTGCTCGAACGCCATCTCTCCGCGCTCGATAAAATTCAAATAAAGATGATCATCCGGCCCTTTGGCGATATCTCTTCGGGTTCGCGAGACACAATGCGTCGAGGTAACCATGCGCGTGAACTCGCCGCAATCGCCGTTCCAACGCTCGACAAGCGCAAAGAAGTTACCCGCTTCCAATAATTTGTGCGGGGTAAGATGGGCAAAGGAGTCGCATAAAGCGGAGCGATAGTAATCAAATCGCTGCGACTGCTCGACTTCCGCCGTATTCCAAGCCGTGCATCGCATGGGGGAGGCTCGCTCACCTGCATCGCTTGAGAACCGTGCATCAAACGCCAAATTATTGCGCCGGATGCCAAAGACTTCTCTGTCGGACGATATATCAATTGCTCCCAATGAATGCGGAGTCAATGCATTTCGTGGTTTGAAACCGGCAAGACGGAAGAGGGAGGATCATATTTCTCAGCGCCGTTGACTGAGCTTACTCCAATGCGTTGTGCGGTGCCGCATTGATATCGTGCGGCAGCGCAACAATGCGGTTTTTGAAGTCATTCCTATTGCGGCCGATGCCGGCGCGATCATGCGAAGTTTCTGATAATTGTAGCGCCGTATCGTATGCAACTGCAGGCTGCATGGCCGGCGTCTGTGGAAAACCAACGCGGTAGAGTTGGAGCACCGATTAAGGAGGAAGAACGAAATGGTTGCCATTGATGAAGAGCAAAACAACGACAAACCCGTTCACGGCCCGGCACGGCGTGAATTTCTATTCGGCTCGGCAGCGGCAGGAGCAGGGTTGCTGTTCGCAACGCAAGCAACGGCCGGCGGCGGGAATTCAACAATCACGCAAGGGACTGTGACGCTGACCGACGGCACCAACCTCAACTATTTGGAAGCCGGCAGCGGTCCGCCGATCGTGCTGATTCCCGGTTGGTCGCAGACCGCTGCGATGTTTGCAGACCAGCTCAACGGCCTATCCGCGCGTCATCGCGTGATTGCGGTCGATATGCGCGGACATGGAGACTCGAGCAAACCTCCCTGGGGTTATCGAATGGCTCGGCTCGCGCAAGATTTGCATGAGTTTCTCGGTGCATTAAACCTTGAAGGGGTCGCGCTTGGCGGGCATTCGCTCGGTTCTTCCGTGATCTGGAGCTACTGGGATCATTTCGGTACCGATCGGTTTACACGTATGATTGTCATTGATCAGGCTCCCACTGTGGTCGCATGGCCCGGATGGTCTGACGACCAAAAAGCAGTAGCCGGAACCGTATTCACCCCGCAATCGCTTTATGATCAGGCAACAGCCCTGGCCGGACCGGACGGAGTGAAAAAGACGGAGGATCTGGTCAAAACCGCTTTTTTCACCAAATCCTTCCCGGCCGACCGGCTCGATTGGGTGGTCCAGCAGAACTTAAAGTTTCCGCGCAAACCCGCGGCGACACTTCTCGTTGACCATTGCTGCCAAGATTGGCGCGACGTGATTGTGAGGATCAGAGTGCCAACGATCGTATTTAGCGGCACGAAAAGCATCTTTAATCCGCGCTCGCAGCAGTGGATTGCAAGCCAAATTCCCAACGCGCAAGTTCATATCTTCGATGAATCGGAAGGCGGAAGCCATTTCATGTTCATGGAGAATCCTCAGAAGTTTAATAAGATTTTGCTCGATTTTCTGGGCTGACAAAAGAGAGTGATAAGACCCTTGATCATGGCAACCCTCGGGCTTGCTGCGGTAAACCTCAGGGTTGCCGGAAAGGGCCGGGCGAAAAGCGCAAGCCCGCGGCGGCGGCAGATAGTTAGTTTATATTTCTAACAGTCTCCTTGTGCCCGAATGCGAAGTATGGCATACTGCGCAGCGCTATGTCATTTTCACAAACATTCGATTCCGACACGACCATGTTAGAAACACCAACGCCGCCGGCGTCCCCGCAGCGGGTGCAGCAGGATACGCCCGCCGCGCTGGTCAAGCCGCGCCGCAAGCCGGAACCCGCCTGGAAACGCTTCGACCACCTGATCCATGACGGCCCGGCCTATTTCGCCGCACTCCGCAAGGACCGGCTCGCCCACGC
>Ga0080006_1163738_pt1 | contig 83028 bp, 69 predicted proteins | sample RS3BMetagenome_FD_69209 | JGI IMG/M metagenome (GOLD analysis project Ga0080006, IMG submission 69209) | Ferric oxide microbial mat and aquatic microbial communities from Rainbow Spring, Yellowstone National Park, USA - RS3B (SPADES... ... | reverse complement strand
CCTTCGACATGCCCGCCGGCCTCCAGTCCCCGGCAGACAGTTTGAATCACAATCTTAGCGGATTCGGGTACCCCTGAGATTCACTCAGATCGGATACCGCTCTAGTCGAGAAGGTCCTCGATGCGGATCGGCAGCTTGCGCACCCGCCGCCCGGTCGCGTGGTGGACCGCGTTGGCGATGGCCGCGTTCATCCCGACAATGCCGATCTCGCCGATGCCCTTGATGCCGAGCGGATTCACCTGGTCGTCCTGTTCGGGCAGCATCAGCACGTCGATCTCGCCGACATCGGCGCTGGTGGCGATCAGGTAGTCCGACAGATTGTCGTTCATGTAGCGCGCCTCGCGGCGGTCAATGTCGGTGGCCTCGAGCAGGGTGCCGCCGATCCCCCAGATCATGCCGCTCATGTACTGGCTGTGCGCCGCCGTCCGGTTGATGATCCGGCCGCCGGCGAAGGCGCCGAGCGCGCGGGGAACCTTGATCTCGCGGGTCCGCGCATGGATGCGCATCTCGACGAACTGCGCGCCGAAGGCGAACGCGGTGGCGTCGGGCCGCGACGTGCCGCGCGACAGCGCCATCTGCCCGGCCGCGATCTTGCGCAGCGCGCCAGGCTCCATGCCAGCGGGCACGTGCTCGCCACGCACCTCGAACACGTTGGCCGCGACGCGTGAGAGGGCGGTGTCGAGCGGCTCCGAGCGGCCGACACCGTTCACCAGCCGCCCGCCGGCGAAGCGCAGGGTGTCGGGGCTGTCGCCGGCGAAGGTGGCGTGGTTGCTCTGGCAGGCGGCGAGCGCCACGCGGAGGCGCATCGTCTCGCAGGCGGCGGCGACAGCGTTGCAGATGGTCGCGGTGTGGCTCGACCCGGCGGCGATCCCGGCCTCGGGCAGCTCGCTGTCGCCCAGACGCACGTCGACCCGCTCGACCGGCAGGCCGAGAAGGCTTGCCGCGGTGATCGCGATCGCGGTGGTCGCACCATTGCCGATCTCATGTGCCGCCATGTGGACACTGGCCCGGCCGTCGGGCGACAGCGCCACGCGGGCGGCGGCGGGAGCGATGTTGGACGGATAGGCCGCCGCGGCACAGCCCAGCCCGACCAGCCAGTCGCCGTCGCGCAGGCTGCCTGGCGCCGGATCGCGGCCGCTCCAGCCGAAGCGCTCGGCGCCGGCATCGAAGCAGCGCATCAGCGAGCGGCTGGAGAAGGGCAGGCCGGTCGCGGGATCGGTGGCGGTGTCGTTCAGGCGCCGCCACTCGATCGGGTCCATGCGGAGCTTCCCCGCCAGCTCGTCGACGGCCGATTCGAGAGCGAACATGTAGGGGAAGTCGGGCGGGGCGCGCATGTAGCCCGGTGTGGCGCGATCGGCGTGGACGATGTTCACGGTGGTGCGGATGTTGGCGCAGCGATACAGCCGCGCGGTCGTCTCCGTCCCCGAGACGCTGTAGTCCGACGGGCGCGAGGTGACCTCCCAGCCCTCGTGGCGCAGGGAGACCAGCCGGCCGTCGCGGTCGGTGCCGAGCCGCACCCGATGGCGGGTTTCGGCGCGGTAGGTGGTGATCGTGTAGCCCTGCTTGCGGGTCGGGACGAGCTTCACCGGCCGGCCGAGCCGGCGGGCGGCGACGGCGATCCAGGAGGTGCGCGAGGTGGCGGCACCCTTGGAGCCGAACGCGCCGCCGACCAGCCGCGAGACGACCCGCACCTGCTGCGGATCGAGGCGCAGCTGCCTGGCCACGCCGCCGCGAAGGCCGTGGACGAACTGGCTCGGCTCGAGGATGGTGAGCACGCCGTCGGTCCACAGGCAGGTGGTGGTGAACAGCTCGATCGGGTTGTGGTGCTGGGTCGGCGTCTCGTAGCGTTCGTCGAGCGTGACGGTGGCCGAGCGGAAGGCAGCCTCGGCGTCGCCCACTGCGAAGTCGCGATGCATGCCCTCGCCGCGCACATGCTCCTCGACGCCCGGGCTGTCGAACGTGGCCGAGGGCTCCTGCCGGTCGTAGCTGACCTCCACGAGGCGGGCCGCCTCCGCGGCGGCCTCGAGGCTTTCCGCCAGGGCAACGGCAATGATCTGGCCCGCGTACCAGATGCGGTCGTCCTGCATGGTGGTGGTGACGCCGCCATCGCCGTGCGGCGGCTCCGGCCCGCTTTCCCCGCCGACGCTTTCGTGCGTCAGGATCTCGATGGCGCCGGGGACGGCAAGGGCGGCGTCGAGCCCGAAGCCGAGGATGCGGCCGCGGGCGATGCTGCTGGTCACCAGGGCTGCGTAGGCCGTGTCGGGCGGATGCTCGTCCGACGGGTAGCGGGCCGCGCCGGTCACCTTGGCCCGTCCCTCGATGCGCCTGACCGGGTTGCCGATGAGCGAGGCAGGGGTATCGTCAGGCATGATTGGCTCCCCCCAGGCTGAGCAGGGCGCGGACCAGGGTGCGGCGGGCGAGCTCGACCCGGAAGCGGTTGGCAGGCCTCGGTTCGGCGTCGGCCAGGGCAGCGTCGGCGGCGCGCCGCGCACTCGCCTCGCCGAGCACCTGGCCGGCCAGCGCCGCCTCCGCCTCGCGGGAGCGCCACGGCTTGGTGGCGATGCCGCCGAGGCCCACACGCGCCTCGCGCACGACACCGCCGTCGAGGTCGAGCGCCACGGCGGCGGAGGCAAGGGCGAAATCGTAGGACTGGCGGTCGCGGATCTTGAGGTAGGTCGAACGCCAGAACCAGGCGCGGGTGGGAACGAACAGGGCGGTGATCAGGGTGCCAGGCTCCAGCTCGGTCTCCAGATGCGGCGTGTCGCCGGGGAGCCGATGGAGCTTTTCCACCGCCAGGCGCCGGCTGGCGCCACAGGGGAGGCGCAGCTCGAGTTCGGCTTCGAGGGCCGCGAGTGCCACGGCGAGGTCGCCGGGGTAGGTCGCAATGCAGGACGGGCTGGTTCCCAGCACGGCATGGCGGCGGTTCACGCCGTCGAGCGCCGCACAGCCGCTGCCGGGCGCGCGCTTGTTGCACGCCTGCCAATCCGTGTCGCGGAAATAGCCGCAGCGGGTGCGCTGCAGCAGGTTGCCGCCCAGGGTTGCCATGTTGCGCAGTTGCGGGCTTGCCGCCAGCCGCAGGCTTTCGGCGACTGCCGGCAGGAGCCGCTTCACATCGGGGTGGTCGGCTGCCTGTGCCATCGTGACGCCGCTACCCAGGCGCAAGCCGTCGGGCGTCGTCACGATCGAGCGGTCGAGGTCGGCCGGAGTACCGAGGTCGACAAGCTGCGCGGGTGACGCCACACCGATCTTCATGAGGTCGATGATGTTGGTGCCGCCGGCAAGATAGCTTGCCGCCGGGGCGGCTGCAGCGCGCATTGCCGGCTCGATCGAGGCCGGGAAGGACAGCGAAAATTCCTGCATCAGGCGTCTTCGAGCAGCGGACGGGCAGAGCGGATGGCAGCGACGATGTTCGGGTAGGCGGCACAGCGGCACAGGTTGCCGCTCATGTAGTCGCGGATCTCGTCGTCGCTGCCGGCATGGCCTTCGCGGATGCATCCCAGTGCCGAGAGGATCTGGCCGGGCGTGCAATAGCCGCATTGGAAGGCGTCGTGATCAAGGAACGCCTGTTGCAGGGGATGCAGAGTTCCGTCGTGGCCGGCCAACCCCTCGATCGTCGTGATCTCAGCCTGGCCGAGGCGTGCTGCGAGCGTGAGACACGACAACACCCGCCGGCCATTGACCAACACCGTGCAAGCGCCACACTGGCCGAGATCGCAGCCCTTCTTGCAGCCGGTCAGGCCGACATGCTCACGCAGCAGGTCGAGGAGACTGGTGCGCGGTTCGACCGAGAGGGCGACGCGGCGGCCATTGACGTGAAGAACGATATCCATGAACCGCCGCTCGCTAGATTGCTGGCGCCGAACATTGCTCTGACGCCAGACCTGCCTGGCGCCGGAGCCGCAGGGACCGGCGCGCTCAGGCCGCCTTGCGGTTGACGTTGTGCGAGGCGATGCCGCTCAGCCTGGCGTCGGCAGCCTTTTCCTCGACCAAAGTTTCCTCCAGCACGGACACACAATCGTTGCGGCCGAGCTGCTTGGCAAACGCGATCAGCGTGCCGTAACGCGTCATCTCGTAATGCTCGACGGCCTGCGCGGCGGACAGCATCGCCGCGTCACGCACCGTCTCGTCATCGCAGTCGCCGACCACTTCCTTGGCTTCGTTGATGATCCCGTCGATCGCCGGGCAGTCGACTCCCCTGACCGACTGGTGGCTCATCTCGAAGACGCGCTCGAGACGCTTCACATGACCCTTTGTCTCTTCGAGGTGGTGCCTGAAGGCGTCGCGCAGTTCTTCGTTCGAGGCCTTCTCGATCATCGTCGGCAGGGTGCTCGCGATCTGGTTCTCGGCGTAGTAGATGTCCTCGAGTGTATGGACGAACAGATCGTCCAGAGACTTGATCGGCTTGGTGAACAGGCCCATGGGATGCTCCTGGTCTGGTTGGTCCCGCCGCGTTGCTTCAGCCGACTTCCGCTGCAGCCGAAGCTGCCCGGTCAGGCGGGCATGTGGATGGTGCGCGACGAGCACTTGCATGACTAACGCCGCCTTGCCTGCGAGATCCGGTCTCTCACTTTTAGTTTAGCCTGCCTGAGTTTGACCTTGCGGTGACCCCGCTTCGTTCAGCTCTGCGGCGCGCATCGACCCGGCGCCCGCGACCTCGCGGCGCACTGGAGCCTGTTCGTCACGCTTTGAGAGTATGATGGAAGAAGATCACCCTGGGCATCGTGCTGGGTGCCGCCGCCGCCTGCTGGATCCGGCGGCAGTTCTCCTCATCGGACAGCGGGCCAGATGGCGTCGTTCGACCTCGTGGTCGATGGGGCGGCTGATCGAGGACGCGCCGGTCAGGACGTAGCAGGCAGCTGGCACGAACGGTGCGGTGGCTGCGCGGCAGTGAGGAGGTGCGCCAGGCCATTGCCGAGCGCGACGGCAAGATCTCGATCATTCAGCAAACATCGTCCGAGCCGGACGTTCCGGAACATGCGTCGGACGACCAGGCCAGTGCCGGGTTGCGCAGGGTCTGGTGGTTTGACCGGATCTGATGTCTCGCAGTGGCATCGGGCCGCCGCGGACCGCGGGCGCGGAGGGGCGGATGATGAGCAACGACACGGCAGGCAGGCCGCAGGACGGGACGGGCTCGGAGCGCAAGACCGGCAACGAGCCGGTCTCCGGCACCGATCCGGGCGGCACACGGCCAGCACCCGCCAACCATGGGGCGGGTGCGGACGGGCGCGAGGCCGGACACAAGGTGGGCAGTGGCGACCGCAACGATATGACGGTGTCGGACCCGCTGAAGGACAAGTGATCGCGCGGCGCGGCTGCCGGGCACCGCCATGCCCGGAGCCGCGGCGAGACTCAGCCGCCGAAGATCAGTGCGCGCAGCTCGATGCTTTCGCGCGGCGGCACGTCGGGTGCGACGCGTGGGTCGGCGAAGGCAGTGTGCGGCGACAGGCGGGTGCGACCGTCCTCGAGGCTGTCGTAGCATTTGAGGAGGAGGACCTCGTCGGGCCGCATGGCCGACAGGTAGTGCCAGCGATGGGCCGGGTTGTGGAGCACCGAGTAGGTCTCGCCCGTGCGATCGGGGTAGAGCAGGTCGGTCGCGACCAGGTCGCCCGGGGCGAGGGTGCTGCCGTCCAGCATCGCCAGCGGATGGTCGAGCACCGGCCCGCGGATCGGCCGCCACAGATTGACGATGCGCACCCGCCCGCGGAGCAGCCGTTCGGCGTCGTCGGGCGCATGACGCCGCACGCGCTCGACGCTGGCGCGCGGTGTCTGGTCGACATGCACCCGGGCCACCGGCTGGCGCTGGCCGTCGCGGTGATCCGGCTGGCCGGGGATGCGGCGGCGGATCGTGTGGTCGAAGATCAGCACGCGTTCCGCGCCGAGCAGGCCGGCCAGTAGCGACTCGCTTTCGGGATAATAGACCCGCGCCAGGCTGTCCTCGTCGTCGAAGCGGGTCTCGGCGCTGACGTGACGCACGGCGGCAAAGCCCTGCCGATCGAGACTGAACCGGTCTTCCTGGCCGCGCAGGTCATGGATCAGCACACGGCGCGTGTCGTTGTTGAAGTTCTCGCGCGGCGTGCCGGGTGGCGGCTCATAATTGTAGGTGTGCGGCTTGTCGGCGATCGGCGACAGGTAGTTCAGCTCCGCCTCGACAGCGCCGCCGTGGGTCGTGGTCTCGGAGGATTGCCCGGCGAGGCTGCCGGCGCTCAGGACGCCATCGGCCATGTTCTGCTCCTGGATCGGATGGAGACCGCCATGTGGGGAGATGTGCGGACGGCGTCCAGCATAATTCACCGCTTTGTGCGTCTCGAACGGATAATCAACAGAATAGGATCGTTCAATCCGGATCGTCGCCGAGCCTGGCGCGTGCGCCCTCGCCCAGCATGTTGAAGCCCAGCGCCGCGCCGGTGATGGCGAGGCCGGGGAACAGCGAGGGCAGCAGGTGGGCACCGACATAGTTGCGCCCGTCGCTCATCATGGCGCCCCACTCGGGCATCGGCGGCTGCACGCCGAGGCCGAGAAACGACAGGGCTGCGGCGGACAGCACGATCGAGCCGGCCGAGACGGTGCATTGCACGAGGATCGGCCCGGCGATGTTGGGCAGCACGTGGTGCAGCATGATGCGGGCCGGACCAGCGCCGATGCTGACCGCGGCCTCGACGAAGCCAGCGTGACGCAGGCCGCGGGCGAGGTTGCGGCTCAGGCGCGCATAGACCGGCAGCGAGAACAGCGAGATGGCGAGCAGCATGTTTCCCAGCCCCGGGCCCAGCAGGCTGACCGTCAGCAGTGCGAGGATGATGCCGGGGAAGGCGAACAGGACGTCCATGAACCACATGGCGAGGCGTTCGAAGCGGCCGCCGATCGCGGCGGCGGCGAGGCCGAGCAGCGTGCCGCCGCCGCAGGACAGTGTGAGCGAGGCCGCGACCTCGATCAGCGAGTAGCGGGCGCCGAACAGCAGCCGGGTCAGGATGTCGCGGCCGAACGCGTCGGTGCCGAGCGGATGGCGCAGGGACAGGCCGCCGAACGGATGGTAGAGGTCCTGGCGCAGCGGATCGGCGCCGGCCAGGTCGCACAGCAGCGGGCCGAACAGGCCGAGCAGCAGCAGCGACAAAGTCGTCGCCGCTCCCGCCGCCAGTGCGGGATGGCGCGCCACGGAGGCGAGGGCGCGTCGGGCCGGCCCGCGGGCAGGCCGCGCGTGTCGGGTCGGTGCGCCAGGCGCTCGGCTCGTCATGCCTGGCGCAGGCGCGGGTCGAGCAGCGCGATGGCGAGTTCGGCGAGCAGGTTCATCACCACCACCGCCGTCACCGCCACCAGTGCCACGCCCTGGATCACCGGGTAGTCGCGGTATTTCACCGCCTCGACCAGCAGCGCGCCAAGGCCGGGCCAGGCGAAGAGCGTCTCGGTGACCACCGCGCCGCCGATGACGCTGCCGAGATTGAGGCCGACGATGGTGACGATCGGCACCAGCGCATTGCGCAGGGCGTGGCGGCCATAGATCGCCAGTGGCGCGAGGCCCTTGGCGGTGGCGGTGCGGATATAGTCCTGGCGCAGCACGTCGATCATGCCGGCGCGGGTCATCCGCCCGATCAGGCCGGCCGGCATCAGGGCCAGCGTGATGGCTGGCAGCACGATGTGGGCCGGGCTGCCGGTGCCCATCAGCGGCAGCCAGCCGAGACGGACGGCGAACAGCTCCATGGCCATCAGGCCGAACCAGAAATCGGCCACCGAAACCAGCAGGTTGGTGCAGGCGCCGAACAGCCGGTCGAAGAGGCGCGCCTGGTTGATCGCGGCCAGGCAGCCGAACAGCACGCCGCCCGTGCTGGCCAGGAGATAGGCGAGGAGCCCGAGTGCGATCGTGTACGGCGCGTGGGCCGCGAGTTCGCGCCCGACCGGCTGGTGCGAGACGGTGGAGGTGCCGAGGCGTCCGTGCACGGCGCCGAGCAGGAAGTCGCCGTATTGCCGCAGGAACGGCCGGTCGAGGCCAAGCTGGTGGTGCAGTGCGGCCACCGCCGCCGCGCGCGCCTGCGGACCGGCGAGCAGCCGGGCAGGGTCGCCGGGCAGCAGGCGGATCGCGCCGAACACCAGGAAGGAGGCGGCGAGCAGGGTGAGTGCGAGGACAAGCAGGCGGGCGAGCAGGCGGCCGGGGAGCCGCGCCAGCATGGGGCGGCTCATCGCATGCTCTGGCGGACCAGGCTCTGGGCGCCCGGGCCTGCGCGGGCGTCGGCGACCGTCAGGCCGAGGCCGGGGATGAAGCCGACGCCCTCGATGTCGCGTCGCAGCCCGGCAAGGTCCTGGGCTGCGTACAGCAGCACCGCCGGCGCTTCCTGCACGATCCGCCTCTGCGCCTGTCCGTAGAGGCGGGCGCGAACCGCCTCGTCGTCGCCGAGGCTCGCCTGTTCCAGCAGCCGGTCGAGCGCGGGGTCGGAGAAGAAGCCGAGATTGGCGCCCGCCGGGGCGGCGCTGGCCGAGGAGAAGAGCGGGCTCAGCTCGAGGTCGGCGACACTGCCCGACGCCCAGGACGCGATGACGCCGCCGACATGGTCGGCGAGCTTGGCCGAGGGCGGGGCGAAGGCGGCAGCGGCGTAGAGGCCGCTTTCCAGCCGGTGGATCCGCGTCCGGACGCCCACCTCGCGCCACATCGCCTGCAGGGCCTCGGCGAGCGGCTCGTCGCTCTGCTGGGCGGCGAGATCGAGGTCGAAGCCGCGGGCGAACCCCGCGGCGGCGAGCAGAGCGCGTGCAGCGGCCGGATCGTAGCGCAGGGCGTTCGGGAAGCCGGCATGGAACGGCGTGCTGGCCGGCAGCGGCGAGTCGAGCGGATGGGCGAAGCCGCTCATCAGCCCGCTGACCAGGGCGCGGCGATCGGTGGCGAGGTTCAGCGCCTGGCGCACGCGCAGATCGCCCAGCGGCGGCAGCCGGACGTCGAGTGCGACCCAGAAGATGTTGTCGCCGTCCTGCCGCACCAGGCGCAGGGCAGGATCGCTGCGCGCGAGATCGGCGAAGACCGGCGAAAGCGGGGTGGCGACGTCCGTCTCGCCCGAGCGCAGCGCCATGTAGAGCACCGACGGCTCCGACGACCAGGTGAACACGATCTCGTCCATGGCCGGCGCCGCACCCCAGTAGGCCCGGTTGCGCCGTTCGAGGACCGACCGGCCGGACTCCCAGGCGGCGAGTTGGAACGGTCCGGTGCCGCAGGCCCGGCGGTCCAGCGTGCCGGCGGCTGCTGCCGCGGGCGAGACGACCCAGGCCTGCGGGGTGGCGAGCAGGAGGAGAAAATCGGCGTACGGGCGGGCCAGGCGGAACCGCACGGCCTGCGCCCCGTCCGGCTCGACCATGGCGATCACGTCGAAGCGCCCGGCCGCGGCCAGCGGCGAGCCGGGTGCGAGCAGGCGGCGGAAACCGGCCACGACCGCGGCTGCGTCGCAGGGGCTCTGATCGTGGAAGCGGAGCCCCGGGCGGAGGGTGAAGCGCCAGTCGAGCCCGTCGGCCGATGCCTGCCAGCTGGTGGCGAGCAGCGGTGCGACCGAGTTGCCGGCGGCGCGCCGCACCAGCCCCTCGTACATCGGTGCGAGGATCGCGGCGGTGAGCGAGGCTGACTGGTTGGCCGGATCCATGCTGCGCGGACCCTCGGTCTGCATGACGCGCAGCCGGCCGCCGCCCGGTGCGGCCGGTGCTGCGGCCAGCGCGACGGCGCGCGAAGCTGTGGCGAGTGGCGCGACCGCGAATGCTGCCAGAACCTGCCTGCGTCCGCAGCGTGGCGACGGCTTTCCGGGCAAGGCCTGCGAGAACTCCTTGAGACTGCGGCCAGATCGCCGCAAGGAGCGGCAGATCGGAGCCCCGCGCTGCTTGACACCAGCTTAGTCCGACGACTGTTATGCATGTCAATGCAGCCGCTTCCGGACAGATCGGGTATCGCACGCGACGACGCCCTGCCGCTCGCGCTGACGCCCCGCGCCGTCGCAGCCGTCGCCCTCGGCGCTCAGGGCTGAGTGCTGCAGGCGCGATCTGATCTGGAAAGGCCCGGGCGCCCATGCGCATCCTCGTCGGCGGCATTCATACCGAGTGCAGCACCTTCAACCCGCTCAGGATGAATGCGGCGGATTTTCGCGTGCTGCGCGGCGAGGCGCTGCTCTGCTCCGAGCATTTCCGTTTCTTGAAGGAATATTTAACGCAGTTCCTGCCGGCGCTGCACGTGCGCGCAGTGCCTGGCGGCCCGGTCGCGCGCGATGTCTACGACCAGTTCAAGGCGGACATGCTGGCGGCGATCGCACGCGCCGCGCCGCTCGACGGGCTGTATCTCGCCATGCACGGGGCGATGTTCGTCGACGGGCTCGAGGACGCGGAAGGCGACTGGATCGCGTCGATGCGCGACGCGGTCGGCGAGGAGTGCCCGATTGCGGTGAGCTACGACCTGCACGGCAATCTCAGCCAGCGGATCATCGACAGCATCGACATGTTCTCGACCTATCGCACGGCTCCGCACATCGATGTCGAGCGCACCATGCGACGCGCAGTGGAGATGCTGCTGCGCGCGATCGCGAGCGGCGTGCGTCCGGCGGTGGCCTGGACGCCGGTGCCGGTGGTGCTGCCGGGCGAGCGGACCAGCACGGTCGACGAGCCGGCGCGCGGGCTCTACGCCTCGCTGCCCGGGTTGGAAGCGGCGGCGGGGATCTGGGACGCCTCGCTGATGGTGGGCTATGTGTGGGCCGACGAGCCGCGGGCCACCGCGGCGGCGGTGTTCACCGGCACCGACCGTGCCGCCCTGTTGCGTGAAAGCGAGGCGCTGGCGCGGCGCTACTGGCAGGCGCGCGAGGCGTTCGTCTTCGGCGCGCGCACCGGCAGCCTCGATCAGTGCGTGGGCTGGGCGGTGGCAAGCGTGCGCCATCCTTTCGTGCTGGCGGACTCCGGCGACAACCCGACCGGCGGCGGGGTCGGCGACCGTCCGGACATGCTGCGCGCCCTGCTGGCGCAGAACGCCCGCGATGCGATCCTGGCCGGCATCGCCGATCGTGCCGCGACGGAGGCGGCCTACGCGGTGGGGGTTGGCGGAAGCCTGCGCGTGCCGGTGGGGGCCTCGCTCGATCCGACCGGCGGTCCGCCCGTGCTGGTCGAGGGGCGGGTCCGCGCACTGGCGGCGACGGACGGGCTGGCCGCCGCGGATGCCTGGGCCGAGCGGCAGGCGGTGATCGAGGCGGGCGGCGTGGCGCTGGTGGTCACCGCGCGGCGGCGGCCGTTCCACAGGCTCGAGGATTTCCGCATCCTCGGCCTCGAGCCGGCCTCGGCGCGGATCGTCGCGGTGAAGTCGGGCTATCTGTCGCCGGAACTGAGCAGGCTGGCGGCGGACGGCGCCATGGCGCTGTCGCCGGGCGCGGTCGACCAGGCTGTCGAGCGCCTGCCGCGCCGTCGCAAGCTGCGCCCCACCTTTCCCTTCGACCGCGACTTCGACTGGACCCCGCGCCCGGCGGCCTCGGCGCGTGCCGGACGATGATCACCGTCGAGAACCTCAGCACGCACTTCACGACCCGGCGCGGCATCGTGCGCGCTCTCGACAAGGTGAGCTTTACCGTGCGGCCGGGCGAGACGGTGGCGCTGGCCGGGGAACCCGGATCGGGCAAGAGCGTGACCAGCCTGTCGATCCTGCGCCTGCTGCCGCGGACCGGCCGGATCGTCGGCGGCCAGATCCGCTTCCGCGACGCGCACGGCGCGGTGATCGAGCTGCGTGGCGCGCCGGTGCAGGTCATGCGCCGGGTGCGTGGCGGCGGTATCGGCATGCTGTTCCCCGAGCCGATGAGCGCGCTCAATCCGTCCCAGACCGTTGGCGCGCAGATCATGCAGACCATCCGCCTGCACCAGCGCATGGCACCGGGTGCGGCGCGCCGCCAGGCGGGGTCGCTGCTGGAGCGGGTCGGGATCAGCGATCCAGGGCGGCGGCTGGAGAGCTATCCGCACCAGCTGTCCGCAGGCATGCGCCAGCGGGTGATGATCGCAATCGCCGTCGCCTGCCGGCCGCGGCTGCTCATCGCCGATGAGCCGACCACGTCACTCGACGCCGCCACCCAGGCGCAGGTGCTGGCGCTGCTGCGCGACCTGCAGGACGAGACCGGCATGGGGATGCTGTTCATCACCCACAACCTGGCGCTCATACCCCACGTCGCGGACCGGATGATGGTGATGTACGCAGGCCAGATCGTCGAGCAGGGGCCGGCCTCGACCGTGCTGGCGCGGCCCCGGCATCCCTATTCGCGTGCGCTGCTCGACCCCCTTCGCCACGGGCCTTCGCGTCCGATGTCGCGGCCGGGCACGACAGGTGCGTTCGCATTGGCTGAGCCCGGTGGGCCGGGGCCCGACCTGCGCTACCGGTCCGAGGCCTGCGCCTATGCGCCGCGTTGCGCCCTGACGATCGCCGCCTGTCGGGAGCAGACGCCGGCGCTGGTCTCGGCAGGCGGGGGCGGGCGGCAAAGCCGCTGCCTGCGCTGGCGGACCATGTGAGCGCGGCAGCGGCCGCCGGAGGCGAACGGCGGCCGGGCGAAGCGGCTCCAAGCGTCGCCGGCGCGGCAGGGTGCGTGGGCAGCCCGGCGCGGCACGGCTTCTGCCCGGCCGGCACCTGCCGGTGGCAGCCGTTCCCGGCTCCGGCATGTCGGTGGCGGCGTGTTCCGGGTCGCGACAGGAGGCTCGGGTGATCAAGGTGGAGGTCTGCGTCGAGAGCCCGGCCGGGATCGACGCCGCGCTGGAAGGTGGCGCGGACCGCATCGAGCTTTGCGCCTGCCTCGCGCTGGGAGGACTGACGCCGTCGCTCGGCCTGCAGCGCCGCGCGGTGGCGAGCGGGCTCGAGACGCGGGTGCTGATCCGGCCGCGTGCCGGCGGGTTTGTTTATGATCGCGGCGAACTGGCCGTCATGGCCGACGACATACGCGCAGCACGTGGGGCGGGGGCGGGCGGCGTGGTGATCGGTGCCGCGACGGCGGACCGCCAGCTCGATCGCGAGGCGCTGGCGGTGCTCGCCGAGGCAGCCGGACCGCTCGGACGGACCCTCCACCGGGTGTTCGATCTCACCCCCGGTCCGGAGGAAAGCCTGGAACTGGCAATCGGGCTGGGCTTCGACCGGATCCTGACCTCGGGCCAGCAACCGACTGCCGCGCTCGGCCGCGACCTGCTGGCCCGGCTGGTGGCGCAAGCGGCCGGGCGGGTCACGATCCTCGCCGGCGGCGGCATCGATGCCGGCACTGCCGGGCCGCTGCTGGCACGGACCGGCGTGACGGAGCTGCATGCCTCCTGCCGGGCGCCTGAGCCGCCGGCAAGTACGGAGGCGCGCGAACTGGCGTTCGGCTTCGGGGCGGCGCCGCGCACGACCCTGGCTGCGCGGGTCGCAGCGCTGGTGGCGGTTGCACGCTCATGCGGCACGTCGCAGCACCGGCCGCACTAGGGCGTCCGGCCAGCATCGGTCCGGCGCCGGCGGTTTGCCACTCCGGCCTTTTGTGGATCGCGGATGTTCGCTCGCGGGTGCTCCGGTCGGTGCCGGGCTTCGTTGCCCGTCGCCGAGGCGGTTCATCGGATGACCACCGGCAAGACGTTCATGGTTGCCGGATCGTGCATCGGCGTGCTGGTGACGCCGGCAGCGACGTCGTTCCCGGAGCTGTCTCGCGTTGCATGGTCGCCCAAGTTACGCAGGAGAAGCGGCCGGGATCAGTGCTCGGTATCAGTCGGTAGTCATCCCTGGTACGTTCCGCGACGAACTTGCCGATGAACACACCGGCAGACGTTGCTGCTCCGACGCATCAGCCACCCAGATCGAAACTCAACGGCTTCAGGGTGCGAAGCCGTTCGTCATCAACGGCGGCCCTTCCGAGTCCACATGGGAGTTATCGTTGGTGACAGGCCCGTCATAGGTCGATGCGCAGGCGCCGAGCTGGAGACAAACGGCACTCAAGGCAAGGAGCCATACGACCTGTCTGAGCCGCCAAGGAAATTTGGTTCGCATCACGTGACTCCCTTGCGCCGGGGACGCCTGGGCTTAGTAGATCGCCGGAACCCGTCGTGCAACGGCTGGATCCGCTGCCACGGCAGCGTCCGCCCGCACCGCGTCCGAAGTCGGCGGCGGATGCTGCTCGGGTGGCTGGTGAGCGCGCGCCCATCCCTGGCGTTCCGGGTGCGCCGGGCAGCTTGTTTATCCTTGTCGCCGGCCGCCTGGATGAAGCTGCCGGCAAACATCAATATTGCTCGATCCGCCTAGCCTCACCGCCGAACTGGCTTTCAACTGCTGGGTGACCAGGGCCTCAGTGTCGATCTGGCCGCAGGGAGCGCAGGGCGGCCAGGCCGTGCGCCCAGCCACGCGCAAGACGGCCGAAGATCAGCGCCTCGTGGGCGGCGAAGGCGGCTTCGCGGGAGATCTCGGAGCGGCTGGGATAGGGGACGACGGCGGCAGAGAGCGACCAGGTCGAGGCCTTGCCGGACAGGACCAGGCTCCAGGGCAGGAGCAGCTCGCCTGCTCCGGCGCCGACGGCGGTGACGCCGACCAGGCGGCCGCGGGCGCGGATCAGCTTGAGGAAGCCGGCGGTGGCACCCTCGGTGACGGCGCGGTCGTTGTCGCTGAACTCGACCCGGTCGACGCGCACCACGCTGTGGCGGGCGCGGGCCGCCTGTTCCGTCTCGCCGAGCTGCGCCAGCTCGGGGTCGGTGTAGGTGACGAAGGGCAGCGCCGCGTAGGCCGCCCGTGCCGGCAGGCCGAGGGCGATGCGCTTCACCGCCAGGGCGCCTTCGTAGCCCGCGGCGTGGGTGAAGCGCGGGCCGTCGCGGCAGTCGCCGATGGCCAGCACGTGGTGGTTGGTTGTGCGCCGGCAGGCATCGACGCGCACGCCGGCCTCGCTCGCCTCGATGCCGGCGGCGGCAAGGTCGAGCCCGTCCAGCGCCGCGCGCCGCCCGGCGGCGACCAGCAGGTGACTGCCGGTCAGGGTCACCCCAGTCGAAAGCGCGAGCCGGATCCCGTCCGGTGTCGGATCGACCCGGACGGCGCGCGTTGCGGCGTGGATCTCGACGCCCTCGGCGGCAAGGTGGTCCAGCGCGATGGCGGCGGCCTCGGGGTCGTGGCGGGACAGGACGCGGCCCGGCTCGACCAGGGTGACGGCGGCACCCAGCCGGCGGAAGGCCTGGGCCGTCTCCGTGCCGATCGCACCGCCGCCCAGCACGAGGAGGTGGCGAGGCAGTTCGGCCAGGTCGAACAGGGTCTCGTTGGTCAGGTAGGGCGTGCTGTCCAGCCCCTCGATCGGCGGGACCGCCGGGCGTGAGCCGGTGGCCAGCACGATGCGCGGCGCGGCGAGACGGCATCCGGCCACGGTGATGGCGGCCGGGCCGAGGAAGCGGGCGTCGCCGCGGATCACCTCGACGCCCCAGGCGCGGAGGCGCGCCTCGGAATCGTGCGGCGCGATCGCGGCGATCGCCGCCTGCACATGGGCGCGCACGCCGGCATAGTCGGTGCGCACCCCGGACGCTGTGCTGCCCATGCTCGCCGCCCCAGGGCCCCCGCGCAGCTGGTGCGCCCGGCGCGCGGCGGCGATCAGCGCCTTGGACGGCACGCAGCCGGTATGCAGGCATTCACCGCCCAACCGGTGGCGTTCGATCAACGCCACCCGCAGTCCGAGCCGGGCGGCGCCGCCGGCCGCGGTCAGTCCCGCGGCCCCGGCGCCGATCACGATCAGGTCGTGGGTCCAGCTCATGTCCTGCTCCTTCATGCGTCGGCCCCGCGACGATGGCGCTCGGGAACGTCGCCCACCGGGCACCGAACGGCCCCGAGCGGCGCGTGGGATGTGCGCCAAAGGCAACCTCGCAAGGGTGCGCCAGGGCCCGCCGCCTCCTTGTGCGCCTTGGGCTGTGCCGCCCGGGCGTGCATTCGAGGGGTGGCGCCCCGGGGCCGATAGGCCTCATCTTCGGCCGGGCATTGTGGGGGCACGCCGTGACTGACACCATCTGCGCCGCGGCGGCGCGCGCCCCGGCAGGCGCGCCGCCGGTGCCGGGCGGCTCCCGCCGCATCCTGGTCACCGGCGCGGGCGGGCTGATCGGCCGCGAGCTGGTCGGGGCACTTGCCGCGCGTGGCCACGGCGTCGTTGCGCTGCTCCACCGCAGCACGGCCCTGCGCCGCAACGACGGCAGCCCGATCCGCTCGGCCTCCTGGGACGGGGCGCCGCCCGTGCCGGGCGCGGTCGCCACCCTGTCGGGCGACGTGCGGCGCCCTGGCCTGGGCCTCGAGGCCGGCTGCCAGGCGGCGCTCGCCGGCAGCATGGACCTCGTCGTGCACTGCGCGGCGGTCACCGGCTTCAATCTCGACCTCGAGGCGTATCGCGCAGTCAACGTGGAGGGCACGGCCAACGTCCTCGACTTCGCCGGGCGCTCCGCGCCGTCGGCCCTGCCGGTGCTGTATGTCAGCACCGCCTATGTGTGCGGCGAGCGGAGCGGGCCGATCGCCGAGGGCGAGCTCGATGCCGGCCAGGGGTTTGCCAACGGCTACGAGGCGAGCAAGGCGGAAGCGGAGCGCCTGGTGGGGGAGGCGGGCCGCCGCGGCCGGGTGGTTGCCGTCGCCCGCCCGTCGATCGTGGTCGGCGCCTCCGACAGCGGCATGATCGGTGATTTCAGCAACATCTACGCCCTGATCCGGCTGGTCGCCGAGGGGCGGATCCGCGTGCTGCCCACCAGGCCCGGCGCCAGCCTGGACCTTGTCCCGATCGACCATGTCATCGGCGGCCTGATCGATCTCGCGGAGCGCATCGAGGCGGCGGCGGGGCGGACTTACCACCTGGTCTCCGGGGCGCCGGTGCCGGTGGCCGGGTTGCGCGGCCTCGCACTGGCTTACCCGCAACTACACGCGCCGCGCTTTGTGCCGCCCGAGGCGTTCGACCCGACCGGCCTGAGCCCGCTGGAGCAGCTGCTCAACCTCCAGGTCACCGCGCTCTACGCGGGCTACCTGCAGCGCAATCCCTGCTTTCTGGACGACAATCTGCGGGCGCTGAGCGGGCGCGCCTGCCCGCGCACGGACGAGGCTTTCCTGCGCCGGATGCTTGACCACTGCCTGGCCACCGGCTTCGTCAAGCCGCGCGTGCTCCGGCCGGAAGCCGCGCGTCAGCGCACGTCCGGGTAGTGACGTTCGAGCCGCCGGCGTAGACCGAGTCCCCAGCGCACGCCCACCTTGAGATAGATCCAGTTCGCCCTGAGCGCACCCCAGGCGGCGACGCGGCGATCGGAGGTGAGCACCACGCGATTGACCTGCCGGGTGCGGCCGAGCCGGCAGAAGCGGATGCACAGATCTGCCTCCTCGAGCACCAGCAGGGCAGGATCGCAGCCGCCAACCGCGAGAAACCCGGCACGGCGGAAGAACATGGCCTGGTCGCCGAACAGCAGTCGCGCGCCGCGCAGGAAGAGATGCGGGCGGAACAGCAGCGGCGCGGACCAGGTCTTGATCCAGTTGTGGAACGAGGTGCCCCAGCGCACCGTCTGCGGCCCGCAGATCAGCGGCGTGAAGCCGGCCAGGACCGTGCGGGGGTCGGCCAGCACGGCGCGCATCACCGCGACCGCGTCGTCGGGCAGCAGCGTGTCGGCGTGCAGCACGCAGACGATCGGCGCCGAGACCGCCGACACGCCCTGGTTGATCTGCACCGCCCGTCCCGGACGGGGGGCCTCGATCACGGTCAGCCCGCCGGCCCGCGCGATCCCGGGCGTGTCGTCGCTGCTGCCGCCATCGACCAGCAGGATCTCGTCAGGTGCGGGGTGGAGCGCGGCCAGCGAGCGCAACAGGTGCGGCAGCGCGGTGGCCTCGTTCAGGGCGGGGATGACGATGGCAACCCCGCTCGCCGCCGCGGCCGTCTCGCGGCCGCTTCGCGGCCCACGGCGCCCGGGCGGCCTCGGTGCTGCTGCTCTGGCGAGGGTGCGGCGAAGTGCTGCGAACCTCCTCACGCGCCGAGATCCGGCCAGCGGGCCAGGTCTTCGGGTCGGTCGAGATCGGACAAGGGCTCGAGCAGCGCCGGGGTGATGCCATGGCGGGCCAGCCGCCGGGTGGTGATCGCGAACACCGCGTCCGTGCCCCAGGGCATGGCGTCGAACAGGAACGCCGTCGGCTCGCACAGGCCGAGCAGGTAGTAGCCGCCGTCGGTCGCCGGGCCGATCACCGCCGGGTGGCTGCGGAGTGCCGCCGCTGCGGCGTGCAGATGGAAGGGTGCGAGATCGGGGATGTCCGCGCCGACCAGGATCGCCGGCGGCGGCCGGGCCGCGCGCGCCAGGCGGGCGCCAAGGTCGCCCTCGCCCTGGTCCGTAAGCGGTACCGCCTCGCCCAGCCAGGCGCGGAAGCGGGCGAGGGAGGCGCCGGTCACGCGCAGCTCGAACGGCAGGCCGGCCGAGCGCAGCATGTCCAGCGCGCGCTCGGTGAGGCGGCTGTGCAGGGCTGCTGCGCGCTCGGGACCGAGTGCCGGGATGAGCCGCGTCTTGACCCGCCCCGGTTCGGGAAAGCGGGTGAACAGCACCACGCGTGGCGGTGTCACGATTGCCCAGGAGGCACAGGCGTCGGGGCCGCCCCAGGCGGCCCAGGCGGCGCGGGCCGAGGGTGGACGGGCTTGCCGCGCGCCCGCGCCCGCCGCATCTGGTCGTCATGAAGCATTGTCCCTCACCGGCATCACGTTGGCTGAAGAGGGTGCGAACGGACAGGATGCTGCCGGTGCTGTCGCTGGGCGCGGTGGCGATGATCCTGGCGGGCGAGCGTGGCGCTCCGCTGCGCCGGCGGACGCAGGCGGAGCCGGCACGGGTGACGCGTAACCTGACCATGGGCGGGCTCAGCCTGGCGGTGGTGTGGCTGGCCGAGCGCCCGCTCACGGGGCGGCTGGCCAAGCGGGCGGAGGTGGGTCGGCGCGGGCTGGTGCAGCGCCTGCCGCTGCCGGCAGCGGCGCGCGACGGGCTGGCGGTCCTGGCGATGGATTACACGATCTTCGTCTGGCACGTGATGACCCACAAGGTCGCTGGGCTGTGGCGGCTGCATCTGGTGCACCACGTCGACCTGGACCTGGACGCCTCGACGGCGCTGCGGTTTCACGCGGTCGACATGCTGGTCTCGGCGCCATATCGCGCGCTGCAGGTGGCGCTGATCGGCACCTCGCCGCGCGCGCTGCGGCTGTGGCAGGCGTTCTTCTTCACCTCCATCATGTTCCACCATTCCAACCTGCGCCTGCCGCCAGGGCTGGAGCGGTTGCTGGCGCTGCTGCTGACCACGCCGCGCATGCACGCCATCCACCACTCGACCGTGCGCGGCGAGACGGAGTCCAACTGGTCGAGCGGGCTGTCGCTGTGGGACCGGCTGCACCGGACCTTCCGGCTCGACGTGCGGGAGGAGGAGCGCGAGATCGGCGTGCCGGCCTACCGCGACCCCGAGGAGATCAGGCTGGGTCCGTCGCTGAGGCTGCCGTTCCTGCGCCAGCGTGACGCCTGGCAGGCGCAGCCCGGCGCCAGGGTCCGGGTGGACCGGGCGGGCGACCGCCGGCCGCTCTAGGCGGCGCCGACTGTCGGCGTGGCGGCGGAGCGCCTGCCCGTGAAGGCGGATGCTGCCCGGCGGCCTAAGGGTGGGTTCCGGGCGCCGGCGCCGTGGCCGGTCGGGGAGCCTCGGGATGCTTGACGAGCATGTGCGCCGCCAGACCGTCAGCGCTGCGCAAGCCGGATCGGCCGCAGACCGGGCAGGCGATGCCGACGGCACCCTGGGATTTGAGCCGCTGCAAGCGCATCGGCGGCAGGGCCGTCACCGGCAGGCCCGTCCCGAGGTTGACAACGATCAGGAGACCCTGACCGGTGGCAGCACGGCGGACGACGCCCACCGCGCGCCCCGGCGATTGCTTGTAGATCCGCCACCGGCCACGACGGAGCTTGCGGACCAGGGACGCATATTCGCTGAACTCCAGGATGATGCCGTAGCGCTGGTAGAGGCGCGACAGGAAGTGCCAGGATCCCTGCTCCGCGGTCCAGCCGGGTGGGAAGCTGCCCAGACCTTCACCAGGGAGACCCTCGGCAGGGAGATGCTCGGCGGGGAGATCCCCGGCGGGAGAGCCGGTGCTGGCGCCTGGATCGTCCTGTGAGCTCATGCAGAACTCCGCGCGGGAACCGGGGACAGTGCCATCATGCTGATCCCCCAATGCTGATCGCCGTGTTGATCGCGGCCGACCCCAACTGGGTCCGTCCGGGGCAAGCGTAGCAGCCCGGCCGTGGCGTGCAGCCCCGGTGTCACCCGCCCGCAGCACCGGCGACGCCCCGTGCCGAAGGTCGCCGCGTGCCCATATGCTTCGTCTTTCACCAGGGAGGGGTCGATGTCCGAGGCGACGGTGAGGGCGTGGCCGTGCCTGGAGGCGGAAGGCCCGGTGCTGGTGTTCGGTGGCGCCCACGGCAACCTGCACGCGACCCGGGCGCTGCTGGCCGAGGCCGAGCGGCTGGAGGTGCCGCCCTCGCACATCGTTTGCACGGGCGGGCTGGTGGGCTGGGGCGCGGACCCAGCCGCCTGTGTCGGCCTGGTGCGCGAAGCCGGCATCCATGTCGTGGCCGGGGCGAGCGAGGCGGGGCTTGCCGGGCTTGATGACGAAGCGCATTCCTGGATGCGCGGCCGGCCCGGCCGGATGGAGCTGCGCCTGGCCGGGCGCCGGCTGGCTGTCGTGCACGGCAGTGTGACGCACGCAGACCAGCGCGTCTTCGCGTCCGACGCCGGAGAGATCGGCCGGCAGATCGAGCTGTCCGGCGATGACGGAGTAATCGGGGGCCGTTGCGGCCTGCCCTTCACGCGCATCGACGCCGGCGGCCTGTGGCACAATGCCGGCGCGGTGGGGATGCCGGCCAATGACGGCACGCCGCGCGGCTGGTTCAGCCTGCTGCTGCCCGGCTCGAGCGGGATCGGGATCCGTCACCTGCCGCTCGCTTACGACCATGCCGGGGCTGCCGCGCGCATCCGCACGGCCGGCCGGTCGGAGGCGTATGCGGCGGCACTGGAGGCCGGGCTGTGGCCGGACAGCGAAGCTCTGCCGGCGCCGGAGCGCGCGCGACGCGGCCAGCCGCTGGTTCCGGGCCGGCTGGCGTGGACGGGCGGGGCCGCCTGCGAGTTGCCTGCCGCCTGGCCGCGCGGGCGGTTCAGCGACCCCGACCTCACCGCCTCGGGCGAGCGGCGCGCCGTCGTGCCGTTCGCAGGACTGCGCACGCTTTGGTTCAACACCGGCACGCTGTGCAACATCACCTGTGCGGGGTGCTACATCGAGAGCAGCCCGCGCAACGACCGGCTTGCCTATCTCTCCCGCGCCGAGGTGCGGGTAGCGCTGGACGAGGCTGCCGCGCACCACCCGGACCTGCGCGAGATCGGCTTCACCGGCGGCGAGCCGTTCATGAACCGCGACCTGCCCGGCATGCTGGAGGACGCGCTGGCGGCCGGCTATCGCGTGCTGGTGCTGACCAACGCGATGCGGCCGATGCAGCGCGTCCGGGCGGCGCTGCTCGATCTGCAGCGACGCTTCGCGGACGGGCTGGCGCTGCGCGTCTCGCTCGATCATCACGAGCCGCGCAGGCACGAGGCACTGCGCGGCCCGCGCACCTGGCAACCGGCTTTGGCCGGTCTGCGCTGGCTCGCGGAGAACGGCTTCGATGTGAGCGTGGCGGGCCGCACCCCCTGGGGCGAAAGCGAGGCCGAGCTGCGCGCCGGCTATGGCCGGTTGTTTGCCGGATTGAACCTGGATCTGGACCCGAGCGATCCCGCCCGCCTCGTGCTGTTTCCTGAGATGAACGCCAGGGCAGAGGTCCCTGAGATCACGGAAAGCTGCTGGGGCATCCTGGGCAGAAGCCCGCACGAGGTGATGTGCAGCAGCGCGCGCATGGTCGCCAAGCGCCGCGGCGCGTCCGGTCCGGTGGTGCTGAGCTGCACGCTGCTGCCGTATGACGCGGCCTTCGAGCTCGGCACGACGCTGGCGGAGGCAGCCCAGCCGGTGAAGCTGAACCATCGGCTGTGCGCCGAGTTCTGCGTGCTCGGCGGCGCGTCCTGCAGTGCGCCACCCTGAGAGCTCCGCGCCCATCAGGTAAGAGCGGCACAGGCGGCCGGTGTCCGGGTCAAGTACCAGTGTCCGGGCCAAGTGAAGGACCGGACGAAAACGACGCCCGGCAAACACGGGCAGGACGATGCCGGCGGGCTACAGCCCGCCCGATGATGCAAGGCGCCGTCGCCCGCTCGCGCGCATCGATCCCGGACTGACCAGCCAAACGAGGCAAGGTGCCGCAACCGGCCTAGCCGCTTCTGCAGGCCTCCACTCAAGCCGATGTTCGCGCGAGCCGGTCGCCAAGCCGGCAGGCGTCCATCGCGGGCGCGGAAATCCCCCGAGCCTCGCAGCTCGCCGCACCTCTCATACAAAGACCTGTCGTCATATCTGAATTTGGCTAATGCAAATCGGTAGTTATTAGATACCACTACCGTAAGCCGTCATTATGGTGGCGTTGGTTGAGTGTGCAGAGGGTTGTTGATGGCTTTGCCTGGTTTCGAGGTCCGGTCGCGTGTCTCCGTCGCCGTTGCGGCGACGGGGTGCTGCGTGGCCGGGCCGCGGGTGCCGGCACGCCGGCCGGTCGCAGGCGCCGGCTGGCTGTTTGCCTCGGCGATCATCGCGGGCTCGGTGGGGCCGGCGCGCGCCCGGGTCGCGCCAGGCGGCAGCGGACCGACGCCGCCGGCGCAGAAACTTGCCGCCCGGCCGGCTCCGGCGAGCGCGGGGTGCGCCCAGCAGATCGAGGTCACCGGGCATCGCCTCACGCCGGCCGGCCAGGCCCGGGCGCGATTGGCGCAGATCCCCGGCGGCACCAGCGTGGTGGACCAGTCGATCGTCACCAAGGGCCGGGTGCTTACCAACCAGGACGTGCTTGCGTTCCAGCCCGGCGTGTATGCGCAGGCGGGCGGCGGGGCGGACGGCATCAAGATCTCGATCCGCGGGTCGGGACTGCAGAACGGAACGAACTATTTCCGCCAGGGGATCTACGTGCTGTTCGACGGGCTGCCGGTGACCGGCCCGGGTGGCACCCCCTACGAGCTGTTCGAGCCGCTCGGTCTCGACCACACCGAGATCCTGCGTGGCGCCAACGCCTTCGACATCGGCTCGGTCGATCTGGGCGGGGCCATCAACTACGTCACCAAGACCGGCTATGACGCGCGGCCGTTCGAGGCGCGCGCCGAGTTCGGCTCGTTCGGCTACAGCAAGGAGCAGCTGAGCTCCGGGCAGGTGCTCGGACCGCTCGACTACTACGTGAGCTTCACCAATTCCTATCGCAGCGGCTACCAGCAGCAGACGCGGGCGACCAGCACAGGGGTGGCCGCGAATGTCGGCTACCGGATCGATCCGGACATCACCACGCGCTTCTACATCCGCTACCGCCAGACCGAGGATCAATATCCGGGCTATCTGACCAGCACCCAGATCGCGCAGAACCCGACCCAGGCCCAGGCGGCGTACGTGAAGCCAGGCTTCGGTTCCGACCGCATCCAGCCGGGCTCGACCTGGATCGGCAACAAGACCAGCATCCAGATCGACGACACGTCGCATATCGACGTCGGCGAGGTGTACCACAACTACCCGATCGACATCCGCGAGACAAATTTTGATGCAGTCTGGGACTACGACGACTTCACGGAGTCGGTGCAGTATGTCCGCAACGACACCATATTCGGTCAGGCGAGCAACACAGATGTCGGGTTCTTCTCCACCACCCACATCCACGGCTTCCAGAACACGACCGCCCGCAACCTGACCGGGACTCTGGCCGACGTTCCGTTCGGCGCCACGATCCGACGGGCAAACTACGAGGGGTCGGACAACAACCTGCATCTGGGCAACCAGACCAATCTCTGGCGCAATCTCTGGCTGATGAGGGGTGTGTCGCTGGTCTATGACCGGCGCGGCACCTCCATCAGCTATCCGCTGACCGCAAGCCCATCCTTCTACCGCGAAGCGCTGAACGTCGCACCGCGGGCGGGCCTGCGCTACGCGTTCCGGCCCAATCTCAGCTGTTCGCCAATGTCAGCCGCACGGTCGAGCCGCCGAATGACTGGGAGTACCTCTCGGGGCCGACCTACACGACCGGCCCCGCCACCGGGCTGAATTCGGGGGCGAAGGAGTTGCGCAACGAGACGGCGGCAACGTTCGAGGTCGGCACATCCGGCCAGCAATGGGGCAATAGCTGGTCGGTCGACTATTATCATTCGAGCGTGCGCAACGAACTGCTGACCGTGAGTACCGCCGCGTCGCTTGCGGTCGGCGAGTCGACATACGGCAACGCATCGCCCACCACGCATCAGGGTGTGGAGGCCGGGCTCGATACCACGCTGTGGCAGACCAGGGGCTTCAGGCTCTGGCTGCGCCAGGCCTACACATTCAGCAAGTTCAACTTCAACGATGATCCGCAGCTTGGCTCCAACCAGTTGCCGGGCGTGCCGGAGCATTTCTACCAGGGCGAGATACGGCTCGACCTGAAGAGCGGCTTCTACGGCTACTTCCAGGCGCAGGTCGCATCGCGCATTCCCGTCGACTACGCCAACACCGACTACGCCGAGCCCTACCACACATTGGGGCTCACCATCGGCTATGACGACCAGCATAACGGGCGCCAGGTCTTCCTCGATCTCGAGAACCTCACCAACACGCACTACGCCGCGGTGGTCTCGCCGACGCTGGACGATCATGGCGTGCCCGGCGCCTTCCTGCAGCCGGGGGACGGGTTTGGCGTCTTCGGCGGCGTGGCCTTCGGGTTCCGGTGACCGCGATGAGCATTGATCGGAACGAGGGAAGCGGGATCGGCGACCGGCTGTTGATGGAGCGGTTCGCTGCCGTCTTCGACGAGATCCGCGAGGGCGCGGTCGAGCGCGAGAAGGAACGGAGGCTGGCGCACCACGCCGTGACCCTCCTGCGCGAGTCGGGGTTCGGCGCCGTGCGGCTGCCGCGCCGGCAAGGGGGGCTCGGTGCGAGCCTTCCTCAGCTCTTCCGCCTGCTCGCGGCACTCGGCGAGGCGGACTCCAACCTGCCGCAGATCTGGCGCGCGCACTGCGCCTTTGTCGAGCAGCGTCTGGCAGCGCTCGACCCGATCGCAGGCGATCCCTGGCTCGACCTGGTGGCGGACGGGGCGATGTTCGGGGCTGCGATGGCGGAGCGCACGGAGGGCACCGACACCACCGCGACGTTGACGCGCGACGGCGACCGCCTGCGGCTCGACGGCATGAAATACTACAGCACCGGCACCATCTATGCGTCATGGATCGTCGCCGTGGCGCGCGACGGGCGGGAGCGGGTCGCGGTCGCCGTGCCGGCGAGCGCGCCGGGGGTGGCGATCGACGATGACTGGGACGGGTTCGGCCAGCGGCTTACGGGCAGCGGCACGACGCGGTTCGCGGATGTCGCGGTCGAGGAGCGTCAGATCCTCAGGCGGTTCCCGATCGGCGAGCTTCCGACCGAGGACTACATGCTCGCCTTCTACCAGACGGTCCATCTCGCAACCCTCAGCGGCATCGGTCGGGCGGTGCTGCGCGACGCGGTCGCCTTCGTACGTGTCAAGACCCGCACGTTCGGCGTGCCGGGCGTGTCGAGTCCCAGGCATGATCCTCTCGTCCAGCGTGTGGTGGGCAGGCTGTCGGCGGTCTCGCTGACGCTCGATGCCCTGGTCGATGCGGTTGCGGCCAGGATGCAGCTCGCCCAGGACGGCCTGGAAGGCGGGAGGCCCGACAAGGCCTTGTGCGAGACGGCCAACATCGCGGCATTCGAGGCGCAGCAGACCGCGATCGACCTCGTGCTGCAGGCGGCGGGCCTTTTGTTCGAGGTCGGCGGCGCCTCGGCGACCAGCGAGGACGGGCGTCTGGACCGCCACTGGCGCAATGCCAGGGTGCTGGCGTCGCACAACCCTGCGATCCAGCGCGAGCGGATGATCGGCGACTTCCGCTTGAACGGCACGGAACTTGGCGCTGTATGGAAGGAGGCGTTCAAGGAACGTTCGTCCGCGGGAGACGCAAATGCCTAAGCAGCTGCACGTCAACCTGTTCGAGATGAACTGCGTCAGCCACATCATGCACGGGATGTGGGTGCATCCCGACAACAACCGCCACCGCTTCAACGACCTCGACTTCTGGACCGAGACCGCGCAGCTCGCCGAGCATGGTCTGCTGGACGCGATCTTCCTCGCCGACGTGATCGGCGTCTATGACCGGTTCCGGGGTGGGCCGGAGACCGCGCTGCGCGAGGGGATGCAGGTGCCGTCGAACGACCCGCTGCTGCTGATCCCGGCCATGGCGGCGGTGACCCGGCATCTGGGCTTCGGTGCCACCTTCTCGACCACCTACGAGCCGCCGTTCGCCTTCGCCCGCCGCATGTCGACACTCGACCATCTCACCAAGGGACGGGTCGGCTGGAACATCGTCACCTCCTACCTGCCGAACGCCGCACGCAATTTCGGCCTCGCGGACGAGGTGCCGCACGATCATCGCTACGAGGTGGCGGACGAATATCTCGATGTACTCTACAAGCTCTGGGAGGGCTCGTGGGACGACGACGCGGTGGTCGAGGACCGCGCCCGGCGCATCTACACCGATCCGGCCCGTGTCCGCTACATCGACCATGTCGGCGAGCATTACCGGGTGGCCGGACCGCATCTCTGCCAACCCTCGCCGCAGCGCACGCCGCTGCTGTTCCAGGCCTCCGGCTCGCCGGCGGGCCTCGAATTCGCGGCACGCCACGCCGAGGTGCTGTTCATCGGCGGCCATACGCAGGAGCAGGTGCGCGGCAACATCGCCCGGACCCGCGCCCGGCTCGTCGCCCACGGCCGCTCGCCAGATGCGGTGAAGTTCGTCGTCATGGCGGGCGTCATCACCGGACGCAACGAGACGGAGGTGTCGCGCAAGCTCGAGAGCTACCGCAGCCTGGTGAGTGCGGAAGGCGCGCTCGCGCATTCGCTGTCCGCCATCGATCTGCCGCGCTATCCGCGCGACCTGCTGATCGGCGAGCTGATCGACCGCGGCGAGCCGATGGCCGAGACCCTGTTGCGGCGCTTCCGGCGCGAGCAGACCGTGGGTCAAGCGCTGGCGCAGATGGCGAGCCTGCACGAGGACCGGTTCTTCGTCGCCGGCACCCCGGATGTGGTGGCCGACCGGATCGAGACCTGGCTGGACGGCGACGGCATCGACGGCATCAACCTGCGCCAGTATCTCAGCTTCGAGACGGCGCGCGACTTCATCGAGCTGGTGGTGCCCGAGCTGCAGCGACGCGGCCGCTACCGCACCTCCTACGGCGACGGCGAGACCATGCGCGAGCGGATGTTCGGCGCAGGCCAAGCGCGGCTGCCGGCGGAGCATTTCGCCGCGCGCTACCGCGATCCGGCCGCCCTGCAGCGGCCGGCGGAACGGCTGCGGTTTGGCCACGATGCGGGCTGAGCACAGGGGGCGGGCGGCGCGTCTGGCGGTGCTGTCGGCCCTGGTCGCCGTGGCAGGCTGCCATCGCCCGCGGACGAGTGTGGCGTCGAAGGGGCCGCTTCGGGGCGGGACGCTGGTCTATGCGACCGACCGGGAGCCGATCTGCCTTGATCCGCATGTGGCCGGCGACATGCCGCAGGTGTTCGTGGCGGAGCAGTATCTGGACCGGCTGGTCTCGATGGACCGCGACGGCCACATCCGCCCATGGCTGGCAAGCTCGTGGGACATCTCGCCCGATGGCAGGAGCTATACCTTCCACCTGCGCCACGACGTGAGCTTCACCGACGGCACGCCGCTGACCGCCGAGGCGGTGCGGGCGAACCTCGATCAGATGCGCGACCCGCACACGCAATCGACGACCGCAGGCGGCTACATCCGCCAGTATGTCGGCACCGACGTGCTGGACGCGCATACGGCCGTGGTTCATCTGTCGCGGCCCTATGCCGCCTTCCTCGAGGTGCTGGCACAGGGCTTCCTCGGTATCGAGTCGCCCAGGGCGCTGGCCCGATCGCGCGACGACAATTGCCAGTCGCCCGTGGGGTCGGGGCCGTTCAGGATCGTGCGCTGGGATCATCAGAGCGACATCGTGTTCGCCCGCAACCCGGACTACCACCGGGCACCGCCGACCGCCCGCCACCAGGGGCCGGCCTATCTCGACGGCATCGTCTGGAAGTTCATTCCCGAGCCGCAGGTGCGCTTCGCCTCGCTGCAGGCGGGCGAACTCGACGTGATCGACAATCTGCCTCCGGAGGACGAGCTGCCGGCGGCGAAGAATCCCGAACTGCGTCTGCTGGTCGCCGACCGACCGGGCAATCCGACGCACGGCATGCTCGATACGCGGCGCGCACCGTTCAACGACATCCGGGTGCGTGAGGCCTTCGTCTGCTCGGCCGATATCGACGGCGCGCTGTCGAGCGTGTTCTTCGGCCGCTACCGACGTGCCGGCGGCCCGCTCAGTCCGACCACGCCGTTCTACAGTCCGGATTTCGAGCACGCGAAGGATTACGATCCCTTGCGCGCCGACCGGCTGCTCGATGAGGCGGGCTGGCGGCGCGGCCCGGACGGCATACGCGAGCGGCACGGTGTGCGGCTGGTCGTCGAGATCCCCGAGCGCGCGTCGCTGGCACCGGCCGACCGCACGCTGTGGGAGCAGGTGCAGGCGACGGCGCGGCAGACCGGCTTCGACGTCAGGCTGGAGCCGATGAGCGACACGCAGGCGAACCAGCGGGTCGCCGACTGGGATGATGACGTGGCGCTGGGCTACTGGAACACCAACACGGCCGATGTGCTGCGCATCGTGTTCGGCTCCGCCTTCCTGGGCCGGACCGGGATCGGCGGCCACCATCAGAACAATTCCGGCTTCTCGGACCCGGCGTACGACCGGATCATGGAGGCCGCATTGGAGACGCGCGATGCGGCGCGGCGCCGGGTGCTTTACCACCAGGCGCAGGCGATCATCTCGTCGCGATATCTGCAGATCACGACCTATCCGCAGACGACACGGCTTGCCATCCGCAGTGACGTGCACGGCGTGCGCATCGAGCCTTCGCTCGGCGTGACCTCGCTCTATGATGCGTGGCTGTCGCGATGAACGCGGGCGTGCGCACGCGGCGGCTCGCGTCGGGGCTGCTGGGCCGCGCCGCCGGGGGCGGGTCGGTGTTGTTCGTCTCGGCGAGCATCACCTTCATCGCCCTGCACATCATGCCGGGTGACCCGGTGATGGCAATGCTCGGCGGCCCGACCGCCGACCCAAGCCCGGCGGCGATCGCTGCCGCACGGCACGAATATGGGCTCGACCGGCCACTCGCGGTGCAATACGGCCTCTATCTCTGGCGGCTGCTGCACGGCGATCTCGGGGTTTCGTTCTCGCAGCACATGCGGGTGGCGGCGGTCCTGCGCGAGCAGGCGGGACCCACGATCGTGCTGACGCTCAGCGCGCTGGCGGCGTCCTGGATCGTGGCCCTGCTTTCGGTGTTGGTCACGACGCGTCGCAACCGCTGGCTTGACGGTGCCGCGGCCTCGGTCGAGACGGTCGGCGCCTCGCTGCCGCATTTCTGGCTCGGCATCGTGCTGCTGTGGGTGTTCGCCTTCCGGCTGCAATGGCTGCCGCCTGCCGGCAACAGCCTCGCGGCGCTGATCCTGCCGACCGTCTCGCTCGCCATACCGCTCGGCGGCTTCATTGGGCGCGTGACGCGGGACTCGTTTGCCGCCGCACTCGACCAGCCCTTCGTGCTGTCGGCGCGGACGCGCGGGTTGAGCGACTGGCAGGTGCGGGTGCTGCACGTGCTGCGCCACGCGGTGCTGCCGGGGCTCGGCCTCTCCGCCTGGGCTGTGGCCGCCCTGCTCGGCAATGCGGTGGTGGTCGAGACGATCTTCTCGCGGCGCGGGATCGGGCGGCAACTGTTCGAGGCGGTCTCGATGCAGGACATGCCGCTCGCCAGCGGCATCGTGCTGTTCGTGACCTGCCTCTACGTCATCGCCAGCCTGCTGATCGAGATGCTGAGCGCCCTCATCGATCCACGGCTTCAAGGAGCACGTCGATGAGCCAGAGCCTGCTCGCCGGTCGCCGCTGGGGTGACGCACGCCAGGGGCGGCCGGCCTGGCTGTTGCCGCTGGTGGCCGATCCTGGCGCGATGCTCGCCGCGTGCTTCCTGGTGTGGCTGGTTGCCACGGCAATGGCGCCCGCGCTGTTCACCGCGCGCGACCCGATCGCGATCGCACCGCGCGCGGCCTTCCTGCCACCGGACTGGGCGCACCCGTTCGGGACCGATGCCTCGGGGCGTGACATCCTGGCCCGCATCATCTGGGGGACGCGCAGCTCGCTGCTGATCGGCGTGCTGTCGACCGGCCTCGCTCTGGGTGTGGCGATCGTGATCGGGACGTTCGGGGCACTCGGCGGCAGGCTCGCCGAGCGCTGCGTCGCGCGGCTGCTGGAGGTCCTGTTCTCGTTCCCGACCCTGATCCTGTCGCTGCTGTTCGCGCCCAGCCTCGGCAGCGGGACCCGCTCGCTGGTGCTGGCGGTCGGCATCGGCAGCATCGCAGGCTACGGGCGTCTGGTGTTCGGCCAGATGCGCTCCGTGCGAGAGGCAGGCTATGTCGAGGCGGCCCGCGTGCTCGGCCATCCGGCGTGGCGGACGATCTGCGTGCAGATCGTGCCGAACGCCATGCGGCCGCTGCTGGTCACGGCGACAATGGGTGTGGGGCAGACCATTGTCTGGGCCTCGACCCTGTCGTTTCTCGGCCTCGGCGCGCCGCCGCCGGCGGCGGAGTGGGGCACGATGCTGGTCATGGGCCGCGACTACATCGCCCAGGCCTGGTGGCTGACCTTCTTCCCGGGACTGTTCATCGTGCTGACCAGCCTGTCGACCACCGTGCTCGGGCGCGCCCTGCAGCGCACGCTTGCGGCGGGTGGCCGGTGAGCGGGCAGGCATTGCAGGTCGAGCGTCTCGGCGTGTCGTTCGGCGGCCGCGACGGGCCGCGCCAGGTCGTGCGGGAGGTGTCGTTCACCATCCCGCCCGGCCGGACGGTGGCCCTGGTCGGCGGGTCGGGGTCTGGCAAGAGTGTGACGGCCCGCAGCCTGGTGGGGCTGGCAGGCCCGGGGGCTGCGGTCTCGGCCGCCCGGCTGAACTATGGCGGTCGCGACCTGCTCTCCCTGTCGGAAGCTGGCTGGCGGGCGGTGCGGGGCCGGGAGATCGGTTTCGTGCTGCAGGACGCGCTGGTCTCGCTCGATCCGCTGCGGCCCGTCGGGGACGAGATCGTCGAGGCGATGCGCGTGCATGGCTGGGGCAACCGCGTGACGCGCCATCAGCGCATGCTCGACCTGCTGGCCCGGGTCAGGGTGCCGGAGCCAGAGTTGCGCGCCAGGCAGCGACCTGGCGAGCTGTCCGGCGGGCTGCGCCAGCGCGCGCTGATCGCCTCGGCCCTGGCGCTCGAGCCGGGGCTGGTGATCGCCGACGAGCCAACCACGGCGCTGGATGCCGGGGTGCAGGCCCAGGTGGTGGCACTGCTGCGCGAGATCAGGTCGCGCGGCACCAGCCTGCTGGTGATCAGCCACGATCTCGGGCTGGTGGCGCGGCTGGCCGACGAGGTGGTGGTGCTGCAGGACGGGGGGGTGGTGGAGCAGGGGCCGGTGCGGCGCATCCTGGAGCAGCCCTCACATCCCTACACCCGCGCCCTGCTGGGAGCCGGGCGGCGCGGCAGCCGGGCGGCGGCCCGGGCACAGCTGGGGGCGCCCCTGCTGATCGCGGACAGGCTCGACAAGCGCTTCGTCGGGCCTGACCACCAGGCCCGCCTGGCGGTGGACGGGGTGAGCTTCAGCCTGCAGCGCGGCCAGACGATCGGCATCGTGGGCGAGTCCGGCTCGGGCAAGACGACGCTGGCGCGGCTGGCGCTTGGGCTGGAGCAGCCGGACGGCGGCGAGGTGAGGCTGCCCGACATGCTGTGGGCCTCGTCGACGCGGCGCGTGCCGGAGCGTCGCCGGCGCGGGCGGCGTCGGGAGATCGGCGTCATCTGGCAGGATCCGCTCAGCTCGTTCGATCCGCGCTGGACGGTGGGCCGCATCCTGGCCGATGCGCTCACCGCCGCCGGACTGCCGCGCGCCGCGCACGAGGCGCGCGTTGCCGAGCTGCTGCGCCAGGTGCAGCTTGCGGCTGGGCTGGCGGACGAGCATCCGGCGAGGCTGTCCGGCGGGCAGCGGCAGCGCGTGGCGATCGCCCGCGCGGTGGCCTCGCGGCCCCGGATCATCGTCTGCGACGAGCCGGTCTCGGCGCTGGATGCGCAGGTGCAGGGGCAGGTGCTGGACCTGCTGAGCGGGCTGCAGCGCGAGTTCGGCCTGGCCTACCTGTTCATCTCGCACGACCTGCGCGTCATCCGGCAGATGAGCGACGAGGTCATGGTCATGCAGCGCGGACAGGTGGTGGAGCGTGGGCCGACCGGGACGGTGTTCGGCCATCCCGCGCATCCCTTCACCCGGCAGTTGCTGGAGGCGGCCTCGCTGCTGTGAGCGCTCTGCTCAGGCGAGGTGACGCTTGGCCACCTTGCAGATGTAGGTGTATTTCGGATTGACCATCTGGGTGCAGCGCGCTTCGGCAATCTGGCCGAGCAGCAGATAGGCTTCCTGTTCGGTGAAGCCGTGCTCGTCGGCGAGCCACCAGACCATCTGCTCGAAGGCGATGCGCATCGCATCCTCGAGCGGGCGGGCGCAGCCGACGGTGGCAATGTGTGTCTCGGTCTCGATCCGCGGCCAGGTCATGCGCGCCGGACGATCGCGCAGTGCGACGCTGAAGGTGACGCGGGCGCCAACCTCCGTGGCGCCCATGCCGACGCATTCGCCGTCGCCCTGCAGGGCATGGCAGTCGCCGATGTAGAGTGCTGCACCGTCCTGGTTGACCGCGAAGCAGGTGGTGCTGCCCGGGCCGATCTCCTGGACGTCGAGATTGCCGCCATGCGGGCCGTTATCGACGGTGAGCACCGCGCCGTGCACAGGGGCGACGCCCATGACGCCGACCATCGGCTGGATCGGCAGTCGCTTGCTCTCGCTCCAGTGCACGAAGCCGTCGCGCACTTCCATGGCGCGCGTCTGGATGCCGTACTCCTTCTGCCGGGCCCAGTCAGGAAAGATGCCCATGCCGGGCCAGAGAGCGGTGTAGCCGATCGGATCGAGCTCCATCTCCTCGACCGTCACGGCCAGCACCTGGCCTGGCCGGGCCCCCTCGACGCGCAGCGGCCCGGTGGCGGGATTGACGAAGGGCAGCTTGACCAGCTCGGGCGTAAGCTTGGAGGCGGTGGAGGTGATGATGCCGCCGTTGCAGTTGATCTCGCACTCGATGCGGATCCGTTCGCCCGGCGCGATGGTCTCGACGCAGGTGTCGGTGGCGGACAGCGCGTATTTCAGCCGCCCGTCCTTGCTGATGGTTCGGGTCATGGAAGCTGCTCCGGTGAGGGTCGCTACTGCAGGTCGTGCCGCCAGGGCAGCAGCCAGCGCTCGACGCGGCTGACGATTGCTGACAGCAGCAGGGCGAGGAGGATGGTGACGGCAAGCTCGGCGAACACGCGCGAGATGATGTAAAGGCTGCCGGCCTTGAAGATGGCGTGGCCGAGGCCGGCGGCCGACGACATGAACTCGCCCACGATCGCGCCGACCAGGGCGAAGCCCACGGTCAGCTTGAGGCCGGCGAAGATGTCGGTGAGCGAGGCGGGCACGACCAGATGCAGGAAGATCTGGTGCTTGCCGGCGCCGAGCGCGCGCATGAGGTTGATCTGGTCGGGATCGACGCCCATCGCACCCTTGTAGGCGATGACCAGGGCGACGACCACGACGGACAGCGTCGCCATGGCGAGCTTGGACGCGAAGCCGGTGCCGAACCAGATGATGACGATTGGCGCCAGCGCCACGATCGGGATCGAGCCGAGCGCCAGGATGAAGGGTTGGAGCACGCGCGAGGCGAAACGCGAGTACCAGAGTGCGAGGCCGATGGCAGCGCCCAGCACGTTGCCGAGCACGAAGCCGGCGAGCGTTTCGCTGCCGGTGAGTGCCGTATCCTGCCACAGCGAGCCGTCGCGGACGGTGCGCACGAGATTGGTGAGGATCGCACTCGGCGAGCCGTAGAGGAAGGCACGCGCCGGTTCGCTGCGCGTGGCGAGCTCCCACAGGCCGAGCAGGAGGCCTACCAGGATGAGCTGGCTGGCCAGCACAGTCGCCCACTCGTGGCGCGGCCGCGCGCCGCGTTGCGTCGCTGCGACGCGGCGGGTTGGCGCGGCCAGCGACGCTGCCGTGTCAGCGGATGTCAAGTTCTGTCCAGATGGCACGGACATGCTGGGCGAACTCCCGGGTCTCGCGGGCGGCGATCATCTCGGTGCGTGGCACTGGAAGCCGGATGCTGTGCTCAGCGACAATACTGCACGGCCGGTGCGACAGCACCAGCACGCGGTCGGACATGCCGACCGCCTCCTCGACATCGTGGGTGATGAGCAGCAGCGAGCGGTGCTCCTCGCGCACCAGACTCACGGTGTCGCGCTCGATCAGGATCTTGCTCTGGAAGTCGAGGGCCGAGAACGGCTCGTCGAGCAGCAGCACCTCGGGATCGGGGGCGAGGGTGCGGGCGAGGGCGACGCGCTGGCGCATGCCGCCCGAAAGCGCCGAGGGGTAGTAGCCGGCGAAGTCGGCGAGCCCCAGCCGCGCCAGCCAGGCACGGGCCCGCTCCTCGCGTTCGCGCGCCGGCACGCGGGCGATGCGCAGGCCGAGCATCACGTTCTGCAGTGCTGTGCGCCAGGGCAGCAGCAGATCCTTCTGCAACATGTAGCCCAGGCCGCGCGGCACGCCGTCGATCTCGCGCCCGTGCCAGAGGATGCCGCCGCTGGAGGGTTCGAGCAGGCCGCAGAGCATGTTGAGCAGCGTGGTCTTGCCGCAGCCCGAGGGGCCGACGATGCTGACGATCTCGCCGCGGGCCAGCGAGAAGGAAATCGAGCGGATGATCTCGGTGGCCGCGCCGCCTGTGGCAGAGAAACTCTTGCCGATCCCGCAGGCCTGGACGGGTGGCTCCTGCCGACGGGCGGGCTGCGGTGCCGCGGTGTCGATCGTGGCGCTCACGCTGACTTGGCGGCCTTGTCGGCGAAGCTGTTGTCGACGATCTGCGCGAAGCTGGTCGTGCCTTTGATGTTCTTGAGGTAGACCTGCATCTTCATCAGGTTGTCCCATTGCGCGCGCTGGACCGGCACCGACTGGGCGGGGATGAGATACTGGATCTCGGCATCGATCGCGCGGTCGACCACGGCGCCGTCGAGATCGGGGAATTCCTTGCGCGCGACGGATTTGGCGTAGGCTGGATCGGCGTAGACCCGGCGGCCGGCTTCCTCGAAGCCGTTGCACAGCGCCTGGATGATCTCCGGCTTGCCGGTGATCGTGTCGCCCAGCACCATGATGCCGGTGTTGCAGAACGGGCCCATGTAGCTTGAGAAGTCGAACACGATCCTGGCACCCTGCGACTGGGCCTCGGCCACGTTCGGCTGGTAGGCGATGGCGACATCCGCCTGGCCGGCCAGCATGGCGGCGATCTCCGTGCCGGGGTTGACCGCGATCATCCGCACGTCGCGGCCGATCACCAGGCCGTTCTCCTCGAGCAGCTTGCGGGTGACGCTATAGTTGGTGTTGGGCTCCGGCGAGGTGACGATCGTCAGCCCCTTGAACTGCTTGGGGCTGGTGATCTTTGCCACCGTCTTGGAGACGCCGAAATAGTGCGCCCTCTGCACGACCGTGCCGACGACCCTGCCGGGGCCGCCATTCTCCACCGACATCGGCACCATGGTGGGATCGCCGATGCCGAACAGGGCGGAGCGGCCGAGCACGGCGGCGAAGGCCTGCGTGTCGCCGCCAGCGGCGGTGACGTTGAGGTGCAGCCCCTGCTTGGCGAAATAGCCGGCCCGCTGGCCGACATAGAGGTTGATGTAGCCGAGATTGTGCACGGCCTCGACGAAGTTGACCTCCGTCGTGGCGGCGCGCGCGATGCTCGGCATGGCGAGGCTGGCGGCGCCGGCCGCGACCAGGCTGCGGCGGGAAAGAACTCGGCCGGAAGGGGGCATGGTGTCTCCTGGATGCGGCAGGGCGACGCGGGGATGGCGACGGAGCACGGCGCGCAGCGGTGCAGGCTTGGCAAGGCTGCCGGCCGCTTTCGCTCAGACCATCAACACGATGCCCATGAAGCGGGCAGAGTGAGGCGAGCGCCGTTGCTCGTGGTCGGCGGAGAAGCTGAAAGCTCGCCGGCTGCCTGTCAAGTGGCCAGAGGTAGGGCAAGCGGCCTGCGCGGCTGCCCGCCGATCAGTCAGGGTCAGGTGGCGCGCCTTGTGTCGGGCGTCGGACGGCCGGCCGCTTGAGCCGCGCCCGGAAACCCGCCGGCACCACGGCCGCCACTCTCGTGGTCCGGCTCACGCCGCGTGGCGGGCGTGACGCGATCGAGGGGTGGGCGGAGGACGAGTCCGGCAGGGACATCCTGCGGGTCCGGGTCGCGGCGCCGCCGGTCGAGGGGGCCGCCAACGCAGCCCTCGTCGCGCTGATTGCCAGGCGGCTGAAGCTTCCGCTCCGGGCGGTGCGGCTGGCGGGCGGCGAACTGGCCAGGCAGAAGCGGCTTGTCGTCCAAGGCGTCACGCAGGAGCAGCTGCGCCGGAGCTTGCAGCCGGATTGAGGCGGCCCGACGGAACGCCCCGCCGGGACAGCACTGGACGGGAGAGCGCCGAACGCGACGGTTCGGCCGGGAGGGTCTTGAGGCGAGGGCGTTCTAACCCTGGCTGGCGAACTCCGCGAAGCCCACCACCAGGCTGATCAGCAGGGCGAGCACGGCGCTGCCGAACAGGGCAACCAGCCTGGCCCGTCCCCAGGCGTGGCAGCAATGGCCGACATCGGCCATGAGGTCGAGACCGTCACGCGGAAAGGGTTCGCCAGCGTCGTCGAAGGGCATCGGTTACGGTCCGGTCCTGTTGCGGTTCCGGAACATCGCACGGCAGTTTGCTGAATAACAACACTATTCCGATTCCGACATGACAGCGGTGGCGCGGCGTGGCGTGACGGGGTGGTCAGCCGGCCCGGGCCAGCCGTTGCGCCGTGTCGCCATCGATGATCAGGCCGCGGACGATGCCGCTGCGCAGCAGGGCGCGGATGGCGTCGGCCTTCGGCAGGCCGCCGGCCAGCAGCACCACGTCGCGGCCGCGCAGCGTCTCGAGCTCGAGGGCGAGCGTGCGGTGGGCCAGTTCGTGGTCGATCTGCCGGCCCGACCGGTCGAACAGCCGGCCGAGTGAATCCGCCACGGCCCCCTGTGCGCGGACGCTGGCGAGCTCGGCTGCGGAAAGCATGGCCTGACGGCGCAGGAAGGCGGTTTCGCTCAGCTCGCCCACGCTGATCAGGAACAGGTCGGCCGACTGCGCCAGGTCCAGCGCCTCGGCAACCGTGCGCTGCGACATCAGCACCGCGCGGTCGGCGACCGTGTCGGCGATGAACGGCACTGGCAGGAAATGGCCCTCGCCGCCGGTGCGTGCCGCCAGGGCCTGGACCACTTCAAACGGGTTGGAGGCGGAGTTGCGGGTGAGCGAGCCCATCAGCGACACGAAGCGGGCCTGCGGGTTCTGAATGCCCGAAAGGTGCAGCGCCATCTGCTCGAGCGTGCGGCCCCAGCTCACGCCGACGGTGATCGGCCGTCCCGAGGCAAGCTTGCCGCGCAGCACGTTGGCGGCCGCACTGCCGACCGCGCGGCGGGCGATCATCTCCTGGGCCGCCGCCAGCCCGGGCTCGCCGTCGGCGTCGGCGAACTCCATCGCCGGCGTGGCGAGACAGAAATCAAGCCCGTAGGCCCGCGCGATCGCATCCTCGGTCTCGATGTCGCGGATCGCCTCGTGGTGGATCGCAACGCTCACCAGCCCCCGCTCGCGGGCCTCGGCGAGCAGGCGGACGATGCGGGTGCGGTGCACGCCCAGGCGGCCGGCGACCTCCTCCTGGGTGAGGCCGCCCACATGGTACAGCCAGGCCGCGCGCACCATGAGCGCGGTGTCGGGTTCGTGGCCCAGGTTCAGGGTCAGCATCGCAGTGTCCTCATCCGGCGATCATAGCCTCTTGACATTCGTCGTGCCACGCGACGATCGTGCATCCGTCAAATGTCGTCGCACGCCCCATAAGTGCAGCGCATCGGCCCCATGATCGGGTGCCGCGCGCCAGGCGACAAACGAGGAAGACGGATCCGAGGCATGGCCTATGTGATCGGCATCGATGGGGGCACCGAGAGCCTGCGCGCCACGGTCTTCGACCGTGACGGGCGGCGGATCGGGTCGGCCGCGGCACCCTACGCCACCGCGTTCGCACCCGGTGCCCGGGCCGAGCAGGATCCGGAAAGCTGGTGGTCGGCACTCGGCATTGCCGTGCGCCAGGCGGTGGCGGAAAGCCGGGTGGGTGCCAGCGCCATCGACGCTCTGTGCCTGACCACCACGTCTTGCACCGTCGTGGCACTCGACAGGGCGGCGCGTCCGTTGCGTCCGGCGATCATCTGGATGGATGTGCGCGCCGGGCGGGAAGCGCAGGACGTGCTGGCGACCGGCGACGAGGCGCTGGCCATCAACGGCGCCGGACAGGGACCGGTCTCGGCCGAGTGGATGATCCCCAAGGCGCTGTGGCTCGCGCGACACGAGCCGGACCTGTTCGCCGCCGCCCACACGATCTGCGAGTACGAGGATTTCATGAACTGGCGGCTGACCGGCCGCCGGGCTGCGAGCCTCAACAACGCCTCGATCCGCTGGCACTACCGGGCCGACGCCGGCGGCTGGCCGGACCGGCTGCTCGCCAAGCTCGGCCTGGAGGCGCTGCGCGGCAAGTGGCCGGCCGAGATCCTCGCGCCCGGCTGCGTGGTGGGCCCGCTCCCCTCGCTCGCCGCGAGCCATCTCGACCTGCCGCAGACGGCGCTGGTCGTGCAGGGTGGTGCGGACGCGCTGATCGGCATGATCGGGCTGGGAGTGGCCCGTCCGGGGCAGCTCGCCCTGATCACCGGCTCCTCGCACCTGCAGTTCGCGGTGGGCGACCGTGCGGCGCACGTGCCGGGCCTGTGGGGCAGCTACCAGGACGCGGTCTATCCCGGCCGCACCATCCTGGAAGGCGGGCAGACCTCGACCGGATCGATCATTGCCTGGCTGCGCCGGCTGTGCGGCGAGCGGCTCGATCTCGACACACTCAATCTCGAGGCGGCAAGGCTCGAGCCCGGGGCGGACGGTCTGCTGGTGCTCGACCATTTCCAGGGCAACCGGACGCCCTATACCGACCCGCTGTCACGCGGCGCGATCACCGGATTGTCGCTGCACCACACGGCAGCGCATGTGTTCCGGGCCATGCTCGAAGGGATCGGTTTCGGCACGCGCGCGATCGTGGACCGGATGCGCGAGGCGGGCTGCGATGCGGTCGAGATCACCGCCGGCGGCGGTGCGGCGCGCTCGGCGCTGTGGCTGCAGATCCATGCCGACACCGCGGGCCTGCCGGTCGTCGTGCCGGAGGTCGCCGAGGCGCCTTCGCTGGGTGCGGCAGTGCTGGCCGCCCACGGTGCCGGCCAGTACGGCAGCATCGACGAGGGCATCGCGGCGATGGTCCGGCCCGGACGACGGATCGAGCCGGTCGCCGCGAACGTCGCGCAGTACGACGAGATCTACCGGCGCTACCGCGCGCTGTATCCGGCCCTCAAGACGATCCGCGAGATGAGTTTAGCATGACGCACAGCAACGCCCCGCTCGCCGAGCTCTACCGCACGATGCGCCGCATCCGCAGCTTCGAGGAGCGGGTGGCCGAGTTGTACGCGCGCGGCCTGTCGGCGGGCTCGATGCTGCATCTGTCGATCGGAGAGGAGGGGGCAGCCGCCGGTGTGGCGGCGGCGATGCGTCCGCAGGACAGTTTCACCACGCATCATCGCGGCCACGGCATCTTTCTCGCCCGTGGTGCCGACCCGCGCCGGATGATGGCCGAGATCGGCGGCAAGGAGAGCGGCTATTGCCGCGGCAAGGGCGGCTCGATGCACATCGCCGACATGGCGCTCGGCCATCTGGGTGCGAATGCGATCGTCGGCGGCGGCATCCCGCACGTCGTGGGTGCGGGCCTGGCCTACAAGCGCCTCAAGCGCGACGCGATCTCGGTGGCGTTCTTCGGCGACGGCGCCATGCAGCAGGGTCTGCTCTACGAGAGCATGAACATGGCGGCATTGTGGGATCTGCCGGTGCTGTTCGTGTGCATCAACAACCAGTACGGGATGGGAACGCGGATCGACCGGGCCACGCGCTCGCTCGAGTTCGACCGACGGGCGGAAGCGTTCGGGCTGGCCGCCGACATGGTCGACGGCGAGGATGTCGAGGCGGTGTTCCAGACGGCGCAGGCGCTGGCCGACAAGGCGCGTGACGGGCAGCCGGGCTTCATGGCCGTCTCGTGCTTCCGCTTCTTCGGCCACGGCCGGATGGACAAGAGCCCGTATCGCACGGCCGAGGAGGAGGAGATCGGGCGCAAGCGCGATCCGGTGCTGCGCGCCCGTGACGCGCTGATCGGCCGCGGCGCGGTGGAGGCCGCGGCGCTTGATGCGCTCGATGCGGAGGTCGCGCGCGAGATGGACGAGACCATCGATTTCACGGCCGCCGCCGAGCCGCCTACAGCACCCAGCATGTTCCGTGATGTCTTCGCACCCGGCGAGCCGGAGCCGGAGCCGTTGCGCACGCGCCTCGACCGCATCCTTGCCTCGGCCTGAAGGACGATCGCATCACATGGCCAGCACAGAGATCACCTATCGCGATGCGCTGCGACGCGCGCTGCATGATGGCATGACGGAGGATCCCTCGGTTGTCGTGATCGGCGAGGAGGTCGGTGCCTATGGCGGTGCCTACGGCGTCACCAAGGATCTGATCACCAGCTTCGGCAAGGAGCGGCTGATCGACACGCCGATCAGCGAGCCTGCCATCGTTGGTGTCGCGGTGGGTGCGGCGATGACCGGCCTGCGGCCGGTGGCCGAGCTGATGTATGTCGACTTCCTTGGCCTGGTGATGGACCAGCTCGCCAACCAGGCGGCGAAGATCCGCTACATGTTCGGCGGCCAGATCGGCGTGCCGATGGTGCTGCGCACCCAGGGCGGCACCGGGCGCTCGGCGGGTGCGCAGCATTCGCAGAGCCTGGAAGGCTGGATCATGCACACGCCCGGCCTGCGGCTCGCCATGCCGGCGACGGCGGAGGATGCCTATCACCTGCTGCGCCACAGCCTGACGCTGCCCGATCCTGTCGTGTTCATCGAGCACAAATCGCTCTACACCCGCAAGGAGGCAGCCGACCTCGACCGGCCGCCGGCTCCCTGGGGACGCGCGCTGGTGCGTCGCGAGGGGCGCGATGCCACGCTGGTGACCTATTCGCGCATGGTGCATGTGGCGCTCGCCGCCGCCGGGACGCTGGCCGGCGAGGATGTAGGGCTCGAGGTGATCGACCTGCGCACGCTCAATCCGCTCGACATGGCGACCGTGATCGCCTCCGTAGAGCGCACGGGACGCGCGATCGTGCTGAGCGAGGGGCCGCTCACCGCCGGTGTGGCGGCCGAGCTTGCCGCGCGGATCAGCGAGGAATGTTTCGACTTCCTCCAGGATCCGGTGGTGCGGCTGGCGGGCGAGGACATCCCGATCCCGGTCTCGCCGTCGCTCGAAAGTGCGAGCATCCCGACGCCGGAGCTGGTGGTCGAGACCGTGCTGCGGATGCTGCGCCGGTGATCGCCGAGATGACCTTGCCGCGGCTCGGCGAGACGATGGAAACCGGGCGGGTCAGTGCCTGGCTCAAGCAGCCAGGCGAGCGCTTCCGGCGCGGCGAGACGCTGGTGGAGATCGAGAGCGACAAGACGGTGGTGGAGATGCCGGCGCTGGCCGACGGTGTTCTCGCCGAGATCCTGGTGCCGGCCGGCGAGGATGCCGATGTGGGCGCGGTGCTTTGCCGCTACGAGGACGGGCGTGCGGCGCCGTCCGCTGGCGCGTCGCCGGCGGCTGCGGGCACGGCGCCTGTCGCGCCCGGCGGCGCTCCCGTCGCACGGCCCCCGGCGGCCGACATGCGGGCGGTTGCCGAACCCCCGCGCGCGGGCAGCGGCTCTCCGGCACTGGGCGCGTTGCGCGCCACGCCGCGCGCGCGCGCGGCGGCGCGGGCGGCTGGGCTGGCACTCGAAGGGATCGAGGGGACGGGGCGACGCGGCCGCATCGAGGCGGCCGATGTCCAGGCGCGGCTGGCGGACTCGGACGGCGGGCCGGATGGCGGGTTGTTCACCCGCTCCTGGCCATCCGAACGCCCCGATGCGCGGCGCGTCGTCCTGCTGCACGGGCTGGCCGCCGATGTGCAGAGCTGGGCGCAGCTGGCACTGCACCTGGTGCGGGCCGGATACACGGTGCTGGCGCTCGATCTGCCTTCCCATGGCAGCAGTGCGTCCGATGCCGCCTCGTTCGAGGAGGCGGCAGTACTCGTCGCGCGTCATCTGGAGCGGCAGGGAGGGGAGGCGTTCGATCTGGTCGGGCACTCGCTCGGCGGGGCGCTGGCCGCGCGCGTGGCGCGGCGCCTTGGGCCGGGACTGGTGCGGCGCCTGACGCTGCTGGCGCCGGCCGGGCTCGATCGCGGGATCGATGTCGGGTTCATCCGCTCGATGGCGCGGGTGCGATCGGCGGGGGCACTGCGGCATCTGCTGCGCCGGCTTGCGGTGCGCCCGCCGCCGGTGAGCGAGGCGCAACTTACCGCGCTGCTGGCCGAGTTGATGCGCGGCCGTCTGGCGGCCCTGGCCGACAGCCTGGTCGACGAGGACGGGCAGCAGGTCGACATCACGGCAGATCTCAGAGAGCTGCGCATCCCGGTGCGGCTGATCTGGGGGCTGCAGGACCGCATCATCCCCTGGACGCAGGCGAGCGAGGCGGGCAGCCGCGTTGCGGTTCATCTCATCGCCGATGCCGGTCACGTCCCGCACTGGGACCAGCCGGGACAGGTGGCAGCGTTGTTCGAAGCCTGAACCGGGCCCGCGGGCGGGCACCGGGAACGATAAGAAAACGGGAGGGTGAGTTGGACGAGATGATCATCAAACCGACACCGACGCGGCGCGGGCTGCTCGGCGGGCTGGGTCTTGGCACCGCCGCGGCGATGGGCGGGGTGCAGCTTGCCGAGTTCATGCTCGGCAGCGAGCCGGCGCGGGCGCAGGCGAACGCCAAGCCGGTGAAACTGGCGGTGGTGGCGCAGCAGATGTCGGCGCAGTCGGATCAGCGCAGCTGGGCGGGCCTGCAGCAATGGTTGAAGACGACCGGCTTCGACAAGAGCTGGACGGTGGACATGACCGACGCCAAGGGTGATCCCGGCGCGCTGGTCAGCCAAGTCGAGAACGCGATCACCGCCAGGTCCGATGCCATCCTGGTCATGTATGGCACGCTGACCGCGGCGCACAGTGCGCTGGCCGACCTGGCGCGCTCGAAAATCCCGTTCTTCAGCCTCGACAGCGGCTGGCAATCGCCGGCGATCGCCGACATCACCAGCAACAACTACGTCATGGGCGGCAAGAGCTCGCAATACCTGGTGGAGCGTCTGCTGGCCGCGGGCAAGAAGACGGCCAACATCTGTGCAGTGATCGCCAACTTTCATCATGGCACGCGCAAGCGCGGCAAGGTCATGCAGGTTGTGTTGAGCGAGAACGAGTGGATCTCGCTCAAGGCGACGCGGGTGATCCAGTATAGCGGCTTCTACGAGGCCACCCAGAACGTGGTAAGCGACTGGCTGACCCGCTACGGCAACGACCTCGATGCGATATGGTGTCCGTGGGACGAGCCGGGCATGGCGGCGGCCGAGGTGATCAAGTCGCGCGGCATGCAGGACAAGATCTTCGTCGTCGGCGCGGACGGTGCCACGACCGCGATCGAGCGGATGCGCGATCCTGCCTATCCGCTCAAGGCGACGGTGGCGCAGGCGTTCGAGGTCTGGGGTGCATACACCGGCTGGCTGGTCAACGAGATCGTCGGCAAGGGAAGGCCGGCGAAGGAGGTGGTGCCAACGCCCTCGGTGGAGTTCCCGGCCCAGCTCCTGGTCAGCGGTATCAACCTGCCCCCGGCCGGCACGCCGAGCTATGACGCGACCGACCTCTACTATGTCTATCGCGACCGGGCACTCGCGGGCATGAAGGGGTGAACGAGACGCTGCTGCAGGCAAGCGGGCTCGGCAAGCGCTTCACCAGCACGGTGGCGCTCGCCGGGGTGGATCTCGAGATCAGGGCCGGCGAAATGCTGGCCCTGGTGGGTGCCAACGGCGCGGGCAAGTCGACCTTGGTGAAGATCCTGTGCGGCGCGGTGCTGCCGGACACCGGCGAGATCGTCATGGACGGGCGCCCTGTGGAGTTCCGTCGCGTGGCCGATGCCCAGGCGGCGGGCATCGCGGTCGCCCACCAGCAGGTGGCGATCATCGGGGCTCTGAACGGTGCCGAGAACATCATGCTCGGTCGCGAGCCGCGGCAGTTCGGCCTGATCGACAATGCTGGCCTGCTCGCCGCCGCGCGGCACTTGGCCGGCCAGTTCGGGATCGATCTGGACCTGTCGCGGGAGTGCGACCGCCTCGACCTCGGCGAGCTCAAGATCCTCGACATCCTCAAGGCGCTGGCCGGGGACCCGCGCATCCTCATGCTCGACGAGCCGACCGCTTCCATGACGCTCGCCGAATCGCAGCGGCTGTTCGCCTTCCTCGCCGATCTGAGGCAGCGCGGCTTGGGCATCGTCTTCATCTCGCACCACATGAACGAGATCTTTGCTCATTGCGACCGGATCGTGGTGCTCAAGGATGGCAGCAAGGTGCATGACGGGCCGGTCGCGGCCATCACCCTGCCGGAAGTCGTGCGCCTGATGGTCGGCCGCACGGTGGAGGAGACCGACTGGCATTCGCATGCCGGAGCTGAGGACGAGGATCCGGTGCTCAGCCTGCGCGACGTGCGCGTGGGAAGCCTGCATGTCGAGGCGCTGAGCGTCCGGCGCGGCGAGGTCGTGGGCCTCGCCGGGGTGCTGGGCGCGGGCCAGACGGGTCTGCTGGAATGCGTCGCCGGTGCGTCGCGCGCCTGGGGCTGTGGAGCGGCACGGGTCGGCGGGCTCGCGCACCTGCCGCGCAGCGTGGCGCAGGCCGTTGCCCACGACATCTATCTCGTCGCCGATGACCGGCTGCGCAAGGCGCTGCTGCGCGGCCTGTCGATCGAGGAGAACGTGCTGGCCGGATCGCTCGGCGAGATCAGCCGCCTCGGCTTCGTTCAGCGTGGTGCAGCACTTGAGCGGGTGCGTGCGGTCATCGACCGGCTCGGCATCAAGTGCAGCGGCCCGCACCAGGAGGTGCTGCATCTCTCCGGCGGCAACCAGCAGAAGGTCGTGTTCGGACGCTGGCTGGCGCGCATCGACGCAAGCTCCAGGCCGCCGCTGCTGCTGCTCGACAATCCGACCGAGGGGGTCGATATCGGAGCCAAGGCGGAGCTGTACGGGCTGATCCGCGAGTTCGCCCGGCGCGGTGCCGCGGTGCTCATCGCCTCGGCCGAGTTCTCCGAACTGATCGCGCTCTGCGATCGGGTCTACTGCATCCACAACCACCGACTCGATCTGTGCCTGCCTCGTCAGGCGCTGTCCGAGGATCGCCTGCTGCTCGAGGTCAACTGAGCATGTCCGTCACCACATCCGTGCGTCCCGCCCGTCGCCGCCTCGACGCAAGCCAGCTCGCCAGTCGCTACGGCACGGTCGGCGCCGCGTTGCTCATCTTCGTGGTCTTCGCCGTTGCCAACCGGCAGTTCGTCTCGGCCAACAACATCAGCAACATCCTGGTGCAGATCTCCGTGCTGATGGTGATCTCGTCCGGCCTCACGGTCGCGGTGGCGAGTGGCGAGTTCGATCTTTCGGTCGGGCAGGTGGCGGGGCTGGCGGGAGTGCTGGTCGCCGGCCTGATGGTCTGGTCGCACCTTTCCATCCCGCTCGCCATCATTCTCTCCCTGATCGCCGGCACCAGCCTCGGTGTGGTCAGCGGTCTGCTCGTCACCAGGCTGCGCATACCATCGCTGATCGCGACCCTTGCCATGGGGCCGATCGCGCTGGGTTTGAACTATGCCTATGACGGCGGGGACTCGATCTACGCGACCTTCCCGGACGCGTTCTATGCGATCGCCACCGGGCGGGTCGGCGGCGTGGTGCCGGTGCCGATCCTGATCGCACTGGTGGTGGTGGGTGTCTTCTATGTGCTGGTCAACCGCACGCGGCTGGGGCGGGCGATCGTGGCCACCGGCGCCAACCTGCAGGCGTCGCGACTGTCGGGCATCGCGGTCGGACGGTGCCGGCTGATCGCGCTCACCCTGTCCGCACTTGGCGCGTCGATGGGCGGCATCATGCTGACCGCGCGTCTCGGCACCGGCCAGCCCGGCGCCGGCGAGCCCTACCTGATGGACAGTCTCACGGCGGTGTTTCTCGGCATGACCGCCTTCAAGCCCGGGCGTGCCACCGTGCAGGGCACGCTGGTCGGGGTGATCATCATCGGCATGCTCGACAATGGCCTCAACCTGCTGGGTGCGCCGTTCTACCTACAGAACGAGGTGCGCGGCGTGGTGATGATCGCCGCCGTCAGCCTGGCCGTGCTGCGCGGCGAGATCCGCTTCTTCTGAGAGTGATTGCGAGGAGACCGACATGTCCCAGTCAGAGCAACGACGCGTCGCCCTGGTCACCGGCTGCAGCCGTGGCATCGGGCGCGCCATCGCGGTCGCACTCGCCGCCGACGGCTTCGATCTGGTGCTCAACGACATCCCGCGCCAGGGGCAGGAACTCGAGGCGCTGGCAGGCGAGATCCGGGCAGGCGGGCGGCGTTGCGTGACGGCGCTGGCCGATGTCAGCCGGGCGGACGAGGTGCGCGCCATGGTGGCGCGCGCCATCGCCGAGATGGGGCATGTGGATGCGGTGGTGAACAATGCCGGCATCCTGATCCCCGCACCCGTCGAGACGCTGCGCGAGGAGCAGTGGGATGCGGTGATGGACGTGAACGCAAAGGGCACGTTCCTGGTCGTGCAGGCGCTGCTGCCGCACATGCGCGCGCGCCGCTACGGCCGGATCGTCAACATCGCCTCGATCGGCGGCAAGCACGGCGCGCCCGAGCAGGCGCACTACTCGGCGAGCAAGGCGGCGATCATGGGCTTCACGCGCGTTCTTGCCCAGGAGGTCGGCACGGACGGCATCACCGCCAACTGCATCTGTCCGGGGATCATCGTCACCGACATGGGCCGCACCAATCTCGCCGACCAGGCGAACGTGGAGCGCTGGACGTCAATCACGGCACTCCGCCGGCTCGGGCAGCCCGAGGATGTCGCGGGGCCCGTCTGCTTCCTCGCCTCCGATCGCTCGGCCTTCGTCACCGGCCAGTCGCTGAACGTGTGTGGCGGCATCAATCTGAGCTGACAGCGTGCGGGTCGCGGGCGCCCGAGTTGCGCCCGCGCCTTGTTCGTCAGGCGACGATGGCGTGAACAGGATTGGTCACGCCGAGCAGCTCGATCCTGGTTCCGTCCGACAGGGACAGGAGGGTGTTGCCCGCGGACAGGGTGGTGGTCAGGCCGGACGGCTGGTAGCCGAAGAGCCGTATCTCGTCGTGCGTGGTCTTGAACCCGTCGATGACCGAGGTGCCGCCGGCCTCTCCCTTGATCACGTCGTAGACGCAAGTGCCGGCGCCTTCGTTGATCACGCCGGACCCGCGGCCGACCATGATCTGCAGCGATCCCTGGCCACCGGTGATGGTGCTGCTGCCGGAGCCGGCGAAGATCAGAGCCGCGCCGTTGCCGGTCGCGATCGTGTTCGTTCCGCTCCCGGCGACGACGAGCATGTTGGCACCTTGTCCGTCGACCGACAGGCTTCCCGAGCCGCCGACGATCGAGTCTGCACCGGCGGTGCTGCCGGTGACGGCAAGGCTGCCGGCGCCACCGAAGATGGCATCCCCGTGCTGGGCCGTAGCGGTCGTTGCGCCGGATCCGGCAACGACGGTGTCGCCGCCGGCGGCGCCGCCGAAATAGTCCGTCGTGCCGGCGCCGGTGAAGATCACGCATCCCGCGGTGGCGCCGCCGTCGATGGTGGTGTGTCCACTACCAGCGAGCACAGTTTCCCGGCCGGCCGCGGCGATCAGGACGTGATTGCCCGCGTTGGCGCCGAAGAGCTGGTCGCCGGCGCCGCCGTCGGTCAGCGTGGTGTTGGCACCGCTCGCTCCTTGCGAGACCAGGACGTTGCCGCCTGCCGCGCCGCCGCCGAAATTGCCCCCGCCAGTGCCGCCGAAGATCGTCTCCGCGCCCTGGCCGCCCGCGACGGTGCTCGGACCGCTGCCGCCGATGAAGGCGAGCGATCCCCGGCTGGCCACGACTAGGACGCTGCCCTGGAGAGCGGTGATCGTGTCGTGTCCGCTGCCGGCCAGGACCGTGTCGCCGGCCGACGCGCTGTAGGTCTGGTCGCCGGCGCCGAGCGTCACGGTCTGTCCGCCGGGAGGGGTGGGCGTATCCGGCAGGGGCGCGATCGCGGGCAGGGTGTTGGGATCGAGCGTCACACCGGCTGGAAGCGACAACTCGTTGGAGCCCGCATCGGTGCCATCGGTGATGAAGAAGGCGGTCCTGCCGGAGGTGTCGGTGCCGACGAAGACGATCTGGTTGCCGATCGCAGTGAGGTCGCCGAGCGGGGTGGCGAGGCCAGCGATGGCGAGGGTTCTGGTGCCGCCCGTCGTGCCGTCGGTGACCACGATGGCGGCTGGCTGGTCGTACTCGTTGAGAAAGAAGGCCTTGTCGCCTGTGAACGCCGCGCCGCTTGGAGAGCCGAAGAACAGGCTGACGGTCCCCTGCGCCGTGCCGTCCGAGGCCATGATGCCGTAGCCGGTGTCGATCAGCATCCTGTCGCCGACCGACCCGATCAGGCTCGGCGTTCTCACCATCGCATCGCTCGGACCCTGGCGGTAGATCTCCACCGTTCCGCTCACGGTGCCGTCGGTGGCCCAGACGCCGTAATAGCCGCCGCTGTCGATGCCGGTGAAAAATGCGCGGCCACCGGCGGATCGTGCCGTGGAGATGCCGCGGTCGGAGGCGAAGGCGTTGAGCGACGCGTCGGCGATGGTGGACAGGGCTGTACCGGACGGGCCGGTGGCGAGCATCACGCTCGCGGTGCCGTCCGCGTTGTGGTCGACGACCACCACTCCCCGGCCCGCGACTGTTGCGAGGGCGACCGGGTCGAGGCCGGAACCGATCTGGCCGGTGCCGAGAGCGGTGCCGTCGGTGTCGTAGAGACCGACCGTCTGGTTGCTCGAATTGACGGCTGCGAAATAGCCGACGCCGTTGGACGTGACGATGCCGCTGCCCCCGACGGCAACGCCGGCCTCGATCTGCGTGAAGACCTTGCCGTCGGTGCTGGCCCAGATGCCGCCGGGCGTCATGTAGGTCTGCCCGGAGGCGACGAGGTAGTTGCCGATCACGGCGAGGGTGGTTGGAAAGCCGGGTCCTCCCTCGCCCGATATCAAGGCGGCGGTGGTGCCACTCGCGGTGCCGTCGGTGCCGAAGACGGTGCCGAAGACATCGTCGCTGGCGGCGGGATTGCCGGCTCTGCCGAGGAAATACTCCTTGCCATCGATGTGACCGAGGGCACTGGCGCGCCCGGGGCATAAGCAAGGAACTGCCAGCGGGACAGGTCGAGTGGCTGTGTGTCGGCCGCGGTGCCGTCGGTCGAATAAGCGTCAGGCGCCCCGTTGGCGTCGGCGGACGCAAACACGAATGCAGACATATCGGAGATCCCCGCCCGGCGAAGCATCCGTCCCCATCACCACTCCGCAACCGGCGCAGGACCATTTTGTAGGATAGTCCCTTGCAGCGGTCACCGGGGCCAATCCTGAGAACATGCAGCATCGTCATGCGTGGCTCGTCGTCGCCTTGTGGATGGCTTCAACGTCTGTGTTTACCGGACGGCGGCGATGTCCCAGGAGGCGCCAGTCGATGCTCTGTCCAGGGGCCGCAGGAGGGGGCCTGCCGGGTGAGGGATTTGAACCCCCGACCTTCGGTTTACAAAACCGCTGCACTACCGCTGTGCTAACCCGGCGTCGCAGCACTTCTATGCCCGAACCCGGATGGAGCGCCAACCGTGGCGTTGATCGGGCGGGTGGTGCCGTCGGGGGCCTGGTCGGCGAGGAAGCCGGCGAGGGCGCGGAAATGCGGGTGGCGGGGGTCGGTCACGCGCCAGGCCAGTGCCACGTCGCGGCCGACGGGCAGGCCGTCCGCGGTGTCGGCCAGGGGCCGGATCTGGGTGAGCGTGCCCAGGCCGTGCGTGTCGTGCATGCCGCCGGCCGCGAGCGCGGGCATCAGCGCGAAACCCTCGCCGGCGGCGACCATGTGGCGCAGCATCTCCAGGCTGCTGGCCTGGCGGACGCCCTGCGCCGCGTGGCCGGGCAGGTGGCAGAGCGACATCGCCTGTTCACGCAGGCAGTGGCCGACCTCGAGCAGCAGCATGTCGGAGGATGGCAGCGCGTCCAGCTTGACCGGTCCGGCCCCGGGTAGGGGATGGGCGGCGGGTGCCAAGAGGCGGAACGGCTCGAAGAACAAGGGCGCGACGGAGAACCCGTCGGTCGCGACCGGCAGGGCGACGAGCATGGCATCGAGCGTGCCGCCGCGCAGCGCCTGGGCAAGCTCCTCCGTCAGCCCTTCCTGCAGGCGCAGCTCGAGGCCGGGAAAGCTCTGCCGCAGCAGGCGCAGCACCAGCGGGATATAGTAGGGGCCGAGTGTGGGGATCACGCCGACTCGCATCGGACCGCGCAGCGGGTCGCCATAGGCGCGCGCCATCTCCAGCAGGCCGAAGGCGTCCTGCAGGACCTTGCGCGCCTGCCTGATCAGTGCCTGGCCCTGGTCGGTGACCGCGACCCGGCGTGACGAGCGCTCGAACAAGGGGGTGCCGAGCAGGCTCTCGAGCTTGCGAAGCTGCTCGCTGAGGGCCGGCTGGCTCACGCCACACTGGTCCGCAGCCCGCTTGAAGTGGCAGGTGTCGGCCACGGCGACGGCATATTGCAGGTCGCGCAGCGACAGCCCGACCAGGTTGGGGCGCGGCGGGGCGCTCATCGTGGTGCGGTCAGGCAAGCTGGCAGAGCGTATGCGGTGTGAAGCAACATTGTCCTTCTCGGCGTGCGCTGCGAACCCTCAGCGCGCGATCTGCCAGTCGATAAGTTCAGCCTATAGGTCAGATCGGAACGAGCGACTATACCGAACAACAGCGTGTGTCTAGGTTCAGCGCATCATTTCTCTGCGGATGTCCGATGACCGACAGGATCCTGACCACGACAGGCGGCGCGCCCGTCCCCGACAACCAGAACAGCCTGACCGCCGGCCCGCGCGGGCCTTTGCTGCTGCAGGACTACCAGTTGATCGAGAAGCTGGCGCACCAGAACCGCGAGCGCATTCCCGAGCGTGTGGTGCATGCCAAGGGCTCGGGCGCCTACGGCACGCTGACCGTCACGCAGGACATGAGCCGCTACACCCGCGCCAAGCTGTTCCACGGGGTCGGCACCAGGACCGACCTGCTGATGCGCTTCTCGACCGTGGCCGGCGAGCGCGGTGCCGCCGACGCCGAGCGCGACGTGCGCGGCTTTGCCGTTAAGTTCTACACCGCCGACGGCAACTGGGACCTGGTCGGCAACAACACGCCGGTGTTCTTCATCCGCGACCCGGTGAAGTTCCCTGACTTCATCCACACCCAGAAGCGTCATCCGCGCACCAACATGCGCTCGCCCACGGCGATGTGGGACTACTGGTCGCTGTCGCCGGAAAGCCTGCACCAGGTCACCATCCTGTTCTCCGACCGCGGACTGCCGCAGGGCTACCGGTTCATCAACGGCTATGGCAGCCACACGTTCAGCTTCTGGAACGATGCCGGCGAGCGCTACTGGGTGAAGTTCCATTTCAAGTCGATGCAGGGTCACAGGCACTGGACCAACGAGGAAGCCAACCAGGTCATCGCCAACGACCGCGAAAGCTCGCAGCGCGACCTGTTTGACTCGATCGAGCGTGGCGACCATCCGAAGTGGCGGCTGTGCGTGCAGATCATGCCGGAGCTGGAGGCCGAGCGGACCAGCTACAATCCGTTCGACCTGACCAAGGTCTGGCCGCATGCGGAGTATCCGCTGCACGAGGTCGGCATCGTCGAGCTGAACCGCAACGCGCAGCATTATTTCGCCGAGATCGAGCAGGCCTCGTTCTCGCCGTCCAACATCGTGCCCGGCATCGGCTTCTCGCCGGACAAGGTCCTGCAGTCGCGCCTGTTCGCCTATGCCGATGCGCACCGCTACCGGGTCGGCACGCATTACGAGCGGCTGCCGGTCAACCAGCCGCGCGTCGCGGTCCATACCTACCATGCGGACGGGCCGATGCGCTTCGACGTGCCGGTAGGCACCGACGCCTATTACGAGCCCAATTCATTCGGCGGCCCGGTGGAGGACCGGAGCGTGCGGGAGCCGCCGCTGCGCATCACCGGCGAGGCCGATCGCTACGACCACCGCGCCGGCAACGACGACTACACCCAGCCGGGCAACCTGTTCCGCTTGTTCGACGCCGGCCAGCGGCAGCGCCTGTTCCGCAACATCGCGGCCGCCATGCAGGGCGTGCCCCGGACCATCATCGATCGCCAGATCGAGCATTTCCGACGTGCCGACCCGGCCTATGCCGCAGGCGTCGAGGCGGCGCTGCGCGAAACCCACACCACGCCCGCTTCCGACCCGAGGACGGCCGCAGACGTGGCCGACGCCGCGGAGTAGGGTGGCCGGCATGAGCAATGCCGGCGTCCTCCTGGTCAATCTCGGAACGCCGGACGGCACCGATTATCGGTCCGTCCGGCGCTACCTTTCGGAATTCCTGTCAGACCCGAGGGTCATAGAAGCGCCCCGGGTCGTCTGGCAGCCGATCCTGCAGGGATTGATCCTGCAAACCAGGCCGCGTCGCAGCGGAGCCGCCTATGCACGGATCTGGAACCGGGCGCTCGACGAGTCGCCGCTGCGGACCTATACGCGCCGCCAGGCGGAGGCGCTGGCCGAGCGGCTGGCGCCTGATGGGGTTGAGGTCGCTTGGGGGATGCGCTACGGGTCCCCTTCGGTTGCCGGCGCGATCGAGGAGTTGCGCGAACGGGGGTGCGACCGGATCGTCCTTTTCCCGCTTTATCCACAGTTCAGCGCCACCACCACCGCGACCGCGAACGACCAGGCGTTCCGTGCCCTGATGAAGATCAGGCAGCAGCCGGCGATCCGCACAGTTCCGTCCTTTCCCGACCATCCCGCCTACATCCACGCCCTCGACCAGTCCATTCGCGACAGCCTGCGGCGGCTCGACTGGAAACCGGACATGCTGGTCGGCTCGTTCCACGGCCTGCCGCAGAAATACGTGCAGCTGGGCGATCCCTACCAGAGCGAGTGCGAACGAACCATGCACAGCCTGCGTCGCTCGCTCGGCATCGAGGAAGACCTCTTTCCGCTCACCTACCAGTCGCGCTTCGGACCCGCCAAGTGGCTGCAGCCGTACACGGCACCGACCGTCGAGCGTCTGGCGCGGGCCGGAGTGCGGCGCATCGCGGTGGTCATGCCGGGATTCATGGCGGACTGCATCGAGACGCTCGATGAGATCGGCAACGAGGTGCGCGAGGACTTCATCCATGCCGGTGGCGAGCAGTTCACGACACTCGCCTGCCTCAACGACAGCGACATGGCGGTCGACCTGATCGAGTGCCTGGCGCGTGACGAGTTGCAGGGTTGGCTCGAGCCTGGCCCGGACGAACGCGGCGGCGGGGACGAACCGGTCGGATGGCCGGCACGTCGGCGGCGCGAGCCGCTGGCGGTCGGAGAGGAGAGCGAACGGCGCTAGCGCTGTCCGCCACCGACCGGCGGGTGCGCAAGCCGCTCCGGCCCAGGGCGCGGCGCGCTACGGCCGCCTCATGTGCCATCCCGGCGTCACTTGAACGCGACCAGGACCCGTGGGCAGACTGAGCGGCGTGCTGATGGGACAGCAACATGGAGGACGAGCCGATGAGCACGAGCCCGGCCGTGATTGGTCAAAGTTATGGAAATTCCGACGCCGTGTCGTCGGATCTCGCCGCCCGCTACCGTGATCATCTTGTCCACGACGAGATCGTGGAGCCGGAGGCGGCGGCGGCCAGGGTCCGCTTCGAGGCGATCGCCCGATCCGTTCGCGACCTGCTGGCCGAGCGCTGGCTGCTGACCAACCGAACCTACGCCGAGCGCAATCCGAAGCGGGTCTACTACCTGTCGATGGAGTTCCTGATCGGGCGTTCGCTCGCCAACAATGTCATGAACATGCTGCTCGAGCCGGCACTGGCCAACATGGCCGCCGAGCATGGGCTCGACTGGTTAGGCCTCATCGAAGAGGAGCCGGATGCTGCCTTGGGCAATGGCGGCCTCGGGCGCCTCGCCGCCTGCTACCTTGACTCGATGGCCACGCTGCAGTTGCCGGCGATGGGCTACGGCCTGCGCTACAGCAACGGCATCTTCCGCCAGTTGATCGAGAACGGCTGGCAGCGCGAGGTGCCCGACGACTGGCTGGTGCATGGCGACCCGTGGGAAGTCGCCCGTCCGCTCGAGCGCGTCGAGGTGACGATCAACTGCTCGTTCGAGGCATACGGGCGCAGTCTGCGAGCCATCCCGGGCCGGCCGTGCAAGTTGATCGGCACACCGTATGACAGGCCGATCGTGGGCTTCGGCGGCCGGACGGTCAACACGCTGCGCCTTTGGGCCGCCTCGGCGCCAGAGACCTTCGATTTCCACGAGTTCAGCAGCGGAGAATTTGTCGGCGCAGTCGCGGAAGCGCTCGCCGCGGACTCGCTCACCCGCGTGCTGTATCCGGATGATTCGACGCTGCAGGGCCAGGCGCTGCGGTTCGCACAGGAATTCTTCCTGGTCGCCTGTTCGGTTGCCGATCTGATCCGCCGCCATCGCGCCGCCGGGAACGACTGGACGGCACTCGCCGACAAGGCCGCGGTCCAGATGAACGACACGCATCCGAGCATGGCGGTGCCGGAACTCATGCGTGTCCTGCTCGACGACGCCAGCCTGCCCTGGGACGAGGCGTGGGATCTTACCTGCCGGACCCTGGCGTACACGAACCACACTCTGCTGCCAGAAGCGCTCGAGAAATGGCCGCTGCAATGGTTCGAGGTCATGCTGCCCCGCCACGCGGAAATCATCCTCGAACTCAACCAGCGTTTGATGGACACGCTGCACGAGCGTTTCCCCGGCAACAACGAGCGGCTCGCCCGGGCGTCCCTGGTCGAAGGCGGCGAGTGGCCGAAAATCCGGATGGCCAACCTCGCCATCGTCGGCTCGCACAGCACCAATGGTGTGGCGGCGCTGCATACCGAACTGCTCCGCCGCTCGACTGTTCCGGACCTCGCCGAGATCTTCCCCGAGCGGTTCAACAACAAGACGAACGGGATCACCCAGCGGCGATGGCTGCTGGTGGCCAACCCTGCTCTTGCCGAAAGGATAACTCAGGCGGTGGGCGACGGGTGGATCACCGACCTGACGCAACTGCGCCACCTCGAACCGCTCGCCGGCGATGCCGGGCTGCAGGAGCAATTCGGTCAGGCCAAGCTGCAGGCCAAGCAGAAGCTCTGCAACTGGTTGAGCAAGCGGCGCGGTCTGGTGATCGATCCGGCAAGCGTCTTCGACTGCCAGATCAAGCGCATCCACGAATACAAGCGCCAGTTCCTCAACGCCCTGAGGATCTGTGTCCTGTACCATCGCCTGCGCGAGAACCCCGCCCTGGAGATGACGCCGCGGACCTTCTTCTTTTCCGGCAAGGCAGCGCCCTCCTACGCGCTTGCCAAGGTGATCATCAAGTTCATCGGCAACCTGGCGCGGACCATAGACGGCGATCCGCTGGTCCGCGGCCGGATCCGCGTCGTGTTCCTGCCGGACTATTCAGTGACCCTGGCCGAGCACCTGATCCCGGCCGCCGACGTCTCCAACCAGATCTCGACCGCCGGCTTCGAAGCGAGTGGCACCAGCAACATGAAGTTCATGTTGAACGGCGCCTTGACCATCGGCACCCGTGATGGTGCGACGATCGAGATGGCGGAAGAGGCGGGGGAGGAGAACTTCTTCCTGTTCGGCCTAAATTCCCGTCAGGTCGCGGAGAACCGCGGCTGGTACAACCCGCGCTGGCACTATGATCATGACCCCGAGACGCGTGCCGTGCTCGACATGATCTTCTCCGGCCATTTCAGTCGCTACGAGCCGGGCATCTTCGATCCGCTGCGCGAGATGCTGATCGCCGGTGGCGACCGCTACATGCACCTGGCCGATCTGGCGAGCTATCTCGCAGCGGACGATGCCATGCTGAGGCTCTACGCCGACCGGCCGGCCTGGCTGCGCAAGACGATCCTCAACGTCGCGGCAAGCGGACGCTTCTCCTCGGACCGGGCGGTTGCCGAGTATGCCCGTGACATCTGGGAGGTCCAGGCCTGCCCGACCCCGCCGGCCTGAGGCCGGCGGAGGAGGCTGGCTGCGGGAGGCTGGAGGCTGGAGGAGGAGACCGTCGGTCGCGCGGGAGGCGGCGGCTACCAGCCCGGGCCGTAGGGGCCGCCGAACCATGGACCAAAGCCCGGCCCCCAGGCACCCCAGTTCCAGGTCGGGTCCGAGTAGAGCTGGGCGGTCGTCTCCTGCTCGTCGGCCAGGCGCTGTTCCTGCTTGTGGCGCTGGTACTGGCCGTAGGCCTGCTGCGAGCCGACATACAGGCAGTCGCAGACCAGCGGATCGGCATAGATATAGGACACGTCGTCGCCATGCACACGGCGCAGGAAGTGGTGCGGCGGCAGGCTGTTCAGCATGGCCTGGCGCTGTGGCGTGTTGGCGGGTCGGATGGTGAAGCCGGCCGCCGCCAGGTCGTCCTCCCTCTGTGCGACCTGCTCCTGCTGCGTTGCGCAGGCGCCAAGCGAGCCGGCCGTGGCCAGGAGGATCAGGAGGTTCCGGGCCGTAAAAGGACTGCGTGACGGTTTGGACATGTATGGCGCCTCTCTGCTTGCTGCCCGCGTGGCGCAACGTGCGAGACCTCCGCGGGATGCCGCGCCTTTTCATCAAGACGTCGATGGTGGATCGTCGGGGAATGCGTCGCCTGCGACATCCTGACCGGATCGGCCTGCACCTGCGGGTCGTCCTGGCGCGTGAGGTGGTGATCGGGCCCGGTCGGGCCGACCTGCTCGAGGCGATCCGCGACCACGGCTCGATCTCCGCGGCGGGCCGCGCCCTGGGCATGAGCTACAAGCGCGCCTGGGACCTGATCGAGGCGATGAACGGGGGCTTCCCCCATCCTCTGGTGACGACCAGCACCGGCGGCGCCGCGGGAGGCGGAAGCCGGCTGACCGAGCACGGCGAGGCGACGCTGGCCGCCTACCGGACCATCGAGGAACGGGCGGCACAGGCGGCGACGGTTGAACTGCGGGAACTTGCGAAGCTGCTGGGCATAGCTGACGCCTAGCATGCGCTCCGATGGGCGGCAGCCGCGTTCGGGCAAGAAGGTTCGGGCGGAGTGCTGGGATCGGTATGAAACGTCGGACCAATCCCGCGCCTGGCGGTGGGCGGTCACGCTTTCTTAAGCATGTGATGCCACCGTCACTCGAAGCTTGGCGGGAAAGCTACGGATGGAGCAGGTCTTCGGCTGCCTGACCCATGATCACGACCTGCGCCTGGTGCTGGCCGCGGCTCTGATCTGTGTCATGGCGTGCGCAACAACAGTGCGGATCATGGCAATCGTCAGGGGCCGCGACAGGCGCTCTTGGTTGTGGCTGGTTTGTGCGGCCGTGGTGTTCGGCGGCGGCGTCTGGTCGCTCCATTTCGTGGCGATGCTGGCCTTCATGCCAGGGCTGCCGATCAGCTACGCATGGCTGCCCACGCTCTGCTCGATCCTGATCGCCTGCACCGGATCGTTTCCCGCCTTCGTCGTATGGCACAGCACCCCGACCCGTGGCTGGCGGACGCTGCTTGCCGGCCTGCTGCTCGGATCGACAGTCAGCGGGATGCATTATTGCGGCGAGACCGCCATGCGTGTGCCGGGGCGGATCACGCTCGACGACGGGACGGTCCTCGCCTCGATCCTGGTCGGCCTCGTGCTGTCGGGTGTCGCCTTCTGGCGGGCGGGTGAGCTCGGCTCCCGCCGACGCAGGCTGGAGATCGGCTGCTGGCTTGCTCTGGCGATCACCGGCATGCATTTCACCGCCATGAGCGGGCTGCACATCCAGCTCGGCGTGCCTGGCATGAGGGAGACGGGGATCGATTGGTCGTCGCTGGCCGTAGGCGTGACTTCGACCAGCCTGATGCTGCTCGCGATCAGCTTCGCAATCACGGTCATGGATCAACACCTGTCGCGGCGCGCGGTCGAGGAACTGCGCCGGCTGCGGTTGATGGGCGACATCTCGCGCGAGGCGATTCTGATCCAGCGCCGCGGCATTGTGCTGCAAGCGAATCTCGCCAGTGGCCGCCTGTTCGGCGTGTCTCCCGAGCAGCTGGTCGGCAGGCGCTTTTCCGAGATGGTTGCGGAGTCCTGCCGGTCCTGTGTTCTCTACTGTGAGAACGACATCGTCGGCCAAACCGGTCCGCTTGAGAGTCCGGGAGAGATCTGCGTCGTCGCCGGGCAGGATCGTGAGGTGCCGGTCGAGTTCTCTTCCAGCACCATCGATTATGAAGGGGGGCCTGCAACGGTCGTGACACTGCGCGACCAGACGGACCGCAAGCGCGACGAGGCCCGCATCCGCTATCTTGCTTTGCACGACGCGCTGACGGATCTGCCGAACCGCTTCCTGCTCAACGAGAAGCTCGGCGAGATCGTCGACATGGCGCCCCGCACCGGTGAGAACGTGGCCGTCATCTGCCTCGACCTCGACCGGTTCAAGCTGGTCAATGACCTGCTGGGACACCAGACGGGCGACCAGCTGCTGATCCAGGTCGGGCGTCGCTTGCGCGATGAGTTGCGGCCGAGCGATGTGCTGGGTCGAACCGCAGCCGATGAGTTCGTCATCGTCGTCTCGCTCGACGAGCCGCGCAAGGCCGCCACTCTTGCCAGCCGGTTGATCGACAAGGTTGGAGTGCCATACCAGATCAACGGACAAGCTGTCGAGATCAGTGCCTCGCTCGGCATTGCCTGCCACCCGCAGGACGGCAACAAGCCGGAGCAACTGCTTCACGCGGCGGACCTGGCTTTGCGCCGCGCCAAGGAAGCTGGTCCGGGGAGCTTCCGCTTCTTCGAGCCGCAGATGAACGAGCAGCTCTTTGCCCGCCGCCAGCTCGAGCATGATCTGCGCCACGCCATCGAGCGCAACGAACTCATGCTGTACTACCAGCCGCTGACCAACTGCGCGAGCGGCGAGATCGAGGGGTATGAGGCGTTGCTGCGTTGGAGCCATCCGACACGCGGCCTGGTGTCACCGGCCGAGTTCATCCCCCTTGCCGAGGAGACCGGGCTGATCCGACGAATCGGCGAGTGGGTTCTCAGGAGCGCCTGTGCCACGGCCGCCGCCTGGCCGAACGCGCGGTATGTTGCGGTCAATGTCTCGCCGGTGCAGTTCCGCCAGGGTGATCTGCCGCTGGTTGTCGCTGCCGCCCTGGACGAAAGCGGTCTGCCGCCGGGCCGGCTTGAGGTCGAGATCACGGAGAACATCCTCATCGAGGACGCGCCCAGGGCGCTCGAGGTTCTTTCGCAACTGCGCGACATGGGCGTGCATCTCGCACTGGATGATTTCGGGACCGGCTATTCAAGCCTCAGCTACCTGCGCTCCTTCCGTTTCCACAAGCTCAAGATCGACCAGTCCTTCATCCGCGAGATCGGCCAGAGCGAGGATGCGACGACCATCGTGCGGACGATCATCGGCCTGGCGCACAATCTCGGCCTGCAGGTCACGGCGGAGGGCGTCGAAACCAACGCCCAGTTCATGACCATCCAGAAGCATCTCTGCGACGCCGTGCAGGGCTACCTGTTCGGCCGCCCGGCGCCGATGGACGAGCAGCAGGACGTGCCGCCGCGGCAGCAGGTTGCCGCCCGGCTGGCGAGCTGAAGCGGCCCTCGCCCGGATCGCGGGCAGCCAGGCAGGCCTGATCAAAGAGGCCGGGATTTGCAGGGAGGTTGCCCCGGGGCGTCGCTCCGGCACCCCCGCCCGCCATGGCTCACGGCGCGGGCGTGCTCGACCCGGGCAAAGCGGCGATCCGGACCGAGCGGCGTTCCCGACGGCCGCGGGGCGTGAGATGCCGAATTCTGAGGGGCGTCGTCGATAGAGCGGATCATGCTCGGCGGCGCGCGTCGCGTTCGCTTCGGTCCGTAGCTGTATCGGATTTCCGCGCGCGAGACCTGGCCGTGTGAGGCGATCAGGCCGGCCGGAGGCCTGTCCGGCAAGTTCTCCGGCACGCGACAAGGTCGAAACGGCCGGCCGGCGATGCGTGGTGCGATCGGTGCGGGGGCGTGGTGGCCTTGGCCGCGCCACGGTTTGACCGGGGAGAGGGGAGGTGCTAGACGCCTGTGACTGATAATCAGTCGCAACTCGCGGTGACCCAGCCGCGGCGTACGAAGGTGTCCCGGATGCTGTCTCGCTTGTCGTTTACTCGCCTGGCCGGGTTCGGGCTGGCGCTGGGCTGTGCCACGGTTGCCTGCCTGGCGACTCCGGCGCCGGCCCGGGGGGAGACCCTGGTTCTCTACGCGGCGCAGCACCAGCAGATGGTCGACCAGATCATCGCCGCCTTCAGCCGGCAGAGCGGGATTGCGGTCCGCGCGCGTTATGGGGAAGCGCCGGAACTCGCCAGCCAGATCCAGCAGGAAGGGGCCGCCTCGCCGGCCGACATCTATCTCACGGAAAACTCACCCGAACTCACTCTGCTCGACGAGAAGGGGCTGCTTGCGCACGTCTCGCCCGCAACGCTGGCGGAGGTTCCGGCCCGCTTCAACGCGCCGTCCGGCGACTGGCTTGGGGTTCTGGCGCGCGAGAACGTGCTGGCCTACGACCCGGACAAGATCGGCGTCCCGGATCTGCCCGCGTCGCTGCTTGATCTCGCAGCACCCGCCTGGAAGGGCCGGGTCGCCATTGCGCCGACGGATGCGGATTTCCTGCCGCTGGTCGCCGCCGTCGAGCGCCTGAAGGGCCGCGCGGCGGCGCTCGATTGGCTGCGCGGGTTGCGCCGCAATGCCCAGATCTTCGATGACGACGAGGGTGTGGTGGCGGCGGTGGATCGCGGCGCGGTCGCCACCGGTATCATCAACAACTACTATTGGGCACGGCTGGATGCCGAGCATGGTGGCCAGACGCGCAGCCGCATCCATCACTTCACCGGCGGCGATGCCGGCGGCCTGATCAACGTCTCGGGTGCGGCGATCCTCACATCCTCGCGCCATGCCCAGGCGGCGCAGCGTTTCCTCGCCTTCCTGGTCAGCAAGCCCCTGCAGACCGAACTGGCGCAGGGCGACGTCGATTTCGAATATCCGCTCGCCCCTGGCGTGCCGGCCAATACGCTGCTCAGGCCATTCGACACGCTGCATCCGCCGCCGGTGTCGGTGAGCGAACTGGGCGACGATCGCGAACCGGCCCAACTGCTGCGGGAAGCCGGGCTGCTTTGAGTCCGATGAGCGCCCGTCGCCCACCTGTTCCGCTGCTGGTCCTGTCGGCTGGTGCTGCTGGTCTGGTGCTCCTGCCGCTCGCCGTGACGGTGTGGCAGGCCGCCGGCATGTCGGCGCGCGAGGCTGCCGGGCTGCTGCTGCGGCCGCTGATCGGCGAGCTGCTGGTCAACACTGTCAGCCTGACGATCTGCACGGTCGTCCTGACCGCGCTGGCGGGGACGCTGTGCGCGTGGCTGGTCGAGCGCACGGACCTGCCCGGGCGCAGGCTGCTCGGCGTGCTGGCAGCGGTTCCGCTCGCCATTCCGCCGTTCATCAGCAGCTATGCCTGGATCTCGATCAGCGCGTCACTGCAGGATTTCCGCGGCGCCCTGCTGGTGGTCAGCGCCGCCTACATGCCGCTGGTCTTCCTGCCCGTCGCGGCCAGCCTGCGCGGCATGGATCCGGCGATCGAGGAAAGCGGCCGCTCGCTCGGCCTTGGCCCCGTCGCCTGCTTCCTGCGCGTGGTGCTGCCGCAACTGCGCCCTGCGCTGCTCGGCGGCATGCTGCTGGTGGCGCTCAACGTGCTGGTCGAGTTCGGCGCCTTCGCCCTGCTGCGCTTTCGCACCTTCACCACCGAGCTTTACGCGCAGTACCGGGTAGGCCTGTCGGGACCGGATCCGGCGCTGGTCGCCACCGTGCTGGTCGTGCTGTGCCTTTCCTGTCTCGCGCTGGAAGGGCTGGTGCGCGGCCGCCGCACCTATGGCTCGCTCACCCGCAGCGCGCGCCGGCCGGCCAGCCGCTACCGGCTGGGCTGGCTGCGCTGGCCGGCGCTCGGCGTCTTCGCGCTGCTGGTCACGGTCACGGTCGGTGTGCCGCTGGCCACGATCGGCTTCTGGCTGACCCGGCACAACGGAGCGGCAACCTCGGCGGCGGGCGTGTCGGCCGGCCTACTGTGGCAGGCGGCGGCCAACTCGCTGCTGCTCGGCGCGCTCGCTGCGGGTGCGACCCTGCTGCTGTCGCTGCCGCTGGGCTTCGTCAGCGCACGCTACGGCGGTCCGCTCACCGGCTGGATGGAGCGGATCGCCTGCCTCGGCCAAGGCCTGCCGGCGATCGTGGTGGCGCTGGCGATGGTCTGGCTCGCGATCCGGCTGGTGCCGCTGCTCTACCAGGGCGTGGCGCTGCTGATCGTGTCGTATGCGATCCTGTTCCTGCCGCTCTGCCTGGTCTCGGTGCGTGCCGCCTTCGGCCAGGCGGAACGACGGCTGGAGGAGGCGGCGCGCAATCTCGGGCTGGGTCCGCTCGCCGCGGCGCGCCGGGTGCTGCTGCCGATCGCCTCGCCGGGGCTCGGCGCGGGCGCCGCCCTGGTGTTCATCGCCGTGCTCACCGAACTGACCACGACGCTGCTGCTCGCCCCGATCGGCACCGAGACCCTGGCGACCGAGGTGTGGGCGGATACCACGACGCTGGCCTTCGCTTCGGCCGCCCCCTACGCGGCGCTGATGGTGGCGCTGTCGCTGCTGTCGACCTGGCTGCTGACCGCGCGGTTCGCGCGCCTCCACCGTCTGGAGGGCCGATGACCATCCGCCCCGATGCGTCATGCCCCGACGCCGCACGTGCCGGCATCGCAGCCCCTGGCGCGGCCGCCTTGTCGGTGCGCGGCCTGAGCAAGCGCTTCGGCGCGACCGGCGTGCTCGACGGCATCGACCTGGATGTGCCTGCGGGCGGCTTTGCGGCCATCCTTGGCGCCTCGGGCAGCGGCAAGACGACATTGCTGCGCTTGATCTGCGGCTTCGAGGCGCCTGATTCAGGGCGCGTCGAGGTGGCGGGTGCGGTCGTGGTCGACGGACGGCGCTCGCTGCGCCCGGAGCGGCGCCACGTGGGCTACGTGGCGCAGGACGGGGCCCTGTTTCCGCATCTGTCGGTGGCGCAGAACCTGCTGTTCGGCCTGAAGCGGCCGCAGCGGCGCGAGCGTGCGCGGGCCGAGGCGCTGCTCGAGCTGGTCGGGCTGCCGCACGGCTATGCGGACCGTGCGCCGCATGCGCTGTCCGGAGGCGAGCAGCAGCGCGTGGCGCTGGCCCGAGCACTTGCCGCACGCCCCAGGCTGGTGCTGCTCGACGAGCCGTTCTCGGCGCTCGACGCGTCGTTGCGCGCGGAGACGCGGCAGGCGGTGCTCGAAGCGCTGCGACAGGGCGAGGCGAGCGGGTTGCTGGTCACGCACGACCAGTCCGAGGCGCTGTCGATGGCCTCGATGGTCGGTGTCCTGCGTCGCGGCCGGATGGCGCAGATGGCGCCGCCTGCCGAGCTGTACCGGGCGCCGGCGGACGAGGAGCTGGCGTGCTTCGTTGGCGAAGCGGTGATGCTCGATGGCGAGGTGCGCGGTGGCCTGGCGTTCTGCGCCCTCGGCCGGCTGTCGCTCCTGCGCCCGGTGCGCGAGGGTGCTGCGCGGGTGATGCTGCGGCCCGAGCAGCTCCTGCTGCGCGAGGCGGCCGATGCGCCCGGCAGTGCAGCCAGGGTCGAGGCTGTGAGCTATTACGGCCACGACGCGAGCGTGGCGCTCAGCCTGCTCGACCATCCCGGTGGCCCGCTGGCGCTGCGTGCCCGGCTTGGCGGCGGGCGGGCCCTGAGCCTGTGGCCGGGGCGGGATGTGCGGATCGCCATCGAGGGACCGGCCGTCGCCTTCCCGGCCGGACCTCGCTTCGACCCGCCCGGCCTGGCGGGTGCCGGACGGGCGGGCGGGCGGAGCCCGCGCGCGGCGGCGGGCCATGCGGCGTTGGGCGAGGGCTGCTGAGAGTGGGACAGGGAGATCCCGTGTCAGGCCGCGCGGACGGCGCTGCCGCGTCGCGTCGCGCGCTGCTCAAGGGAGCCGGCGGCCTGGCACTCGGCGCGGGTTGCCCGTTTTCCGGCGCGCGGGCCGCACCCCGGCCGACTGCGGCCGAGAAGGGCCTCACGCCGGACAGCGTCGGGCGCTCCCGCAACGAGGCCGAGCCGTTCGCCGGCCCACGCCAGCGCGGCATCCTGACGCCGCTGCAGAACCATAGCTGCTTCGTCGCCTTCGACCTGGTCACCGAGGACGGTCCCTCCGTGTTGCGCCTGATGCAGCTCTGGACGGAGGCGGCGCGCCGGCTCACGCGCGGCGAGCCGGTCGGCCCGACCGATGGCGATCCGGCCAAGCCGCCGGGCGACAGCGGCGAGGCGGTCGGACTAGGTCCGGCACGCCTGACGCTCACCTTCGGCTTCGGCGCGGGGCTGTTCGAGAAGAACGGACAGGATCGCTACGGCCTGCGCGCCCGCCGGCCGCAGGCGCTGATCGACCTGCCGCGCTTCAACGGCGACCAGCTCGTGGATGGCGGCACGGGCGGGGACCTCTCGGTGCAGGCCTGCGCCGACGATCCGCAGGTCGCCTTCCACGCGATCCGGCAGCTTGGCCGGATCGCCGACGGCGTCGTCTCGCCGCGCTGGATCCAGAACGGCTACAGCGCGCAGTTCGCCGCCGACGACACGCCGCGCAACATCATGGGCTTCAAGGACGGCACGCAGAACCCGATCTCGGTGGTACCCGGCCGCGTGCAGTCTGTCGCCGGGGGCAAGGCCTATCGCGAGGCGACGCCGGACGAGACGGTCTGGGTAGGATCCGAAGGTCCGGACTGGATGCAGGGCGGCAGCTATCTGGTCGCGCGCCGCATCCGGATCGCCATCGAGCACTGGGACCGGACGGAGCTTGACTTCCAGGAGCAGGTGATCGGCCGCAGGAAGGCCAGCGGCGCGCCGCTCACCGGAGGGGGCGAGTTCGACCCGCTCGATCTCGATGCGACCGACAAGGACGGCAACCCGGTGATCGGCGAGAACGCCCATGTCCGGCTGGCTTCGGCGGCGGCGAACGGCGGCGCGCAGATCCTGCGGCGCTCCTACTCGTATAATGACGGGCTGAGTTTCGTCGCCGAGCGCTGGCCGCCCTGGCGCCAGGGGCTCGAGTATGATGCCGGGCTGTTCTTCGTCTGTTATCAGCGCGACCCGCGCACCGGCTTCGTCCGCATCTTCGAGCCGATGTCCAAGCTCGACCTGCTCAACCAGTATGCGACGCATGTGGGCGGCGGGCTGTTCGCCATCCCGCCCGGCGCCGAGCCGGACGGGTTCATCGGCGACAGGCTGTTCGCCGGCGTCAGCCTGCGCCGCGCGCCCGTGCAGAAGAAGGCCGGCCCCGGCTACACTGGCTAGTGCTTTCCCGCCCGGGAACGGGGGCGGGGCGATGCTGGGTGGGGTGTGCGGCGGTGGCATCGTGACGGATCTGCACCGGCTGGGTCTCGTCTCCACCCGGTTGCGCTATTTCGAGGCCGTGGCCCGGCTGGGCACCATCCGCGCCGCCGCCGAACAGCTCAATGTCGCACCCTCCTCGATCAGCCGGATCATCGCGCTGCTCGAGTCCGACCTGCAGGTTCCGTTGTTCGAGCGCCTGCGCCAGCGCCTGCGGCTGACCAGCGCCGGCGAGCTGCTCCTGCACCATGTGCGGGCGAGCCGCTCGGCGCTGGCGCTGGGGCGGGTGGCGCTGGAGGAGCTGAAGGGGTTGCGACGCGGCGCGGTCGGGCTGGCCGCCGTGGAGAGCGTCGCCCGCGGGCCGCTGCCGGCCATCCTGTCGGCGTTTTGGGGCGCGCATCCGCAGATCGGGGTCGACATCCGGGTGTCCGGGGCGATGCTGGCATTGGCCAGTGTGGCGGACGCCGAGGCCGAACTGGCGCTGACCTTCGATACGCCGCTTCCGCCCGGGACGCGTCGTATCGCGCAGGCGGAACTGGCCCTCGGCGCGCTGATGACGCCCGACCATCCTCTCGCCCGGCGCCCGTTCCTGCGCACGTCCGATCTGCGCGAGGAGCGCCTGCTGCGTTCGGACACCTCGCTGCAGCTCCACGGCGCCCTGGCCGAGGCGGCGGGCAGCGAGACCGATCTGTTGCCGTGGCGCGCGCGGACCAACTCGATCGGGCTGATGCTCGATCTCGCCAGCCGCGGCGAGGGCATCGCCATCCAGACGCGGGTGGGAGCGGAAGCGGAGCTGGCCAACGGCCGGCTGGTGTTCGTGCGGCTGCGGGGCGGCCGGCTGCGTCCGCGCAGGCTGCTGCTGGTGTCGCGGGAAAGCACCCAGCTCACCCGGGCCGCGAGCGATCTTGCCGCGCGCCTGGCCGAGGCGCTGGACCGGCTCGGTCACGAGGAGGCGGCACTGCTGTTGCGCCAGGAGCAATAACAGGGCCGGAAAGCTCGTCTGGCCGCCTGGCCGGCGGCACTGCACCATGCCGGCATGGACGGGTTCGACACGATCATCGTCGGCGCTGGCGCGGCCGGCTGCGTGCTCGCGGCACGGCTGACGGAGGATCCGGCGCGCGAGGTGCTGCTGGTCGAGGCGGGGCCGTCCGACGAGGGTGTCGCGGCAATCCGCGATCCGGCGCGCTGGACGTCGCTCATCGGCGGCGCGCTCGACTGGGGCTACAGCTATGCCGCCTCGCCGCATCTCGGCGGCCGCGAGGTGGCGATCCCGCGTGGACGTGTGCTGGGCGGCTGCAGCAGCACCAACGCCCTGCTCTGGTATCGCGGCCATCCGGACGATTACGACGACTGGTCGGGGCAGGGTGCTGACGGCTGGGATTTCGCCGCTGTGTTGCCGTTCTTCCGGCGCAGCGAGGACTGGCAGGGGGGCGCCAACCGCTGGCGCGGGGCGGGCGGTCCGATGCGGCTGGAGCGCCCGGCCGATCCGCATCCGGCGGCGCTGGCCCTGCTTGAGGCGGCGCCCGCATTCGGCATCCCGCGCATCGCCGACGCGAACGGCGCGAGCAACGAGGGGGCGTGCCTGGCCGATCTGACGATGCGCGCCGGGCGGCGGTGCAGCACCGCCGATGCCTATCTCCGCCCCGCACTTGGCCGGCCGAACCTGCATCTGCGCACCGGGGCGGAGGTGGCGCGGCTGCGTCTGGAGGGCGGACGCTGCCGGGGGATCGACTGCCTGGTCGACGGGAGCGTCGAGGCCGTCGAGGCGAGCGGCGAGGTGGTGCTGTGCGCGGGCGCGATCGGCTCGCCGCTGCTGCTGATCCGCTCGGGGATCGGGCCGGACGACGACCTGCGACGGCTCGGCATCCCCACCCAGATCTGCCTGCCGGTGGGTCACAACCTGCAGGACCATCCGCTGATCGGCCATGTGACGTTCCGTGCGGCCGCACCGATGGGGCCGGTGCGCGACAATGGCGGCGGCAGCATGATGAACTGGCGCTCGCAGCCCGGACGCGGACGTCCGGATCTGCACGCCGTGGTCGCGCAAGGGCCGGACCGGTTCGGCCTGTCGCCGGGGCTGATGGGTTCGACCAGCCGCGGCTTTCTCAGGCTGCACCCGCAGGGCGTCGAGATCCAGCCCAACCTCCTTGCCGAGCGGGCGGACGTCGAGGCGCTCATGGACGGTGTCGCGCTGTGTTTCGAGATGGGTCTGGGCCCGCATTTCCGTGCGCTTGCCGCCGGGCCGGTGAGCCCGCCGCCGCTGGACCGGTCGGGGCTGGAAGCCTTCGTGCGGGCGAGCTGCTCGAGTTTCTTTCATCCCTGCGGCACCTGCCGCATGGGGACCGGCAAGGACAGCGTGGTGGATCCGGTACTGCGCGTGCACGGCATGGACGGGCTTCGCGTGGTCGATGCGTCGGTGATGCCGAGCATCCCGTCGTGCAACACGCTGGCGCCCACGGTCATGATCGCCGAGCGGGCGGCGGTGCTGATGCGTGCGGGCAGGCCCGCGGAGCTGAGCCATGCGTGAGCTGAGCCTGAACCCGGGTCCCGTGCGCGACGACGTGCGCGCGTTCCTCGCCCGGCCGCACGCGCTGCTCATCGACCATCACTGGGTCGGGGCCACCAACGGGGCGCGGATGGAGAGCCGGGACCCGGTGACGGGCACGGTGCTCGCGAGCCTGGCTGCGGCGGGCGCCGCGGATGTCGATCGCGCTGTGGCAGCGGCCCGGCGGGCGTTCGAGCGGAGTGCGTGGCGGGACATGTCGCCCGCGGCGCGCGGCCGGCTGTTGTGGCGGATCGCCGAGCTCATCGAGACCAATGCCTGTCAGCTCGCGGAACTCGAGACCCTAGATGGGGGCAAGACGTTGGCGACGGCGCGCGGGGGCGAGATCCCGGCGGCGGTCGCGCAGTTTCGTTATTACGCCGGAGTGGTGGGTAAGATCACCGGCACGAGCTTCCCGGTCTCGACGCCGGCGGCCACCGGGCGGCGGCTGCGTGGCTACACGCTGCGCGAGCCGGTGGGCGTGGTGGGCGCGATCACGCCCTGGAACTCGCCGTTGCTGATGGCCGCGATGAAGCTGGCGCCGGCGCTCGCCTGTGGCTGCACGGTCGTGCTGAAGCCGGCGGAGGACACCTCGCTCACCGCGCTCCGACTCGGCGGGCTGCTGCTCGAGGCGGAGCTGCCGGAGGGGGCGGTGAACATCGTCACCGGCACCGGGCAGGCGGCCGGTGCGACCCTTGCGGCGCATGGCGACGTGGACAAGCTCACCTTCACCGGCTCGACGGCCACCGGACGGCATCTGCTTGGTGCCGCGCGCGGCAACCTCAAGAAGCTCACCCTGGAACTGGGTGGCAAGTCGCCGGCCATCGTGCTGGCGGATGCCGACTACGCGCTTGCCGTGGACGGGATCGCGCGCGGCATCTTCAACAATGCCGGGCAGGTCTGCGTGGCGAGCTCGAGGATCTTCGTCGCCCGTCCGCGCTGGGAGCGTCTCGTGGCCGATCTGGCGGCTCACGCCGAGGCCATGCGACTCGGCCATGGGCTCGATCCGGCGAGCGAGATGGGGCCGCTGGTCAATACGCGGCAGGCGGAGCGCGTTGCGGCCCATGTGCAAGGTGGCGTTGCGGAGGGAGCCGAGCTGGTGGCCGGCGGCGGGAGGCTTGGCCCGCAGCGAAGCTTCTTCGAGCCTACGGTGGTGGCGAACACGCGGCCCGGCATGCGGTTGATGCGCGAGGAGATCTTCGGCCCCGTCGCTGCCGTCGTGCCATTCGATGATCTGGGCGAGGTGCTCGGCCTGGCCAATGACAGCGACTATGGGCTGGCGGCGAGCGTCTGGACGGAGAGCCTGAGTGCGGCGGACCGGGTGTCGCGTGCGTTGCGTGCCGGCACCGTCTGGATCAACTGCCATTCGGTTTTCTCGCCCGGACTGCCCAAGGGCGGCCATCGGCAATCGGGCTGGGGGACCGAGAACGGTGCCCAGGGGCTCGAGAACTATCTCGAAACCAAGACCGTGTGTGCTGCGGTCTGACGTTCAGGAGGTGTAGTCGCGGCCGAGGCCCATTCGTTTGAGGCCCTGGCGGTAGGCGATGGACGCGCGGTCGGCACGGATGTGCGCCTCCGCGCCGAGGTCGAGCGGCAGATCCTCCGGATGCTGGCTTTCGACGATCACCCGGTCCTCCTCGAAGACACGGCGGTTGAACTCGTGCACGGGGGCGAGGTCGGCGCCCTGGTCGAAATTGCGCACGATCGGCACGAACAGCCGGGTCCGCCGCGCCGAGACGGGGCTTGCGCAGTTGAGCAGGCACAGCACGCGGCCTGCGGGAAAGAAGATGGTCAGGCGCGGGAAGAACGGGAACTGCACCTCGTAGAGACGCCGCCACAGGAAGCCGTCGGGCACCGGCGCGGGCGCGGTCATGCCGTGCGGGATGTTGGCGACATCGCTGATGTAGTCGCTGACCAGGGTGCCGTCCGCCTCCCACTGCACGCGCAACTCGGGCACCAGGGGATTGCTGCGGTCAGCAAACGTCTCGTGGTGCACCCAGGCGAAATGGGCGACGTCGAGAAAGCCCTCGCACTGCCGCCCGGCGCTGCCGGCGATGTCGATCGAGGGCGGCAGGATCTGCTCGAACCCGTCCTGGTCCCACAGCGGAAAGATGGGCACTCGCGCCGGGTCGGCGGCCGGGTCGAGGCTGGTCCAGACCAGACCGTAGCGCTCGACGGCGGGAAGGACCGCGATGCGCAGCCGGCGGGAGGGGGTAGCACCCGGCTCGGACGGGATCGCGCGGCAGGCGCCATCGGGTCCGAAGCGCAGGCCGTGATAGCGGCAGACGATGTCCTCGCCCTCCACCCAGCCGAGGCTGAGCGGCACGCCGCGATGGACGCACAGGTCGCGCGACACGACCACACGATCGCCCGCCCGCCAGACCACCAGCCGCTCGTCGAGCAGCCTGACCGCGAGCGGCACGGTCGCGACGTCGTGGGCGAAGGCGACAGGGTACCACAGGGGGGCGAGCACCGCCCAGTCGGAGGCCGTGAAGCTGCAATCGCGCGGCGCGGTCGGGCTGCTGGCGCTCTCGGTGCTCATCGCGTCGGCCTCAATTATGCTCGCTCGGTCCCATGATGACGATGTTCTCGGTCCGCTCGACATGGCGGACGAAGATGTATTTGTCCTCCCGCCCGTCGCTGTGCTTGCGGCGGATGCCGGGCTCGACGCCGCGCGCGACCTTGGCGACCAGCAGGAACGGCACGGTGGCGTTCAGCCCCTCCTCGCACAGCGCGTCGAAGGCGTCGAGCGTGCGGGCGGTGTGCGCCTGTTCGAGGCCGGCGCCGCGGCCGATGGCCGCGAGGTCGACGCGGCCGTTCGCGGTGTGGGTGGGCGGTTCGCCGATCGACTGGTAGCACTCATTGTCCCAGACCACGACAAGCAGGTTGGGCGGCCGCTCGTTGGCGAGGGTGGCGAGGATGCCGAGATTGAACAGCAGGCCGCCATCGGTATCGAGCGAGACGATGCGCCGGTGCGGCAGGCCTGCGGCGAGGCCGAGGGCCTGGGGTGTCACGCAGCCCAGCTGCTGCTGGAACAGGCTCGCCTCGCGCATGTGCGGGGCTGCGTTGTACCATTCGTCGACGCTGCCGCCGAGCGACAGGATGACCAGCTCGTCGGCAAGCCTTGCCGCCAGCGCCTTCATGCACTCGAACCGGGTCATCGCACGGCCTCGCCGCTGAGCACCACCGCGCTGTGGTAGTAGGCGGCATAGGACCAGGCGACGCAGTCGGCGATGGCCTGGCGGATCTGCTCCGGCTCGCAGGCGATCCGGTACGGGATGCGCATGGCGTCGAGTAGCGGCTGCATGGTCATGCCGTGCGGGATCGCCCACCAGTTGTTCTCGCCCAGATCGCCGCGATGGCTCATCAGCATGATGACCGGGATGCCGGCGCCGAGCCCCATGCGGGCGAGCGGCTCGACCGAGGCGCGCAGGCCGGAATTCTCCATCACCAGCGCGGCGCGCTTGCCGGACAGGAACACGCCGCCGCAGATCGCAGCCCCTTCGCCCTCGTTGGTGACGCGGATGGTCCGGATCTCCGGGTCGGCGTCGAGGGCGGGGTAGAGCTCCTTGAGCAGCGAATCCGGCAGGTAGCAGACGATGCTGATCCCGGCTGTCTTCAGCCCTGCGATCACCGCCTCGACCGCCTGCGCCTTCATCCGCCCCTCCACGCCTCCGCGCCGCTCGCTGCACGATGGGCGGCCTGCCGGGTGATGGCCAGACAAGGTTTGCGGACCCGATGTTGCGCCCGCGGCAACAGGTCAGGGGTCGGTCAGCGGGTAGTGGCAGGCCACTTCGCGGCCGTCGGCCAGCACCTGCAGGCGGGGGATCTCGTCGCTGCAATGGGGCAGGCGGGCGATCGGGCAGCGCGTGTGGAAGCGGCAGCCGGAGGGCGGCGAGACCGGGCTTGGCACGTCGCCGCGCAGCAGGATGCGCCGCTCGGCCCGCGCGCGTGTGACGACCGGCTCGGGAATCGCCGAGACCAGGGCGGCGGTATAGGGGTGTGCCGGACGGTGCAGCACCGGATCGGTCGGGCCGAGCTCGACGATGGCGCCGAGATACATCACCGCGACCCGGTCGGCGATCTGTCGCACGACACTGAGGTCGTGGGCGATGAACACGTAGGTGAGCCCGAGCCGGGCGCGCAGGTCGGCGAACAGGTTGACGATCTGCGCCTGGATCGACACGTCGAGGGCCGAGACCGGCTCGTCGGCCACCACCAGGCGCGGCGAGAGCACCAGCGCGCGGGCGATGTTGATGCGCTGCCGCTGGCCGCCGGAAAAGGCGCGCGGATAGCGCGCGAGGCTGGAGGCCGGCAGGCCCACCAGGTCGAGCAGCTCGGTCAGGCGGCTCGCGATCTGCGCCCGGGTGAACCGCGCGCCGTCCGGTGCTCGGTGGACGCGCATCGGCTCGGCTAGCAGGTCGCCCACCTGGCGGCGCGGGTTGAGCGAGGCCTGGCTGTCCTGGAAGACCATCTGCATGCGGGGGCGCAGCCGGCGCAGGGCGCGCTCGGGGAGATGGGTGATGTCGACATCCTCGAACAGGATGCGGCCGCCATCGATGCCTCCCAGCCGCAGCAGGGCGCGGCCGAGGGTGGATTTGCCGCAGCCCGACTCGCCCACCAGCCCGAGCGTCTCGCCCGGCCAGACGGACAGCGAGACGTCGTCGAGGGCGCGCAGGGTCTGTCGTTTTTGGCCGATCTGCGCGCCCAGCCGGTAGTGCTTGGCCAGGTGGGTGGCTTCGAGCAGGGGGCGGGCGCTCATGGGGTGGCGAAGACGCAGGTGATGCGCTGCTCGCCGCGCACGACGACCGGCGGCGGTTCGGCGCAGACCGGCTGGGCGTAGGCGCAGCGCGTGCGGAACGGACAGCCGGACGGGCGGCTGGCGGGGCTTGGCGGGGCGCCGGCGATCGAGGGCAGGCGCTCGGGGCGTGGCCCGTGCAGCGGTGGGATGGAGTCGAGCAGGGCGCAGGTATAGGGGTGGCCGGGGCGGTCGAAGATCGCCTCCGTGGGGCCGGTCTCGGCGACGTGGCCCGAGTAGAGCACGAGGGTGCGGTCGCAGGTTTCGGCAACCACCCCCATGTCGTGGGTGATCAGCAGCACCGACGAGCCGAAATCGCGCCGCAGGCTGCGCAGCAGATCGAGGATCTGCGCCTGGACGGTGACGTCGAGTGCCGTGGTCGGTTCGTCGGCGATCAGCAGCGAGGGGTTGCACGACAGCGCCATGGCGATCATCGCGCGCTGTCGCAGGCCGCCCGAGAGCTGGTGCGGGTAGCGCTCGGCGACGCGCTTGGGGTCGGCCACGCCCATGGCGGCGAGCAGCTCCAGCGTGCGGGCGCGGGCTCCGGCGCGGGAGACGCGCTCATGGGCGCGGATCTGCTCGTCGATCTGCCAGCCGATCGTGTAGACCGGGGTGAGCGCGCTCATCGGGTCCTGGAAGACCATGGCGATCTCCTTGCCGCGCAGCGCGCGCCAGGCGCGCGGGCGCAGGCCGAGCAGGTCCTGGCCGCGATAGCGCACCCGCCCGCTGATGATGGCGCCGTCGATATCGACCAGCCCCATGATGGCCAGCGCCGACAGGCTCTTGCCCGAACCGGACTCGCCCACGATGCCGAGGATCTCCTGTGCCGCCAGCGAGAACGACAGCCGGTCGACGATCAGCGTCCTGCCGCCGCCGGCGCGCGGCACGGCGATGGTCAGCTCCTCCACCTCGAGGATGGGTGCGCCGACCATCACCGGCTGTCGCGCACGCGCGGGTCGAGGACGACATAGACAAGATCGACCACCGCGTTGGCGAGGACGACGAACACGGCTGAATACATCACGGTGGCCATGATCAAGGGCAGGTCGAGATTGGCCAGGGCCTGGTAGGTCAGGCGGCCCACGCCCTGCAGGCCGAACACCACTTCGGTGAGCAGCGCGCCGCCGCCGACCAGTTGCGCGAAATCCAGCCCGAACAGGGAGACGAAGCTGATCATCGAGGTGCGCAACGCGTGGCGGACCATAACCCGGGCGGGCGAGAGGCCCTTGGCGCGCGCGGTGCGGATGAAATCCTCGCGGTAGGCGGCGACCAGGTCGGCGCGCAGCACCCGTCCGTAGATGCCGATGAACAGCACCGCCAAAGTGCACCAGGGCAGGACCAGCGCGCGGAACCAGCCGAGCGGGTCCTCCGAGAGCGGCACGTAGCCGAGGCCCGGCACCCAGGAGAACAGCCAGCTTGCGTGCAGCCGGCTCTGGGTGAGGAGGTTGACCACCGAGCCGAGCCAGAACACCGGCATGGAGATGCCGATCAGGCCGAGCACCATCAGGCCGCGATCGAGCAGGCTGCCGCGGGTCGCCGCGGCCAGCGTGCCCATGACGACGGAGGCCACCACCCAGATGAGCGCCGCACCGCCGACCAGCGAGAGCGTGACCGGGGCGGCGCGCATCACCTCGGGGACCACCTTCTCGCCGTGGCCGACGAAGGAGGTGAGGTCGCGGGTGATGAACAGCCGCTGCATCATGCGCAAGTACTGCACCGGCAGCGGCCGGTCGAAGCCGTATTCGTGGCGGACAAAGGCCAGAGTCTGCGGCGAGGCGTTGCGCCCGGCGATCCGCGCGGTGGGATCAGCACCGGGGGTGGCGAAGAAGATCAGGAAGACGAGCACGCTGATGCCGAACAGCACGAGCAGAGTCTGGCCGAAGCGGCGGAGCAGGGCGGGGGTCATCAGGCGCCTGCCGGTCCGCTGCCCTGCCGGTCGAGCGCGTCGCGCAGCCCGTCGCCGAGCAGGTTCAGGGCCAGCACGGTGAGCACGATGGCGATGCCGGGCGCGAGTGCCACCCAGGGGCGGGTGTAGATCAGGCCCTCGCCGTCCTGGATGATCGTCCCCCAGCTCGCCGCCGGCGCCTGCACGCCGATCGACAGGAAGGAGAGTGCGGACTCGGTCAGCATGTCGAGCGCCATGAGCAGCGGGGCGAGGACGATGAGCGTGCCGGAGACGTTGGGCAGGATGTCGCGCCAGAGGATGCGCGCCGGCGGCACGCCCAGCCCGCGCGCGGCGAGGACGAACTCGCTGTTGCGCAGCGCCAGCACGCGGCCGCGCACCGGGCGTGCGGCATAGGGCACGTAGACCAGGGCGATGATGCCGATCGGCAGCAGGAGATTGTCGGACTCGAGCGTGACGGGCCCCAGCCGCAGTCCCTGGCTGATGGTGACGATAGAGAGCGAGATGGCGAACAGGTAGACCGGGATCGCCCACATGATGTCGAGCAGGCGGGAAAGGGCGGCATCGACCAGGCCGCCGAAGAAGCCCGCGACGATGCCGACGATCGCGGCCAGCACGATGCAGAGCACCGCACTCGAAGCACTGATCAGCAGCGAGTTGCGCCCGCCATAGAGCAGACGCGCCATCACGTCGCGTCCCTGGCTGTCGGCCCCGAGCAGGTAGGCGCCCGGGTTCCAGGTGGGACCGAGCGGGGTGAGGCCGAGATGCAGGCGGTTGTTGTTGGGCTGCATGACGGCGACCTCCTGTCCGTGCAGCATGACGGTGGCGGCGACGTCGGCGTTGAACGGGTCGGTGTGCGCGATTCGGCTCGCGTAGAGCGGGGCTGCGAGGCAGGCGAGCACGATCACCGCGAGAAGAACCGCGGCGGCAAGTGCTGTCCGGTCGCCGAGGAGCGCGCGCACCGCGCTCCGCCAGGGGCCGGCCGGCGGCGGGGAGGCCGGCGCCTGCACGGAGGCACTCATCGGACCCAGACCTGGGAGAACAGCATGTGGTAGAGCAGCGTGTAGGTGTAGTGGCCGACGCGCTTCGAGACGAGATCGACATATTTCATCTGGATCAACGGTGCTGCGGCGGCGGTCGCCATGACCTCGTTGCTTGCCTGCGCCCAGAGCCGGTCACCGGCGGCGCGATCGAACGGCTCGGCGCGCTTGGCGGCCTCGATGGTCTTCTGCAGTTCCGGGTCGCAGATCTCGGACATGTTGATCGACGAATCCGACCCGGGATGGAAATTCTCGCAGCCGAACAGATCGTCGAGGAAGTTCGAGGCGGCCGGGTAGTCGGCGAACCAGTCATCGAGCGAGATCTGCACCCTGTTGTTGCTGTTCTGGGCGTAGGTGAAGGCGATGCTGTTGGTGATGAACTTGACCGACGTACGATAGCCGATCCGGTTGAGCGTGTTCTGCAGATAGACGCCCATCGAGATCTCGATGGCGCGGTCCGGCACGATCAGGGTGACGCGCGCGCCCTTGGTGCCGCTCTCCTCCACCAGCCGGCGGGCGACCTGCAGGTCCGGCTCCGACCAGGCGGCAGCCGGATGATCCGGGCTCGCCCCCTTGGTGTAGAAGCATTGGCCGCTGCGGCCGTCGAGACCGCGCGGCACCATTTCGCACAGCGGGTCGGCCACCGCTTCGCCGCCGTAGAAGATCGCCATCGCCCGGCGGTTGACGGCGTAGTTCACCGCCTGACGGGCCTTGACCACGTTGAACGGCCAGAGGCGGACGTTCATCGGCATGTAGAACAGCGCGAAGAGTGGCTGGATATGCACCTGGTCGGTGTGACGGTCGCCGAGTTCGCCGAGGCGGTCGAGCGGCTTGTTGTCGAACATCCAGTCGAACTGGCCGTTCTCGACTGCCGTGACCTGCGCCTCGTCGGACAGCCCGAACTCGTACTGGATGCGATCGACATAGCCGTCCGGCTGGGCGATGGCGCTCCAGACGTGGAAGTAGGGATTGCGCTCGAGTGTCGCGCCGTGGTTCGGGTCGTAGGCGGTGAAGCGGTAGGGACCAGTGGCCGCGGCTGGCGTATTGCCCAGATCATGCGCCGGCGTGTCGGCCGGCAGCACGTAGGCGTGGGCCATGGCGAGCTTGTCGAAGAACTCGCCGTCCGGTTGGGTGAGGTGGAAGGTGACCGTGCCGGCGCGCTCGTCGGCGATCACACCGCTGGCGAGCGTGCAGCCGGCAGGCGCGGCGAGGCAGCGATCGGCGCCGACGATGCCGCCATAGAAGCTGCCGGCCGTGGGGCTGCCCACCTTGAACAGGCGTCGCATGGACGCTGCCACGTCCTGCGCCGTGACCGGCGCGCCGGTCGAGAACCGGATGCCTGGACGCAGGTGGAAGACATAGGTGCGCCCGCCGTCCTGGGGTGCCGGCAGGCTGTCGGCGAGATCGGGGACGATCTCGCGGCTGCCCAGTCCGTCGACCTTGGCGAACGCGGTCAGCCCGTCATTGGTGACGACGAACATCTGCCAGTACTGGCTGAGATAGTTGATCTGCGGGTCGAGGGTGCCACCGCCGCCGTCGGCGGTGAGGCGCAGCGTGCCGCCGCGGTGCGCCTGGGCCGCCGCGAAAGCCGGATGCGCCAGCAGACTGCAGGCGAGCAACGAAACGAGCCGTTTCAAGAAGCCGCCTTCGCCTCTTGCTCGATCCGGTCGGCGATCCGTCGCGGGGTCGCGTTGCCGTCGATGAAGCCGGCGAAGCGGCCGCGATCGTCCATCAGATAGATGATGTTGCTGTGATCCATGCTGTAGCCGCCATGCGGCTCCGGATGGCGGGCGGCGTAGACGTGGTATTCAGCCTCGACCCGTGCCACCTGCCCGTCGCTGCCGGTCAGGCCGGTGATCTGCGCATCGAAGAGGTGGGTGTAGCGGCTGATGACCGGCGGCGTGTCGCGGGCCGGGTCGACGGTGACGAAGAGTGGTGCCACGTGGTCGCGTTCCGGGCCCAGCAGTGCCAGCGCGCCAGCGATGTTGTTCAGCGCCAGCGGACAGGCGTCCGGACAGTGGGTGTAGCCGAAATAGACGACCATCAGCTTGCCGCGGAACGAGGCCTCGGTGACGCCGCGCCCGTCGGCCGTCTCGAGCTGGAACGGGCCGCCGATGCGGGCGGAGGGCGCATCGCCGCCGCCGCCGGGCCGCGCCTGCCAGGCGAGCAGGCCGGCGCCGGCGGCGATCAGCAGGGCGGCGGCTCCACCGAGCAGGAGAGGGGTGGGTCTCAACGCGACGTCTTCAATGGGCCTGGGCCCAGTTGCGCCCGTGCCCCGTCTCGACGACCAGCGGCACGGAAAGCCGTGCCGCGTCCTGCATCACATCCCTCACCAGCGGCTCGAGGGTCGCCACCTCCGCTTCCGGCGCCTCGAACAGCAGCTCGTCATGCACCTGCAGCAGCAGCCGGCTCGACAGTCCGGCGGCGGCCAGCGCGTCGGGCATGCGCACCATGGCGCGCTTGATGATGTCGGCCGCCCCGCCTTGCAGCGGCGCGTTGCTCGCCTGGCGCTCGGCATAGGAGCGGCGGGCTGGGTTCTTCTCGGCGATCCCCGGCACCCAGCAGCGGCGGCCGAACGGGGTCAGCACATAGCCCTGGCGGCGCGCCTCCTCGCGGGTCGCCTCCATGTAGTCGCGGATGCCCGGGTAGCGGGCGAAATAGGCGTCGATATAGGCGCGTGCCTCGGAGGGCGGGATGCCGAGCTGGCGACCGAGGCCGAAGGCGCTGATGCCGTAGATGATGCCGAAATTGATCGCCTTGGCCCGCCTGCGGGTGGCCGGGTCCATGCCCTCCATCGGCACGCCGAACACCTCGCTCGCCGTGCGGGCGTGGATGTCCTGGCCGCCGGCGAACGCCTCCTTCAGCGCCGGGATGCCGGCGACATGGGCGAGCAGGCGAAGCTCGATCTGCGAATAGTCGGCCGAGACCAGCAGATGGCCGGGAGCGGCCACGAAGGCGCGGCGGATGCGGCCGCCTTCCTCGGTGCGGATCGGGATGTTCTGCAGGTTGGGCTCGTTGGAGGACAGCCGCCCGGTGGAGGTGATCGCCATCTGGAACGAGGTGTGGACCCGGCCGGTGGCGGGGTTGATCTCGTCGACCAGCGCGTCGGCGTAGGTCGATTTGAGCTTGGCGAGCTGGCGCCATTCCAGGATGCGCCCGGGCAGCTCGTGGCCCTGCTCGTGCAGGGTCTGCAGCACCGACGAGTCCGTGCCCCAGGCGCCGGTCTTCATCCGCTTGCCGCCAGCCAGGCCCATCTCGTCGAACAGGATCTCGCCCAGCTGCTTGGCGCTGCCGAGATTGAACGGCCGGCCGGCCAGCGCGTGGATGTCGGTTTCCATCACCGCCATGCGGGCGGCGAAATCGGCCGACATGCGGCGCAGCTCGTCGGCATCGACGCAGATGCCGGTGCGCTCCATGCGCTCCAGAACGCGGATCAGCGGCCGCTCGATCTGCTCGTAGAGGGCGAGCGAGCGGTTCGTGCGGAGCTGCGGCCTGAGAGCCATCCACAGCCGCAGCGTCACGTCGGCATCCTCGGCGGCGTAGCGGGTGGCGGCCTCGAGGCCCACGCGGCTGAAGGCGATGCGGTTGCGTCCGGTGCCTGTCACCTGGTCGTAGGTGACCGGCGTGTGGCCGAGATGGCGGGCGGCGAGCTCGTCCATGCCGTGACCATGCGCGCCCGCTTCCTGGGCGTAGGAGATCAGCATGGTGTCGTCGAGCGGCGCGGCGGCAGGCGCGCCGGCGCGCTCGAGCATCAGCAGGTCGAACTTGGCGTTCTGGAAAATCTTGAGCGTGCCCGCATCGGCGAGCAGCGGCGCGAGGCAGGCGATCGCCGCCTCGAGCGGGATCTGCTCGCCCACCGGGTGCTCGAGATCGCCCTCGTGGCGGAGCGGCACGTAGCAGGCCTGGCCGGGCTCGACGGCGAGCGAGACGCCCACCAGCGTGGCGCGCATCGGGTCGAGCCCGTCGGTTTCGGTGCCGATCGCCACGCGGCCGGCGGCGCGCGCGCGCTCGACCCATTGTTCGAGGCGGTCCAGCGCGGTCAGCGTCTCGTAGCCGGAGAAGGGGATGTCGGTGGGTGGCGGGGGCGGCTCGGCGGAGGCCGGGGACGCTGCGGCCTCGGCGCCGAGGCGTGCGGCGATGGAGCGAAAACCCATGCCGGCCAGCCAGTGGCCGAGATGGGCGCGGTCCGGCTCGACCAGGCCGAGGGACTCGATGGGCAGCGGCAGGGGGGCGTCGTCGCGCAGCACGACGAGGCGCCGGGACATGCGGGCGGCCTCGGCATGCTCGATCAGCAGGTCCCGGCGCTTGGAGGCCTTCATCGCGGGCGCCGCGGCCAGGACGCTCTCGAGGTCGCCATATTCCGCGACCAGCGCGCCCGCGATCTTCGGCCCGATGCCCGGCACGCCGGGCACGTTGTCGACCGGGTCGCCCATCAGCGCCTGCACCTCGACCACCTTCTCCGGCGGCACGCCGAACCGCTCGCGCACCTCGGCCTCGCCGATCGGCTTCTGCTTGATCGGGTCGAGCATCGACACGCAGGGCCGGATGAGCTGCATCAGGTCCTTGTCGGACGAGACGATGGTACAGCGGCCGCCGACCGCCTCCATGGCCCGCGCGTAGGCGGCGATCAGGTCGTCGGCCTCCCACCCTTCGAGTTCGACCGCCGGGACGCCGAAGGCGGCGGTGGCGTCGCGGATCAGGGCGAATTGCGGGATCAGCTCCGGCGGCGGTTCGGGCCGGTGGGCCTTGTAGTCGGGGTAGAAATCGTTGCGGAAGGTCTGGCGTCCGGCGTCGAAGATGACCGCGAGGTGGGTGCCGGCATGGTCGCGCAGGAAGCGGGCCAGCATGTTGGTGAAGCCGTAGACGGCGTTCACCGGCGTGCCGTCCGGCCGGTTCATCGGCGGCAGGGCGTGGAAGGCACGGAAGATGAAGCCCGAGCCGTCGATCAGGATCAGGTGCGCGTCCTGCAGGGACGGGGCGCCCGCTTCCGCAGCCCCCGGCTCCGGCAGCTCCCGTCCCGGATCGTGCCGCTCCGCGATGTCCGGACCCGCTGAGGGACCGGCGTCCGTCGCCGCAGCGGGGGGAGCGTCGTTCATGTCAATGCCCGCTGTCACCGGCCTCCAGGGCGCTCGCGTCGAGGACGTAGAGGCGCGAGCAGTAGGGGCAGAAGCTCTGCGTTCCCTCGATGCGCAGCCACACCCGGGGGTGGCCGAGCGGTCCGGCGCCGCCGTCGCAGGCGACCACCCGGCTGGTGGCGGTCAGGGTCTCGACGTGGCCGAGCTGCGGTGTGGGAGTGTCTGCGCCGAACGGCATGGTCTGGCCCCGATATCTGTGACCCGGATGACGGAAGCGGTGCGACTGGCCCCGGGCCGGGCGGGATGATACGCATCAGGGCCGTGCTTTCAAACTCCGACCACCCACATCGCCGGCCCGGGCGGCCTGGCCCGCAACACAGGCTCAGGTGGCGCCGCAGGCTGTCGGCGCTGTGTCTTGCCGCTTCCCTGCCGCTCGCCGGCTGCGGCGGCGGACAGCCTGGCGGGGTGGCGTTGCGGGATGCACCGGCCGTTGCGCAGGCCGAACTGGTCCGGCGCGACAGCCGCCTCGTGCCGCCGACCCTGGTCTGGCACCTGCCCGATGGGACCAGCCTGCCGGTGCGGGTCTGGCCCGCGCGCACCCGGACGAAGCAAGCTCCGCGTGGCATCGTGCTGGCATTGCACGGGTTCAACGACAGCCGGGATGGCTGGGAGTATGGCGCGCCCGCGCTGGCCGCCAGCGGCTTCACGGTCTTCGCGCCGGACCAGGAAGGCTTCGGGCAGACGGCCGATCGCGGACGCTGGCCGGGCACCGACCGGCTCGTCGAGGACGCAGCCGAGATGGTGCGCCTGGCTCAGGCCGCGGAGCCTGGCCTGCCGGTCTACGTGATCGGCGAAAGCATGGGCGGCGCGGTGGCGCTGTGCCTCGCGGCGAGGCCCGATCACCTGCCGGTGGCCGGCTTCGTGCTGCTGGCGCCGGCGGTCTGGAGCCGCAGCGAGATGAGCCCGCTGGTGCGCTTCTCGCTCTGGTCGGCCGACATGCTGGATCCCGGCTGGCAGCTCACCGGCCGCGCGCTGCCGATGCACATCCGGGCGAGCGACAACCTCGCGGCGCTCTACCGTCTGTCCTACGACCCGCTCACCCTTCAGGGCGCGCGGGTCGATGTGCTGAGCGGGCTCGTGGACCTGATGAGCCGTGCCGCGTCGGCGGCAGGTCAGGTGCATGGCCCGGTGCTGATCGCCTACGGCGCCCATGACCAGCTGGTGCCGCCGGAAGCGACGCTTGCAGCCTGGCGACGGCTGCCGCCGGGGGTGCGCCGGGCATACTATCCGTCCGGCTGGCATCTGCTGACCCGCGATCTTGGTCGGCAGAGCGTGTTGCGCGACGTCGCGTCGTGGATGACCGATGCGAGCCGGCCGCTGCCCTCGGGTGCTGACGTGGCGGCGGCGGCCTGGATGGCCGGGCCTGCCTGGGACCGCCCGGTCCCGGTCTGGCTTCCGGCCGGGCTGGACGGGCTGGCCGATGGCGGTGGTGGCCAGGACGGTGATCTGCACTGAGCATGCCGGGGCGCTGCATGCCGGGGCGCGGCCTTGGCACGGCGGGGGCTTCGGGCTATGGACGCTGCCGACGGACCCGTAGCTCAGCTGGATAGAGCGTCGCCCTCCGAAGGCGAAGGTCGTGAGTTCGAATCTCGCCGGGTCCGCCAAACATCCGACAGACCGGCGCCCGGCGCGTTGTCCAGCACCGGCTTCAATCTCTTGTGAGGCTTGTCCGGGATCCGCCGAGGACGGACAACCATCCTGGGCCCGGCTTAGAACGCCTTTCAAAACCACCCTTGCAGAGCGCGCAGGCAAATGAGCGAGCACGCGAGCGAGGTAAAGGCGTG
>Ga0080006_1186872_pt1 | contig 83130 bp, 73 predicted proteins | sample RS3BMetagenome_FD_69209 | JGI IMG/M metagenome (GOLD analysis project Ga0080006, IMG submission 69209) | Ferric oxide microbial mat and aquatic microbial communities from Rainbow Spring, Yellowstone National Park, USA - RS3B (SPADES... ... | reverse complement strand
TGAGCCTTCCGCTCGACCGCGTCGAGCCCGAGCTGACGCGCCTCTGGGAAGAGGAGGCGCGCAAGTCGCATGCGGCCCGCGTCGAGATCCTCACGCTGGTGGCGCTCGTCAGCGAGCCTAGGCTGCGCGCGCGCGCGCGCGCCGTGGTCGACGACGCCGTGCGCGAGCACCCGTCGCGCACGATCGTCGCAGCATGGACCGGCGGCGGGCCCCCGTCGATCACCGCGGAGGTGGCGCTGCACCGCTGCGCCGGAGCGGCATGCGGCGACGCCATCACGCTGAGCGCCGGCGGCGAGGCGCGCGAGTGGCTGCCCGAGAACGTCGAGCGCCTCGCGCTGCCCGACCTGCCCGTGTGCATGTGGTGGGTCGGCGACTTGCCCGACTTCGACGACCTGTTCGATCGGATGGTCGTCGGGGCCGACCTCGTCGTGGCCGACAGCGGCGAGATGGACCTGCGTGATCTCGAGAAGCTGTCGAGCATCGTCGCGCGCTCGCACGCCCGCTACGCGCTCGCGGACCTGACCTGGATGCGTTTGCGCTGGCTGCATGATCTGGTCGCGCGCTTCTTCGACGACGAGGCCGAACGGGCGTGCCTGGCGGGTGTGCAGCGCATCACGATTGGCTTCTCGCCGCGCGATCACGAGCAGGACGTGGCCAGCACGACCGCGGGGCTGTTCTTCGGCTGGATCGCGAACGCGCTGCGGCTGCCGCTCGATCAGGTGCGGTGGACGCCCGGCGAGGACTGGGGCGAGGCGGCGATCGGGGGCGCCGTGACGCGCTTCGAGCGGCGAAGCCACTCCGACGTGCGGCCGGGCGCGATCATGCGGGTGTCGATCGAGTGCGCGGGCGGCCGCTTCGATATCGAGCGGCAGGACGATCCGCAGGTGTTTCGCTGGTCGACCCAGGTGCACGGCGCGCCGTCGCCCTCGCAGCTCTTCCGCGTGCACTCGCCCGGCGAATCGGCGCTGCTCGTGCGAACGCTCGAGCGCCCGGCGCGTGACCGCCTGCTCGAGACGAGCCTGCAGGTCGCCAGCCGCATCGTGCGTCCCGTCGCACCGCGGCTGTCGTCGCCTCCTCCGCGCGGCTGATCTAGCTGAGACCGAGGCGAAAGCGGCGCGTGCGCTCGTATAGACGCAGCGCCGACAGCGACACGCCGACGAGCAGCGGACCGAGCAGAAAGCCGACGAACCCGAACAGCTTGATGCCGCCGAACAGCGCGACGAACGTCATCCAGGTCGACATCGTCTCGCCGCGCCCGACGAGCTTGGGGCGCACCACGTAGTCGCAGAAGGCGACGACCGCCAGCGATCCCCAGAGGAGCTCGAAGATGCCCGCGGCCATGTGGCCGCCAACGAGCAGCGCGAGTCCTGCCGGGATCCACACGAGCATTGTGCCGAAGACCGGCACGAGGGATGCCACGGCGGTCATCGCGCCGAAGAACGCCGGCTCGGGCAATCGTGCGATTGCGTAGCCGACGCCGGCGATGGTCCCCTGGACGATCGCCGTGCCGAAATTGCCGATGACGACGGTGCGCCCGAGGCGCCGGATCTCGCGCATGAGGCGCCGCGTGTGATGCGGATTGATGGGCATCAGCTGCTCGGCGCGCGTCGCGAGCTGCCGCCAATGCAGCAGCACGAAGAACATCGTGATGGCCATGAAGAAAAGGGCCAGCAGGCTGTCGAAGATGGTGCCGACCAGCTGCGCCGCCCAGCCGGCCAGGGACGTGGCGAGGCTCCCGATTGCAGTCTTGATGCGATCGATGATCTCGCTCGGCTGCATGTTGAAGATGGCGAGGGGTCGGAGCACGCGCTGGGCGACGAGCGCGGCGCCGCCGCCCGGCGAGAGCGCCTGCGGTAGCTTGGCGACGACGGCGACCCCTTGCAGCACGAGCAGGTACGCGAGGACGCCCAACGTCCCGGCGACGATGACCGTGGCGACGAGCGTGAAGCCGAGCGCCACCAGCGCCGGCCGCTGGGTCCGCCGCGCGAGCGGTCTGTACGGGTGATAGAGCGTGAAGGCCAGCAGAGCGCCGACGAGCACGCCGATGCCCACCGGCAGCAGCACCCAGAGGATGGCCGCGGTGGCGAGGAGGGCCATGATGCCTAACGCACGCGGCTCGGCCGGTGCGTAGTGGGCGACCGCTTCGCGCGCGCGGGCGTGCTCCGCGTCGAGGGGCGGCTCGGTGGGCGGGGCGGCCACGTCCTTTGGGATGCAAGCCTGATGCAAGCGCGGTGCGAGGCGCCTAGCGGCGACAAAATGGCACGAGGGCGACTCGGTCACCCGAGCCGCCCTCGAAGAAGCTCCGCTTGTCCGCGTTGGGCGCGTCGTCGCGCGCCGTCGATGGTTTAGGATCGATCGCGCGGACCTCCGTGGCTCGCGTCCGTCGTGCGCACACGACGCGAGCCACGCATCTTCGCTACGATGTGAGCGTCCTCTTCCCGACCCGGGACCGTTCGCGCGGTCCGGGCTGCTGGGGTGGATGGCCTAGCTATTCGCACGGGCCAGCTTCGATCGACCCGTCCACGGCTCACCCGCCCGCGGCGTCGCTTGCGCATCGACCGCGAAGCCCTCGCTGTAGCTCTTCGAGGGCCGGCGCCTCGCGGCGCCTCGTGTGACGGACCGCCCGCGCCTCGTCGGCTGGAGCAGCCTTTACCGTGCACGTCACCGATCTCTGACGTCCCTCGTCGCCGCCGCGTGCACCGCCTCGTCGGTTCCAGAGCCGACGGGAAGCACCCGCAGAGCCTTAGGTCACCGCCGCACCGCCCCTTGCAGAGCGATGCGAGCAATGGCCGGAACGCCTTCCACCGTGTCGCGACCGAGCGGGTTTCCCCGTCCGGCGAGGCGCGTGGGCCACCTGGACGATGGCTGCGCACGCCTTCGCGCACCGTTCTCACCTCGGAGCCGCCGCCGCGTGCGTCAGCGCGCGCTGCGGTGAGCTCCTCGGCCAGCGTCGCGCCGTCGAGTCGCCTTGCGGCTCCTCGAGCGGAGCGACGCGCGATGCGTCGGACCGATGTCTGCCGTCTCACGTCTTCGTACGAGCACCCGCGCCTCGTCGGTTCCCGGGGGCGTCCGGCGCTTGCGCGCCTGCGTCACCGAGGAGTTCGCCTGCTTCACGGCAGTGCGATTCGCTTCGGCGGGCCGCACGTTCTCCTCGTGTCCACCGCTCCGGGCGTTGTCTTCCCGGCACGGCGCGTGCGGTCCGAGCCTCTGGCACCCCTGTCGCCTCTCCCACGTTTGCGATGGCGCTCGCGCGACTAGCAACCGTGGGAGCCGCCGAGATCGTCGGTACCCCGTCCGCGTGAACGGTGCGGGGCGAAAAAGACGATCCGGAGTGCCTTCCATCGGTCGAGGACCCTCGCCCTGCAACGCTCTTTCGAGCATCCGGCTCCGGCCTGGGCCGGGCACGCGGTTTGGCCACCGCGGCACCGTCCGTCGACGCCTTTCACCCGCGCGGACCCTCTCGGATCCGCGCGGGCCGGGCTCTCGTGCACGCGCCCCCGCTGCCAACGGGAAGCGCGCTTCGTGGAGCCTCGGCGTCGCTCGCCGACTTCTGCAACCTCATTACGACGCGCGGGCACACCCGACGAGCGTTCGATCCTCGCACGCGAGTGGGGCTTTCGCCCCGCTGCTCGCCGGCACCAACGGATGCCGGTTGCGTTGGCCGCCGCGATGCGTTGCCGCACCGAGGGCCTGCGAGCCGCGATCCGCACGCGACGGCTTTCGCACGCCGCGCTCCACTCGCGTGGACGGGACGGAATCGCGAGCCGGAGCGCTCGAGCGAAGGCGAGCCGCACGCGTTGGGACGCGCGTGCCCTCCTCGTGGCGCTCCGGGCACCCGGGTCACCGATCCGAGTCGCCTCGAGCCCTGGAGAGGCTCGTGGCTCGGCGGACCGGCCGAGATCCACCGCGGATGCTGCCCCGCGAAGGGCGACACCGTTGGAAGGATCGAGGTGCCTTCTACTGCCGCGACGGAATCCTTACGCGAGCGGGGGATGGCTCCCTCGTGCGCGCCCGGACCGGGGCCCCGTCACGCCACCTCCGAGGAGGCATTGCTCGGGAGCTCGCGCGCCTTTTTCACCGCTTTCGCCGCGCCTGCCTCTGACGAGGAAAGCACCCGAAGCGGCTCGACCCGTCGAGGCAGGGGAACCGAAGTCCCCTCGGAACGGCGGGTCGCAGCGCCCATCACGGCTTCTACGATCGAATCAGCTCGCGGGCAGATGTGCCGCGAACTTCATGACCCGTATGTCCTACGAATCGAGGAGCCGCGCAACGGAAAAGATGCTCGAACAATGCTTTCTTTTGTTCACCCATTGCCCACAGCGTTGTCCACAGCTTGTCCCCGATTCCCCGGTTTTGCCCAGAATTTTTGCGGGTTCTGGAGCGGGCCCGGGGTCGGGGTTGTGCCGTAGAACGTGTGTGTATTGTAATTGATTGAAGACAATGATCTATCGATAACGCGATCTATCAAGTTTGAAATCGATGATTGAATCGGAAGCGATCGTCTGCGTCCGGATGGCGTACGTCGAGTCGCTCAGGGCGCTTCGAGCGGCGCGGTGAACGTGGCGTGACGTGCCCCCGGCCCCATGGAGGCACGCGCGCTTTGGGCGATTGTGTCGTTCTGCGGCGCCGTGCCCGACGCCTCGGCGAGCGAGCGACCGGCCAGCGCCCCGACGAGCGCTGCGATCCACGTCGCGATCACCAGCCTCAGTGACGACGGCATGCGCATGCCGTGCAGGCTTCGCAATGGCTGGGCCAGGTCAGCTCGTCCGTGCCGGTCTCGCTCTCAGGCGGCGACTCACGGCACGAGGGTGTGGCGGAACACGACTGTGCGGCGCCCCGCGCGCGGGGCACTGGGCATCGGCTTCGACGTGAGCACGATCGCCTCGCCCGGGCGAAGGGCGATGACGCGCGGGTCATCGCCGAGCTCCCACGGCACGCCGTCGGTGTAGGGGTAGACCCACGGCGGCGCGGGCGCGAGGCCGACCGCCACGATCGCGTCTTCGCCGGCGCGTCCGACGACGCGCACGCCGGTGTCCAGCTCGGTCACCCCCTCGAAGACGGTGGGCTCGAACCGCTCGCGGGCGAGCCGCCGCGCCAGCGTCAGCAGCTCGGGGATCCGTGCTACCGCTTCCGGCTCGTGGTGCGACTCGAAGAGCGACATCCACACCGGGAGTGACGCCCGCGCGCCCGAAGCCTGGGCCTCGGTACGCCGCCACCACGCGACCGGGGATGCATGCGCGCACACCGCCTCACGCACGAGAGCGGTCGCGCCGATCGGCTCGAGCGGCGGATCGCACGCGACGACGGCGCCCGTGGGATCGGAGGCGACTTTCGCCGGCGGCGACAGCGCCAGCGCGACGACACGCGCATCGGGCACGCCCGGGTCGGTCGGCAGCGCCGCTGCCGTCGCGTCGCGCAGCCCACTGGCGTGCAGCAGCGCGGCCGCGTCCCATGACAGATCGTCGTCCGAGAGCCACGTCGCCGCCGGATCGACCGCAAGCCCGGCCTGTTGCGCGCACTCGCGCGTGCCGAGCAGGCCGCCGACGCGCGCCGCCGGTGCCGCCAGCACGACGACCGCGCCGCGGCCTTGCCGCCAGACGGCGGACGTCGACGCGATCGACGCGCACCACGCGACAGGCCCGCGCGAGCGTTCGATCCGCGCTGCGCCGTTCGGCGCGCGAACGGTGAGGATCTCGTTCGCGGCGGGCACCGCGAGCATGCAGTCGCCACCGCTCGCCTCGACCACACCGAACGGCCGGCCCGCCTCCACCGCCGATACGACGTGGAACCCCGCGCGCCCGAGCTCCCCGCGGGCAGACGTCGCACGAAGCCATGCGTCGTCGATCGCCGGCCGCGGCCAGCGGCGAGCCTCGATCCAGCCCGCGAGCATCGCATCGGCGCACTCGGCGCCACCCTCCGCCCACCGCGCCGGCGCGACGTCGACCCAAGGGCGCGCGAGGGGACCTCCGAGGACGGCGGCGTCGATCCGAAGGAGCGCGATCCCGGTACCGCCGTCGGAGGACGGCACCTCGACCGTGACTCGCCCGGGTGCGCACGCGCACCAGCCGACCGAGCCTGCCGCCTCGTCGGACGTCGACCCCTCGCGCGCGTGCACGAGAGCGCCGCCCGTCGCGACGGCGACGAAGCAGCTCTCGCCCGGCGCGTTCACGTCCAGTCTCTCCCGCGCGGTCAGCTCGTTCGAGGCGATCTCGACGAGACCGTGGGCGGTGAAGGGCGTCTCGGCTCGCGCGATGCCGGCGCGAAGCGAGCGAGCGCGCTCGAACAGCCGCCAGCCCACGCCCACGGCCGCTGCCAACGCTAGCACGCCGGCGGCGCCGACCACGCGCCGCCCCACACGCTTGCGCGCGCGGACGGCTAGCTCCCGTTCGAGGAAGCGCCGGCGCTCCTCGGCTGCCTGCATCGTCTCGCGGCGGCTGCGCTCGTGCTCTGGATGCCTCCCCTCCAGGACCGAGATGGCCCGCTCGACCTCGTCCAGGTCCCGTCGAGGCGGCGCAGGCGGCTGGGGCACGCCCTCCAGTGAACGGCACTGGCGCTCCGTGAGCAAGATCGCGGTGAGACGGCGGTAGCATGCCCCGGTGGTCCACAGCTCAAGCTTCCGGCGGCTGCTCGCGCATGCGGCGTCCGTCGCGGCGTGTGCGGTGGCGTCGGTCGCAGGCTGCACGGGGGCGTCGCCGCCCACGGTCGCCGCGGCGCGCTCGCCCGCAGTTTCGTCGCCGGGACGCTCGGTCGTCCGGAGCAACGTCACGCGCGGCGACTACGCCGGCGCGGCCGCGTGCGCGGAGTGCCATGCGGACATCGTCGCCAAGTGGGAGCGCTCCCCCATGCACCGGATGACGCGCAGCGCGCGCGGCGCCGAGGTGCGCGCTCCCTTCGACGGCACGCACTGGCGCTTCAAGGGCGACGAGGTCGTGCTGGAGCGGCACGGGGGCGACCGCTTCGTGCGAATCGAGCACCTCGGCGGCGGCGCCGACGCAACAGTCATGTACCGCGTGACGCGCATCATCGGGGGACGCACGCGCGAGGATTACGTCGGCCTCGACGTGCGCGGCGGCCACGAAGAGGTGGTGCTGCCCATCTCGTTCGTCTTCGCGACCGGCACGTTCCGCTACAAGGGCTATTCGGTGATGGTGCACGAGCGCGCGACCCTACGCGCCGGCCCCGTCTGGTCGAGGACGTGCATCTTCTGTCACAACACGATCCCGGAGATGGACCGCCTGCTCGGCGCGATGGCTGGTCGCGGCGCACACGCCTACCAGGGCGAGCAGGTGGACGGCTGGCTTCCGCCCGACCGCCGAGCCGTGGTGAACGTCACCGACCCGGGTGCGTTCGCCCGCGCTGCAGGCGAGGAGATGGCGCGGCTCGGAGGCGTGCCGACGGCCGGCTCGGACGCGGAGCAGACCGCGCGCCGTGCGATCGACGTCGTCCGGGCTGGCTTCGACGGTGACGACCTGATTGACGAGGGCATCGGCTGCGAGGCGTGCCACGGCGGCGCGCGAGCACACGCGCGCGACCCGAGCGTCAAGCCGTCGTTCGTACCGACCGCGCCGTGGCTCGACGTGAAGCTGCCGCCCGGGCCGGCGCAGGCCATCAACCACGTATGCGCACGCTGCCACCAGGTCCTTTTCTCGCGGTACCCGTTCACGTGGGAGGGCGGCCGACGCGACGCCATGGCCGGAGGAAGCCACATCAACTCGGGCGAGGCGCGCGACTTCCTGCTGGGCGGGTGCGCGGCCGCGATGACGTGCACGAGCTGCCACGACCCGCACGGCGCCGACGATCCGGGCGAGATGCGGGCGCTCGCGACGTCGGCCGGCAATGCCCGTTGTACGCGATGTCACGGCGAGCTCGCCGATCGGCAGCGCCTGCGGGCCCACGCGCACCACGATCCCGACGGGCCGGGTGGGTCGTGCATCGCGTGCCACATGCCGCGCAAGAACATGGGGCTCGACCTGCGCCTGACTCGCTATCACCGCATTGGATCGCCGACCGATGCCGAGCGCGTGCTCGGCGATCGCCCCCTCGAATGCGCGCTCTGCCACGCCGACAGGAGCGTGCGCCAGCTGGTCGACGCGATGGAGACGTGGTGGCCGGTGCGCTACCCGCGCCAGCGCCTCGAAGGTATGTACGGATCGCTGGACGCCAACGTCATGCGCGCGACGCTCGAGCGCGGCAAGGCCCACGAGCAGGCGGTGGCCATCGGCGTGCTCGGGGAAGTGCGGGCGCGCGACGCCGCGCCGCTCATCGAACGGCAGCTGTCCAACGAGTACCCGCTGGTGCGGCGGTGGGCTTCCGTCGCGCTGAGGGAGTTGGGCGTCGCCGTGCCGGCGGTCGCCGCGTCCGCCGCGCCGCCGGGTATCGACGAGGATCCGGAGGACTAGATGCGCGAGGGGACGCGTATCTTCGAATTCTACCGCGCCGACGCGTGGCCGGCGATGCGCCGTGTGCTCGTAGCCGGTCCAGCCGTGCTCACTCTGGGCGGGCTCGTCATCGCGTTCTCGTTCCTCACGCATCAATCGGACGCCGTGCGCCTCCAGGCGGGCATATTCGGCTTCGTGCTCATCGCCGCCGGCGCGCTCACCACGACCATCGGCATGCAACGCATCCTGCGCGACGAGCTTTTCCTTGCACTGCGCAGCGACGGCGTAGCCATCCAGTCGCCCGCCGGAGAGGCGCTGGTCGGCTGGGACGACCTGCGCGACGCGCGCTGGCACGCAGACAGGGCGGAGCTCGTGCTCGAGCGCGAGGTGGGGGATCCCATCGTGCTCTCGCGGCCCTTTTCCCGGATCGCGGGGCGCGCGCTGGCCGAGCGCATCCTCGTGGTCAAACGCAAGGCCGCGATGAACCTGCTTCCGTGAGACCGTGTGCTAAGACTGCCGTCCCCGCCCATGCCCTCGGCCCACGAACGCCTCCGCGCGTTGTACGCGCAGAAGCCCGTCATCCTAGCCCCGATGGAGGACGTGACGGACGTGGTGTTCCGTCGCCTCTGCCGCAAGCACGGCGCCACGATCGCGATGACCGAGTTCGTCAACGTCGAGGGGCTGCTGCGCGGGTGCCGCAATGCGGGCCGCAAGATCCAGCTGGCGCCCGACGACGAGCTGACGGCCATCCAGATCTACGGCGCGAACCCCGATCGTCTGGCCGAAGCGGCGCGCTTCGCCGAGAGCGCCAAGCCGCTGTTCCTCGACGTCAACTGCGGGTGCTGGGTGCCCAAGATCGCCGGGCGCGGGGCGGGGGCCGGCTGGCTGCGCGACCCGGAAGCAATGGTTGCCATGGCCCGCATGGTCGTGTCGAGCGTCGCGCTGCCCGTGACGGTCAAGACGCGCATCGGCCTCGGTCCGGAGTCGCACATGCCCATCGTCGACCTAGCGCGGCGGCTCGAGGATGCGGGGGTGGCCGCCATCACGATCCACTGCCGCACGGCCCAGATGGGGCACTCGGGCGCGGCCGACTGGTCGTGGGCGGCGCGCGCGAGAGAGGTCGTGAGCATCCCCGTGCTGGTCAACGGCGACGTGCGCAGCGCGCAGGATGCCAGGCGCGCCATCGCAGAGACCGGCTGCGCCGGGGTGATGGTCGGGCGGCGCGCCATCGAGCATCCGTGGATCTTCCGCGAGGCGCGCGCGCTGCTCGACGATGGGCGGGAGCTGGCGCCGCCGACCCCCGAGGAGCGCATCGCGCTCTGCCGCGAGCACCTGATCGCGAACGTCGCGCAGCGCGGGCTACCCTACGGCGTGCACTGCACGCGGCGGCACCTCGCCGGCTACCTCAAGGGGCTGCCCGGTGCGGCGGCGCTGCGGCAGCAGCTCAACGGGTGCGACTCGCTCGACGGGTGCCTCACGATCCTCGAAGGGGCGCTGTCGCGCGCGGCCGCATGATCACCACGTGACGTCCTGGTCTTCGGTCACGCCGAGCGCGCGGCCGACGACGACAGGCGCGCGCCCCGGCAGGTTGATGCGCCCGGTCCACGCGCCGCAGGGCTGGACGAAGCTCGAGGCGACGACGAGCAGGTCGCGTTTCTCCTCGTGCACCGCGCCCGGCCGCATCTCGAGGTCCACCGCGCCATCGCAGGTGCGGACGCGCCAGGCGCTGGACGGGCGCTCGCGGTCGAAGGTGAAGCGCCCCTCGCAGAGCGGCACGAGCTCGCTCCCGACCCACGCGGCGCACTCCGCCTCGCCGACGAACCCCTCGACGAGGTTGAGCCCCAGCGGCGCCCCGTCGGCGGTGCGTCCCAGCGCGAAGCCCCAGCGCCAGCGCGTGCGCCGGGGCAAGAGGCCGCTCGTGAAGTCGTAGCCTGCCAGCGCGCCGTCGAGCGGGACGCGGCGACCGTCCCCCACGCGAAGCTCGCCGAGGCACGCGAGGAGCGCACGTTTCTCGGTCGCGTCGAAGCGCTCGGGCCCGACGGACGCCACCGCGCCGAGCGCCGGGGGCGCGCGCCCAGCGTCGAGCGAGGCCGAGAGCACGAGGTCCGACGTCTCTACGTGCACTCCGTAGAGAGCTTCGCCCGGGGCGCGGTGTACGGTCATCGACGCGCCGCGCGCGCGGAACGATGCGTGGCATCCCTCCCCCCCGCGGTCGCCGACGATCGCGGCGAAGGGAGGGCCTATCCAGGAGCGGCGGGCGAGCATCCGCCCCGCCGCGGCGTCGTAGGCGTACACGAACGCGTTGGAGGCGTAACCGAGGCGGACGATCGCTAGCGCGACGTACACCACGTCGGTCGCGACGGCGACGTACAGCCACCGCTTGTGCCGCAGCGCGCGGCTCGCGGGGCCGCCCCCGAGCGGTCCCCAGTCAGCCGGCGGCAGACCGCCGCGGAACGAGCCGAGGCGCGGCGCGCCGGTCGCGGGATCGACGAGAGTGCTCGGCGGGGGCTGCAGGTGGCGCATGAAGAGCGAGACTAGGCCGAAGCGGCGCCCGGCGCGTCACAAGAGGGGCGACACCAGCCGCGCCGCGCCCTCCTTCACGCGCAGCGTCCAGCGGCGCGCGTGCCACGCCGCCGCCTCGACGCGGCGGCTGTCGGCGAGGTAGCCCAGGAACGCTTGGCGAAGCGCGGCCGCCGTCGTCGAGTCGTGCACGAGCGTGTGCACTTCGAAGTTCAACCGGAAGCTCCGAAGGTCCATGTTTGCGCTGCCGACGAGCGCCACACGGCCGTCGGCCACCAGCGTTTTGGCGTGGACGATCCCCGGCCCGTACTCGAGCAGCCGCACGCCGGCGTCGAGCAGCGGACCGTACACGCTGCGGCCCGCGTGAAACGTCACCCCGTGGTTGGAATGGCCCGGCAGGAGCAGGTCGAGCTCGACGCCGCGCATGGCCGCCAGCTCCATGGCCACCAGCAACGACTCGGTCGGCACGAAGTAGGGCGTCGTAACGAGCACCTCGCGCTCGGCCCCGACGATGGCACCGAAGAAGAGGCGGTGGATGGCTTCGGTGCGCGTATCGGGACCGCTCGTCACGACGGCGATCGTCGCGTCGCCGCGCGCGGGGGTGTGCTTGGGGAAGTACTGCCCCGGATCGATGGGCTCGCCGGTGGCGAACGCCCAGTCCTGGAAGAAGACACGCTGCAGTTCGGCGGCGGCGGGCCCGCGGATGCGCAGATGAACGTCGCGCCACCCACCCACGCCCTTCATGTGCCCGCGGTACTCGTCGCCGATGTTGAATCCACCCGTGAAGGCCGTCTCGCCGTCGACGACCACGATCTTGCGATGGTTGCGCAGGTTGATCGGCTGCAGCAGCACGCTTCGCATCGGCAGGAAGTCGCCGACGCGCACGCCGGCCTTGCGCAGCGGCCGACGCCAGCCGGGGCCCAGCGCGAAGCAGCCGTACCCGTCCATCAACAGACGCACACACACGCCGCGCCGCGCCGCCGCGCAGAGCCGATCACGGAACCACGCGCCCGTCGCGTCGTCGCGGATGAGGTAGTACTGCGCGTGCACGTGGTGGCGCGCGCCGTCGATGGCGGCGCCGAGCGCTTCGTACGTCGCGTCGCCCTCGGTGAGCACATCGACGGCGTTGCCGCTGGTCGCGCGCAGGTGCGTCAGGCGCTGGCCGATGCGGAAGAGGGCGCGCTCGAGCGGGTCGGTGACGGGGATGCGTGCGACGCCGTCGGCGTCCGGCGGCTCCTCGCGCGACGCGGCGACCTGCGCCCGCACGATGGCGTCGAGCTCGCGCTTGCGCTTCGCCGGCCAGCGGATGCGGTCGCGTCCGAACAGCAGGAAGAGGATGGCCCCCACGGCGGGCAGGAACAGCAGCGTGAGGATCCACGCGATCGTCGACGACGGCTCCTTTCGGCGGACGAGCACGAGGGGTACGAGGGCCAACCCCGCCGCCTCCAGGCACAACCAGACGATGTGGACCGCCAGCGGCACCAGCCGGTGCAGCTCGTAAAGGGGCATCGGCCCGAGCATAGGCTACGCTGCGTCACCGATGGATCTCCGCTTTCCGGTCGCGATCGAGCGCGGCGTGGCCTGCTCCTTCCTGTCGCTGCCGCCGCGTGCGCTGCGCCGCATCGCAGGCCCCCCCGTGCGCTCGCCCGAGGGGTACGTGCTCGACCTGCAGGTGCAGGCGCTGCTGTGGCTGATTCGCGCGATGCGCGTGCCGCAGCTGCTGGACGGGGACCTGGCACGCGCGCGCGCCACGCTCGATCGCGCCGGGCCCACGCTCGACGTCGCCGCGCCGAGGGACGTGGGTGCCTACGACCGAAGCGTCCCGGGCGGCGACGGACCGCGGCGCGCGCGCATCTACGTGCCCCAACAGCCGCACTGGGACGCGTCGCCGGGGCTGGTCTATTTCCACGGCGGAGGCTGGGCCGTGGGCTCGATCGACTCCCACGACCGCACCTGCCGCGCGCTCGCGAGCAAGGCGCGCCTCGTGGTCGTTTCGGTCGACTACCGCCTTGCGCCCGAGCACCCGTTCCCGGCGGGCGTGGAGGACGCGATCGCGGCGATGCGCTGGGTGCTCGGCAATGCGCGCGCGCTGAGCGTCGATCCGACGCGCGTCGCGGTCGGCGGCGACAGCGCCGGCGGCAACCTCGCGGCCGTCGTGGCGCAGGCCCTTCGCGGCGAGCCGCTCACGCCGGCCTTCCAGCTGCTCGTCTACCCGGCCACCGACATGACGCGCAGCCTGCCTTCGCACGAGCACTTCCGCGACAGCTATTTCCTGCCGCGCACGACGGCCGACTGGTACCTCGCGCAGTACGTGCGCGACGACGCGACCAAGATCGATCCCCGCGGCTCACCGCTCTTCGCGCGCGATCTCGGCGCCCTGCCGCCGGCGCTCGTGCTGACGGCCGGCTTCGATCCGCTGCGCGACGAGGGGCGGGCGTACGCCGAGAGGATGCGCGCGGCCGGCGTCGCGGTGGAGCACGTCTGTTCGGAGGGATCGATGCACGGCTTCATCAACTTGGCCGGCGCCGTGCGCGAGTCGGCGCGCCTCGTCGAGCTCGCGGCCGACCGCCTACGCGTCGCGCTGCACCAGCGCTCGGCGACCGCGTTCGCGGCGGCGTGAAGGGCTGAGGGCGTGGGCCGCACCAGCAACCCCGCGGCGGTCGGCGGCGCGCTCGCGCTCGCATCGGCCGTGGCGTTCGGGGCGACCACGCCGCTCGTGCAGCGCTTCGGGCACGGCGTCGGGCCGTTCACCACCGCGGCGCTGCTCTACGCGGGAGCGGCCTTCGCCTCGGCGCTTCCGCGGCGGGGTGACGACGCGCCGCTGCGGAGGACGGACGCGGGGCGCGTGGCCGCAGTCGCGCTGCTCGGCGCGGTCGCGGCGCCGATGGCGCTCGCCTGGGGCCTGCAGCACGCGAGCGGCGTGACGGCGTCGCTGCTGCTCAACCTCGAGGCGGTCTTCACGGTGCTGCTCGCGCGCGTCGCGTGGCGGGAGCCGATCGGCGCACGCGTGGCCGTCGCCGTGCTGGCGATGGTCGCCGGGGGCGCGCTGCTCGTCGTCGAGGGGCGCGCGTCGTCGATCGCGGCGGGGTGGGGGGCGCTCGCGGTCGTGGGGGCGACGCTCGCGTGGGCGGGCGACAACGTCGTGGGCAGACCGCTCGCGGACCGCGATCCGACGCACGTCGTGCTGGCCAAGGGCGGGCTCGGGGCGGCGCTGTCGTTCGCGCTCGCGCGGGTGCTCGGCGAGCCCTGGGCGCCGCTCGGGGCGGCGGTGGCGCTGGCCGCGTGCGGCGCCGCAGGGTACGGCGCCAGCCTGCGGCTGTACCTGCGCGCGCAGCGGGTCGTCGGTGCCGCGCGCACCGGATCGGTGTTCGCGGCGGCGCCTTTCCTCGGCGCGACCATCGCGTGGGCGATGGGCGAGAGGGGCGGGGGAGCGACGACGATCGCAGCGGGCGCGCTGTGCGCCGCCGGCGTGTGGCTGCACCTGACCGAGCGCCACGAGCATCCGCACGTGCACGACGCCGTCGAGCACGAGCACGCGCACCGGCACGACGACGGGCATCACGGCCACGACCACGACGTGCTTCCCACGGGCGAGCACTCGCACCCGCACCGACACGAGACGCTGACTCACTCGCATCCGCACGCGCCGGACCTGCATCACCGGCACGGGCATTGAGGCTCAGTTCTTCGCCAGCGCCGCCTTGCGCGCCGCCTCGAACTCGTCGCCAGGTTCCCACATCGGGAGCGCTGTGGCGTCGGCGATGCGCAGGCCTGCGATGAGGAGCAGCTGCAGGTCGTCGACGGCACCCGACAGGTCCCAGCTGCCGTCGTACTCGTCGGACGGCTGGTGGTAGCGCAGCGCCTCGTACTCCTGAACGCGCGCCTCGCCCCAGCCCGGCGGGCGCCCGACGTACGACGGGCCGCCACGCAGGTAAATGCCGGGGACGCCGATCTTCGCGAAGCTGAGCTGGTCGGACCGGTAGAACATCCCCTTCTCGGGGAACGGATCGCCGTGCACCGTGCGGCTTTGCGCAGCGGCCGTCGCGACCACGACGTCGTCGAGCGACGACTTGCTGAAGCCGACGAAGCCGACGTCGGTCGCCTTGCCCCAGCGGTTGATGCCGTCCACGTTGAGGTCGGCCGCGATGTCCCCGGGCGGGAACGTCGGGTGCGCGCAGTACCACTCGGACCCGAGCAGGCCCTGTTCCTCGGCGGTGACGGCCATGAAGAGGAGCGACCGTCTCGGGCGGGCGGTCTTCGATGCCGCCGCCGATTCGGTCGCGGCGCGCGCCATCGCCAGCAGTGAGGCGACGCCGGATGCGTTGTCGAGCGCGCCGTTGTAGATGGCATCGCCGTTCTTCGGTCTTCCTATGCCGAGGTGGTCGTGGTGCGCCGTGAAGACGACCGCCTGCCTGGCGAGCGCCGGATCGCTCCCCGGAAGCACCCCGAGCACGTTCGCGCTCTCGATGCGGCGCAGGTCGTTGTCGAGAGCGAAGTGGACGCGCACGCCGAGCGATGTCGGACGGAAGCCGCGCGAGCCGGCCTGCTTGCGAAGTGCGTCGAGGTCCTGCCCGCCCAGCGCCGCGATCTTGCGGCTGGCGTCCTCGGTCGCCCACATCTTCGCGACGAGGCGCCGCTCGCCGGGGCGTGCGGGTAGCTCGAACCTCTCGCCGACGTTCGACGAGACGACGACCTGCCACGGGTACGCGGCCGATGATGTCGTGTGGATGACGATCGCACCCGCCGCCCATTGCCGCGCGGCCTCAAGGTACTTGTAATCCCAGCGCCCGTACCAGAGGCGCGTCTTGCCGCCGAAGAGCGCCGGATCGTCGGAGGGGTCGTCGTTCATCACGAGGACCACCTTCCCGTGCACGTCCACGCCCGCGTAGTCGTCCCACTGGTACTCGGGAGCCACGATGCCGTAGCCGACGAATACGACGTCGGCCGCGTCGAGCACCGCGTGCGCGTCCTGCGTGCCGGACATGAGGACGAAGTCGGCGGGCACCGACAACGTGAGAGAGCGATTGGGCGCGGACGCGGACGTCAGCGTCACGCTCGGCGGCACGTGCGTCGTGATCCCGACAAGCGGCACCTTCTGCAGCCAGCCGCCTCCGTCGCCGCCGGGCGACAGGCCAATCGCCTCCATCTGGGAGGCGATGTAACGGATGGCGACCTCGTCACCGCGCGTCCCCGGGCCGCGGCCCTCGAGCAGGTCGTCGGACAGAAAGCGCAGGGGGCCGGAGATGGACGCCGCCGTGATGCGCGAGGCGATCGCCTTCTCGGTGCGCGAGAGGTGCGCGTGGGTGGGGGACGGCGCAGATGCGGACGCCTCAGCCGTGGACGAGGAGTCGGAGGACGAGCCAGACCCTCGAGCGCACGCGCTGGTGGTGGGCGCGAGCAGAACTGCGAGTGCGGCGGGAGCAAAGCGGAGGGCGGTCGCGCGCATGGGCGCCGAGGATAGCGCCTCATCCCCCGCGATCCGGCGTCGCTCTCTGCAGCCGCGGAGCCGCGCGGCCGCCGCACGACGCCCGGGATACGGTACATTCGAGTCATGGCCGGCAGCGATGTTTCGCCGCTCCACTGCCTTTACTGCGGAGAGCGGCACCGCGCGCGCCACCGCACGAGCGCGGCGTAGCGGGTGATCCCGGCTCCGTGCGCGTAGAGCACGACGGGCGATCCGTCGCGGAGTAGCCCGCGCGCCCGCGCCTCGATGAGGTTGGCCACCACGCCCGCGGCGCCGATGTGTGCGTAGCGCGGGAACGTGGAGGGGACGCGCTCTGACGCGATGTCGAGCGCGTCGGCGACGGCGGCCTGGTACCACGCGGTGGGCTGAATCATGGCGATGGCCGCGATTTCGTCGAGCGGCACGCGGGCATTCTCGCTGACGAGGCGGATGGCCTCGACCGCGAGACGCAACAGGTGACGGTTGAGGTGGCGTGCGGCGACGACGTCGTCGGTGCCCGGGTGCACGGGTCCCCGCGCGTCGCGGTACCAGCGCGCCCCCGGCGTGCGCGAGTAGACGAAGGTGATGGCCGAGGCCAGCGCCCCGTCGCCGTCACGCTGCAGGAACGTCAGCCCGCGGTCCGGCGCGACGCTTCCCACGACGAAGGCGCTCGATGCGTCGCCGAACATCGGCGAGAAGGGCACGGTCAGGTCGTTGGCGCGGGCAACGTGGTGCGATTGCACGCAAAGCACGAGTCGCGCGCGTCCGGACTCGACCAGGGCCGCAGCGATCTCGAGTTGCGAGAGCGCCGACGAGCAAACCGAGTCGACGCCGAGCCCCACCGCGCTGCGGCACCCCGCGAGGTGCTGAACGGCGGGACCGTTGGACGGGACGATGCGATCGGGCACCAGCGCGGCGGACAGCACGTGGTCCACATCGCGTGCGTCGACCCCCGCGTCCTCGAGCGCCAGGCGCGCGGCGCGTGCGTCGCACTCGGCGGTGGGTACGTCCTCCGAGGAGACGCGTCGCTCGACCGCGCCTCGGAATGGATCGTGCTCGTACGTCCCTGCGTGCTTCGCCATCAACGACGCATGGGCGCTCTCGTCGCCGCGCGCCTCCACCGTCGTGAAGTCCCGTGCGCTTCGTGCTGACGCGGTCTGCGCGAACGCCTCGATGAAGGATCGCGGCCAGGCGCCATTGCGCCGCACCTCGTCGGGCACCCACAGGCCGAGGCCAAGGACCCCCGCGCGGCTCACGGCGCACCCCTCGTGGTCGATCGGCGCAGCGCCGAGGCGCGCGCGGCCGCGCCGAGCGACACGTCGGCGTCGATGCGGATGTCGAGCACGACGGGACCGCCGCGGCGCGCGACAGACCGCAGCCGGTCGGGTTCGAGGTCGCGCGCTCGCTCCACGCGCACCCCGGTCGCGCCGAGGGCCTGGGCCACCTGCGCGAAGTCGGCCACGCGCGACGGTAGCGCCGCCGGCAGGCGGCCGAACTGGGCGCGCATGCCGTGATGGACCATGTTCCACCGGCCGTCGTTGAAGACGGCGAAGACGACGTCCAGTCGGTTCTCGACGCACGTCAACAGCTCACCTACGTGCATTGCGAGCCCTCCATCACCGCAGATGCAGACCACAGGACGACACGGATCGGCGCAGTGCATCCCGATGGCGCAGCCAATGCCGCTGCCCATCGAGCCCAGGCCGACCATCGCCCGGAACCGATCGGGATCGTCGATGATCAGGTAGTGCAGCGCGAACGCGCAGTGCTCGCCCATGTCGGCCGTGAAGGTGGCGTCGGGGAACGCCTGCTGCAGCAGCAACACCGCCTGCGCGGGGTGGAGCGGGACCGAGTCCTCGTCCAGGGACTCCTCGAATACGCGCCGTAGCGGGCGAAGCTCGGGGAGGGGTTGAGGATCGTCGGGGAGCGCATCGAGTATCGCGCGCAGCGCGAGAGCGGCGTCGGCGAGGACCCCGAAGGTGACCGCCTGGTTTCGACCGATGGCCAGCGGTTCGCGATCGATCTGGAACGTGGCGTCGGTCCCTTCCACGAGCTGAGTCCAACCGTTCGTCGTCAGCTCGCCGAGCTTGGAGCCCACGATGACGACGACGTCGGGATGTGCCGCGAGGTACTCGCAGGCCGATGGGTGTCCGCCAAGGCCGATCCCGCCGAGGTGCAGCGGGTGCGATTCGGGGAAGACACCCTTGGCGTGTGGGGTCGTGACGACGGGAACGGCGAGTCGCTCGGCGAGGATCCGTAGCTCGCGCGCGGCGCGACGTGCGCCGTTGCCAACGACCAGCAGGGGCCTTCGCGCGCAGGTGAGGGCTGCCGCAATCGACGTGCACACCCCCGGTTCGGGCGGAATCGGTGGTGCGGAGCCGACCGACAGGGGGAACTCGCGCGACGGCGCGGTGCTCGCGTCGAGAGGCAATGACAGAAACACGGGGCCGGGTCGCGGTCCGAGCGCCACCTGGCATGCCTGCTGTGCCGCGCCGGCGGCGGCGGCCGCGTGCTCTACGCACGCCGACCAGCGCGTGACGGTGCGGAACATCGCCACCGCATCCAGGGCGTTCGTCGACGAGTCCTGAAGCGATCCGCGGCCGCGCGTGGACGCCGGCGTGTCCCCGCCGACGAGGACCACGGGGAGGTCTTCGGTGAACGCGGCGGCGATGCCCGTCAGGGCGTTTGTGATTCCGGGGCCCGCCGTCGTCAGCACGAGCGCCGGGCGACCGCTCGCTGCCGCGTAGCCCATCGCCGCGAAGGCAGCCATTCCCTCGTGGCGTGTGGCCACGAGCTCGATCTCGGGGACTTCCGCGAGCGCGTCGAAAACGGGCGCGATGAGCCCACCGGGGACCCCGAACGCGACGCGGACTCCGCGACGAGCGAATGCGCGCAAGAGGACGCGAGCTGCCGAGCACACGTCGGCCGCGCGTACGGGCGCGTGGACCCGGAACGAGGGTACTTCCATGATGCATCCCTTTCGCCCCAAATGCGCTCTCCTGCATGGGGCCGTCGTCTGCCTTGGCGCTGCAGACACCGTTCGGGTGCGACCGCTTGGACGGTGACGAAAAATACACCGAGCCGCAGCATGTCGGACCGTCCGCCGCCGCGGGTCGTCAAGCGGCACACGCGGCGCGCGCGGCGTCGTCCTCGGCGACCGCGATGATCCCGGTGGTTGCGTAGCCTGAAGCGCGCGCTCGCGGCGGCCTCGTCCGCGCCGGCTCGTGCGTGGCCGTCACCCGCTGAGGTGCGGGCGCCGACCATCGCGCGCATCTAGCTCGCCACCCGTTGGCGTCTGCGCGAAGCGGAGCGACGCCTTCGGCGAGTGCGACGGCGAGACGCGGAGACGGGCGCGTCGTTCCTCGCTCCCGAACCGACGTGTTCGCATCGACGGCGCCGGGGCATGGTCGTCGCGCGACGCCGACAGCGGCGTGATCCTTTGGCGGTGCGCGCGTGCCGTGCGTTGATCGCGAATCCGGATCGAAGTGACGTGCCCGCCTACGCGTAGGGGTGACCCGCTGCGCGGGCATGACACGCGAGCGAATGCCCTTCGAGCCAAGCAGCTCGTCGGGGCGCTCGGCGCGCGCGGACGCCGGAAAACGCGCTTTGCGCTGCGGTCGAGGCCGCGGTGCACCTGCCTTGCATGCCGCCCCGGCCGACCTTCGCGGGAGGAGTTCCATGTCGAAAAACATCCATGTTGGTCTTGTGATCGCGGCTGCGCTCGGGCTGATGGGCGGCATCGCGGCGTGCGGCAGCAATGACAATCAACAACAGACGCCGGAGCCGTTGGGACCCGACGCGGGCAGCACCCCGGCGCCCGGGGCGCCCAATGCCCCGGCGCCGCCGGCCAATCCCAACGCGGGACCGGCGCTCGAAGCGGGTGCGCCGGCGCCCGACGCGGGCCCGGTCGCCGACGCCGGCACGCCGCCGACCGACGCCGGCTTGCCATTGATCGATGCCGGGTTGCCGTCGATCGATGCGGGGTTGCCGATGCTGGACGCCGGTCTGCCGCCGGGCTTCCCGGCCTGGGACGGCGGCTTGCCCCCGGGTTTCCCGGCGTGGGACGGCGGCCTACCGCCGGGCTTCCCGAGATGGGACGGCGGCGTGCCGCCGGGCTTCCCGCCATGGGACGCGGCTGTTCCCCCCTTCCCGTGGGACGCGGGGTTCCCCATCCCTTGGGACGCGAGCGTGCCGTTCCCGTGGGACGGCGGCTTGCCGTCGCTGGACGCCGGCTTGCCGCAGCTGGACGCCGGCGCGGCGGCCGATGCGGCGGCGAGGACGCGACAGGTTGCTGGGCCGGCGCTTCCGTCGACCGTCGTGCCCTAGCCAGTGCGCAACCGCTGCGCGCATGGCACGGCGGGCCATGGCCCCCGCTCGCATCGGGGGCCGTGGCTCGCCGTCGCTCGCTCGAGCTCGATGCCTCTGGTTGCGACCGGAGGCGGCGAGCCCCACGTCTCCACGCGTGCAGCTCCCCGAATCGATGCACGCGCCGCAAACCTGGGATCGCGTGGCCCCCGGCTACGCGGCCGAGATCGCGCCCACGTTCGCGTGCTTCGCCGAGGACGCGCTCCAGCTCGCGTGTCTGGTCACGGGGGAGCGCGTGCTAGACGTCGCGACCGGACCCGGGACGCTCGCCCTGGCCGCGGCGCGCGCCGGGGCCAGAGTGTCCGCCATCGATTTCTCTCAGCAGATGATCGCCGAGCTCCGCGCGCGCTTTCAGCGCGAGGGGCTCTCCGAGATCGATGCACGAGTCGCGGACGCTACGGCGCTGCCGTACGAGGACGGCGCATTCGACGCCGTGTTCTCGATGTTCGCGCTGAACCTGATGGCGGATCGGACGGCCGCGTTCCGCGAGATCCACCGCGTCCTCGGCCGCGCCGGCCGTGCCGTCGTGGGCACACCGGCGTCGCTGACGAGATTGCCCGCGTTCGTCGACGTGTGCGACGTCGTCCGCCGGACGTTGCCCGACCTCGACCTCGACATGGAGCTTCCGCTTTCGGAGCCCACCGAGCTCTGGGGCGAAATGTCCGCCGCCGGCTTCGGCTCGGTGGAGGTCCAGTCCATCAAGCGTGCGTTCACCTATCCGTCGGCGGCGGCGCTCTGGTCGGTCGCGAGCCGTGCAGGAGCGCCGATCGTCCTCGTGCGCGAGGCGATGGGCCCGGAGCGCTGGGCGCGCGCCTCCGAGGAGATCGTCCGCGGTCTCGAGCAGCGGTTCGGCACCGGGCCACAGCGCATCGAGCTCTCCGTGAACCTCGCGCTGGCGGGGAGGTAGTCGGCGCTCGTCCGGGTCGCGCGCGGCTCAGGCGGTGCCGCTCGCGAATCGCTCGCGCACGAGCGCCTGGAAGCTCGGCAGTCCGAAACGCTCGAGCAGCGGCAGAAAGGCCAGCTCGACGCCGTCCTCGCGCGCGATCTCGGCGAATGGCCGCAGCCCCACGTCGTCCGCGGCGAGCACGTACGGCATGAACTCGGTGCGCCCCTGCTCGAAGGCAGAGAAGAGGAGCGACGCCTTGAGGTACGCCGCCGACACGTCGAGGAAGGCTGGGCGCAGGCCGCGGATGTACCGGCTGAACGGCTCGGCGATGACGCGCTTGCGAGGTCCGTCGACCAGGCCGGCCGACGCAAGCTGGCGCTGCAGCAGCTCGCTCGCGCACACGCCCGGCAAGTCGCGTCGCCGCTCGGCCTCGTAGCCTTCGGCTACGACGACCAGGGCGTAATCCGAGCGCGCCAGCGCCTGCGCGATCTCGACCAGCACGTCGTCGGTGAACCGGAAGAATGGCAACACGACCAGGTGCGCGCGCGCCGCGACGCCGCAGTGCAGCGCGTGTCGCCCGCTGCGGTTGCCCATCATCTCGAGCAAGTACACGCGCTTGTGCGTGTAGGCGTCCTCCGCGAGGCCGCGCGCGATCGTGGCGCCCGCCTCGACGCCCGACAGGAAGCCGATCGCGCGGTCGCCCGCGAGGTCGTTGTCGATCGAGACGTTGACGAACGCAGTCGGCAGCTCCGCAATTCGGCTCTCCTCGAGCAGCGCCTTGGTCGCCTCGAAGGTGCCGTTGCCGCCGACGCAGACCAGGTGCGTGAAGCCCTGTGCGTGCACCGTCTCGGCCGCCTCGGCCCGGCGCGCCCGCTCGTAGAAGCCCGTGTAGCGCTCGCTGCGGAAGTCGCTGCCCGCGTCGAGCACCCGCCGGCCCATCGAGCGCGCCGGGATGCCCTTCGAGAGCAGCGCATAGCGCTCCTGCCGTCCGACGATGAGCCGCTCGAAGCGCGGCTCGGCCGTGGCGTCGCACGTCAGCGATCGGAAGCCCTCGGTCGCCGCCCAGACCTCGTAGCCACGGCGCACGCCCTCCTCGGTCAGCGCGACCGCGACCGACGAGTAGCCGGGCGCGTCGCCTCCGTCGAACACTACGAGCAGCCGCCGGTCCGACGACGCGACGCTCTTGGGGGTGCCGAACGCCAGGCCATGGCTCATGCGGGATGCTTACCACCTCAGGGCCGAGTGCCCAGCCACGAAGTGAGTCCGGAGGTTCGTGGCGCAGCGGTTGCTCTCGTCCGGGCGCGTGGCCGACATTCTCGAGGTCGTGCTGACGGCGCTGTTCGTCCTGACGCTCGCGCTCGCGGCGTTCACCGTCGTGCTGCGCCTGGCCGACGAGGCGCGCAGCCGGCCTCCGGGCTGACGGCTCGAGGGCTACGCCGCGCGCGCCAACTTCTGCGGGAGGCCGAAGTCGACCGTCGCCCCGGCCAGCCCGAGCTCGACCACCCGGTCCCAGTAGCGCGTGCCCGCCCACAGCGCCGGGACGTCGCCGAAGGGGACCGTCTCGCGGACCAGCTCCACGCTCGACACGAGGCGCCGCACGAACGGCATCATGTACCGCCACGACGATCGCGGCACGGCGAGCTTTTCTGCCGCCTCGTCGCCGAGGAGCTCGCGGCACATGGCCGCGCTGAAGCGCACGAGCCGCCGCGCGTTCGCCCGCTCGCCCCGCGTCCTGGCCTCGCGAAGCGGAGCTTCGAGGAGCGCGCGCGTGAGCCGGCGCGAGTCGTCGTCGGGCTCGCCCTGCGTCGCGGCGATGACCTCGCCGAGACGGACGCCCTCGGCCTCGGTCGCGGGGAGCAGCTCCGGATCGATGCCCATCAACCAGCCCGACCAGCGCCATAGCTGGACGTATGCCTCGGCGTCATCCGGCGCGAAGCGCATGCCGAGCTGCCGCAGGCCCTGCAGCACGATGATCGAGAAGAGGAGCGAAGTGCCCACCTCGTCGTGCTGGTTGACCGGCGCCCCCCAGTCCTCGTTCCAGCGGCCGCTGCGGAGGATCATGCGCCGCACGTGCGCGTGGATCAGGCGGACCTTGAGCGTGATCTGCCATCCCTCGCCGCCTGGCCGCATCGCCCCCGGCGTGATCGTCGCCTGCACGAAGCGCGCGGTCTCGTTGAGGCGCCGCGCCGCCTGCTCCTGCAGCCGACCGCTGAAGACGAGCGGCTTGTTGCCGGCGGGCGACGTGTAGCCGACGACGAGCGACTTGAGGGCGAGCACGATGCCACCGAGCGGGCCGGCTCGCAGCAGCAGCTCGCCGCCTCGCTCGATCGTCGGCCAGTCGACCCACACCGGCACGCGCGCGACGGCGTCGAACAGCGCGCGAAGGCACTCGGGCACGTCGGTCGCCCGGGCGGCCCCCCGCTGGAGCATCGCGTCGAACGCCCGCCAGCCGCCGGGCGTCGACTCGATCCACTCCACGGCGGCGTCGGCGAGCGGATCGACGCGGGTGAGAAAGGCGCCGACGCGATCGACGCGGTCGCCGAAGCGCGTGCGCGCCTCGGCCAGATTCTTCAGCCGCGCGGGGAACATGCCTGAATTGTACCGCGCTCAGAGACGTCTGGGGCTCCGGGCCTTGCCGAGCGCCAGCACGGCGTCGAACTCGGCCTTGGTGACCGGCACGACGGACAGGCGCGGTCGCCGGAACATCACCATCTTGCCGACCACTGGGTGCGAGCGCATCTCCTCGAGCGTGACGGGATGCGTCAGCGCTCGGACCGGCTCGACGTCCACGGCGCTCCAGTCGTCCTCGGTCGTGGGGTCCTGGTACGCCTCACGCACGACCCGGGCGACGCCGACCACGGCCTTGCCCTCGTTGGAGTGGTAGTACAGGCACGAGTCGCCTTTCTTCATGGCGCGGAGGGTGTTGCGCGCCTCGAAGTTGCGGACGCCCGTCCACGCCGTCTGGCCGTCGGAGACCAGCTGGTCGAACGAGTACACGTACGGCTCGCTCTTGATGAGGAAATGCGCCAGGGCCACGTCGTCCTCCGACGCTCGTGAGTAGCCGTCCCCAGGCGCCGCCGTCCAGCCGGCGGCCGACGACGCGCCCCAGCTCGCCGAGCGTGAACGGCTCGATCAGGAGCTCATGGCCGTGGCGCGTCACGGCGTCGCTCACGACCAGCTTACCGGCTCCGGCTGGCCCCGCTCAATCCTCGTCGGCCCAGGCGCGTCCGCGCCAGCGGCGATCGACCGGCTCGGGTGTCCACGGCGGAGTCTCGCTGATCTCGTCGACGAGCGCGACGTCGAGGAAGTCGAGGGTCGCACGGTCGAACCAGAGCGTGGCGTCGTCTGCCGGCCCGTCCTGCAGACTCGGCACCCGACGCCGAAGGCCCGAGCCCTCGGCGTCGGCCAACTCGAACGGGTCGAGCAGCGTGGGCGTGAGGCTCCTCATCGCCGGTGCATCGGAGCAAACGGCGGACCACCCGTCGGGGGGCGGGATTTCCGGCGGTTCGTGGCTGCACGTGGATCGCCAGCTCACCAGGTGCCGTGGATTTCGAGCCCCCCCTGGCCGGGTCCGGCGATCGGCACCAGCTGCACGCCTGCGATGTCCTTCATGACGACGCGAGGTGACGGCGCCGTCGCGACGAGGATGGCCCCGAGGAAAATCGCGGCGGCGCCGGCGCCTGCGGTGGCCTCGGCGTCCTGCGCCTGGGTGCGCGCGTCGTCGCGGCGCGTCGCGCCGTAGGCGTCGCACGCATTGCCTGGGCAGTGGGAGGCGGTGGCCTGCGCATCGTCGAGCCAGTGCACGCCGAAGTAGGCGCCCGCCGCGAGGCCGACCACGCCCGCGCCTACGAAGAACCACCCGACGGCACGCTGGAAGCCGCCGCGGTTCTCGAGCACGGGGGCTTCGGCGGCGGGCGGCGCCATCATCGATGCAACGCCGCGCGGCGGCGGAGCCGGTGAGAGGGGAGGTGGCGTCGCGGAGGCCGCAGGCGGCACCTCGGCGGCGAGCGCTGGGACGTCGACGACGACGACGCGGCCCTGCGGAGGGACGGAGACCACCGTCTGCCAGGGCACCTTGCCTTGGGCGCGCGCGTGCACGACGTGCGGACCGGGATCGATTGGCAGCGGCGTCCCCCACAGCGGCTCGTCGATCGGAACGCCGTCGCGATCGATCTCGAGCCCGGGCTCCTGGCCCACGCCGCGCGGGGCGACGACGATCTTGGGCACGAATGGTTCGATCGAGATGGCGCGATCGTGTGCGACGCGCTCGCGCGCGACCTGCCCCGAGGCGCGCGCCTGCGACTCGACCTCACGAAACATCGCCCATGCGCTCGCCGTGCGGCCGATGCGTTGCCAACACTCGGCGAGGTGGAACTCGGTGCCGATGCCGGGATCGAGCCGCTGGCTCTCCGCGAACTTGGGACATGCCTGCTCGGCGAGCCCTCGCGCCATCAGCTCCTTGCCCTCGTCGAACAGCCCCTGGGCCGCAGCGGGATCCGACGCGCGCGCCGCGCCAGGCACGAGCAGCGCCGCGACCAGGCACGGGAGGGCGATGGCGCTGCGGACAAAGCGCATGAGTCACTTGCGGCCGTCGAACAGATCGTCGTCCGACGGCGGCGCCTGTTTCGGAACCGGCGGCGGGTCGGGCTCGGGCGGCGCCGGCGGGCTGGCGGAGGACGGGACCTCCGCTGGCGCGGCCGCGTGCGCCGCGGCGTGGTGTCGCGGCGCGACGAAGCGACGATGAGGCGGCGCGATCGGGCGCGCGCGCGGTGCGCGCGCGGGCTCGGGCGCGAGGTCGTGCGCCGACGCGTGCATGGGCGCGGGTGTGTGCTCGCGCGTCGGTGGCGCGGGCGGCGATCCGGCCGTCGTCCCCTGCGGCTCGGCCACCCCGATGGTCGGGTCGTCCGCGTGCACCGAGTGGTACATCCACATGAACGCGCCGACGCAGATGCCTCCCAGCATCAGGAGCGATCCCAGGATGATGCGCGCCGAAACGGCCCCCCGCAGGGGCAGGTACGCGTCATACGGCCAAGCGTCGCCCTCCATCGGCATCTCGCGCGCCGGCTGCGGCCTCGAGTCCGGCGGCGGAACGCCGCTCGCGCGGCCCTCCAGAACGCGCTCGATGCGGGCGCACGACCCCTGCGCGACGAGCGTCCCGAACGGCGCGATGGCCCTTGCCAGCTCCGCCGCGTTCGCGAAGCGCACGGCCGGATCCTTCTCGAGGCAGCGCAGCACGGCCTCCTCGACGCCGGGCGGCACCCCGAGGCGGATCGAGGACAGCGGCGGCGCCGGCTGCGTCAGCACCGTCGCGCACAGCTCGAGCATCGAGTCGCCACGGAACGGCGGCTGCCCCGCAATCAGCTCGTGCAGCACGGCCCCCAGCGCCCAGAGATCGGCGCGGGCGTCGGCGTCGCAGGTGGCGCGCAGCTGCTCGGGCGCCATGTAGTGTGGCGAGCCCATGACGTCGTTGGGGCGCGTCAGCTTCGCGTCCGCCCCGTGCATGTGCGGGTCGGTGAGCTTGGACAGTCCGAAGTCGATCACTTTGATGCACGCGCTGCCGTCGGCGCGGTGCGTAAGAAATAGGTTTCCGGGCTTCAGGTCGCGGTGCACGATGCCGTCGGCGTGCGCCTCCGCGATCGCCTCGGCCGCCTGCAGCACCCAGTCGACCGCCGTCGGTACGGGCAAGGGGCCCCACAGCGCGAGCACCTCGTCGAGATCGTGCCCTTCGAGGTACTCGAGCACGAGGTACGGCGCGCCGCTCTCGAAGCTTGCGACGTCGAACACGCGCACCACGTGCTCGCTGCGGATGCGCGTCGCGGCCCGCCCCTCACGCAGGAAGCGCTCGACGACCTCGGGATCGCCGGCCCACTCGGGCAAGAGCATCTTGATCGCGACGCGCTGATCGAGCACGCGATGCCTCGCCGACAGCACGACGGCGAGGCCCCCGCGTCCGCACGTGCCCTCGATGACGTACTTGCCTGCGAGGATGTCGCCGGGCCGGGGGATCGACCAGTTCAGCTCGGGCGCGTGGTTGGTCATCGTCGCAGCGGCCGAGTGCGAAAGCCGGGCCACGGCGTACGCGCGTGTGGGTTGCGAGCGGACGCGTGTGCTGGTGCGTGATCATTCGCCCCGTGGCGTGCGTGCGACGCGCGTCCGGCGGCGGCCGGCGACGAGGGCTGCGAGCGCGGCGAGCGCCGCGATGCCGACGGGCGCGCCGGCGTCAGTGGCGGCGCGGCAACCGCAGCCCGAGCTCGCGTCGCTCGGCGTATCGTTCGCTCCGCCGCCATCGTCGCCGTTGCCCGCCGCGCTCGCGTCCACGGGCGTGGTCGTCGGTCCGCCGCCATCGCCGCCCGCAACGGCGCCGTCGGGGCCGGCGTCGGCCGCCGGGCAGTCGAGGTCGATCGTGGGGGAGCCCGCGTCGGTGCAGCTCGCGTCGACGAAGCAGCAACTGCGCGCCTGGCCGAAGCCGCGCCAGCGCGCGTCGAGCGCCTGAGCGCCGGCCGGGTCCGATGGATCGCCGAACAGCTGCCCGAGGAGCTGCCGGGCCTCGACGAGCTTCTCCGTGCCCTCGCCGACGTCGGGCTCCATCTCCGTCCCCTCCGTCCAGTCGTCCCAGGTGTCGAAGACGACGCCCTTCACCGGGTAGGTGCCGCCCTGCGCGAGCTGTCTCAGGTAATCCATCTGGCCCTGGAGCACCGCCGGGTCACGCGGCATTTCGCGCTGCTGGCAGGCGCCCCAGTTCTCCGTGTAGTCGTCGAAGCCGGGGGCGACGCCACCCAGCACGACGCGTCCCGGGTACGTGCCGACGTTCGCGAGCAGCTGCGCGTGCATCTCGCGCGCGTACTCGAGCGCCTGATCGTGCAGGGTCGCGCCGCTCGCCTTCGCCGTCGCGTTGGCCCACACGCCGAGATTGACCCACGGCGACAGGCCGTCGAACGCGGCGAAGTAGCCGTCGCTCAGCGTCGCGGCGATCGCGTAGAAGTCGACGCCGCTCATGGCGCGCGCGTTCTCGAGCATAATCTGCCACGTGGAAGCCGACCACAGCGCCGAGTCGACGTAGAACGCGAGCAGCGGCTTGCCGTTCACGTGTGCGGCCGACGGATGCTGCGACGCGATCGTCGCCATGTCGGCGATGTCCGAAGTTAGCGCGGCCTCGCGCGCCGACTCGGTCGTCAGGCCGACGGCGTCGCCGAAGTGCCAGTACACCGTCGCGTCGTTGCCGATGGTCACCGCGCCGGCGAGCCCCGCCGCGTCGGCCTCGTCGAGGAAGCCGATGACCGCGCGGTAAGCAATGTCCCACGTCGCCTGCTGCGGCTGGTTCTGCGGGTAACGCGAGGTGAACTTCACGCTGTCGAGCTGCACGACGAACGAGTCGAGGCGCGCGCCCGAGTCACAGGGGCGCCGCACGCAGGAGAGCATGAGGTCGATGCGGCGCTTGCTCTCGTCGGTGCGGGCGCTCGACGAGTAGATGCCGGCGAGGGGTCGGCGGCGGCTCGCTATGTCGCGCTGCAGTCCGGCGTCCTCGAAATCGGCGCACGTGGGCGGATCGTTCGTGAGACCGCAGTCGGGGAAGTCTTGCCGCCAGTTGCCGTAGGACGGGTCCTGGCCGCCCCCCTGCGGATCGCTCGCGGGGATGCCGAACCAGTTGACCATCCACATGGCCGCGTAGTGCGCGGGCATGTGCTGCGCGAGATCGAAGGTGTGCGCGGCGAGGGCGGGCCGCGCGACGAGCGCGAACGCGGCGGTGGTGGCGCCGGCCAGGGCGCGGCGAGCAAGGGGGCCCATTCACGGCTGAGTCTATGCGCAAAGCTCGCCCGGTGCGGCTCCTCTGGATAAGGTGGCGCGACCATGAAACGGCTTCACCTCGCCGCGGTCGGCTCCGCGGCCCTCATCGCGTGCGCCGCCTCGGCGCCCAAGCCGCCGACCGCCCAGTCGGTAGCGACCGCCGACACCGGGGTGGCGCCGACGTTCAACGCATCCACCCCGGCCGCGCCTCCGACCACGACCCCGACCACGACCCCGACCTCGACCACGACCCCGACCTCGACCCCGACCTCGACCTCGACCTCGACCTCGACCTCGACCGAGGTCTCGGCCCCCTCCTCCTCGGCGCCTCCCGAGTCGACGAGCGCGTGCAACGAGCAGGCCCCCCAGGACTTCCTCATTCGCAGCAACTTCCTCAGGGAGAAGCACGGGAACGAGCGCGCCATTCAGTACCGCACCGACACGTATGGATATTTCGCCCCGTTCGGACACCCCGGGCCCGATGCGCACCCGCCGCGCTACTACGTCGTCACGACGACGTTCATGGGCCTGCCCGTGCGCATGCATCGCAAGGTCGTGCCGGCCCTCAAGTGCGTCGAGGAGGAGATCAAGCAGACGTGCGCGGACCACCCCTACACGGCGCACGCGCTGGCGGGCATCCGATTCCGGAACACCTACCGGGGCGGTGAGGTGACCAACCACATCTACGGCATCGCCATCGACGTCGACCCCTCGATCAACACCTGCTGCGGGTGCGTCAAGCCGTGGAGCGACTCGCCGCGGTGCAAGAAGCCGGCGAAGACCGAGTACGACCGCATGGTGATGCCGGAGTGCTGGGTGCATGCATTCGAGCGCTACGGCTTCTACTGGCTGGGCCATGACGTGCTGCGCGACACGATGCACTTCGAGTTCCTCGGGGATCCCGACAAGATCCTCAAGAACCCGCCGTCGCCGGCCGCCGCTGCCAACGCGTCGCCGCCCAAGGGCGGTGGCTCCTGACCGGCTCCGGCGGGAACGCGGGCGCCCGCGCGCGTGTTAGACTCACGTAGGCTCGCGAAGTCGATGTCCCGTCCGCCCGCCCCGCCCCAGCAACCTCCCTCCGGAGTCCGTCCGCGTGGCCCGCTGGTGCTGCTCGTCGACGACGAGGACTCGATCCGCGAGCTGTACGCTGCCGAGCTGGCCGCAGCGGGCTTCATGGTGCTCGAGGCGCCCGACGGGGCGACCGCGATCGAGAAGGCTGTCCGGTTCGGGCCGCATGCGGTCGTGCTCGATTTGATGCTCCCGGGCATCGACGGCTTCAAGGTCGCGCGGAGGCTGCGCGGCGACGATCGGACGCAGGACTCGGTCATCGTGGCCCTGACGGCGCTCACCTCGGAGAAGTTCCACTCGATGGCGCTGGCCGCCGGCTGTGACGCGTTCTTCAGCAAGCCGGTGACCTCGGGCGTGCTCGTCGGCGAGCTCGTTCGCCTGCTCGCGCGCCGCGCCGAGCGGCTGTCCGGCCCCGATCTGACCCGCATCGTCCGCGGAGGGTAGCGGCGGGCCGGCCGCTCACGGCGGCGCTTCCGGTCCGTCCTCGAGCCGCGCGGCGAAGAAGCGCACCAGCTCGTCGTGCTTCGCCCGCGCGTCGGCGCGCCCCGTCTCGACGAGCCGCCCGCAGAATTCACCGTCGAACAGCACGTACGACAGGAGGTCCGCCTCGCTCTCGCCCTCGGCGAGCCGGCGCAGCGCTCGGCCCATGAGGCCGCGTACGCGCTTCGCGAACTCCGGCGACTGCACGTACTCGGCGGCGAGCATGCCGATGTCCTCCGATGCGCGCACGTACACGACCTCGATGGGCCGCAGCCCGCGGCTCCCGTCGCGCGCCAGCTCCTCGTTGAGGGCGTCGGCGAACGCGGGGCCGAAGCGGCGCGTGCCGGCCGCGAGCACGGAGTTGAGCCGTTGCAGCCGGTCGATGTCGTTCTCGATGCGATCGAGCAAGAGCGCGTTCATCGCCTTGCCGAGAACGAACAGCGGATCCGGGTACTCGCGCTCGCGCGCCTCGCCGAGCCCCGGGGCGGGCTGCTCTTCGCGGATGAACCGCGGGTTGACCACGATGAGCCTGTCGGCCCCGAGGCGGCGCGCCGGTGACAGCGGCACGTTCTGCCTCAGACCCCCGTCGCAGTAGAACTGGCCGTCGATCTCGACGGCAGGGAAGAGCAGGGGCACGGCCGCCGACGCGAGCACGTGCTCCGGCCGGATCCGAGCCGGCCGCCCGACCATGGTCGGATCGGCCCCCCAGCGCAGGATCCCGGGCTGCGCGCGTTGCACGAACACCACGGTGCGACCGCTCGCCACGTGGGTCGTCGAGATGGACATGGCCCGCAGGCGCCCGGCGCGCATGTGCTCGGCGATGCGCTCGAAGGGGATGGCCCGCCGCACGATGCCCTCGACGCCGCCCGGGTCGAAGATGCCGCCGCGCCGGCCTTGGCGCGCGTCGCGGCGCACGGGGCGCCCGAGCAGCCGGGCCACGATGCGCAGCACCTCGCCGGCCGACGGGCGGACCACGTCATCGAGCTCGAGGCTCGTCCACTCGTCGGCCAGCATCGCGCCGCGGGCGCTCGGCCGATCGGCGTGCGCCGCGAGCATGCAGGCGTTGATGCTGCCGGCCGAGGTGCCGCAGACCACGTCGATGGGCACGTCGCGGCCGAGCGTGCGCGCGACGTCCTCCAGTACGTGACGAACGACCCCCACCTCGTACGCGCCGCGGGCGGCGCCGCCCGCAAGCACCAGACCGACGCACGCCATCCACCACCGAACGTAGCGCGAGTCGCTGCCGCGGTCGCGTTCGCCGCGCGACCCGGGGGGCGGGCCGCCGCTCGGGTCTTGGCCTGGCGCGTGCAGTCGCGCGGGCTCGCGTGCGCCCGCATCAGGACCGCGCACGCCAGCAAGGAGACAAACGATGCCTCGCAGCAAGAAGACGAGCCAGCGCAATCAGCCGCAGGGCGCGATGGAGGAGTTGGAGCAGGAGCAGCAGGGCGTGCAGGGCGAGTACGGCCGCCGTTCGACCAGGCCCCGCACGGCCGCACGCCGGGCCACGGCTACGTCCACGCGCGGCACCAAGGCCGGGCAGCGCCGCGGGACGACGGCCGGCCGCACCGGCGGCAGCTCGCGCACGTCCGGTCGCAAGTCGACCGGTGCGAAGCGCGGCACCGCGCGCAAGAGCACCGGCAAGAGCACCGGCAAGAGCTCGCGTTCGCGTTGAAGAGCGGCGAGGCGGGGCCCCGCGCGCAAGACCTTTGGGCGCGGGGCCCGGTACGGGGCAAGTGGTGCAAGGGTGACTCGCTGTGGTGATTGGCCACGTGCGCCACCTGCTCCGTCGCCGCGGGGGCCTCCGCATCCTCGTTCGCGCAATGCCCTCGTGAGCGCGCGCGGCAAGTCGGGAGCTGCCGGCGGCGCGAGCTCTGTCGTGCGGTGCGGCTTCGCACTCGCTCCCACCGAAATGGGGATCCGCGCTCGAGCTCGTGTCGATTCAGGGTTCCCAATCGCGCGGAGGACGCGGTAGCCGTGGACTGTGCTCGTCCCGATGGTCGCGGCATCCCTCGTCCTCGCGACGAGCGCCGACACGACAGTTGCCTCCGGGCTCTTCTCGCGCATCCGAGAGAGCGCGCGCGTATGCCCGGCGGGCATGGTGATGATCGAGCGCTCGTCGGCCGCAGCCGCCCAGGGGAGCGGCCGCGCGGGACCGTACTGCATCGACGCGTTCGAAGCGTCGCTCGTGCAGGTGCTGCCGGGCGGAGCCGAGAAGCCCTGGCCCTACTACCAGCTCGTCCCGGGCGACGTCGTCGTGCGCGCCGTCAGCAAGGCCGGCGTGTTCCCGCAAGGGTACGTGAGCGGGGTCCAGGCACGCGCCGCGTGCGAGCGCAGCGGCAAGCGCCTCTGCAAGCCCGACGAGTGGCGCTCGGCCTGCGAGGGACCGAAAAAGACGATCTTCCCTTACGGCAACGAGCGGGAGGCCGGCCGTTGCAACGACGACGGGCGCAGCAGCATGCGCTTTTTCAACCCGCAGCTCGACGACAAACCCGAGCACAAGTGGATGTGGGGCTACGCGGGGAACATGCTCGACCCGCGGCTCAACCAGCTCGAGGGGACGCTCACGCGCACCGGCGAGCGGGCGGGCTGCACCAACACGTACGGCGTCTACGACATGGTCGGCAACCTCCACGAGTGGGTGGACGACCCGAAGGGGACGTTCCAGGGCGGCTACTACCTGGACACGCACCTCAACGGCGACGGCTGCTACTACCGGACGACGGCGCACCCCATCACGCACCGCGACTACTCGACGGGGTTCCGCTGCTGCGCCGACCCGCAGAGCCTGTGAAGCGCGCGCCGCTCGCCGCCGTCGCGCTCGCCGTCGCGATGGCGGCGCAGGCGTGCGACACGTTCGTCCGCCACGCGCCCAAGGGGCCGCCCCCGAGCGCCGCCGTCGTGCGCGCGGTCTGCACGTCCGAGCTCGGCGGACCCAAGGCGCGCGTGCGCGTCTGGCGCGACGACCATGGGCAGGTGACGGTGCTCGAGCTCTTCCCGGACCCGAACGCGAAGGCGCGCGCGTCCGAGGCGCTCTACGACACGCGCGGTCGCGAGCAGCTCCGTCTGCCGCCGATCGACGATCCGGGCTCGCCGCAGGCCCTCGAGGCCGACCGGCGCCGCGACACCGTCATCGAGGACTCGCGCCGCGGCGAGACGCTGTCGTGCGGGGCGCCCGATGGGGGCGTCTAGGGCGAGGGGAACGCCCCCCTCGCGCCATGGCGAGCCGAAGGTCCCGACGACGCGCATCACCGCCGCGGGATCGCGTCCGTCCAGATCGCGACGGCGTCCTCGGACATGTGCCCCGTGGGCTGCAGGCGCGCGTCGCGCCAGCCGCGCGCGAGGTCGGGCAGGTATTGCTCCCGCGACAGCAGCGTCCCGCGGCACACGCGCGTCTGCTCGCCGCTCACCGGGTGCGCCGCCTCCCGGCGCAGTCGCTCGAAAAGCTCGTCCGTGACCCAGCGCGGCACCCTCTCGGCCTCGTCGGGAAACACGTACCCGAACAGCACGAGGTGGGCGAGCAGCACGCGCCAGTGCGCCCCGAAGCGCCGGAGCAGTCGCTCCCAGTCGAGCGTCGGCGCACACGCGAGCAGCAAATGCGCCACGTCGGCGCCGTCGTAGCGCTCGCGTTCCATCACGAACGCCTTCGACCAGAGCGTCTCTTCGGGGGGACAGAGCGGCACCACGATGCCCAGCACGAGCGCATCCTGCGCGTACGCGAACCACTCGGGGTCGACGGGCGCCGCGCCGTTGCCAGAGCTGAAGATGACGTCGATGAAGACCTGCCCCTCGCCATCGTGAGCCTTGGCCAGCCAGTGCGGGTACGGCGTCTCGGTGCGGAACCCGGCGCGCGCGAGCGTCTCGAGCGCGCGCGGGACGTCCTCCTCCCGCAAGAAGAGGTCCAGGTCCTTGGTGAAGCGGCGGATCCCGCAGTAGGCGGCGAGCGCCAGCGCGCCGCCGACGAGGAACGGCACGCCGTCGTCGACAAGCGCGCGCATGCCGCGCGCGTAGCTCGGCGGCTCGTTGCCGGTCGGCTGGATGATGATCGACGGGCGCCGGGGACCGGCGGTGCTGGCGAGGCCCACAGACGACGACTGGCAACGCCCATGCCCATCGTGCCCCCGCGAACGAACCGGTTCGCGTCTTGCGACGGCCCGGGGTCGATGCCCGACCGTGCCGTCCGCGTCGCCGCGATCGGCGATCTGCACTGCCGCAAGACCTCGACCGGCCAGATTGCGCCCATCCTCACGCACGTCAACGAGACGGCGGACGTGCTGCTCCTCTGCGGCGACCTGGTCGACCACGGCCTGGAGGAAGAGGCGCGCGTGCTGGCGAAGGAGCTCGCCGTGGTGCGGGTGCCGATGATCGGGGTGCTCGGCAACCACGACTTCCAGGCCGGCGCCGAGGAGCGCGTCACGCGGATCCTGAGCGACGCGGGCGTCCAGCTGCTCGATGGCGACGCCGTCGAAGTGCACGGCATCAGCTTCGCGGGCACCAAGGGCTTCGTCGGAGGCTACGGCCGCGGCACCCTCGGCCCGTGGGGCGAGCCCGCGATCAAGCACTTCGTGCAGGAGGCCATCGACGAGGCGCTGAAGCTCGAGTCGGCGCTCGGCCGGCTGCGCACGAGCAAGCGGGTCGCGCTGATGCACTACTCGCCCGTGCGCGACACGTGCGTCGGCGAGCCGGTCGAGATCTACGCCTACCTCGGGTGCGGACGCCTCGAAGAGCCGCTGCACAGCTATCCGGTCGACGTCGTCTTCCACGGTCACGCGCACCACGGCACGCCGGAGGGCAAGACGGGCAACGGCATTCCCGTCTACAACGTCGCGCTGCCGCTCCTCCGATCCATCATGAAGGACACTCCGCCCGTACGCATCGTGGAGGTCTGACCCCGATGGGGCCCCATCGGACAGGAGAAGAGCCACGGGGCCGGGGCCCCGTCGGAAAAAAGAAACCGTGCGGGTCCGAGGGTTTTCCCCAGGCTTGACGCGCTGCGGCCCATCGTCTTAGGTGACTGGATAAAGGGGGGCTGCGCGCGCGGTGGCAGGCTCGGCGAGAGCCACCCGCCGGACCGTCGTGCGTGGAGCCCTCCGGGGGGAGGGCTTCACGATGCACCGGACAAGTCTCGCTCGCCTCGACGGGGCGCGCGTGCTCGTCGTCGAAGGACACGACGACACGCTGGAGATGAACCGGATCGCGCTCGCCTCGCGCGGCGCCGAGGTGCGGGTCGCTTCGAGCGCCGAGGCCGCTCTCGATCTGCTCGACACTTGGCTGCCCGATGCGCTGCTCACCGAGCTGCGCCTGCCCGGCATGAGCGCCTACGACCTCGTCGAGCGCGTCGCGGCGAGGGCAGCCGGGGTGCGCTGCGTCGGCACGAGCTCGGAAGCGCGCCCGCACGAGCGCGCAAGGGCTCTCTCGTCCGGCTTTTGCGAGTACCTGACCAAGCCGATCGATCCTGAGGATCTCTGCCGGGCCATTGCACGGGCGATCGCCAAGCAAGACGGGGGGAAGCAATGAACGAAAGCAGCACAGTGGCGCGTTTGCCGTGGCGACGCATCGTCGATCTCGCGACCCAGCTCGAGAGCGCCCACTCCTCCAGCGGTCACCTGGACATCGAGATGGCACTGAGGCTCGCGCGCGCGGTGCTCCAGTTTCAGGAGCAGCTCCTGGGCGGGCTCGTGAAGTCGCGCACCGGCTGATCGGCGCTCCCGGCCCCCCCCCCCGCGCGCGCCAATGTGCGAGCGGCTGGTCAGGCGACTGACCGCTGTCCCGCTGCGCCCGGCGCGCTACCCTGGACCGCCGGGGGATGCCTCCGGAAAAGGACACACCCGCGCGCGCCATCGGTCGCTACGTGCTGTTCCGCGAGGTGGCGCACGGCGGAATGGCGACGGTGCACCTCGGCCGGCTCCGCGGCCCGGCGGGCTTCGCGCGAACGGTCGCCATCAAGCGCCTGCACCCGCAGCTCGCGCGCGACCCCGAGTTCGTGTCGATGTTCCTCGACGAGGCGCGATTGGCCGCCCGCATCCAGCACCCGAACGTCGTCAGCGTGCTCGACGTCGTGGCCGCCGAGGGCGAGCTGTTCCTGGTGATGGACTACGTGCACGGCGAGTCGGTCGCGAAGCTGATTCACCTGTCGCGCAGCGCGGGGGTGGCGGTGAGCTCGCGCGTGGTCGCCGCCATCGCGAGCAACCTCCTCCTCGGCCTGCACGCCGCGCACGAGGCTCGCAACGAGCGAGGCGATCCGCTCGGCATCGTGCACCGCGACGTCAGCCCGCAGAACGTGCTCGTGGGCGCCGACGGCGTCGCGCGCGTGCTCGACTTCGGCATCGCCAAGGCGCGCGACCGCGCCCACTCGACGACGCGCGACGGCCAGGTCAAGGGCAAGGTGCCCTACATGGCGCCCGAGCAGATCGAGCGCGGGCAGATCGACCGGCGCACCGACGTGTACGCGGCCTCGGTGATGATCTGGGAGGCGCTCACGGGCAAACGCCTGTTCCCGAAGGTGGACGTCGTGCAGCTCGTGCAGCTCATCATGACGCGCGATCACCCGCCGCCGAGCACGCTGTCGCAGGGCGCGCCGCCGGAGCTCGACGAGGTCGTGCTCAAGGGGCTCGCGCGCGATCCGGCCGAGCGCTGGGCGACGGCGCGCGAGATGGCCGTCGCCCTCGAGCGGGCCTGGCCGCACGCGAGCGCCCGCGAGGTGGGCGAGTGGGTCGCGACGGTGGCGTCGGAGCCGCTCGGTCAGCGAGCGCAGTCGATCGCCGAGATCGAGAACGCGAGCCTGCCCGCCGCTCCCGCCGGCTCCGAGCCGCCCCGAGCCATGTTCGCGGCGGTCGCGGCAGCGTCGGATCAGGACGACTCGCACAGCCCGCCGCCGCTCGCTGGCGACGACGCCCCGGCCGGCTTGCCGTCGAAGAGGCGGTGGCGGATGGTCGCGGCGGGTGCTGCGGCGGCCGTGGTCGTGATGGTGGTCGGCTGGCTGCTGGCGACCGCGCGCGGATCGCATGCATCCTCGGCGGTCTCGCCGCCCGGCAGCGCGGCGAGCCTGACCTCCGCGGCGACCTCCCTGCCGCCGCCGCAGGCCACGGCGTCGGCGACCTTCGCCGTGAGCGATGTCTCCTCGACCGAGCCATCGGCGTCGTCGGCGCCGCCGCAGCCCGCCTCGACGGCGGGCGCCGCGGTCACGCGAGCGCCGGCGCGCCACCACGGGCCCGGAGTCCGACATGCCGGGCCGCGCCGTAGCTGCGACCCGCCGTACACGATCGATGCCAACGGAGTGCGAATCCCGAAGCGGCAGTGCCTCTGATCTCGCGTACGATGAGGGCCGTGCGCAAGCTGGCGTTGGGGGGGATGGCCATCGTGACCGCGCTCGCGTCGCCCGCCGTGGCGCGGGCGCAGGAGAAGCCTGCACCCGCCGCGGCGCCGCCGACGAAGGAGCAGTGCGCCGATGCCTACGAGAACGGTCAGCGCCTCCGCAAGGCCTACCAGCTGCGCTCCGCGCACGATCGGTTCCTCCTCTGCGCCGCCGACTCGTGCCCCGCGTTCATGAAGCAGGACTGCGCCCGGTGGCTGGGCGAGGTCGACGCCAGCACGCCGACCATCGTGGTGCTCGCGCGCGACGCGGACGGCCATGCGCTCGAGGAAGTGCACGTGACGATGGACGGTCGCCCGCTGGCCGATCACCTCGATGGCCGTGCCATGCCGGTCGACCCCGGGCAGCACGACATGATCTACCAGTCCGGCGACGGGACGCTCACCGAGCGCGTGGTCGTCGCCGAGGGGGCGAAGAACCAGCAGATCGTCGCCGACTTCGGGAAGCCGAAGCGGGAGGCGCCGGCGCCCACGCCGGCACCGGCCGCGTCGCCCGTCGCCATCCGCCCCATCCCGAAGGCGACGTGGGTCCTCGGCGGAATCGCCGCCGTCGGCGCCGTGTCCTTCGCGAGCTTCGCGATCCTCGGCCGTTCGGTGCAGTCCTGCGCCCCCGATTGCACCCGCTCGCAGGTGGATGACCTCCGCCGCGACTACGTCATCGCGGACGTGTCGTGGATCACGGGGCTCGTCGCGGCGGGCGCTGCGCTCTACTTCTACCTGACCGCGCCGACGGGCAGCCCGCCGCCGACGGCGGCGCTCCGCTGGTAGATCACTGGCACACGTGAGCGAAGCACTGCCCGCTGCAGCACGTCGACGCGCTGCCCGGCGTGCACGCCTGCCCGGCGGGGCGGCACGTGAGGCACGTGCCGAACTGGCACGTCAGGCCGGCGCAGCACTGGCCCGGGCTGCAGCAGTCGCCGATTTGGCCGCAGCGCGCGCCACCCTCGCTCGCGTCCATGGCCGCGTCGTCACCGAGGCCGCCGTCGCTGGCATCGCCAGCATCGCCCGCGTCGCCGCCGTCGGCCGCGGCGCCGTCGCCCCTGGCTCCTCCCATCAGCGCCTCGTCGGAGGGTGCCAGCAGCGAGCAGCCGCCGAGCAGCACGCCGAGTGCGATCGCGAGCGGCGGGAGGCTTCTCATGGGCCACCGCATTGCACCACGACCCGTGGCGGTACGGAACAGGTCCGATGGCCGTTCCGCCGCCCGGGGCCGAGCCTGGTCCCGGCTCGCGGCGTGAGCTAGGCAGCTCGAACCATGGCGGCGCGAAGGCACCTGGCGATGACCACGGCGGCGTCGGCGCGCGATCCGGTGTGCGGCATGACCGTCGACCCGTCCAACGCGATCTCGGCCATGCACGAGGGCCAGGCGTACTTCTTCTGCCATCCGGGGTGCCGCGAGCGTTTCGTCGCCGATCCGCACGCATTCCTGGACCGCGGCGCCGACGGCGGCGGCCACGACGCGGACGCGCACGGGCCAGCGCACCCGCACGAGCACGAGCATCGGCCCGCGCCGGCGCCGTCCGGCGCGGGCGTCGTCGATTACACGTGCCCGATGCACCCGGAGATCGTGCAGCCCGGCCCCGGCGACTGCCCCAAGTGCGGCATGGCGCTCGAGCCGCGCACCATCGCCGCCGTCCCGGAGGGCGGGAGCGAGCCGCCCAACCCCGAGCTCGTGTCGATGCGACGGCGCCTCGTGGTGAGCGCATCGCTGACGATCCCGGTGCTGGCGCTCGGGATGGGCGAGATGGTCGGCATGCGCTCGGGCGTCGCGCCCTCCCTGCGCAACTGGCTCGAGCTGCTGCTGGCGACCCCCGTCGTGCTCTGGGGTGCGTGGCCGTTCTTCGCGCGGGCCCTCGCGTCCGTGCGCCACCGCAGCCCCAACATGTTCACGCTGATCGGCATCGGCACCGCGGCCGCGTACGGCTACAGCGTCGTCGCCACCGTCGCGCCGGGCCTCTTTCCTCCGACGTTCCGCGCCGGCGGCGCGGTCGGGGTCTACTTCGAGGCCGCGGCCGCCATCACGACCCTCGTGCTGCTCGGACAGGTGCTCGAGCTGCGCGCGCGCATTGCGACGCACGCGGCGCTCCGGTCGTTGCTCGATCTGGCGCCGCGCACCGCGCGCCTGGTCGCGGGCGGCGACGAGCGCGACGTCCCCGTCGACCAGCTTCGCGCTGGCGACGTGTTCCGCGTCCGCCCCGGCGAGCGCGTTGCCGCCGACGGGGTCGTCGTCGACGGGACCTCGTCCGTCGACGAGTCGATGCTGACGGGCGAGCCGCTGCCGGTCGAGAAGACGGCGGGAGCGCGCGTCGCGACCGGCACCTCGAACGGTCACGGGACGCTGCTCGTGCGCGCGCAGAGGGTCGGCGGCGAGACGCTGCTCGCGCAGATCGTGCGGATGGTCGGCGCCGCGCAGCGCACGCGCGCGCCCATCCAGCGGCTGGCCGACGTGGTGTCGGGCTGGTTCGTCCCCGCGGTCGTCGTCGCGTCGGTCGTGACCTTCGTCGCGTGGATGATCGCAGGGCCCGAGCCGCGGCTGCCGCACGCGCTCGTCGCGTCGATCGCGGTGCTCATCATCGCGTGCCCGTGCGCGCTCGGCCTCGCGACGCCGATGTCCATCATGGTGGGCACCGGCGCCGGCGCGCGCATGGGCGTGCTGGTCAAGGACGCAGAGGCGCTCGAGACGCTCGAGCGCGTCGACACGCTCGTGCTCGACAAGACGGGGACGATCACGCGCGGCAAGCCGGTGCTCGAGGCCATCGAGCCGGTCGGCGCGACGTCGCGCGACGCGCTTCTGCGGCTGGCGGCCAGCGTCGAAGCGGCCAGCGAGCACCCGCTGGCGGCTGCGGTGGTCGAGGCTGCGCGCGCGCAGGGCGTGGCCCCGGCGAAGGTCGAGGGCTTCCGGGCGACGCCCGGACAGGGCATCGAGGGAACGGTCGAGGGCCGCCGCGTCGTCGTCGGCAGCGAGCGGATGCTCCGCGCGATGAGCATCGACCCGGGACCCGGGGCGGAGCGCGCGGCCGCGCTGCGCGAGCAGGGGTACACGGCGGTGCTCGTCGCGGTGGACGGCGCGGCGGCCGGCGTGCTGGGCGTCGTCGATCCCGTCAAGGATGGCGCGCCGGAGGCGATCCGGCAGCTCGCGGCGGCCGGTCTACGGCTCGTCATGGTGACCGGCGACGGCGAGGCGACGGCGCGCGCCATCGCGCGCCGGGTGGGCATCGACGAGGTTCGCGCCGAGGTCCTGCCCGACGGAAAGGCCGCCGTCGTCGACGAGCTGCAGCGGCGCGGCGCCGTCGTGGCGATGGCCGGCGACGGGATCAACGACGCCCCGGCGCTCGCCAAGGCGCACGTCGGCATCGCGATGGGGACGGGCACCGACGTCGCCATCGAGAGCGCGGGCATCACGCTCGTTCAGGGAGACCTGCGCGGCCTCGTGCGCGCGCGGGCGCTCAGCCGCGGCGTCATGCGCAACATCCGCCAGAACCTCGCGCTGGCGTTCGTGTACAACGCGCTCGGGATCCCGGTCGCCGCCGGCGTGCTCTACCCGGTGCTGGGCGTGCTCCTGAGCCCGATGATCGCGGCGGCCGCGATGAGCCTCAGCTCCGTGTCGGTCATCGGCAACGCGCTCCGCCTGCGAGCGATGAGGCGCTAGCGTCAACTTGCGCGGGTTCCCACGGGGGCTCACCACGGCGCGTGATTCGTCTTCGGCGATGCGCCATCATGGATGGCATGCCGTCCCCCGATGGATTGCGAAGGCTGGGCGTCGTCGTGGTCGTCGGATGCTGCCCGAGCATCGCGTGCGGGTCGTCGAACGGAGGCGCTCCGGCGCCCGAGGACTCTGGAGCCGTGGACGCCGGCTCCGCGGCGGATGGCGACGCAGACGGCGCGGCCGTCGCTCCGGACTCCGGCGGCGGGTCGCCGGCGTCCGGCGCCTGGGTCATGGGCTACTACGCGAGCTGGCGCTCGCCCGCGAACGGCGGGGACTACGCCGTTTCCTCGATCGACTGGGACGGCCTCACGCACGTCGCTGCGGCCTTCTACGTGCCCGACGGCCAGGGCGGCTGGATGTCGGGCTACTTCGATGCCGCCACCGCCGCGTCACTCATCGCCGCGGCGCACGCGCACGGCAAGAAGGTGCTCGCCTCCATCGGCGGCTCGGGATCGGGACCGGCGTTCGAGCAGGCGATGCAGAACGCACGGACGACGTTCGTGCAGAGCCTCGAGGAGCTCGTGGCCATGGGCTACGACGGGCTCGACATCGACTGGGAGGGCGGCAACCTTTCGACATCCGCGGACCAGTCCCTCCAGCAATCGCTGATCGAGACGCTCCGGCAAGACCGCCCCGCCATCCTGCTCGCGTTGACGGCCGGCTACCAGAACGAGAACAGCGTCGCCGACCTCTCCTGGTACGGGAACATCGCCGCGCAGCTCGATCGCATCGACCTCATGACGTACGGCATGGCGGGCGCGTACCAGGGCTGGCAGAGCTGGCACTCTTCTCCGCTGCACTGGAACCAGGTCGGCTCCACGCCGACCGGGATCGACACGAGCGTCAAGCACTACCTCGACGCGGGCGTCCCGGCGGCGAAGCTGGGGATCGGCATCGGCTTCTACGGCCTCTGTTACACCTCGCCCGTCACCGCGCCGCTCCAGGCCCTCGGCGCGTCGCAGATCGCTGCGGACGACGGGACGATGTCGTATCCGAACATCCTCTCGTCGTATTACTCGACGGCCGCGTACCACTACGACTCGACCGCGCAGGCGCCCTACCTGACGCTCGACGGCAGCAATCCGCAGAGGTGCACGTACGTGACCTACGAAGATCCGACGTCGATCGCGGCCAAGGGCGCGTGGACGAAGGCGCACGGGCTCGGCGCCGTCATCCTGTGGGAGATCGGCGAGGGTTTCGTCCCGGCCGGGGCGAACGTGCAGGCGCAGAATCCGCTGCTCGAAGCGACCAGGACGGCGTTTCTGCAGTGAGCGGTCGCTGCCAACTGAGCCACGAAAATCCCGCCGTGGACCTCCGGCGCGCCGCGTCATCCCTTCGCCCTTTCACCAGCTCGCGCCCGGCGCTAGACCACCCGGCGTCGCCATGGACCCCAAGACCCTGCACGCCCGCCTCGCCGACGCCGCCAAGCGCTTCCACGCCGAATCCATCGACGAGCGCGGCGGCCGCGATCCGGTCGCGGCGCTCTACCCCGAGCGGCGCGCCGCGTACTCGCTCTTCTCGCTGCAGCTGAGCGACGCCGACTGCGAGGCGCTCCGCCCGTACCTGTTCGGGCGCCCCATCCCGCGCAAGCCCGGCGACAAGCCGGTGACGTGCCTCAACCTGGTCGACGGCGAGTGGCGCCGCCCGGCAGAGCTCGTGCCCATGAAGTCGCTGGCCGACCGGCGCGTCACGCTGTTCGAGCTCGCGCGCTCGCAGCCCGCCGACTGCAAGCACGCCATCGACCGCGCCTTCGCCTTCTGGTCGTCGCTCGAGTGGGCCAACGAGGGGATGGCGTACCGCAAGCACGTCATCAAGAACTTCTCGCGCCTGCTCCACTATTTCTACGAGGAGTGCCTGGACGAGCTGCGCCAGCAGACCCCCAAGACGCGCCTCGAGGCCGACAAGGACTTCTTCGAGGCGAAGCGGGCGGCCGACCACCTCGAGGGCAACGTCGAGAAGGCCATGAAGGGCGAGCTCGTCCCGACCATGGCCGCGGGGCAGACGTACTGGAAGGACGCGTACATCCCGGCCGGCGTGTGCACCGTCATCACGCCGATGAACTTCGTCTACGGCATCCCCGGCATCCAGATCGCGGGCTGCTACCTCAGCGGGTCGCCCATGATCTTCAAGGGCCACCCGTTCAGCGCGATCACGAGCACGACCCTCGTCAAGATGCTCGTCGCCGCCGGCGCCGATCCGCGCGCGGTGCACAAGCTCGAGGGCTTCGGCGGCGACGTGAAGCCGATCGTCGAGGACGAGCGCATCGCCGTCGTCAGCGTCACCGGCAGCGCGGAGACGGCCAAGACGCTCCAGTCGATGCGCGGCGTGCGCCCCGTGCGCTTCGAGGGCGGCGGCTGCAACTGGTCGTGGATCGACGACGGCTACTCGGACGAGGAGCTGAAGAAGATCGCCGTGCGCCTCGCGTACTCGAAGCTCGGCCTGGGCTCGCACAAGTGCACGAGCCTGCACGGCATCGCTGCCAGCAAGGCGACGCTCGACCGCATCGAGCCGATGGTCGTTGCCGAGATGAAGACGTGGAAGGTGGCCGACCCGCGCGCCGCCGCCCCCGGCGAGACGAAGATCGTCAGCCCGGTGATGGTCCACAAGGCGAGCACGGTGCAGAGCATCCAGGACAGCGCCCGGGCGGCCGGTGTGAAGGTGCTGCTCGAGGGCGGGAAGGTCACCGGCAGCGACTACGCCGACCACGCGGAGGTGGCCGCGCCGGTCGTGCTCGGGCGCGTGACCCCCGAGCTCGAGCTCGAGGTCGACTGGGACGGCAAGGAGAAGGAGATCGCGCCGGCGCTCACCGAGTTCTTCATGCCCATCCTGGTGACGATGGAGGTGGCGCGCTTCGACGATTTCCTCCGCTTCTGCCTGAACACCAACCCGCACGACCTGGCGACGAGCCTCTGGACGCGCGACGACGCGAAGCTCTGGCGTGCGCGCCGGACCCTGGGCGGGATGCTCAAGGAGAACGACGGCACCGACAGCGCGCTCGAGTGGGAGGAGTTCGGGGCGAGCGGCGTCGGCGAGAGCGGCAACACCGGGGTGGGGGACGCGACCACCACGCTCGCGATGTTCTGCCGGCGCCAGAAGGGGCGCCATTTCGTCTTTTAGGCCGGCCGATCGTCGCTCGAGGGCGGGTCCAGTTGATTTCGGGTCCGCCAGGACCTAAAACGCCGGTGCCATGCCGACCGCGGAAGAGATCGCGCAAAAGAACTTCGACGAGCAGGACAAGCGCTGGAACGGCCCCAAGTTCATCGCGCTCGGTCTGGTGACGCTGTTCATCTGCCTGTCGACGATTTACCTGATGTCGACGACGACGGGCTGCTCGCTTCAGATCGTGCCCTGAGTCGCGGCTCGCAGCGAACGCGTCGTTGGGACGACGTGCGTCGTGACGTCCTCGACGTAGCCCCTCGTCGCGTCGAGAGAAGGTGTCACGTCGTCGAGGGGATCCCTCGGTCCTGGAAGTGAGCGCGTCTCGTCGTTCGACGAGAGCGTGCCCGCGTGGAGCCGCGGCGTGCCCGCGTGGAGCCGCGGCGTGCCCGCGTGGAGCCGCGGCGTGCCCGCGTGGAGCCGCGGCGCGCCTGCGTGGAGCCGCGGCGTGCCCGCGTGGAGCCGCGGCGTGCCCGCGTGGAGCCGCGGCGCGCCTGCGTGGAGCCGCGGCGTGCCCGCGTGGAGCCGCGGCGCGCCTGCGTGGAGCCGCGGCGCGCCCGCGTGGAGCCGCGGCGCGCCCGCGTGGAGCCGCGGCGCGCCGGCGTGGAGCCGCGGCGTGCCCGCGCGGAGCCGCGGCGCGCCTGCGTGGAGCCGCGGCGCGCCTGCGTGGAGCCGCACCGTGACCGCGTTCCACCACCGCGTGACTGCGCGGAGCCGCGACGTCACTGCGTCGAACCAAGGCGTGACTGCGCGGAGCCAACGCGGCGGTGCGTCGAGCCAACGGGCGACTGCGCGGAATCAGCACGTCACGGCATCGCGACGGACCGTCTCGTCATCGACGAGCGACGCTCCGCCCTCAGTGGAGCGCGTCGATGCACGCCTGCAGGCCGCCGCTGCAGCCCTGGGCGATGCACTGCGCGATCTGCTGCTTGCCCTGATCGTTGAGGCCCGAGAGCATCGACGTGCAGTCGGTCGCGCTCGCGTGGCACGATGTCGCCGCGATGCCGCACAGCTGGGCGACCGTCGCGTCGGGGCACGCCTGCGCGAGCGCCGTGTGGGCGCAGTTGGTCGCCTGCGTCGCGTCGCAGAGCTGCTTGCTCGACATGGAGCTCATGCACGAGATGGCCGCCGCGGCCACCTTGGGGTCGAAGTTCGCCGTGTACGCGGTGCACTTCTGCTGCGGCACCGTGTTGGTCGAGCAGCTCGAATCGGCCGCCGGCACCGAGGAGCAGGCCGGGACGGTCGTGGCGTTCGCGTCGAGGCAGCCCGACGGCGTGGGCGAAGGCGTCGATCCCCCCCCGGCCGGCGGGGCCACGGTACGGCCGTCGCCGAAGTGCCCGAGGTTCACGGCAATCGGCCGGACCGGCGGCGGGCTGGCCGCGCCGCCCTGCGCGGGCAACGGGTGCAAGGCAGGGGTCGCCGGCGAAGGCTGGCCCGTGGTGGGCGCCGTGGCGGCGGTAGGCGACTTGGGCTTGTCGTTGCCGACGTAGACCTGGCAAGCGGCCACGGCCAGCGCGCTCGTGGCAACGAGGAAGATGGGTCGATGGATCGTCATCCGAGTGTCTCCTGCGGGCCCCGACGATAGCGTTGGACGGGCCGTCGCAGGAAATATTGCAGACGACGGCCGGCGCACCCCCCGCGCCGCCGTTCACCGCCGGCGCAGCACGCGCAGCCCGGCGAGCGCCCCCGCGAAGACCGCCACGGCCACCGACGCCCGGATCATCGAGCGGCGCACCCCGGCGCGCTGGCGGGCCGCGGCCTTGCGCTCGGGCGGCCGGTCGGGCCGCGGCCCGTCCGGGCCCTCGTCCATGGCCATGGCGAGCACCTCTGCGAGGTGCAGCGCGCGGCGGTGGGTCCCCTGCGCGATCTGCGTCCTGCACGAGAAGCCGTCGGCCAGGACGAGCGTCGAGGTGTCCGCCTTGCGCACCTCGGGCAGGAGCACCCGCTCCCCGGCAGCCATCGACACGGCGTACCTGTCGCCGGCCTCGAAGCCGAAGGACCCCGCCATCCCGCAGCACCCGGAGGGCAAGAGCTCGAACTCTAGCCCCATCTGCTTCAGCAGCTCCTTCTCGTCGTCGAAGCCGAGCACCGATTTGTGGTGGCAGTGCCCCTGGCCGATCGCCTTGCGCTGCAGCTTCGGCGGCGTGTAGCCCTGCGCGTGGCTCGTGAGCAGCTCGCTCAGGAGCATCGTCTGCTCGCGCAAGCGCTTCGCGTCCTCGCGATCGGGGAAGAGGCCGTGCAGCTCGTCGCGGAACACGGAGGCGCAGCTCGGCTCGAGCACGACGATCGGCGTGCGCGTCTCGAGGTGCGGCGCCATCGCCCGCAGGACGCGCTCGAGGTAACGCTTTGCGCTCGGCAGGAAGCCGTAGTCGTAGAGCGGCCGCCCGCAGCACAGGTGGCCCTGCGGCACGACGACCTCGTAGCCCGCCCCCTCGAGCACGCGAACGGCGGCCTTGGCCACCCCGGTGTGGAAGTAGTTGTTGAACGTGTCGGCCCAGAGCACGACCTTTTCGTTGCCGGCGTTGCGATGCGGCCCGCGCGCGAACCAGGCGCGGAACGTCTCGCCGGCGAACGGCGGGACGCGCCGCTGCATCGGCATGCCGCTCGCGAGCTTGGCAATCGCGGACAGCCCCGGCGTCTGCGTGACGAGGTTGACGAGCCCCGGCGCGATCGACGCGAGGCGCGCCCACCGGTCGACGAAGGCGAAGGCGTACGCGCTGCGCGGCCGAAGCCGCCCCTCGTAGTAGTGCGACAGGAACTCCGCCTTGTGCGTCGCGATGTCGACGTTGACCGGGCAGTCGCCCTTGCAGCCCTTGCACGAGAGGCACAGGTCGAGCGCCTCCTTGACGTTCTCGTCGCGCCAGCCGCCGTCGATCGGGCCGTCGACGAGCATCTCGTGCAAGAGGTGCGCGCGTCCGCGCGTCGTGTGCTTCTCCTCGTGCAGCACCATGAAGCTCGGGCACATCACGTCGCTCTCGGCCGACGAGCTGGCCGCCGAGTGGCGCCGGCACTGCCCGATGCCGATGCATCGCATCGTCGCGTGCGCGAAGCTGCCGCGGTCCTCGGGGTACTTGAAGTGCGTCTCGGGTTGCCACGGGTGGTAGCCGCCGCCCAGGCGCAGGTCCTGGTCGAGCGGGTCGGCGTCGACGACCTTGCCGGGGTTCATCCTCCAGGCCGGGTCCCAGATCGACTTGAACTCGCGGAACGCCTCGACGAGCTCCGGACCGAACATGATGGGCAGCAGCTCGCCGCGCGACTGGCCGTCGCCGTGCTCGCCCGAGAGCGATCCGTCGTAGCGCGCGATGAGCTCCGCCGCTTCGTGCACGAACCTCCGGTACTTCGCGACGCCGGGCGCCGTGTACAGATCGAACGCCACCGTGCAGTGCACGCAGCCCATGCCGAAGTGGCCGTAGAGCGCCGGGTGGTAGTCGTAGCGATCGTAGAGGGCCCGCAGGTCGCGCAGGTAGCGTCCGAGCAGCTCGGGGCGCACGGCGCTGTCCTCCCAGCCGGGCCAGGTGTCGGGCTTTCCCGGCACGAACGACTCGGCGCCGAGCGCCCCCTCGCGCACCTTCCAGAGGTGCTTGCGCTCGTCGTCCTCGGCGTGGATGGTCACGTCGACGGGCGCGCCGGGCAGGCGCCGCAGTCGCTCGAGCATGCGCCGCGCCTGCGCGAGCGCCTCGTCCTTCGTCTCGTAGCCGAACTCGACGAACAACCACGCGCGCCCGCCGGGCATCAGCTGCTCCATGTACCGCGTGGGCCGCCCGCGCTTGATCTCGAGGTTGTGGTGCAGCACCTGATCGAAGCCCTCGAGAGCGATGGGCCCGAAGGGCAGGATCTCCATGACGTGATCGGCCGCCTGGTAGATGTCCTCGTAGCCGATGACCGCGAGCACCCGCTGCGGGTGGTTCCAGACCAGGCGCACCTTCGCGCTCAGGATCGTGGCGAGCGTCGACTCGCTGCCGACGAGCGCGCGCGCCACGTTGAAGCGACCATCCTGCCCCGGGATGAGCTGATCGAGGTTGTAGCCGCTCACGCGGCGCGGCAGCTTCGGGAACTTCGCGCGGACGAGGTCCGCCCACTTCGCCCGCAGCGCCTTGGTGCGCGCGTACACCTCGCCCTCGCGGCCGCCGCGGCGCACCGCCGCGTCGAGGTCGCGGTCGGTCATCCAGCCGACCTCCATGACGGTCCCGTCGTAGAGGAGCACCTCCATCGACTCGGTGTTGTCGACCGCCTTGCCCGCCATCTGCGCGTACGACCCGCACGAGTCGTTGCCGAGCATCCCGCCGAAGCCGCAGCGGCTGTGGGTCGCCGGCCGGGGCCCGAACGTCAGCTCGTAGGGCGCCGCCGCCTCGTCGAGCTGGTCGCAGACGACGCCCGGCTCGAGGACGGCGAAGCGGCCGATCGAGTCGAGCTCGAGGATGTGGTTCATGTACTTCGAGAAATCGATGACCACGCCGGTGTTGATCGTCTGGCCGGCGAGCCCGGTGCCGCCCGCGCGCGAGACGATCGGCGCGCCGTGGGCCCGGCACGCGGCCACCGCGGAGATGACGTCGGCGCGCGTGCGCGGGATGACCACGCCGAGCGGGATCTGGCGGTAGTTGGAGGCGTCGACCGCGTACATCGCCTTGCTGGCGGGGTCGAAGCGGACCTCGCCCTCGACCGCGGCGCGCAGGTCGCGCTCGAGCGCGCGCGCGTCCACGCTCGCGTGGCGCCGGCGCCAGTCGGCGGGGCGCTGCTCGACGGTGCGCTTCAGTTCGTCGGGGGTGATGAGCTGGTCGCGCGTGAGCGCGCTCGCGCTGGTGGACGGCGGTGCAGGCGGCGCGACGCGGTTGGGCATGCCCGGCGTCAAGCAACGTCCGCTCCGTCCGTCGGACACCGCAAATCCCGAGGCGCGGCGCTTGCTCGCTCGCGTGGCTGAAGCGTGCTCACGCGCGTGCGCCCGGCGACACTGGAGCCGCTCGGCACGAAGCTGTAGCGTGGGGCCCATGGCGCAGCACTCGGTCCCCCCGGGCATGACGTCGATCCACGATCTCGACGCGGCGTGGACGGGCGTCGCGAGCGGGGCGCGCCTGCGCGCGGTGCGCATCGCGGCCGAGCGGCTGCGCGACCGTTTCGCGGCGGGCCCGCGCGCGGTCGCGGTGCGCACGCTGCCGATCATCCATTCGCCGTACCCGACCAAGTACGCCTTCTTTCACGCGGCGATCTCGCCCGCGCCGTTCGTCGTCTTCGTCCACCGCTGCTTGCTCGTGCAGTTCCTGCAGGCCGGCGAGCTGAAGACGCTGCTGTTCAACCCGACCGACGTGCCGGGTGCGCGCTCGACGCCCTACTTCGCGCGTCTGGCGGCGCGCGTGCCCGAGCGGCTGCAGAAGATCGTCGCCAAGGAGCTCGATCCGCTCGTCGACCAGCTCGCGCGCCTGGGCCTGCGCCCCGACGACGTCGACTACGTCGCCTACGACCACCTGCACGTCCAGGACCTTCGCCCCGTCCTCGGGACCGACGACGGCCGCTTCACGCCGCGCTTCCCGCGCGCGACGCTGATCGCCCCGCGCGTCGAGTGGGAAGACTGGGACGACCTGCACCCGCTGCAGCGCGCGTGGTACGTGCGCGACGGCAAGCTCGGCGTCCGGCCGGCGCCGGTCGGACTCACGGGCGGCGACCTGATGCTCGGCGACGGCGTGATGTTGCTGCGCACGCCCGGGCACACCTCGGGCAATCAGACGCTCTTCGTCAACACCGACTCGGGCGTCTGGGGCGTCAGCGAGAACGGCACGTGCGCGGACAACTGGTCGCCGATGGACAGCAAGATCCCCGGGCTGCGCGCGCTCTGCCGCCGGCAGGACCTCGACGTCGTGCTCAACGCCAACACGCCCGAGCGCGGGGCCGACCAGTACACCTCGATGGTCCTCGAGCGCACCATCGTCGACCGCGTCGCCCGCGCGCCTGCGTTCTGCCAGATGTTCCCGTCGAGCGAGATCATTCCGCACGCGCTCGCCCCCGGGCTGCGGCCCACCGTCGTGCACGGCGCGTTGAGCCACGGTGAAATCGCCTCGCCGCAACGCAAGAAGCCGAAAGTCGCCGCGGCCGAATAGCCCCCTCTCGACGCTCGCGCCTCGAGCGTGCGACAATCTCGATTCACCATGGCTGACAACGAGCGCAAGAGCTCCGTGGACGTCACCAAGAGCGACAAGCGCAAGCAGAGCCTCTACTTCCCCGAGGCGATGCTCGAGGAGATCCAGAAGGAAGCGCAGCGGCTGCAGCGCTCGATGTCGTGGGTCGTGCAGCGCGCCTGGAAGCACGCCCGCAAGGAGATCAAGGGCATCCCCGGTTCGAACGAGCCGGGGGGCTGACGGGGCGGTCTCGCCGGGGCGGGACGCTTCAGGGCGCGGCGGCGCGCGCCTTCCCGAGCAGCTTGCGCACGGGGCTCGCGATGGCCTTCGCGGTCGTCTCGGCGAGGTCGAAGTAATCGCGCCAGAGGGTGATCTTGCCGTCCCTCACCTCGAAGGTCCCGCAGACCCAGATGTCGAGGTAGAGGAGCGGCCCGCTCAGGACATCGACGCGCTCCGTGAGCACGACGCCGTCGCGCGCGGCGATGTTCTTGATGCGGACCTCGAAGCCCGTGAAGATCTTCTGGAAGCGGCGAAGCGTGCGTGCCACGGCCGCCTTGCCGCGATCGGCGGGCAGCGGCACGTTCTGGTAGACGACGTCCTCGCTCATGAGCGCGAGCGCAGCGTCGAGGTCCTTGCCCTCGAGCGCGCGGAAAAACGATTCGACGACGCCTATGGGATCGTTCGCCTGGGTGTCCATGGCGGAAGGGCATAGGGGCGCGCGGCGCGATCCGCCAGCCTTTCAGCAGAGCCGTACGCCGGCCTGCTCGACCGTCGGCCGGCAGCGTGATACGCCGGCGCGAACATGCGCATCACGCTCTCGCTCGTCGCCTTCGCCCTGCTCACCGCGTGCGGGGGAAGCGCTCCGCCGCCCTCCAGCCCCTCGAACGCGTCGGGGCCCGCGCCGTCCAGCGCCTCGAGCTCGGCGACGTCCGCGACCACCGCGCCGTCGTCGGCCGATTCCTCCAAGTCGGGCGCCGCCGCCGGCGACACGCCGCCCAAGCCGACGATGGACTCGCAGCGCGAGCCCTTCATGCAGAGCTGCATGCGCAAGATGAACGCGGCCGACTACTGCGAGTGCGGCTGGGAACAGTTCCGCGACGTCTTCAAGGACGCGGATCTGAGTCAGGCGCTGCCGCCCGACGATCCGCGCCTGGCCACGTTGCAGCAGAAGACGGTCTCGGCCTGCGCCTCGAAGCTCCCCGAGGAGCAGATCAAGGCGAGCTTCCTCACGAGCTGCGTCGGGGGCGACACGCGCAAGGAGGCGTATTGCCAGTGCGCGTGGCCCGCGCTGCGCAAGAAGCTCTCGGCCGTCGACTTCGTCGGCGACTTCCAGGGGCCCCGCTTCGACGACGCCAAGAAGTCGATGGCCGCGGCCTGCAAGGGCAAGTTCCCCCCCGACCTCGCCAAGGCCGATTTCATGAAGGACTGCACCGGCGGCGACGCGGTACGCAACAAGCGCTGCGAGTGCGCCTGGACCAAGCTGCACGCCAAGTACTCGATCGAGGCGATCGTCTCGGGCACCATCGATCTCGACTCGGTGCCCGGCCTCAAGCAGTGCAAGTAGCGGGGGGCCCGCCCGGCTAGCGCACGTGCTCGACCGGAAGCGTCGTCGACACGGGTCTCGGCGCGGTGCCGGGCGGCGGCCTGGCGTGGACGGCCCAGTAGGCGGTGATGGCGAGCAGCAGCGCAGCGGCCAGCCCGATCAGCGCGACGGCCAGCGGCTCGGGGCGCGTGCGCTCGACCAGCGTGCGCGCGGCCCGGCGGACGGCCCCGTCCTCGGCGGAGCGTTCGAGCTCGGGCGCTTTCGCGCGTACCTGCGCGTAGTTGCCGCGGGCGAAGGCCTCGACCAGCGCGTCGAGCGCGGGCTGGCGCGGGAAGTCGCGGGCGAACGAGGGTCGGCGCTCGTCGGGCATCGAGCGACGACGGTCGTAGCACGGGGTATCCTTCCCGGCGATGCGCCGCGTCCCGCTGTGGCTCTTCGCGCTTCTGCTGCTGCCGAGCTGCTCGTCGGCTCCGTCGTCACCGGCCACCGGCACGCAATCGCTGTGGGTCGTGCCCGCGTCGCTCGGCGACCTGTCGGACGTGCACGTCTACGACCACCCCTGGCCGAGCGACCTTCGGCGGGACGCGGACGGATCGATCCACCTCGCGGGCCTCTACGACCCCCACGACACGATCATCCTGCAGGCATACGTCAAGGCCGCGACCGGCCTGCTGCACGGCTTCTCGCCCGTGGCGGCCGCGTACCTGCGCTTCACGGGCGACATCGACCCGACGACGCTGCCGCCCGATCCGCCCCACGCGCTCGACCCCGGCGCGAGCGTGCAGCTCGTCGACGTCGACGCGAAGTCGCCCGAGCACGGCAAGCGGCGTCTCATCGAGACCTTCTGGCAGCAGGCCGATGGCGTGTACTGGCTGCACGACACGCTCGCCGTGCGTCCGGCCCTCGGCTACCCGCTCCGGCCGAACACGAAGTATGCCCTCGTCGTCACGAGCGCGCTCAAGGCCGCCGATGGCTCGGACATCAAGCCGAGCGGTGATCTGAAGGAGGTGCTCGACCTCGCGACGGTCGAGCCGAGGGTGCAGGCCGCGCATGACCTGTACGCCCCCGCGATCGCCGACCTGAGCTCCGACGGCGTCCCGGCCAGCGCGATCGTGCACCTGGCCGTGTTCACGACCAACGACCCGACCGCGGAGCTGTTCGCGGTCGCCGACGACGTGCACGCCCACGTGCCCGCCCCGACGCCCGCGGCGGGCGCGTGGACGGCTGCCGATCAGACGGCCGACTACGACGTCTACGAGGGGACGTACCCGTCGCCCAACTACCAGCAGGGCACGGCGCCGTACTCGCAGTCGGGCGGCAACTTCGTGTTCGACGCGAGCGGCAAGCCCGTGCTGCAGAACACGTACACGCAGCCCTTCTGCCTGGTCGTGCCCAAGGCGCAGACGTGCCCCATGCCCGCCGGCGGCTACCCCATCGTCCTCTACGCCCACGGCACGGGCGGCAACTACCGATCGATCATCGAAGAGCGGAACTCGTTCGGCGACCTGATGGCCCAGCACTGCCTGGCGTCGATGGGCATCAACCAGCCCTTCTCCGGCACGCGCCCCGGCGCCCCGTCGCCGAGCGATCCGAACTACGAGGGCGACGAGGACCTCCTCTTCTTCAACCTGAACAACCCGATGGCCGCCCGGACCAACGGGCGGCAGGGCGCGATCGACATCGTGCAGCAGGCGCGCCTCTTCACCGAGAGCCACGTGACGGTGCCGGCCTCGGTGTCGCGCACGGGCAGCGCCATCGCGTTCGACGGCACCAAGCTGCTCTTCATAGGGCACTCGGAGGGGGGCCTCGACGGGCCGCTGTTCCTGGCCGCCGACGGCGCGGCGCGCGGGGGCGTGCTGAGCGGATCGGGCGCGATGATCACGGTGGCGCTGCTCGAGAAGACGCAGCCGCAGCCGAGCGTCGCGCAGGCGGTCAAGACGCTGCTCGGGCTGACCCCGGCCGAGGCGGCGGAGCTGAACCTGTTCCACCCCGTGATGAACCTGGCGCAGACGATCGTCGACGTCACCGATCCCATTCACTACGCGGGCTACATCACGCAGCATCCGCGTCCCGGGCTCGCGCCCAAGAGCATCCTGCAGACCGAGGGCGTCAACCCCGACGGCTCCGGTGACAGCTACGCCCCGCCGCACGGGATCGAGATCCACTCCGTCGCGCTCGGGCTGCCACGTGAGGCGCCGGGCGTGCATGCCATCGTCGAGGCGCCGTGGGGCGGCCTCGGCGACGTCACGGTCCCGCCGGCCGGGCTGCAGGGGAACCTGGCGGGAGGGGCCGCGAGCGGCGTGCTCGGCCAATTCGTCCCCGCCCCGAACGACGACGGCCACTTCGTGGCGTTCGACGTTCCCGCCGCGCACGCGCAGGTTGGCGCGTTCTGCGCGAACCTCGCCGCGGACCCCAAGGGTCGCGTGCCCCCGCTGCAACCCTGAGGTCCGGCCGCAGGCCGGCCGACGGCCCGAACGGCACGCCAACGATTCATCCGTTCGCCCGCGGCTTCCCGGTTGCATGACGCGGAGCGAACGGAGGGTTTCGCAATGAGAACTGCTGGCTCGATCCTCGGCATCGCCCTGGCTGCCGCGCTCGGCGCGTGCGCACACCACGCTCCCCCGGCGGCGACCGCGGCCGCGACCCCGCCCACCGCCGCCAACGCCGCATGCCCGATGGCATTCACCGGCGTGCATGCGTCCGTGGCGGACATCAACAAGGGCGTGGCGATCACGTTCACTGGTCCGCAGAACGCGCTGGATCAGCTGCGCAAGAACGTCCACGCGATGTCCGACGCCAACGACAACCAGAGCGACGCGTTCGCGGTCTGCCCGTGCGCGTCGATCGCCCCCCAGGGCGCAGCGGAGGCGATGCCCGGCCAGCCGGGCGCCGTTCAGGCCCTGCCGCTGAAGTCCATCCGCGCCAATTCGAACGTCCAGGAGATCGACACCGGCGCAGTGCTCAAGCTCGAGGCGAAGAACAAGGGCGACGTGCAGGCGCTCCGCGACGCCGTCCGCCAGAACGTGAAGGCCATGCGCAAGGGCTGCCTGAGCGAGCAGGCTCCGACCGAGCAGCAGCCGTACCAGCAGCCCGGCCAGCAGCCGCAGTACTGAATCGACGAGCACGATTCTCGAAGGAGAACCGTGCTCGCTGAAGCCGGCTTCCCATCGCGCGGGCACGCGTGGGTATAGTGCCGCGTGCCCGCGGCGATGCGGTTGCTGTTCGCGCTCACCACGCTGCTCGGCGCCGCCCTGCTCTTCGCCGTCGAGCCGATGCTCGGCAAGATGCTGCTGCCGGCCCTCGGCGGGGCGCCGGCCGTGTGGGGCACGTGCCTGGTCTTCTTCCAGGCGTCGCTGCTGGCCGGCTACGTGTGGGCGCACCTGGTCGGCTCGCGCGTGCCGCTGCGCGCGCAGCCGCTCGTGCACGCGCTGCTCGTCGCGGCGGCGTTCGCGTCGTTGCCGTTGCACCTGCCGGCCGGGGCGCCGCCGCCGCAGGAGGTGTTCCCGATCCCGTGGCTCGTGGGGCGGCTGGCCACCACCGTGGGGCTGCCGTTCGTCGCCGTCTCGGCCACGAGCCCTCTCGTGCAGCGCTGGTTCGCGGCGACGCGCCGCGATCCGTACTTCCTCTACGCGGCGAGCAACGCCGGAAGCCTCGTCGCCCTGATCGCGTACCCGGTGGTCGTCGAGCCGCTGCTCACGCTCGGAGCGCAGCGCGCGCTCTGGTCGCGCGCCTACGAGCTGCTCGCCGTGCTGCTGGCCGGCTGCGCGCTCGTGACGGTGCGCGAGCGCGAGCCGGCCGACGGATCCCCCGTGGCCGTCTGGCGCCCAGGCGCACGGCTCCTCCTTCGGTGGCTCGCGCTGGCGGCCGTGCCGAGCGCACTCCTGCTGGGCGTCACCGCGTTCGTCACCATGGACGTCGCGCCGGTGCCGCTGCTCTGGATCGTGCCGCTGGCGCTCTACCTCGCCTCGCTGATCGTGCCCTTCTCGACCCGGCCGCTCGTCGCGCACGGGCGCGTCCTGCGGGCCATGCCGGCCGCGGCGCTGGTGCTCGCGTTCACGCTCGTCGTCGGGGCCGAGCAACTGCTGTGGCTCGTGGCACTGCTGCACTTCGCCGCGTTCTTCGTGGTCGCGCTCGCGTGCCACGGCGAGCTGGCGCGGCTGAAACCCCCGCCCGAGCGCCTGACGACCTTCTACCTCGTCGTCTCGGCCGGCGGCGCGCTGGGCGGGGCGCTCGTGGCGCTCGTGGCGCCGCTCGTGTTGCCTTCGATCTGGGAGTACCCGCTGGCGATCGTCGCGGCCTGCGTGCTGCGCGGCGGTGGCATGCCGGGGCTGGACGGCGCCGAGGCGGGCGAGGACTTCGAGACGCTGGCGCGAGCCGAGGGGGTCGGGGTGAGTGGCCTGCTTTCCGCGCGCGCGCGCAAGACGGTCCGGACCGTCGGTGCCCCGCTCGCGACCGTGGCGTTGCTCGGCGCGGCGGGCAGGCTGCTGGCGCGCACCGAGGGCCCGTGGCGCGTGTTCGTGCTGGCGCAGATCGCGACCGCGGCGTGCGTCGTCGCGTGGTCCTGGCGCTCGCGGCCCGGGCGTTTCACCGCGATGGTGGCGTCGATGGTCGCGGCGCCTGCGCTGGCGTCGCTGGCGCCGGACATGCTCTTCGAGGGGCGGAGCTTCTTCGGGGTGCACCGCGTCGTCGAGGACCGGGCGGCGGCCGAGCGCTTTTACATGCAGGGCACGACGATCCACGGGCTCCAGTCGATCCTCCCGTCGCGCCGACGCATTGCGGGGGCCTACTACCACCGGACGGGACCCGCCGGAGGCGTGCTCACGCGCGCCGCCCCCGCGCGCGTGGGCCTGGTGGGGCTCGGCGTCGCGTCGCTCGCCGCGTACGCCGACGCCGGCCAGGCCTTCACGTTCTTCGAGATCGACCCGCTCGTCGCGCGCATCGCCGGCGACCCGCACCTGTTCACCTTCCTGTCGGACGCCCGCGACCGCGGTGCGCACGTCGACGTCGTGCTCGGCGACGCTCGCCTGAGGCTCGCCCGGGTGCCCGACGCCGCGTTCGACCTGCTCGTGCTCGATGCGTACAGCAGCGACGTCGTTCCGACGCACCTGCTCACGCGCGAGGCGTTCGCCCTCTACTTCCGGAAGGTCGCGCCGCACGGCCTCGTGCTGATGAACGTGTCCAACCGATACCTCGACCTGGGCCGCGTCGTGCGCGCCGTGGCCGACGCCGACGGTCTGACGGCCCGCGCGCGCGAAGACGAGACGACCGATGCCGAGGAGGGCAAGGCGCCCTCGCGATGGATCGTGGTCGCACGGGCCCAGGCCGACCTCGACGCGCTCGGGCTGGGGGAGGAGTGGAGGCCGCTTCCGGCCACGTCGATGCGCGCCTGGAGCGACGACTACGTCAACGTGATGGGAGCGTTCCGCTTTTGACGGCGTGCGCCACGGCCGCGCGCTGCGTCGCGTGCGCGTGGAGGTCACCGACGTTCCACCACCAGGGCTGTGACGACACGACTCCCGCCAGCACGGCGAGGCAGAACAGGCGGAGGCGCACGCTCCTGCGCGCGTGCGCGCGAGCGCGGGCCTCGCGGCGGTGCCTCGAGACGACCGTCGTCGCGAGCGGCCGCACGGGGGCGACGTGCGGGGGCTCCGGCTTCCGGCGCGGTTCGGGGCCGCGCGCCGGCGCGGGCGACTGCAGTGGCGGCTCACGTGCCGCGACGGCGGGCGGCTCGGGGAAGACGAGCACCGGCGTGGGGCGCGTCAGGAGCTCGACGCGCGACTCGCTGGGCGGCGGGCGCGGATCGCTCGCGGCCGCTGGCGCCGTCGGCGCCTCGGAGGGCCAGTCGTCGCCCGCGGTGTCGTCGGTGGTGCGAGCGACCAGGTCGAGCAGTGTCGCCACACTGAAGGTGGACGTCTTCTGGTTCGAGTCGTCGGCCTCGTCGTACGACATTCTCACCTCTCCTCCGCCCCGCCCGAGATCGTGGATCGCACGCCACGTTCCATGAGCTCGCCACCTGAAACGCGAGGGTTCTCCGCGTGTCCGGTGGTCAGCTCGGCGACCACTGATGCCGGCATCCGGCCGCCGCGGGTATCATCTCGACGTGCTCGACGCTCTGCCCGACGCCGTCGCGCGCGTCATCCAGCTCGCGTCCGTGCCGCTGCACGTCCGCGCGGTGTTCGAGAACCTGCCCGTCGCCCTGCACCTCGACGCCGAGCTGCCCGCGGACGCCGACGCACTGCCGCTCGGCGCCCGGCAGCTGGTGAAGCTGGCGTCGCTCGGCACGCACCTTCGCCCGAGGCGCGTCGCGGCGGCTCCGTCGGGCGCGACGCCCCGCCTGCGCGTCTCGACGGACCAGCGCAACTTCGACGTCGAGCTCGCGGAGGCGTCGGACGTGAGCGCGCTGTCGCTGCGCGTGCTGGCCGCCCTGCTCGATCCCCAGCAGCTCGCCGCGGCGCTCGCCGGCTTCGCGCGTCAGTCGGCGAGCCTGGGCGCGCTGCACACGCTCACGCGCCAGATGTTGCTCGCGGCCGACATCGATCGCGCGCAGGACACGATGCTCGCGGGCATCACGGCGGGTGACGGTCTGGCGTTCCACCGCGCCGCGCTGTTCGTCTACGACCCCGAGAGGAGCGCGTTCGCCGGGTCGAAGGCGATCGGCCCCGCCGACGAGCAGGAAGCGCACCGCATCTGGGAGGCCATCGAGCTGGCGGGGGCGTCCTTCGAGCAGATCGTGTCGGGCGATGCCGAGCGCGATCGCCGCTTTGAGGCGTTCGTGCGCACCCTCGACCTTCGCCCCGGCAACGGCGCCGACGACGAGATCGCGACCGTGCTGGCCGACGCCCGGCCGATGGCCTTCGTGCGCGAGCGGGCGATCAACGCCGGGCTGCAGCAACTGCGCGCGTCGGGTCGATACGTGCTCGCGCCGATGCGCGCCCGCGGCGAACTGCGCGCGCTCCTCTTCGCCGACAACCTGTACGGAGCGGCGCCGGTCGCGCCCGCGCAGGTGGAGCTGCTCGGGTACTTCGTCGATCAGGTCGCGCTCGTGTGGGACAACCTGGCGCTGCTGCGGAGGATCGAGCAGCTCGCGCGCTTCGACGCGCTGACGGGCGTCCACAACCGTCGCGTCTTCGAGGAGCGCCTGCTCGAGGAGCAGTCGCGCGCGCAGCGCGAGCGCGCCCCGCTGTCGATCGTCGTCATCGACGTCGACCGCTTCAAGCAGACCAACGACACGCGCGGTCACGGCGCGGGCGACGAGGTGCTGCGCGCGCTCGGGACGCTGCTCCGCCTGGGCGCGCGCGCGCACGACGTCATCTCGCGGATCGGCGGCGACGAGTTCGCGCTCGTCCTGCCGGGCACCGACAAGGCGCTCGCGATGGCGGTGGCGGCGCGCTTCGGCGGGGCCGCCAGGGCGCAGGACATCTCGCTGAGCATGGGCGTGGCCACGTGGCCCGAGGACTGCGCCGCGCCGGCCGCGCTCCTCGCCTGCGCCGACGGTCGCGTGTACGACGCGAAGCGCGCCGGGCGCGGACGGGCGGTCGGCGGCGACGGCTACGAGCTGCCGTTCGGAGCGCCCAGCGTCGCGCCGTGATCACGGCCGAAGCGCGCGGCGTTCGCGCGCGATGGCGAGCGCTTCGACGGCGAGGCGCACCACCAGCGGGCCGAGCATCAGTCCCCAGCCTCCCGCCAGAGCCAGCCCGCCCATCATCGACAGGAAGACGATCGCGACGGGCAGGTTCAGGCTGCCGGCGCGCGCCAGGAACGGGCGCAGGACGTTGTCCACGGTCGAGATGACGGCCATGCCCAGCAGCGCGAGCACCACGGCGCGCGCGATGTGGCCGGTGAAGGCGAACACGACGACGATCGGGACCCACACGAGCGCCGTTCCCACCGCGGGGACGAACGACAGGACGCCAGTCATCAGACCGAGCACGATCGCGTTCGGCACCCCGAGCGCCACGTAGACGATCGTCGCCACCGCGCTCTGCGCGAGGGCCGTTCCGCCGGCACCCACGATCAGCCCGCGTCCGGTCTCCCGGAACGCGCCCACCAGCCGGTGCGTGGCGCGCGCGTCCAGCGCGCGCTGCCGCGCGGCCCACGCGTAGAGGCGAGCCCCGTGCACGAGCAGGCCGTAGAGGGCGACGACGAACACGACGGCGCCGATGACCGCCGTCGCCGACGCGGCCGCGACGCTCGCCAGGATCTGCCAGACGGCGGCGCCGTGCTCGCGTACCAGGCCGACGACGAATGCAGGGCTCGGCGGGAGGGGCTCGGCCGGGCCGACGCCCGCGATGTCCTCGAGCGCGCCGGCGGCGGTGCTCGACCGCAGCGCCGCGGCGAGAAGCTCGCGGGCGCGCGCCACGAACGCGAACGCCACCGCCACCAGAGGCGTCGCGAGCAAGAGCACGGCGACGACGCCGAGCGAGCCGGCGACGGTGCGCCGCCCCCCCAGCGCCCGCTCCAGACGTCGCACGAGGGGAGCCAGCAGGTCGGCGAGCCAGGCGGCGAGCACGAGCGGAACCCACAGCGGTACGAACACGGCGACGGTGCCCGCGCTGAGCGCGAGCACGATCCATCCGAGCGTCCTCTGCTCCGTCCGCACGGCGAGCCCGTCCCGCCGAGGCAAGGACGAGGCCTGCTCACTGGATCGGGATGCCCCCGCCGTCGGGCGAGGTGGGCGGGGCCGCGGTCGTCGATCCCGCGCCCCAGAACGACAGGTTGGGCGGCGGGTTGGGCACCGGGATGCCGGTCGTGACGATCTGCCCGTTCTGCACGCTTATCGAGAACACCTGCCCGGCATTGTCGAAGCCGTAGACGGTGCCGGCCCAGAACGCGAGACCGAAGACGCTGCCGTGGTTCACGCTCCCGTAGTTCTGGACGATGTCGCCGGTCTTGGGGTCGACCTGCAGCAGGCAGTCGCCGCAGCCGCTCGTGCCGTTGACCGTCAGGAACGTGCCGCCGCCGATGACCGACACGATGTCGCCGCTCGACTGGTAGCCGCCGGTGAGCTGGCCGACGTTCGTGACCGCGCCGGTCGCCGTGTCGATGCGCACGTACTGCGATCCGACGTAGCCGACCAGCGCCTCCTGGTTCGGATCGAGCGTCCCCTCGGGAACGAACGAGAGCGAGTTCGGGTAGCTGCTGCCGCTGGCGACCAGCGTGCACGACGCGGTCTTCAGGTCGAGCTTGTAGAAGCCGTCGAACGTCGTCACGTAGGCGTTGCTGTTCGCGTCGATGGCGATGTCGATGACCTGCGTGCACCCCTGGAACGGGCCGACGACCGCCACCTGCTTCGTGTTCGGATCGAGGCGGTAGAGCGTGTCGGCGCTGTGCCCGTAGACGATGGCGACCGGAGGCGGCGGCGGCTGCGCGTCGTGCGACGCCGTGGCGTCCCCAGACAGCATGCCGGCGTCACCGCCGCCGAGGTCCGTCGCGTCGTCGCCGGATCCACCACCGCCTTCTCCTCCGCCACCGCCCGCGTCCGCCGCGCGAAAGCCGCTCGGCGTCGGGCTCGTCCCGCACGCCGCGGCGACGGCGGCCAGCCCCGCGATGACCGCACCCACGAGCGTCGCACCGCGCATCTCAGGGTCCTCCGGGCTTCGAGCATAGCGCCCCGCCGGCGGCGGCACGTCTCCCGTCCGTCGCGGCGCGCCGGAGCGCCGGGGCCTGCCGCCCGGACCGATCACGCGTCGGTCTTGAGCCGATATCCGACGCCGGGCTCGGTGACGAGGTGCTTGGGCCGCGCCGGCACCGCCTCGAGCTTGTGTCGCAGCTGCGTCATGTACACGCGCAGGTACTGCATCTGGTGCGCGTGGCCGGGGCCCCACACCTGCTCGAGCAGCTGCCGGTGGGTCATGACCATCCCGGCGTGCTTCACGAGCGTCGTCAGCAGCTTGTACTCGATGGGAGTGAGGTGGACCTCCGCGCCGCGGACGCGCACCAGGCGCTTGACGAGGTCGATCTCGATGTCGTCCCCCACGCGCACGACGTCGCTGCCCGTCTCGCGCGAACGCGCCGCGTGCCGCAGCGACACGCGGATGCGCGCCATCAGCTCCTTCGCGCCGAACGGCTTCGTGAGGTAGTCGTCGGCCCCTTCGTCGAGCGCGCCCACCTTGCTCTCTTCCTGGCCGCGCGCCGAGACGACGAGGATGGGGACGGCCGTCCACTCGCGCAATCGCCGGATGACCGACACCCCGTCGGCGTCGGGCAGGCCCAGATCGAGCAAGACCAGATCCGGCGTGTACGCCGCGGCCTGCTGGATCCCCTCCGCGGCGGACGTCGCCTCGACGACGCGGTAGCCCTGCGCCTCGAGCGAGATGCGGACGAACTTCCGCATCTGCGGCTCGTCCTCGACGACAAGCACGAGCGGCTTGACCTCGCTCACGGCGCCTCGCTGGCGCGCTGCACGGGCGGCGGGCTGACGCGCCCCGAGGCGCCGTCCCCGAGGGGCAGCGTGAAGCGGAACGCGGCGCCGCCGCCGGGCCGCTCCTCGACCCAGATGCGCCCTCCGTGCGCGTTGACGATGCCGCGGCATATCGTCAGCCCCAGGCCGACCCCGCCGCCCTCGCCCTCGCGTGCGCGGTAGAACTTGTCGAACACGCGCTCGGCGTCCTGCTTCGGTACGCCCGGGCCACGGTCGGCCACCTCGACCTCGACCTGCCCGCCGACGGCGCGCGCCGACACGTCGACGGGGCTTCCGGGCGGCGTGTACTTGGTCGCGTTCTCGATGAGGTTGATGAGCACCTGCTCGACGAGCGCCGAGTCGAACGGGACGAGCGGCAGGTCGCGCGGCACGTCCGTGTGCACCTCGCGCCCACGCAGACGATCCTCCATGCGATTGAGCGCGGCGCCAATCACCTCTTCGAGCGGCTGCGGGTCCTTGTGGACCGAGAGCGCTCCGGACTCCAATCGCGTCATCTCGAGCAGGTTGCGTACGAGCCGCGAAAGCCGCAGCGATTCCTCGTGCACGGTCTCGAGCAGCTCGTGCCGCGCCGACACCTCCCTGGGCCCGTCCGGATCGAGCAGGGTGCTCGTCGCGCCCGTGATCACCGCAAGCGGCGTGCGCAGATCGTGCGACACGGAGCTGAGAAGGGAGTTGCGGAGCTGCTCGGTCTCCATCCGGAGCCGCGCTTGCCGCGCCTCCTCCGCGAGCTGCGCGCGGTCGAGCGCCGAGCCGACCAGCCCCGCGAACGTCATCAGGAGCTGCCGCCGGTCGGGATCGCCGAGGCGTGCGTCGCGCGACGGGAACAGCGCGATCACGCCGACGCGCGCGTGCGAGCCCTTGAGCGGGACGAACAGCGCGCGTGCCGAGGGGAGCGTCTCGGTCGTGAGTCCGGCGGGCTGCTGATGAAGCCACACCCACTCCGCGACGCCCAGGTCCTTTTCCTCGACGGCCTCGTCGGCGAGCGCTGGGTGCAGCAGGCCGCCCGCGCCGGGAAGCAGGATGGTCACCTTGGAGGCGAAGACGTCGCGCAGGTGCCGGGCCGCGGTGCGAAGGAGGACCTCGCGCGACCCCGTCAGGCCCAGCTCGCGCGAGATCGCGTAGAGGCTCGCCGTGCGCGCCTGACTGTCGCGTGCGGCGTCGGCCTGATCTCGAATGCGGTTCGTGAGATGGCTGATGACGAGCGCGACGACGAACATCACCGCGAAGGTGACGACGTGCCGCAGGTCCGAGACGGAGAAGCTGAAATAGGGCGGAACGAAGAAGAAATCGAACGCGATGACGCTCAGCACGGCGGCCAGCAGCGACGCGCCGCGGCCGAAGCGCATCGAGACCAGGACGACGCCGAGCAGGTAGACCATGACGACGTCCGGCAGCTCGCGGTGCCCGAAGCCGAACCAGTCGAGGAGCGTGGACAGGATGACGACCGCCACCGCCGCCAGCGCGCCGCCTAAGGGGAAGGCGCGCGCCCGGCCCTCGTCCGCTCGCGGCAGCGGCGCCGAGCGCTCTCCCGTCACCCCGGAGATGACGTAGACGTCGATCTCGCGGCTCTGGCGCACGATGTCGTCGAGGAACGACGGCTTGAGGACGTCTCTCCAGCGCGGGTGCGTCGGCTTGCCGACGACGATCTTCGTGACGTTACGCTTGCGCGCGTAGCGCACCGTCTCGGAGGCCGCGTCCTCGCCGCGCAGCGTGACCGCCTCGCCACCGAGCGATTCGAGCAGGCGCATGTTCAGCGCGAGCCGCTCGCGGTCCTCGGACGACATGCGCAGCGACGCCGCGGTCTCGACGTAGACGCCGACCAGCTCGGCGTGCAGGCTGGTGGCCATGCGCCGCGCCGCGCGCACGAGGCGCGCCGAGTACGGGCTCGGCGAGATGCAGACGAGAACGCGCTCCCCCGTGTGCCACGTCTCCTCGATGCCGTGCGCCGCCTTGTAGCCGCGCATCTTGGCCTCGACGCGCTCGGCGGTGCGCCGCAGCGCCAGCTCGCGCAGCGCGATGAGGTTGCCCTCTTTGAAGAAGTGCTCGATCGCCCGCGCCGCCTGGTGCGGCACGTACACCTTGCCCTCGTGCAGCCGCTCGAGCAGCTCGTCGACGGGCAGGTCGACGACGCGCACCTCGTAGGCCCGATCGAAGACCGCGTCGGGGACGGTCTCGCGCACGACGACGCCGGTGATCTGCGCCACGACGTCGTTCAGGCTCTCGAGGTGCTGCACGTTGAGCGTCGTGAAGACGTCGATGCCGGCGTCGAGCAGCTCCTCGACGTCCTGCCATCGCTTCAGGTGTCGCGAGCCGGGGGCGTTCGTGTGCGCGAGCTCGTCGACGAGGACGAGCTGCGGCTTGCGGGCGAGCGTGGCGTCGAGGTCGAGCTCCTCGAGCTTGATGCCCCGGTGCTCCACCTGCCGCCGCGGCATGAGCTCGAGGCCGATGAGCAGCGCGCCGGTGTCGTAGCGGCCGTGCGTCTCGACAATCCCGATGGCGACGTCGCGCTTCTCGTCCTCGACCTCGACTCGCGCTGCCTCGAGCATCGTGTACGTCTTGCCGACGCCGGGCGCCGCGCCGAAGAAGATCGTCAGCTTGCCGCGCGCCGACTGCGCCTCTTCCTCGCGCACGCGAGCGAGCAGCTCGTCCGGGTCGGGGCGGCGATCGGTCATGCCGATATCGTAGGCCCTCTCGGTGGCGCCATCGATGGGGGTTACCGGAGGTCGTCGAGCGCCAGATTCAGCTCGAGCACGTTCACGCGCGGCTCGCCCAGGATGCCGAGCTGACGACTTTCGGTGTGCTCGGCCACGAGCTGACGGACGCGCCCATCGTCGAGACCGCGCGCCTTGGCCACGCGGTGGACCTGGTAAAGCGCCGCGGCCGGGGTGATGTCGGGGTCGAGGCCGCTGGCGGACGAGGTGACGAGGTCGACCGGCACGGAGGCCGTGTCGTCGGGGTCGTCCGCCTTCAGCGCATCGAGACGGCCCTTCACCTCGTCGAGGAGCGCGGGGTTGGTGGGGCCGAGGTTCGAGCCGACCGACGCCGCGCCGTTGTAGGGAAGGGCTTTTCCGTTTGCGTCGCTCGTGGCCGAGAGGCGTCCCCAGAAGTACCTCGGATCGTCGAACGACTGGCCGATGAGGCGCGAGCCGACCTCCCTGCCGCCTGCGGTGAGGACGCTCCCGTTGGCCTGGTGCGGGAACGCCGCCTGGGCGATGCCGGTGACCAGGAGCGGGTAGGCGATTCCGGTGACGACGGTGAGCGCGAAGAGCGAGACGACGGCGGCGCGGAGCTGGGCGAGCATGGTGACTCCGGATCAGACGAGGTGCAGGGCGACGAGGAGGACGTCGATCAGCTTGATGCCGATGAACGGCACGACGATGCCGCCCGCGCCGTAGATGAGCAGGTGATCGCGAAGAAGGCGGGACGCGCCCACGGCGCGGTACTTGATGCCGCGCAGCGCAAGCGGGATGAGCGCGATGATGACGAGCGCGTTGAAGATGACGGCGCTCAGAATGGCGCTCGCCGGCGTGGCCAGGTGCATCACGTTGAGCGCGCCGAGCGCCGGGTACGTCGTCGCGAACGCGGCGGGGATGATGGCGAAGTACTTTGCGACGTCGTTGGCGATGCTGAAGGTCGTGAGCGCGCCGCGCGTCATCAGGAGCTGCTTGCCGATCTCGACCACCTCGATGAGCTTCGTCGGGTTCGAGTCGAGGTCGACCATGTTGCCGGCCTCCTTGGCGGCCTGCGTGCCGGTGTTCATCGCCACGGCGACGTCGGCCTGCGCGAGCGCGGGCGCGTCGTTCGTCCCGTCGCCCGTCATCGCGACCAGGCGCCCGCCCTTCTGGTGCTCGCGGATGAGCGAGAGCTTCGTCTCGGGCGTCGCCTGCGCGAGGTAGTCGTCGACGCCGGCCTCGGCTGCGATCGCGGCGGCGGTGAGCGGGTTGTCGCCCGTGATCATCACCGTCTTGATCCCCATCCGGCGCAGCTCGGCGAAGCGCTCCTTGATCCCGCCCTTGACGACGTCCTTGAGCTGCACGACGCCGAGCACGTGCGGCCCCTCGGCGACGACGAGCGGCGTGCCGCCCGTCTTGGCGATCGATTCGACGCTGGTGCGCACGTCCGGCGGGAAGGAGCCCCCCTTGGACCTCACGTACGCCTCGATGGCCTCCGCGGCCCCCTTGCGGATCTCGCGCCCGTCGAGGTCCACGCCGCTCATCCGCGTCTGCGCGGTGAACGGGACGAAGGTCGCCTTGAGCGCGTGCACCTCGCGCTCGCGGATGCCGTAGCGCTCCTTGGCGAGGACGACGATGCTGCGCCCCTCGGGCGTCTCGTCGGCGAGAGAGCTGAGCTGCGCGGCGTCGGCGAGGCGCTCCTTCGTGCCGCCCTGGGCCGGCAGGAACGCGGTCGCCTGGCGGTTGCCGAGCGTGATCGTGCCCGTCTTGTCGAGAAGCAGCACGTCGACGTCGCCGGCGGCTTCGACGGCGCGCCCGCTCGTGGCGATGATGTTCGCCTGGATCATCCGGTCCATGCCGGCGATGCCGATGGCCGAGAGGAGCCCCCCGATCGTCGTCGGGATCAGGCACACGAGTAGCGCGACGAGCACCGTGATGGTGATGGGCGTGCCTTGCCTGGCTGCCGCGACGCTGAAGAGCGAGTACGGGAGCAGCGTCACCGTCGCGAGCAGGAAGATGATGGTGAGCGCCGCCAGCAGGATGTCGAGCGCGATCTCGTTGGGCGTCTTCTGGCGCTTGGCCCCCTCGACCATCGCGATCATGCGATCGAGGAACGTCTCGCCGGGGTCGGCGGTGACCCGCACGATGAGCCAGTCGGAGAGCACGCGCGTGCCGCCCGTCACGGCGCTCCGGTCGCCGCCGCTCTCGCGGATGACGGGGGCGCTCTCGCCGGTGATCGCACTCTCGTCGACCGAAGCGACGCCCTCGATGATCTCGCCGTCGGCCGGAACCTGGTCCCCGGCGTCCACCAGCACGAGATCGCCTTTGCGCAGCTGCGAGGCGGCGACGGGGTTCTGCGACGCGTCGCGCTTGGGGGTCGCGATCCGCTTCGCCATGACGTCCTTGCGCGCCTTGCGGAGCGAATCGGCCTGCGCCTTGCCGCGGCCCTCGGCCATCGCCTCGGCGAAATTGGCGAAGAGGACGGTGAACCAGAGCCAGAGCGACACGGCGAGGATGAACCCTGCGGGTGCTTCCCCGTGCCCGGTGAGCGCCTGGACGAAGAGCGCCGACGTCAGCACGCTCCCCACCTCGACGACGAACATGACGGGGTTGCGGATCTGGTGGCGCGGATCGAGCTTCCTGAAGCTCTCCACGATCGCGCGCCGGACGATGGCCGGCTCGAACAGCGGGCGCGCCTGCCCGCGCACGCGGTGCCTGCCGTGCTCGACGTGGCCGACCACGACCTCTTGCGGCATCTGGGGAGCGGACGGCGTTCCGCTCGACCGCAGCGAGGAGGAGCTCGGCGTGGCGGTGTTGGGGCGAGCCTGAGGGGCGTTGGTGGACATGGCGGTCAGGACCTCGCGAGCATCAGGTGCTCGACGAACGGGCCCAGCGCGAGGGCCGGGATGAAGGTGAGCGCGCCGACGATGAGGATGACGCCGACGAGCATCGCCACGAAGAGCGGCGTGTGCGTCGGCAGCGTCCCCGCGCCGGCGGGAACGAGCTTCTTGGCGGCGAGGGCGCCTGCGATCGCGAGGACGGGAATCTTGATGAAAAACCGGCCTAGGTACATCGCGATCCCGAGCGTCGTGTTGTAAAAGGGCGTGTTCCCGCCGAGGCCCGCGAACGCGCTGCCGTTGTTTCCGGTGGCCGACGAGTACGCGTAGAGGATCTCGCTGAACCCGTGCGGCCCGGGGTTGAAGACGCCCTTGCGGCCGGCCTCGGTCGCGACGGCGATGGCCGTCATGACGAGGATCGTGGCGCAGGGCACGAGGATGGTGAGCGACGCCATCTTCATCTCCCTGGCCTCGATCTTCTTGCCCAGGTACTCGGGCGTCCGGCCGACCATCAGGCCCGCGACGAAGACCGCCACGACGGCGAACATGAGGATGCCGTACATGCCGGCGCCGACGCCGCCGAAGATGATCTCGCCGAGCTCGATGAGGAACAGCGGGACGAAGCCGCCCATCGGCATGAACGAGTCGTGCATCGCGTTGACCGCGCCGCACGACACGCCGGTCGTCGCCGTCGCGTACAGGCCCGTCGCCGAGATGCCAAAGCGCACCTCCTTGCCTTCCATGTTGCCGCCGGCCTGCAGGGCGCTTGCCGCTTGATCGACGTGCAGCGGCGTGAGCAGCGGGTTGCCCGCCTGCTCGCGCCAGACGCAGAGGACGAGCAGCGGCAGGAACACGACGAACATTGCGGCGAGGACGGCCCACCCCTGGCGCGTGTCCTTCACCATCCGGCCGAACGTGTGCGTGAGCGCGGCGGGGATGAGCAGCAGACCGTAGATCTGGAAGAAGTTGCTGAGCGGTGTCGGGTTCTCGAACGGGTGCGCGGCGTTCACGTTGAAGAAGCCGCCGCCGTTGGTGCCGAGCTGCTTGATGGCCTCCTGCGAGGCGACCGGCCCGACGGCCAGCACTTGATCGGTGACCGTGTGGCCGCTCGCGTCCTTCAGCGGCTGCAGCAGCGCGACGTGGTGGGCGGACGAGAAGGTCTGCACCATGCCCTGCGAGACGAAGATCACCGCGAGGACGACCGACAGCGGCAGCAGGATGTAGATCGTGCTCCGGGTCAGATCGACCCAGAAGTTGCCGAGCGTGCCGCTGGTCTTTCGCGACAGCCCGCGAATGAGCGCCACCATGACGGCCATGCCCGACGCCGCGCAGACGAAGTTCTGCACGGCCAGACCGATCATCTGCGTGAAGTAGCTCATCGTGGTCTCGCCGCCGTAGTTCTGCCAGTTCGTGTTGGTCACGAAGCTGACGGCGGTGTTCCACGAGAGGTCGGGCGAGACGGCGCCCATGCCGTCGGGGTTGAGCGGCAGGAGCCCCTGCAGGCGCTCGATGCCGTACAGCACGACGACGCCGACGACGTTGAACAGAAGCATCGCCCCCGCGTACGTCGTCCACTTCATCTCGCGCTTTTCGGGGTCCCTCGGAACGCCGCAGAGCCGATAGACGAGCCGCTCGAGCCACCCGAGCACCTTGTCGAGGACGATGGGCTCGCCCTCGTACACGCGCGCCATGTACCCGCCGAGCGGCTTGACGGCCGCGACGAGCAGCGCGAGGAGCACGACGATCTGCGCGTAGCCTTGCCAGCTCACGAGAACGCCTCCGGCTTGAGCAGCGCGACGAACAGGTAGACGAGCAGCGCGAGCGAGACGGCTCCGCCGACGAGGTACAGGACGGGCATGGCGATCTCCGTCAGACGCGGTCGCAGAGGCGGACGAGCCCCCAGGAAGCGACCAGAAGTAGGCCGGTGAGGCCGAGGTAGACGATGTCCATCATGCGTGACTCCGTTTGAAGAGCGACTTGAGCACCAAGGCGATCACGAGCGCTGCGAGCAGGCCCTCGAAGTCAGGTCCCCTGACGGCACACAGCGCGACCCGAAGCAGAGACCATGCGAGCAGGAAGAGGCGCGCGGTGAGGTAAAGCCCGGCGAGGCCGTCGGCTCGGTCGGGCGCCCGCGCACCCGGACCGGGCGCGCGGTAGGGTTGCTGCGGCGGAGGCATCGAAGGCCCCGAATCACGGGATGCGCAACCTAGTTCCGGGCTCGTTAACTCGTGGTAAAGACGGACCGCGCGCGAATAAGGAAAGCGTTAAGAGCGCGCGGCTCGGCCCGTTTCGAGCTGCTTCAAGGACCGCGCCACCGTCGCTCGAGCCGTTCCGCCGAACGGGCGCGACGCTGCCCTCAGCGTTCCGCCGCCGGCGGCGTGGTCTCCTCGACCCGAATGAGGCCGTTCTTGTTCAACACGAGCGTCCTGGCGATCGGCTCGGTGCCCCCGACCCAGCGCAGGCTCGCCCTCACGGGCAGCTCGTAGTTTCGCGGGACGTCCACGATGGCGAGGCGCCCCGACGAGTCGGGCAACACCAGACCGCGGACGGCGTCGTGCAGCCGTGGGAAGAGCGCCGAGAGATCGAGGCGGTAGATGAACCGCACGTTCTGGCGCGGCGATTCGCCCGAGGTGGGCGGCGTCGCGACGAAGCCTCGTTGCAGGAACCGAAGGAGCGTGACGTCGTGCGTCGGGCCGTACTGCGGGTGGACGGGGTCTGGCCGCTGCGCGCTGCTCTGGGAGAACGACTCCCGGGTCGATGCGACGGTGCCGGCGCGCGGCCGTTCCCGACCCGGCAGCCGGAAGCGCGTCACGCGCTGGGCGAACATCTGCTGGACGCGTCCTGCCAGCCAGTTGCGCCCGACCTCCTTCAGTCGCTCGCGTGATGCGTACGCGATCGTCGTGATGATCGCGAACAGAACGAGCCCGGACCCGACCCCGACGGGGCCGCCGGTCGGGTTGTTCTCGACGGCGACCTCCCATCCGAGAAACCAGAGGTATGCGAGCATTGCCATGAGGGCAGAGAGCCAGCCGGAGAAGCGGCTCACCACCTGGTAGCTGTCTCCGTCGAGGAAGAGCACGCGCTCGAAGTGCTTCTTCAGCCAGCGCATTCGCGAGACGAGCCGCTCGAGCTCCGTCGCGTTCCTCGGTTCGGCCAGCGTGCAGCGCGCATGGCGCCGGTGCTCGATCTCGTCCGCCAGCGCCTTCTCGATGCGGGCTTCGACGGTGTCGAACGACGGCATCTCGGGGCTTGCCCGGTCCTCGAACGACCGGCGTGCATCGCGAAGCGCGCGGGTGCAGTCGGTGAGGACGCTCCACAGCTGGAGGCTCAGGAACTCGTCGGCCAGGGCGCCTTCCTCCTCGTTCGGGGCGGACCATAGGAGACCTCGTCGGGCGTTCGTGAGCTCGACCGAGGCTGCCTCCAGCCAGAGCATCAGCGGCCGCCAGTGGCTCTCGCCATCCATGGGAGAGGAGCGCAGCAGCGTGCAGTGCCGAACGAAGCCGTTTCTCGCGCGCGCGAGCCTGGCGGCGACGCCGACCACGGCGCGACGGAAGGCCTCGAGCGATTGCGCCGACCCGGACCGCTCGGGCTGATCGGCCACGTCGAGGCGCGCGTACGACTGAAGGGCCGACCAGGGATCCGCGATGCGGGCCACGTTCGCGGGCACCTCGATCTCGAGCTCGAACGAGTAGGGTGCGTGCCCGTGCCGAGGCAGCGGAACGGTGACATACCAGGCCAGCCTGGACGCGTCGTGCACGCCCACCTCGACGTGCTCCGGGGCCTCCTGAAGAAGAGACGCAGGCGCCGGGCCGATCGTCTCGTCCAGCAGTTCCATCGGCGGAGCCGTCATGACCGCGGGAACCTCCAGGGCAGAGCCCGTGGCGACGTTGCAGCCATCGCGCCAGACTCCGCGCTCGATCCCGGCGCTGCCCGACCTCGGAAGTATCGTCAGTCTCGCTCGTGCCGATGGCTCATCGGGGCTGCGCACGCATGGTCGAGCCTCGTCTCGGGTTGCCGCCGACGGCTCGGCGTGTATCGCGCAGCAGCGACGCCAACGCGCGGCAAGCGTCGACCGTCGTGAAGATGCCGACGACGGCGTGATCGCGCATGACGACCGCGGAGCCGTATTTGTGCTCCGCCATCTGCGTGACCACCGCCTCGAGCGGCGTGTCGGGGGGGACGGCATACACGGACGTCGACATCGCGTCGGAGGTCGTCACCAGCACGGGATCGATGTCCTCCAGCGACTCGACCAGGTGCAGGTCGCGATCGGTCAGGATTCCGACCAGTCGTCCACCGTGAAGGACAGGCAGGTGACGGATCCGGTGTTTGAGCATGACCGCCTTCGCGCGCGCCAGGCTCTGCTCGGCGCCGATCGAGTGCGGCGAGCGGGTCATGAACTCGGCGACGGTCATCGAGCGGGTCGGCATGACGAGGTGCACAAGCAGCGTCCGTACCCGTCACGTCCGCGCCGAAACGGCCCCGGATCGGGCCACCGGCTCCTCCGCCTCATTTCGATCCGTGCGTGAGAGCGCATCGGCTGCGCGCCGCTTGCGAAGCATCGACGACCACAGCCAGCCCCACAGAAGCAGGGCCGCCTGGAGCCAGAGGCCCATCTTGAACACGGCCACGGCGACAAGCGCGACCGTCGCGACCGTCGACCAGCTCGCGTCCGGACCCCACAACGCCAGCATCAGCGCCGGGTGCGCCGTCGCGAAGAACCGGTAGATCAGCCAGACGAGCGTCAGCCATCCCACCTCGATCAAGAGCACGCGCCATCCCGCAGAGATGGCCGAGCGCAGCCTGTCCTCGAACGCCGCGTCCATGGATCGCCTCTTGCCCGCGGGATGAGCAAGGAGCGCGCCGACAAGCGCTTTCGACGTACGTCGTCCGGTTGGATCACGAGTGAGGCGGCGTAAGGGCGCGCCAGCCGGGCGACCGGACTGCGCAGAGGTCGACTTCGCGACCGAGAGCCGCGATGGTCCGCTCGAGGAAGCGCCGCTCCGCGTCGATTGGCCCGCCGCACCGTCCAGCGAGAGCCTCCAGTGCCCCCAGCGTTGCGTCGCACCGGGCGTCGTCGAGCAGCGCCATCTCAACGATCCACGCGCCCTCGCCGACGAAGCGCAGACGCCTGAGGGGGGCGCGCCGTTCGGCCGGGAACATCCTCGCGAGCGTCGACAGCAGGACGGGTTCCTCGTGGCTCAGTACGTCGGCGCTCGTGGCGAGCAACCACGCGCCTTCGAGCAGGAGCGTCCCGTCCACGTCGGCATTCAGCAGGGTCGCACCGAGGATTCCGTTCATGTTCTTGCGGTCGCGCACTACTCGCGCGCGCTGTACCCGAGTCGCTTCGTTCTCGAGTAGCTCTCGCGGCCGTGGATGGAATGCCGACCAGTGGCATCATGCCGTACAACGCGCGCCGGGCGAGGTGGCTACCGACCCGCGCGAGGATCTCGGCGTCGTTCGGCGCGAGGATGGGCCGGGCGTCGTAGCTCTTCGCCGACGTCGCACGCTCTGGACCGCGCAGAGCGATGTCGAATACGGTCGCCAGCTCGCCTCGCGCGTGCCGTCGGCTCGCGGTCTCCGCACCATGGCAGCGCCGCGCAGAAGGCCGATTGCATCGGACGATTGCGGCGCTCTCGGGCTGGTCACTCCGCCGGTCGCCGCCGTCATCAACAACGGCGCCACCATCGTGGCGGCGCTCGTCGGCCTTTCGCCACTGCTCGAGAAGCCGTCCACGCGCGGACGGTCTTGGCCGGCGGGGGGTGGCGCCGACGATCATCCGCCGGAGTCGCCGCCGTCGTGACCGCCGTCTCCGGCAGCATCCGCGGCGGCGTCGGTCGGGCAATCCGCATCACCCCCGGCGGCGCAGATCGACGCCTGTCCCCCGTTACATCCGGGCTGGCAGTATGGGTTGCTGCTCGTGCCGGAGGTCGGGCAACAGTAGTTCTCGGGACAGTCCCTCGGCTGCTGGCAGGACAGACCGCTGCCGCACTCGTCGTGACTCAGATCGGGGTTGCAGCGGTCCCCTTCCTGCCCCTGGTTGCAGCCGGCGGCCAGCCACGCGACCGAGAGAAGCACGGCGAGGGCGCTGCCGATTCGCGACGACACTGAGCTCATGGCGGCCTCCAATCAGAATCGCAACAGGAGGGCGGCGATGACCCGGTTGTCGGCCTTCGCGAGGTCCGGCCGCCACCCGAGCGGCACGGAGGTCGTGATGTAGCCGTCCGGCGAGGTCACGCCGCCGTGACCGGCGAAGTAGGGATCGGAAGCCTGGCGGTGATTGAACTCAAGGTCCCACGTCGTGAGCTCGTCGGGCATCCACTGGATGCCCGTCGAGACGTCCCAGGCGTCGAACGTGGTGCCGGGGCTCAGGCTGAAGGCTTGCTGGCCGGGAAGCGTGTAGCCCAAACCGTCGGTGCCGAGCGGCAGATACGGGGTGGCGACGCCGGTCGGCGGCAGCACGAGATAGCGTCCGGGATTGTGCATCATGCCTCCGCCGGTCGTCCATGCGAGGTGGCCGTCCATGAACCAGAAGCGGTTGTAGGCCATCCAGCTGAGGAACTGCTGCTGGCACGGGCTCGCGTCGGTGCACTCGAGCGGGTTGTTCGTGTGCTTGCCGCCGAACGGCGTGACGCCGTCGCCGTTCTCGCCCCCGAGGTCACCGGTGACCGTGAACGCGGCGCGCGTGAACACGCCCTTCTGATCGGGGACGTTGAAGTAGCGGATCTGGACGCTGTTGTCGGTGTGGAACCGCATGCGCCCAGGGTTGTCCTGGGTGTCCCAGCCGACGTAGTCGTTCGAGTTCATCGAGATCCACTCGGCGGGGCGGTACAGGATCTGCGCCCCGAACCCGGGCATCTCGTTGAACTTGCCGTAGGACTGCCAGCCGTTGATGAGCCACGGCTCGATCTTCAGCTTGTCGCTGGGAAAGATCTGCAGGCGTAGCCCGTTGAAGAACCACGGCGTGTTGTCCGACGTGTACGACGGCAGGTACATCCAGTTTTCGGCGGCGTCGTACGAGAACAGGCCGACGTACGACATGAAGATGCCTGCGTCGAGGTTGATGCCGTGCAGCGCGTCCCAGTGATAGCCGCCGTAGGCTTCGCTGATGTAGCGGAGCGCGGTCTGCAGATCGAACTGCCCGCGCATGCTGCTCCCGTCATTGCGCGGGACGGCGACCGAGCGCATCCCGAACTGCGTCATCAGCCGCCCGCGCGCGTGCTCGTAGTGGAAGTCGCCGCCGAACCCGAGGAACTCCAGCGTGAACTCGTTGTTGCGCGATAGCGCCGTCGACCCGACGACCGTGTGATCGATGGGGTTGTTCAGCGAGGCGGTGTAGTTGACGTCGACGAGGAACTCGGGGGTGAAGTAGGGCGTGTCGAGCACCGCCTTGTGCTGGCGGCTCGACCCGTTCAGCCACGTGAAGTCGCCGAACGCAAAGGGCTCGGACGGCTTCTCCGGCTCGGTGGGCTCCGGAGGCGGCGGAGTCCCCGCGTTCGAGGCAGGTGGCGTGCTCGCTTCCTTCGCGGGCGGAAAGGACGGCGTTGGCGGAGCGCTCGGCACAGGGGCGGGCGAAGGTGCGGGCGCGGTCGGTGGGGCGACGGGCGCGGCCGTGGGAGTCGCCTGCTCCTGCGCTCGTGCGAGCGCTGGAGCGAGCAGCATGCTGCCTGCCCCCGCCAGAGCGAGGAGAGTCGTTCGAAAAGGCACGGCGGGACAAAATAGAGCCCGCTGAATCAAGAGTGCGTAAATACGTGCAGGCAGGTCGCCTCGGCGCATCGGTGCACGCCCTTGGGGTAGGTGCACACCGCGACCACCGTCGGGCCGACGCCGCGCGTGGGCGCGCGTGACGCTCGCCGCCGATGCTGGCGACGCTCGCGCACGAGCGTCGTGACGATGGCAAGCCAACGTCGCGATCATTGCCGGCGAGCGTCCTGAACATCGTGCGCGATCCTCGAGCTCATCGCTTCCGATCCCAGCGAGCATCGCTCGCGATCCTCGCGATCATTGTTCGCGACCCTCGGGAACATCTAGGTTCTCGAAGAACTGGAGTGACCATACGTTTCACGTCGCTCGTCATCGACGGGCCGCCTACACGGCGGCGGACATCGTCGACGTCTTGGAGCGCGTCCGGAAGCCAGCGCAGTCACGTCTGCACGTGCGACGCGTCACTCCCCCTCTTTGCCGGGTTCGGCGCTCGATTCGCGGAGCGTGCCGCGCACGGGCGGAAACGCCACGATGTCGATCGTCGTGCTCGCGATCCCGATCCCGGCCTCGTCGAAGCCGAGGAGGATCGCTCGCGAAATGCGGTCCTTCATCTCGCGGGTGAGCCGATCGGGCGAAAGGAAGCGCAGGCTGAGCTCCAGCCAGTTGTCCGTGATTCGGTAGTAGACGTGCGGTTCGAGCGACTCCAGATCGAGGTGGTACTCTTCGTTCAACCTGCGGCGGAACGGCTCCGCCTCGCGCTGGGCGTCCGCGGTCTCGCGCTCGGCGGCGTGTAGCAAGATGGCCTCGGCGCGGCGGCGGTCAGCGGCGTACGTGATGGGGATTTGGATCTCCTCCCAGACGAACGGGAACTCGCGCGTGGAGTTGAAGATGGGCTCTTCGAACACCTTGTCGTTCGTCACCGTGACGATGCGGCCGGTGTACTGGCGTCCGCGCACCCACACCGTGGTCGCCGAGGTCGAGTCTCCCATCTCCATCAGCGTCGTCTTGAGAAAGCTGATGGAGATGACGTCCCCTCGCACGCCGCCCATCGTGATGCGCTCGCCGACGGTGAACACACCGCTGCGCATGATGACGAAGTAGCCCGCGAACGACGTGACGACCTTCTGGAGGGCGAACGCCAGCCCTGCCGAGACGAGGCCGATGCCCGTCGCCAGGCGGGCGGGATCGTCGAACCATATGGAGAGGAGCGTGAGCAGAAAGAGGGCCGCCGTGAACAGATTGATGGTCTGCCGGATCCAGAAGGAATGGCGCTCGCGCCGGCGCTTGCGCGTCGTGGTCCGAACCGCCCACTCGAGGATGGATCGCAGGAGGACGATCCCCAGCGAGAAGACGAGGGTGAGGATCGCTTTGTGGAGCGTCTCGGTCGATACTCCGAGCAGCTTCACGCCGAAGAACTGATACGGGGTCTCGTTCACGGCCCACGACCCTCGTACGCGACTCTACCCGCGAAGCGGCGCGCTCGCGCGAGGATCCGTCGCGCGTCGTCGAACTGGTCGGTGCGCACGAGCACGACGAAGCCGTCTCCCTTCGAATCGACGTCGATGTCCACCCATTCGCCGGGCAGGACGTACGGGTCGTCGGCGCGCGCTTCCGCCTGTCCCAACGCCACGCGCGCTTCGTGGCACTCCAGGCTGCGCGTCAGCGCCTCGCGCGAGAAGCCGGGTAGAGGCTTGATCTCGAGGCGCGCGCCACGCAGACGGGCCTCGTGATCGTCGGGCCCGGACTGCACGTACGAGTAGGCGGGCTGCACGGAATCGAGAGAGCTCGGTGAGAGCAGCGCGGCGACGTTCTCCTCGGTGAATCCAGCGCAGCGGGGCTCGACCTCGCGCGCCCGGTCGGCCGGTGTGCGCATGTCCGGCACGAGGCCCGGTATGCGGCAGCCGAAGAGGAGAGCGCCGGCAAGGCAGGCGCAGGACCCGAGTATCAGCACTCTGTCGACGTCTGGCCCGCCCATGTTGGAACCCGGAGCGATGCCGCCCTTCAGCCGGGGCGCCATGACTGCTTGGAGGCAAGGATGATGGCCCCCGATGCGACGCATTCGGGATCAAGAAACCATTAATGTGTGCGTTGCGAAGCGTCGAGCCCGGCGACATCCATGCCGCAGCCGGTAGGCTGGGGGCGGGATGACGAGGCTCCCCGTGATATTCGGGCGCCCGGCGGAGAACAGCACGCGATGACCGAGCCTTCCGCCGCGGACGAGCGTCCGCCCCGTTCGGAGATGAGGCGGACGCACCCAGAGATCGTTACCGTGGTCGCCGAAAGCGAGCGCCCGCCCGGACTCCGTCCTCGCACGCTCGCCGACATCCTGTTCGGGCGGCGGCTCGCGTCGGCCGAGGAGGACGAGCAGAAGATCGGGCCCGTCGCCGGGGTCGCCGTCCTCGGTCTCGACGCGCTCTCGTCCGCGGCGTACGGCCCCGAGGCAGCGCTCACCCTGCTCTTGCCACTCGGCGCGCTCGGCCTCGCGCACGTGCTGCCCATCACCGGCATCATCATCGCGCTGCTGCTGGTGCTGTACCTCTCGTATCGGCAGACGATCGCCGCGTACCCCAACGGCGGCGGCTCGTACACCGTGGCGAAGGAGAATCTGGGCCAGCGCTGGGCGCTGCTGGCCGGCGCCGCCCTCGCGCTCGACTACGTCCTCAACGTCGCGGTCGGGATCTCCGCGGGCGTCGGTGCGCTCGTCTCCGCGTTTCCGGCGCTCATGCCGCACATGCTGCCGCTGTGCCTGGCCATTCTCGCGCTGCTCACGCTCGTCAACCTGCGCGGGACGCGCGAGTCCGGGTTGACGTTTCTGCTCCCGACGTGGGTCTTCGTCGCGACGCTCGGCCTGGTGGTCCTGGTCGGCGGCGTCAAGGCGGCGCTCGCGGGCGGTCATCCGGCGCCGATCGCGCCTCCGCCGGTGCTCGCCGCACCGACGGAGGTGGTGAGCGCGTGGCTGCTCATGCGCGCGTTCGCGAGCGGGTGCACCGCGATGACCGGCGTGGAGGCGGTCAGCAACGGCGTTCCGGTCTTCAAGCCGCCCACGATACGCAACGCGGATCGGACGCTCACCATCATCATCGCGATCCTGGTCATGCTCCTCGGCGGCATCGCGCTCCTGTCGGGTGCGTACGGCATCGGCGCCACCGAGCCCGGCGCGGCCGGCTACCAGAGCGTGCTCTCGCAGCTGACGGGCGCGGTCTTCGGCAAGGGCGCCTTCTACTACGTGACGATGTCCGCCGTGGTCGCCGTCCTCGCGCTTTCGGCCAACACTAGCTTCGCGGACTTCCCGCGCCTCTGCCGCGTCATCGCGCTCGACCGGTTCCTCCCCGATACGTTCGCCGTCCGCGGGCGGAGGCTCGTCTTCTCGTACGGCGTCATCGTCCTCGCCCTTCTCTCCGGGCTCCTGCTCGTCGCCTTCGGCGGCGTCACCGACCGGCTCATCCCGCTGTTCGCCATCGGCGCCTTCCTCGCGTTCACGCTCTCGCAGGCAGGCATGGTGCAGCACTGGCGGCGGCAGGGAGGGGAGGGCAGCCGCCGCTCGATGTGGATCAACGGTCTCGGCGCGGCGGCCACCGGCGCGACGCTCGTGGTCGTCACCGTGTCGAAGCTCGCGGAAGGCGCGTGGATCGCGGTCATCGCCGTCCCGCTGCTCGTCCTGATGTTCACGCGCATCAACCGGCACTACGCGTGCGTGGCGCGCCAGGTCGCCGACGACCAGCCGCTCGTGCTCGACGAGGCCAAGCCCCCCATCGTCGTCGTGCCGGTGCAGTCGTGGAACAAGCTGACGAGCCGTGGCCTGCGCTTCGCCTTCGAGCTGTCACCCGAGGTCCGGGCGCTGCACATCCTGACGCAGGACACGATGATCACCGAGCTGACGGCCACGTGGGAGGAGCTCGTCGGCGGTCCCGCCCGGGCGGCTGGCTTTCCCGTGCCGCAGCTCGTGCTGCGCAGGTCCACCTACCGGCAGTTCTTCGCGCCGCTCGTCGACTACGTGGAGCACCTGCGCGACCGGCACCCGGACCGCGACATTGTGGTCATCGTCCCCGATCTCGTGGTGCGGCGGTGGTATCACGCGTTCCTGCACAACAACCGCGGGGTGGTCCTGCGGAATCTGCTCCGGATTCGCGGCGGGCCGCGCGTCATCGTGGTCAACACGCCGTTTCACCTCGTCGAATGAGGTGCGCGGCGTGGCTCAGCTCGAGCCCGCCCCCAGGTGATGGTTCGCCACCTTGACCAGCAGGACGAAGCGGCCGCGACCCTCGACGAGCTGAACGACGTCTACGTGCTCGTGAACTTCCGCCCGGCCGTGACCAACCGCAACTGGCGGATGGGTTGCGGCGTCGCCGCCTACGACAACCGGTGCGCGCCCGAGCACGTCGTCGAACGCTCGGAGGACGTCGTACGAGCGCCGGGTGAACCCGTCGCCAGTCGCCTTCACCAGCTTGCCGCGGCTGATCTCGTCCGCCCCCAGCGACTCGACGCTGTTCTCGATGAGCGCGCTCGGACGCATGTCGTCGTCGGAGCTCACCGGGAAACCGCCGAGCGTGTACATGAGCGTGAAGTTGCGGTTGCCGCCGTAGCTGGGGCGGAAGCGGTTCTTGACGATGGACTCGAGCCTGCGGTCGCCGAGGCGATCGATCAGCCGTCGGACGAACTCCGCCTTCTCGGCGGGGCCGACGTAGTAGACGTCGTTGTGCGTGCTCGTCCGCTCGAGCAGCGGGTAGTGCTTGTGGTGTGTCGCCTTCGACGTGTCGTCGAAGACGACGATCGGGGCGACCTTGCCGTTGCGCCAGAAGCTCCGGTCGTACGCCTCGACGGTCTCGCCCACGTCGCGCAGGCGGTACGTGGGAATCGCGAAGGTCATCATGGCCGCGTCGGAGCGGCCCGATGGCTCGGACGGGGAGCGACGGTCGACGACGCCGGGCGGCTCGTCCGCGCGCGGGGCGACAGCTCGATGACCGCGCGCGCGTCCTGAAAGCGGGAAGCCTCGCCGTCGACGAACTCGAGGGCAGCGACGAGCGTGGAGAAGATGCCGCCGAGCTCGCGGCCACCGCTCTCCTGCGCGACCACCCAGCTCTCGCCGTCTCGACGAATGTGAAACGATACTGCGCTCATGAATATCGTGATGCTCCTGCGTAGAACGGGACCGCCATCGTGCGACGGAGCGTCTCGGCGAGCGAATGCCGCACCGAAGCACGATCGCGAAACGGGAAACGGTCCACCCCGAGGACGGTCTTTCGACCGTCGATGCCGATTACGACGAGGTCGTCGCCTTGCTCGGACACGTCGGCGATCGGCGCCATCGGCTTGGGTCGGCCGAGGAGCGGAAGAAGCAGCCAGCCGCCGTCCTGCGTCAGCAGGATGGAGTGGAGCATCCAGAGGCGACACCCCAGCGGCAGGAGCATGCCCACGGCGTAGATGGCCGCCGGCACGGCCAGGCTGACGCGCTCGTGGGCCAGCACCGACCACACGAATGCAGCGCTCGCGCTGATGCAGACGGTCGAGGCCACCCGTCCCAGCGAGCGCACCGCGCGCATCCCGCCGAGGTAGACGAGGGCGGCGCGACCGGCCCCGCGATGGGATAGGGCTCTGGCGAACATCAGGCGGCCGCCTCCCGGACGGCGGAGCGCGAGCGGCGCCGTCGCTGCAGCGCGACCAGCCGAGCCCTGGCATCCGCCAGGTGCCGCTCGAGCACCGCGTCCAGCGTGCTGGGCACCGTGCGCTCGAGGCGCCTGCGTCGCTGCTCGTAGCGCTCGATGCGCACGAGCTCGAGGTATTCGAGCGCGTCCAGCACGGCGTCCTCACGGTCGAGCGCCCCGATGACGAATGCGTCGCGCGTGACGAAGCACGGTCCGTCGGGAAGGGAGACCTCCGGTCGCGGGCTCGAGGCCCGGACGACCTGCGACAGCTCGTCGGCGTGCCGGTCGTGCTCTCGCAGGACCTCTCCGAGGAGCGCGATGTCCTCGCGCCGGCGTACGCGCAGGATGGCGAGCTTCGCGGCCCACGCCGCGTCGCGTTCGTACGCGACCCATTGAATCAGCTCGCCGACAAGAGACTCTGGCACTCGGTCCATTCGCCCTGCCTTTCGTGTTGCTATTCGAGGCGAAACGAAATTAGGCAGCCGGCGATCAACGAGCGCTAAAAATGCCCCGCGCCATCGTCAAGAAATCGTCAAGACAGGCGCGACCGACGAGGCGAGCGGGCAGCTCGACGGCGCGACGGTGTGGCGGAGTGGCCCATCCGCGCGCGCGATCGGCGCTCGTGCTCGTGGACGAAGCGAAGTCCAACGCTTCTCGCGAGTTGGCGTCAAGTTGTTGCGCGCGTGTTTCGTGCGCGAGCAGCCCATGTTTCTGCTCGATCGATTCGATGTGTCGTCATGATCAAATCTTAACGCGCACGCATCGGGTCCTTACGCCGCGCTGACAGCTAGCGCTCTAGGTTGAGCCCAACTCGCGTCGCGCTCGACATCCGGGAGGGATATGCGTCGGGCGCGCGCGCATCGCATCGGAGGACTCTCAGATGACCCGGGTCGGGCTTCGGCCGCTATCCGTGTGCGTGCTCGCGTGCGCACTGAACCTGCCCCGATCCGTGGACAGTCTCGTTACGCTGCTTCGTTCTCGTACTCTCGGTTCTTCTTCTCTTCAACGAACTTCCTCTCGAACTCCATCGGGCTGACGTAGCCGAGGGTCGAG
>Ga0080006_1273343_pt1 | contig 83675 bp, 68 predicted proteins | sample RS3BMetagenome_FD_69209 | JGI IMG/M metagenome (GOLD analysis project Ga0080006, IMG submission 69209) | Ferric oxide microbial mat and aquatic microbial communities from Rainbow Spring, Yellowstone National Park, USA - RS3B (SPADES... ... | reverse complement strand
CTAAAGAATTATAAAGAAGCAAGGCAATAAGTTATGATAGGCCTTTAAAAAAGGCATATGAAGCTGACTTCTTTGGTGGCCAAACAAGCACAAGTGTTTGTGTTTTGATGTGGCAATGGTCACAAGCAAATCTATACAACAGTCATAATATAAGAAGGTATGCAAGCTAACCCAGTTAATTCTGACACTTTGCTTTATTGACTTTGCTGACTGTATATGAGGTATCGCATGTTTTGTTGAGGTTTTATGCGATTTTTGTCCAAATTTAGTAAAAAAATGTAGTAGGGGAAATGTTTAAAGCCGACGACATGATCAAGATACAAAAAGCAGCCATTGGCATAGAGATTTCATCAAACGGTGGATTTGGGTCTTTTTACAAACGTCAAACTTAGTTGGCAGGTTGTTTTAGCCTAGCGCTGCATGCTTTCCATATATTTTCATGTGCGTACAACTTAGGGTGAGATTCTAATAGAAACAAGTATATGTTGGTTGATCGTTATATAGTTTGAAACCCAAGAGATGTTATGTTGGAATATAGTTTAGCTGAGGCTTTTGCTGTTAGTTGTTGCACAAAGCATTTTAAATGCTAATGGGAAAACCATTGATTTTTATTTATTCTAAGAGCATACTTGGCATTTCATTTTGAAGTGGAAAGGTGGTCGTATGGCAGAGAAAACTACAGCTGCAGTAGAAAAGTATGTACCTTGGGAGATAGAACCTAAATGGCAGAAAGTGTGGCAGGAAAGGCAGCTTATGAAAGCTGAAGACTTTAGCTCTAAGCCCAAATTTTATAACCTGGTTATGTTTCCATATCCTTCAGGTGATCTTCACATGGGTCATATGCGCAACTATGTACTTGGTGATGTTATAGCTAGGTATAAAAAAATGCGTGGTTATAACGTACTGAATCCATTTGGATGGGATGCTTTTGGACTTCCTGCTGAGAATGCGGCTATCAAAAGCGGAGTGCATCCTGAAGAGTGGACATTTGCAAATATAAAGCGTGAGCGAGAGCAGCTAGAAATGATGGGCATTGTTTACGACTGGGATAGAGTAGTCACTTCATGTACACCTGATTATTACAAATGGACTCAGTGGCTATTTCTGCTCATGTACAAAAGAGGTCTTGCGTATAAAAAGCTTGCTCCTGCAAACTGGTGTCTGCAATGTAATACAGTGCTTGCAAACGAGCAGGTTATTGGCGGAAGGTGCTGGAGATGTGGTACCCCGGTTACCAGAAAAGACTTAGAGCAGTGGTTTTTTAGGATAACTGCTTATGCCGACCAACTGCTAGAGGACCTAAAGCTTCTTGAAGGCTGGCCTGAGAAGGTAAAAGTTATGCAAGAGAACTGGATTGGTCGATCTGAAGGTCTTGAAGCAGATTTCCCCGTTGTTGGGCATTCTGACGTTATATCAATATACACAACGCGCCCTGACACTATTTTTGGTGCTACATTTGTAGTACTTGCCCCTGAACATCCTCTAGTCCAAAAGCTGACCAAACCGGATTATTTGCACGAGGTTCTTGAATATGTTGAACGTACCAGAATGGTTTCTGAAATTGAGCGGCAGTCTACTGAACGTGAAAAAACCGGTGTTTTTACAGGGGCATATGCTATGAATCCTGCAAATGGCGAAAAAATACCTATCTGGGTGGCTGACTATGTGCTGGCAACGTATGGTACCGGAGCCATAATGGCTGTCCCAGCCCATGACGAAAGAGATTTTGAGTTTGCTAAGAAATATAATTTACCGATTCGTGTTGTAGTTGCTCCGGCAGGATGGCAAGGAGAAGAGCTTTTACAAGCATACATAGACCAGGGTACTATGGTAAACTCCGGGCCTTTTGATGGTATACCTAGTGAAGAGGGTAAGGGGAAAATAATACAGTATTTTGAGCAAAGGGGAATTGGAAAACGCGCTATTAAATATCGATTGCGTGACTGGTTGGTTTCGCGGCAACGCTACTGGGGAGCTCCAATACCTATTGTGTACTGCGATGCATGTGGCATCGTACCGGTGCCTGAAGATCAGTTGCCGGTGCTGCTACCCAAGGCGGTAGAATTTCGGCCGGATGGACAATCGCCGCTTATACACGTGCCCGAATTTTATCAAACAACATGTCCAAACTGCTCACGGCCGGCAAGAAGAGAAACGGACACCATGGATACATTTGTTGACTCGTCTTGGTATTACCTAAGATACGTGAGCCCCAAAGATGATACTCAGCCTTTTGCCAAAGCCCAGGCAGATTACTGGATGCCGGTTGATCAGTATACTGGCGGTATCGAACATGCTATTTTGCATCTTTTATATTCAAGGTTTTTTACAAAAGTACTGTACGATGCGGGACTTGTGAGTTGTAGAGAGCCGTTTTTAAAGCTTTTTACGCAGGGTATGGTAATGCGTGGCGGCGAAGTGATGTCTAAGTCAAAAAACAACGGTGTTGCGCCTGACGAATTAGTAAGGACTTACGGGGCCGATACAGGCCGTGTATGGGAGCTATTTATGGGGCCGCCCGAAGCTAACGCTGAATGGAGTGATGAAGGGGTTGCCGGTTCATTTAGGTTCCTTAATCGTGTATGGAGGATGACGCTTTTTCCGGAAGATTTGGGAAAAGAGGCAAAAGTTGTACAGGTAACCGAAGAGGAACTTTTACAGAAAACTCACCAGACTATCAAAAAGGTGACAGAGGATATTGAGGGGTTCAGATTGAATACCGCTGTTGCCGCATTGATGGAATTGAGCAACACAATGCAAGACTACCTACAAGGCGGAGGTCAAAAGGGAGAGGCCTGGCAAATAGCGGTGTCTTCTCTTATAAAGATGCTGTACCCGATAGCTCCTCATATTTGCGAGGAAATATGGAGTAGGCTTGGGTTTAGTGGCTTTGTATCTGAGTCTACGTGGCCTGATTATGATCCGAATATGATTCGTGAAAACACGTTTACACTTGTAATTCAAGTGAACGGCAAGATTAGGGATACTGTAGAGGTCGATGCTGACATTGACGAGCAAAAAGCAACAAGTGTTGCGCTAAATAGCGAAAAGGTAAAAAGATATGTTGAGAACAAGGAAATTGTCAAAACCATATATGTTCCTGGGAAGTTGATCAATATAGTGGTGAGGTAAAGTTGACCCTTCTTCAGAGCATAAGGAAAGTAATGATATGTGGTTCCCAGGAATATATATTGGAGCAAAAAGTTTCAGAAATTGTAGACGAAATTTCGAGACGTGCACCGGGTAACTTTGAGCTAGTAAAGCTGGCAAGGGGCGTGGATGAGGACCTTTATACAATTTTTCATGAAGCTCCATTGTTTGTGTCACTAAGACTGATTCTCTGTCGAGTCGATCTTGGGGTGGGCTCACACACAGGTACTGCTTCATCATTTGACTTTGTATCTAGAGCTAAGGAAGAGTCGGTGCGGAAAGCTGAGCTCAAATGGCTTGATGACGTTATTGAGAATTCAAAAGATATTTCTGAAAGCCTTTACTTAGTGGTAGCAGTTTATGCGCCTGTTTGGCTGTACGACACTGTTATAAATAGAATTTCCCAGGAATGGCATATTATACGACTTAATGAACTTAAGGGAAGTAAACAAAAGACCTGGATACTTGAAAGAGCTAAGGCTGCGGGAATAAAAGATGCGCAAATGGTTGCTGAATTCCTGTCAACCTTTGGTACGAATTTTCGTGAGATAGATTCTGAACTTGCGAAGATAGCAGTATTGGAGCAAGTTGAAGGTAAGCTTAGTTTGCCATTATTACAAGACGTGGTTTCACTGGATCAAGAACCAGATATCTGGAAGGCGTGGGAGGCTACCGTGAGTGGTAATGCGTCATTGGCATTTGATCAAATACAGAAACTGATTGCTAGGGGTATGAACGGACTTCGAATTGCAAATAGGCTTAGTGGGCAAATCGAGAATTATCTGTATATTGGGTTAGCAATAAAACAAGGAGAAGGAGTAGATAAAATAGCCAAAGAGTTGGATGTTAAAGAGTTTTATATTCGGAAAGTTCAGGAACGCATGGCGAGTAGTTCCATAGAGAGCTTTATTAAGGCATTAGCGGTTTTAAAGGACTATGAATGGAAAGTTAAGACTGGTCAAATAACAGAAGACTTGGGCATCTTTGTTGCTATTAGTAAGTTATTGCTATTATTTATGGCTAAGCCAGTTGAAGTTGAGCTGGACGTTTAATTTATAAAAAAGAGTGCATTTTTTAACTTCTACTGCCTTTAAGCTGACGTTACAAGAGATTTTACGTAATGATTCTGATATGGTTCTGTGTCATCCAGATCGTAGTAGAATTCCTCGAGTGTGTTTGATGTGGCATGAAACGGAACTCGTTTTACTATTTCATCTTCTAGTCCTAACATTTTTGCAGGACAAATAAAGTATTCTCCGTATTTGTTGTTTATCTCATCACAAGCGTGAGAGAATTTTATGGTTTTAATCTTGTGGTCATCTATACCTGGTAAGTAAGATAAAGAGGCTAGCGGTTTTAAGTCAAAGCATGCAACAGCAAGCCTGGAAACTCTAGTGCGCTTAGGCCTTTGTTCCAGTACTTCCATGGCCTTTTCATAAAGTTCAGTAGTTGCAAACAAATAGCTATCGTAATGTTTGCTTTTACCCCACCAAGTTCCATCCTCAAGTGCACAAAAAACTTGGATACCACTTGCTACATATCCAGCTCGCCTCAGTCGCCTTCCCATCTTTTCGCACAATTTCATCAAAAGTTTTCCTAGTTCGTGATCGTCGGCAGTAAATGTATGTAGATGGTAAGCTTGGCCGTAGCTTCTGCGTTCAAAATCTTGTCCATCTACTTCATACCCTCGTATTCTCATATACCAGTAGTAAGCAACAATACTGTGAAACACTTCATCCTTGAGCTTCCAAAAAGGAGCGTGCAATAATTCCAATGGTGTACTTATGCCTGCTTTTGTAAGCCTTTCCTGATAATGGACATTTATGCCAGGTAGATCTATTAGTGCTAATGTACTGTACACGTCTGTTAGGTTTTTGTGACTTATGATATCTAGACCATCAGGCTTATGGAGAGAAGATGCAAGTTTAGCTGTAAATCTGCTAGGGCCTATCCCAATGTTACAAGTTAGCCATTCTCCTATCTCTTCTCTGATTCTAGCTTTGATCTCATGACCAATTTCCACAAGCTTCTGTTGATCGATGCCTCTAATGTGTGAGAAGTCTATGTATGCTTCATCTATTGATATGGCTGTTACATCAGGAGAATAGTTGCGCAGTATTTTTAGAAACTTCTGGTGCACAAAAAAATATTTGTCTGGGTCTGAATGTACTATTACTGCATTTTTGTACTGACTTTTAGCTTGGTGTACTTTTAAGCCAGTATTGATACCTATAGCTTTAGCCTCATATGAAGCAGCTATTATTGTGCCTCTTGGATGTAGATTAGCAGCAACTCCTACTGGCTTGCCTCTAAGCAATCTGTTTGCCTGTTGTTCTACTTTGGCAAAACAAGCATTTAGATCCACGTGCATTGTTTTGGGATCTGCTTTATTAATCGGGATTTCCATCGCTTATTTCCTCAAGTGTCCATTGTTGTGTCTTTGTATTGAAGGCTAATCTGAAGAATGTATTTCCATCACATACTGAGTATATGTGGTAAAGTGTTTTCCCTTCCCAAACAGGATGGCAAAAGTCAACCTTGGTTATTGTGTAGTAACGATTACGCCATCTTATTCTCCACGGTAATGGCACTGCCCTTTGTGGATCAAAGATAACTACGACACCAACCTTTTCCTTAATCTTTTCTACCATTGCACAAAATATAATAGATCACTTAAGAGAAAATTGCTTGGCGTTGTAGCGCTTTGCTGAAAATTCTAAAGGTAGCGAGTTCAGTTAGAGGTTAAATAGTTACTTTTCTAGCTCTGAGACTCGTTCAATGAAGCAACTGCTTTGTTGTACTTTTGCATAAGACGGGATTTTCGCCTTGCAGCGTTTCTCTTATGAATAGCGTTTTTACTCGCAGCCCTATCAAGTGCAGAAATGGCTGCTTTTACCATGGGGAATGCATTAGCGGGATCCTCTTGAATTGCTAGAATAGCTTTTTTAATTGCAGTCTTAACTGCCGATCTCCTTGCTCTATTTCTAGCTCTTCTTTTAGCATCTACTTTTATTTGTTTTATAGAAGCTTTCTTATTTGCCATATCTTCTTTGCCTTATGCTATGCCTAATAAAACTTGACAAAGCTCATACATTTATACTTTACACATGTGGAGATTATACCAAAGCGGATGAGATAGGTGGTTGCAAGCCGATAGGTTGTTTTTATGGAGTTCAGTAATACTCATATATGCCTATTTACGAGATAAACGGATCAATTCCAAAAATTGGCAAGAATGTTTTCATAGCACCTGATGCCATAATTATTGGAAATGTTGAGATTGGCGACAATACAAGCATATGGTTTGGCTGCGTAATAAGAGGCGATGTGGATCGTATTGTAATAGGTCCCGAGTGTAACATCCAGGATAAAACGGTTATACATTGTGCTAAGGGCAAGCCGACTATATTGGCAAACCGAGTTAGTGTTGGGCATGCTGCCATACTAGAAGGCTGCAGGATTGAGGAGGGAGCGGTTATTGGTATGGGTTCTATTCTGCTGCACGATGTACACATAGGCAAAGGCTCTATGGTTGCTGCGGGAGCAGTGCTACTAGAGGGATTTGATTTGCCAGCGGGTATGCTCGCAGCAGGTATACCTGCTAAAGTCATGAAGAGGGTAAGCGACTCTTCAAGGGAGGCAGTTGAAGGTATAGCAAATAGGTATGTCGAATTGAAGCAGAGGTACTTGAAAGAGTTAAAGCTGATATGACATCCTTGGCTGTTTGGGCGCCGGCTAAATTAAATCTTGAGCTTAAGGTATTGGGAAAAAATGATGATGGTTATCATGCGATAGAATCAGTTTTCCAACAAATCGATATTCATGACCTTTTAATTGCCGAAATTGGAAAGCCATTTGGTCTTAACGTGATTGGGTTTGATTGCGGAGACCTATCAAGCAACACGGTAATCAGAGCACATCGTCAGATTGAACAGAATTTTAATAAGAAAATTGCTGTGTTCTATCATCTTGTAAAACGTATACCACCAGGCAGTGGACTTGGAGGAGGCAGCTCGGATGCGGCTGCTGTAATAAGAGTGTTGGAACATGTAGTAGGTGCTGAAGTACCCTTTGAACTTGCCTTACGGATAAGTAGCGATGTCCCTTTTTTTGTGTATGGAGGAAGAGTCAAAGTTTCTGGAGTGGGAGAGGTACTTTGTCCTGAGCATGATGTTGTTAATGAATGGTATGTGGTTGCATGGCCTGGTGTTAACGCATCTACGGCTGCTGTCTATAAGACGTATGATTCTGTAGGTGGTGAGGGGGCAAATGCCCTAGAGCGTGCAGCGCTAACGCTGTATCCGGAACTTGTTGCCTTTAAAAGGAAATTGGCAGGTGTGTGTGAAGGGTGGCTAATGACAGGTAGTGGAAGCGCATTTTTTTGCAAATTTGATAGGCAGTATGATGCTTATAGGGTATTTAATGTAGTGAGAACGTTTAGCAAATGGTGTAGTGTGGCAATGCCGTTGTATCAATTATAGGAGTTCAGGATATGGGCGAAGAAAGAACAGAAAATTTTGTTTTTGGCAAGTTGCCATCAGATTTAAGCTCGCTGAGCACCAGTGATTTAAAGCAGTTTCTTGATTCCTTCTTTTTTATGAAGTTTGGGCCTGGTGCGCTGCCAAATCCTGGTGCTATGGAATCAAGGAGAATAGTGGTTCTTCTGTTGCCTGACGAAAAGCTGGAACTTGCAGGGCCAGTAATAGCACATGGTTACTATGCGCTTGTTCAGGATGGATGCCCGTCTGATTTTGTGCTGTTATTTGAAAGTGAATCACTCGAACCTTATCTTGTCGGAGAACTACAAGATACTCCATTTGGTACCGTAGCTAAGGATGCGAGCTTATACGATTCGTTAAGAGCATTGTGCCGTAACCATATAGATACTAGTGTCCCTGAGTATGTGTATCATCATATTTTATTCGTTCAAGCATATTGTGAATCACCTAGAATTTCGGTTTTAGCGATACCTCAGCAACTAGGACCGGACGCTTCGTTCTGGAAAGAATTCGCAGAACGTATTCAGCATAGAAATATAGTAGTTCTTGCATTGGCGTCACTTTCACATGGCGATCCTCATCATAGGGCACGGCATAAGGACTGGCTTACCATGGAAATGATATTAAAGCTTGACGGCCCTTCTACAGAAAAGCATTTCACACGACTTAGATTAAAGCCTTCAGGTAAAAGTGTTCTTTTGGGAGGTATTGAGTTAGCTCGGCTTATGGGGGCCAAGCAGGGTCATTACATTCGTTATGCGACTACATTTGATCTTGGTGTCTCGGATAATAACTCAGTCATTGGATTAGCTGCCTTGGCTTTAGTTCGGTAAACGATAATTGTTGTTTGTCGTACTCACTGAGCGAAAACTAAATATACATGCCTTGTCGTTTTTAATCTAGCGGCTTGTAACCATTCTTTAGCTTTTTTGATGAATTGTCTTTCGTTACACAAATTACCTATAGTTTTGTTGGTAGAATTTAGTTTATGTATGTAAACTATTGCTGAGTGCTTGCTGGCTTATGCCGCCATGGACATACTCTTAGCCTTCCTGGCAAGCCTTTCTATAGGTGTTGGCGCTGTAATGCAACAAAGCACCGCAAGCCGCGCAAAGACGTTTAATGGACTTTCTATCTTTCTGATAAAAGAGCTTCTAAGCCGGCCGATATGGCTGCTTGGTGTATTTACCATGATATTAGGTTATGCTTTTCAGATTGGTGCCATTGCAACGGGGGACTTAATAGTTGTAGAGCCAATCCTTGCATCTAGTATTGCGTTTGCACTTGTAATCGGTGCACTAGTTGGTTCTACAAAACTTAGAGGCAAAGATTATGTTGCTATAGCTTGCAGCATAATTGGACTTTCCGGATTTCTTGTTGCAACGCGAGCTAAGTCAGGTGTGTATGTATCCAGTTTTTTGCAGTGGTTGCCAATTTTGGTAGTCATAGTTATTGGCTTATTGGTATTGAATAGAGCGTCCGTTAAGATCATAAAGTGGAATGGAGTTAGTTTAGCTCTTGCATCTGGCATTTCATACGGCACATCTGATGCCTTGACCAAAGTTACTATTTATGCTTTATCTCATTCACGTTTTCCATTCTTTAGCCTATGGAGTTTATACGGTCTTGTCATTTTCGGCATTCTTGGTTTCTTATTCCAACAATCGTCATACAATGTGGCAAATCTCAAGGGATCTTTTTCAGCAATTGCTATAGTAGAGCCATTTGTTGGGAGTGTACTAGCATCAGTGGTACTAAGAGAGCAGGTTCTATATGGGTTTGCAGATGGGATAGTAGTAATAGGGCTAGTTGCTCTTATGTTTTCAGGGCTTATAGCCTTAATTAGATCTTCTGCATTTGATATGCTGACTGCTGGGCGTGCAAATACTTTAGATTAGAGCGTTGTATAACCCAGCGAGGTTACAAGATATTGAGCAGGAAAGCTCCGACGTTTAGGTAGGGGATGAATTGCTAAAAGACAAGATCCTTACTAAATAGCCTTCTTGTAACCTATGTTGAGCCGAAAAAATACTATAGAAAGAGTGTTCTTGGTGTGGAGATATAAGATTTGGGAAAGCAAATTGTTCAAGTGCCTGGGATGTAGGCATTTTGACTACGGCAACGTCAACGCTTAGTTAAATATAGCCTTGTGTCTTCCTTTGGTGGAGAGTGTAAGTTAAGCGCACAACAGACAGGGCTATGTGCAAAAGAAGCAACGATAACGCTAGAGTGGCTACTCTTATAGCGAAGGAGACTCCAGAGCCTGAGACTTCTAGGAAGTATAGTATGTCAGAGTAGGTAAAAGGCCGGCGGGTGGCCGGCCTTTTCATGGGAGAGGGTTAGTTCCGAGATTTTGCAGCAGCTTTTACAGGGATCCTCTTGGGCTGTGATTTTTCGCTGAATGGCAGTTCAATTGTCAATATGCCATTCTTGTAAGTAGCTGTTGCTTTTTCTTCATCGACTTCGGTACCAACATGTATCTTCCTGTAGAGCCTTCCAGCTCTCCTTTCCTTGAGTATGTAGTCGCCCTCCTCTTTGGAGCTTTCCTCCTGCTTTTGGGCAGAAACAGTGAGTATTCCGTCGTGAACACTTACCTCTATTTCGTCTTCATTGAAGCCAGGCGCAGCTACTTCGACAATAAGCGCCTTGTCAGTTTGCTTGATGTCAACTGCAGGTGTCATGTAGTAGTACCCGTCTTCAAAGTCTGTTAGACTTGTTAGCATCCTCCACATCCGATCAAAGGTCCTTTCTACATCGAGCGGAAAATCAATCATGTTGTCCCTTGGTTTCCACCTTACGATCGCCATCGCTCATCACCTCCTTTGTTAGTTTTGCGATTTTTCACTTTTTCCATTGTTAGATATACCAGCGTTTTTTAAATCTTAAACATCGAACCTTAGTGTTGATAAAGCCAAATTTGTAAGTAATTAGGGTTCGCAACTATTAATGATTTTGCGGACAAATGCGCGCGAATATGGCAATCTATGCCCATGGAACTCTCGGATTGGGCGCGCTAGCGGCATCTCTTACATGGCCGTCTGGCTGTGGCGGTGGAGGGGCAGTTGGTTGTTTCCGCCCGGCAAGTGCTATGGGGCACAAGCCTGGGTGTTCTGGGCGAATCACCGTGCCAACCGGGACTGGCATGTGGTGTGGCTGGCACAGCCCGTATTCTGCGGGTTAGGGTGTCCCGAGAGGGTCAGTGCTGGTACGCAAGCTTTACCCGCGAGGAGTAGCATGTGCCGAATGTTCCCCTGGTTTGCCGACGCTGTTGTGTGAGCGGACGTTTTGCTGCGGTGCCTGTGACGTTATCCTTGACCGGGACATGGACGCGGTACGCAACCTTGTGGCCCTGGTGGCCGTTGCCGGGAATGGACCCAGAGGCGCAAAACGCCCGTAGACGTGACAGGAGCTCCGCCGTCAGGCAGACGATTCTGGAGGAAGCGGGAAAGCGGGCAAGGCACCTGCCCGTACGCCCAGTGTCTCCATCCGGCAGCAGGTGGATTTCGTGAACAGGTTTCCTTGTTCCTGGGAACAGCGTTTAGGCTAGTTAGACCAACCAGAATATGTCCTTGCACAGTTCATGTGCTGTAAAAGGCTTTGTTTTAGCTTTTATGGTAGCAAGCTATTTATGTGTACAGATTGTATAACCTATCGTCACAGCTCACAACAGTTAATTGTTTGGCTTTACGTCTGGTTGCCCAGTTGCTTTTGGAGTACCCCTGCGCGGTATGAGGATATTACTAAAAGTGCGAGCAGAGGAGCAGAGTTCGGATCCGTAGCCATGCCAGAAAATAACATGCCAATTCCTTGGCCAAAATACCAGACCATTGCAAGCCATAGCAGAAGTACTGCCAATGCTAATCGGTTGCTTCTTGTGGTCATGTATGCGGCTACTAACATTATGGGAAAGCTAGCTGTTAGCCACACTTCAGCAATAAGCGGATTGGCTTTAATGGATGTCACTAGCCCGTCAATCGGCATCTGTAGAAAAGTGGGGCCACCCAGGAATGAGGCTTGTTCAAATGGTTCTGCTACACCCTGTGGAGTCCAAAATGTGGGATTAAATTGCAGCACAAACCCAATAGCTAAAATCGTAAATACTGTGGCGAAAGCAGGGTTGAGCTTTGGACACGTCCAAAACCTATCAGGTAACATTAACAAAACAGCGCCCAGCACATAAAGGATAACAGAGCCAGGTGCTCCTGAATAGAATGTTGCAGATCCGCTAAATATATTACCTAGTGCCTCGCCAAAAAACCATACAAGAAGACCCCACGTTATAGAGCTCCAAAGCCCTATGGTCCGCAGAACCTTAGCCGGCTGCAGGATCAATATTCCTATTGCGAACTGTACAGCCACAATTGACCAGTTGAAAGCAATAAGGTGAGGCGAAACTAGTTTAATTGACCAATTGATGGGTTGTTGTATCCACCATGGTTCTCCAGCAACATTGGGTTTCATTATGTCGCTTATCATATCCATGGTGAACATTCCTGGTTGTAGTTGCAAAAAGGCATCCAGTATCCAGAAACTGCCAAGTCCAGTAAGCAACACCTTTTTGGGCTGTATCGCCAGCGCCGAACCTTTTCTTGCCTGCAGTGCCTCGGAGTACACCTTCATAAAAACAACTATGGCCTGCTCTCATTGACATTTACATGCGGTATTCACGCCGTTAAACATGGGTACTTTTACCAAACTAGCTTTGCGTATAAATACGCAGTATTTGTGGGTGATATGCCTGAAGCTAATTTTGGCGCGGTAAGGCTAACATGAGTTGGTGTCGAACAGATGAAAAGCTGTATCTAGGAGGTGAGCACAGGTGTTAGACAAGGTTTTTAATAGAGTCAAACCCAAAATTGTAGGCGCATTAGCTGTAGCTGTCCTTTCGGCGGCAGGATTGGTTCTTGCATCATGTGGGACTACTACAGCTTCTGCGCCTACCAAGGCCGTGGAAGTATCACAGCCCGTGCCGCGTGTAAACGTATACCTTACGATTGTCACGGGCAAAATGATTGGTAAGCCAGGTTGGCCAGCTTTTGTGCCTTCTAATATAGAAGTGCCTGCTCATGCCCTTGTTACATTCCACGTGTACAGTTTCGATGACCCCACGGACATGAGCGGAGCTAGTTACATTCAGTATACTTATGTCAAAGGAACAGTGGGCAATACGGTTACGGTTCAGCCGTTTAGTAATACAGATCCTAACGCATTAGGGCCAGCACAGACCTTAAGTCAACTTGATCCTAAAGCTGGTGTTAGCCATACATTTACCATAACTTCTCTTGGTATAAATGTTCCTATAGCGCCTCATGCGGTAACAACCTTTACGATAAAGACTGGTGGTCCTGGCACATACATTTGGCAGTGTTACGTCCCGTGTGGTACCGGGCCTACGGGTTGGGGTGGCCCAATGGTTACAAACGGATACATGAGAGGTGAGCTTATAGTTAAGTAATTTGGCTAAACATAATAGCAAGAGGGCATGATAGTTATCATGCCCTCTATTTTGTTTTTCTCTATATTTAGCTCATTTTTCCAGATGCACAAATATTAAATAGTAATTTCCAAGATCGCAGACTAAAGATCGTAAACAGTAATTTTTTGAAAAGCCGCACTTGGACACAAAGTGTTATGCCAAGTTCTTGAGCTGGCCTGCTATTTCTATACTGTTATTTAAATGCCATCAAGAGCAAATACCACAAGAAGTACAGCAAGCATTTAATAAATTGATGCAAAACTTTGAGCTATTAACTTAACATTTAGTCTCAGTTCTTTGGTCAGATTGTGACCTTTATGTTTGTCGTAATTTGTTAGCATGCAATAAACTTTATTAGTGGATGGGGTGTAGCCAAGTGGTAAGGCAGCGGACTTTGGATCCGCGATCGTAGGTTCGAATCCTACCACCCCAGCAACTCGCAAAGTAATGGCAGCAATGTGCTGTGACTGACAAATATATCCTTTGGCGTTGTTATGGGCTCATTTTGATAAACTTTTACTGCCTCTAGCTTATGTTGTTATTATTTACGCGAACAACGCAAATTTTCAATTAAATTGTTCTATATGTTTGCGTCAGATTTCACGTTCGAGCTGGGGAAGTGCGTTGCTATAGAACGTATGGTGTTAATTTGGGTATCTGAATTTAGCCAAACTTCTTCATCTTGCTTTTCGATTATCAGAGGCATTCTATCGTGTACGTAGCTTACAGGACCTGAAGATGGTACAGTTACAATCGTGAACCTGAGCTCAGAAGTTGTGCCATCAGTGGAAGGTACTTCGAACAATATTCCACCTAGTGCCATAACTTTGTCTATTTTGTGTCTAAAGACTATAGGTACTTTTGTACCGCTATACTCCAACCACTCATAGAAATGTGTAGCCGGCACGAGTACCCTTTTTGCTTTTGAAAATTTATAAAGTGGCTTTATACCTAATGACTCCACCCTTGTATTGATAAGCAATGACGACCTCTGGTTAGCTTGGCTCAATTTAATTCCCCAAGTAGCAGTGATTGCTTTAAGTTTGTTTTCTTTAAATATAAGTACTATTGCTTTTTGCGAAGGCGCTATTTGCTGTCTTGATACAAGAAGTGGATCTTCGAGATTTATGCCAAATCGTTCGTTTATATCCTCTTGAGTTGCAGACAGGCCAAATCTTCCACACATTACATAATCCAGCATATCATTCGTATGACCTTGGTAATTTTTGTCAGTGTTATTATTTTTCCACTGAATTGGCCTGGAAATTAATGTTGTATTTTTTATTATGTTTGCGTAATAATTGCGGTAATGCTTTGATGAGAACGTGAGGACATATCATGGAGAACAGAATTTATTTTTGCAATAGATCTCTTTTAAGATCATTGGGTCTCATTTCAAGTTAGCTAACCGTTTAAGAATGTTGGAGTGCTTTTAAGCCTATATGTAGGGATAGTTTGAAGAGGTGATATTTCTAAAGACTATAGGCTATGTCTTGTTAGCAGCTATAGTTGCAGTTGTGTTGGCCTTTGGCATAACATGGTTGGTCACACCGTCGACTAATGACATTGTGCAAAGGGTTATTAAGGTAGATAAAGAACACAATGGGATATTTCTTAAACCTAACCAGGTTCCTAAGTATCTTGCTTTGGCTCTAATATCAGTTGAGGATCAGGATTTCTACTACAATAGGGGAGTATCAATTGAAGGTATGGTAAGAGCTTTAATTTACGATGTAGAAAATAGATGTGCATGTCAAGGGGGTTCTACAATTACTGAACAGCTAGCTAAGGATATTTATCTGGGAGGTTATGACAGAAACATTAGTAAATTAGAGGATATAGTATTAGCGCTCAAAATAGCTATGCATGTACCTAAACCTGAAGTTCTCGCGTTGTATTTTTCTGAAGTGTACCTTGGGGACCATAAATGGGGTGCTCAGGCTGCAAGCCTCGCCTACTTTCATAAGCCGCTTAAGGATGACAGCATTGCGCAGTATGCGTTGCTTGCAGGGTTACCGCAAGCGCCATCGTTGTACGATCCATTTGTGCATCCCGGGTTAGCAAAGATGCGACGTGACGAGGTGCTAAAATCCATGTATCAGTTAGGGTTTATAACAAAGAAACAGGAGCTAAAAGCTCTAGCATCGTCTTTGCTATAGCATAAAGACTTTCTAGACGTGTTGGAGGGTTTGTGGTTATGAGTCCTATGGTGCCACCTTCTTTTACATGGCCAGAGCTTAATTGGGCAATTGACCTTAACCATTTTGCGAGGCAGCATGCTGTAGTACAAGATGCTGCGGTATGGCTTGCTGGTGCTGGAGTTGTGGTATACGCTGCTTTGCTACTTACCACAGTATGGGGTGACGATCAGCCGGCAGGCAGAATTGCATTTATAAGCGGGGTTATAGGTGGTGGTGTTGCACTTTTAATAACTCATATAATGGGACATTTTTGGTATCGACCGCGTCCTTATGTAGCTAGCCATGCGGTTAAATTGTTAATCGAGGCTGCTAGAGATACATCTTTTCCCTCTGATCATTTAGCTGCAGCTGGTGTAGTTACCGGCATACTTTGGCGTATGAGGCGAAAAACAGCTTATGTTTCACTTGCAATTGCCCCTTTATTTGCGATAAGTAGGGTCATGGTGGGTGCACATTATCCTAGTGATACGTTAGCTGGATTTCTAGCTGGTCTTCTGGCAGCAGCAATAGTAACTTGGCTTGAAGGAAAGTGGGCTCCGTATATTGCACCTATTTTAAAAGACTTGGGTAAGGTTTTTGTTTGGTTTGATAGGCCATTTGTTGCGGCCTTAGTTGAGTTAATAGTACTTGTTGCAGGCTTTTACTTGTTTCAGCCTCGACCTCCGCACACGTGATACCTTGCATTAGCTTTTAAAAGACGCATGCCGTAAAATCATACTCAGAGGTGGTTAGGGGATTTGCTTAATGTCATCGTATTAGCTGCCGGCAAAGGCAGTCGCATGTTTTCTTCAGAGCCCAAGGTTCTTCTAGATCTATCCGGCCGGCCCATGCTTGACTACGTCATCGATGTTGCTAGAGAACTGAAAGCAAATCATACTGTAGTGGTGGTGCAGGCTGCAGACGATCCTGTAGCACAGCACCTGCTAGGAAAATGCGAGCTGGTTTTTCAGGGGACACCAAGAGGCACAGGCCATGCTTTGCTTTGTGTGCCTGAACAGTATTTAAAAGGTAATGAAGTAGTGGTTATTTCAGGTGACGTGCCGCTTATTAGATCAAGTAGTATAAATAAGGCTATAGCATTTCGTAGGCAAGGGATGCACGACGCGGTAATCGTAAGTGCCATTTTAAGTAACCCAAAAGGATATGGCAGAGTTATTAGGCGGGCGGATGGGCTATTTGAGCGAATTGTTGAAGATAGCGACATAGATCTCGGTATGAAAGATTTTAGAGAGGTAAACGTAGGCGTATATGTATTTTCTGACAAATTCTTTGGCGAGCATGGAGCAGAAATTAAGCTTAACACAGACAATGCACAAAAGGAGATGTACATAACTGATGTATTTTCTTATTGCAAAAGTGTTGGTATATTTACATTGGAGGACTCTAGTGAAGCGCTGGGGGTCAACACGAGGGCTCAGCTAAGCGAGGCAAACAAGTTTATGCAGAAGCGAATTGTCGAAAAGTTATTGGAAAGTGGTGTCACTATTGTGGATCCAGATAAGGTATACATAGAGTATGATGTAAGAATTGGCAAAGACACCATCGTTGAGCCATTTTGTTTTATAGGTAACGGTACAGTTATCGGCAAAGGGTGTCGTATCGGGCCTTTTGCTGAAATTCGGGCGGCTACAATAGGGGATAACTGTGTTGTGGCTGGTTCCAATATAGAAGATGCAAAGATTGGTGACAATTGTGTCATTGGGCCATTCAACAGAATAAGAGATGGTGTAATTCTTGAATCATTTGTTAGAATTGGAAGTTATGCTGAAATTAAGAAAAGTATTATAGGTGAAAATACCAGAATTTCGCACTTTTCTTACATAGGAGATGCGGTTGTCGGTAAAGACGTGAACATCGGAGCGGGGACTGTAACTTGCAACTATGATGGTGTTAGTAAACATGAGACGATAATAGAAGACAATGCCTTTATAGGCAGTGGTAGTATGCTTGTGGCGCCGCTTCGTATCGGTAAAGGGTGTACAACCGGCGCGGGGTCAGTTGTTACCAGCGATATACCTGCAAATGCGGTGGCGTATGGAGTTCCAGCCAGGGTAGTGCGGTTTAAGGGAGAGGAAAATGGACAAAACTGAGGTAATAAGTGGGTCGCCTTATTCCCAGATAGCGTACGAAACCACTCAGTCTCCACAGTGGGGAGACCTCAAGATACTTTCTGGTACAGCAAACCCAGAACTCGCAAACAAGGTTGCTGCAGCTATTGGAATTGGTCTTACAGAAATGGAAGTTACCCGTTTTGCGGATGGCGAGATAAACGTCAAGATTAAGGAAAGCATGAGGGGCCATGATGTATTTCTCGTCCAGCCTACATGTCACCCGGTGAATGAAAACCTAATCGAGCTTTTTATTATACTGGACGCGCTTAGAAGAGCGTCTGCTGCTCGTATCACAGCGGTCGTGCCATATTATGCATATGCAAGAAAAGAAAAGAAAACTCAACCAAGAGAGCCCATTTCGGCTAAGTTGATGGCAAACATAATAACGCTTGCTGGCGCGCACAGGATAATTGCGTTAGATCTCCACACAGAAGCAATAGAGGGCTTTTTCGATGTTCCAGTAGACCATCTAACAGCTATCAAAATTCTTGCGGGTCATGTGAAGCGTTTGGGCTTGCAGAATATAGTTGTGGTCTCTCCTGATGTTGGTGGTACCAGAAGAGCCAGGAGACTTGCCAACATACTTGAAGCTCCACTCGCAATAGTAGACAAGAGGCGACCTGCTGACGATGTTATGGAAGTTATGCACGTTGTGGGTGATGTTGAAGGTCAACATGCAATTGTCATAGACGATATGATAACAACAGGAATGACGGTAGCTTCTGTAGCAAAGGCGCTTTTAGCAAATGGAGCCCTTAGCGTAAGAGTGCTAGCTACACATCCAGTTATGGTTAACGGTGCAATAGAGCTTTTGCGCAGTGCCCCAATTGAGGAAATAGTGGTGACAGATACTATTCCTCTTACTGAGGAGCAGAAAAAGCCCCCTGTTACTGTCCTATCTGTTGCTCCGTTGATAGCTGAAGCTATAATGCGAATCCATAGTAATGGATCGGTTAGCGAGCTTTTCCATTAAAGGGTGATACATTTACAGTATGAAAAGAAATAAACCTCCCAGTAAGGTGGGAGGATATAAGTAATCCCCCTGGCGAGGTGAACTTGTATGGATACCGCCAGGTGGGTTGAAATTTTAATACTGGTTTTGTGTCTGCTAATTGCAGCAATATCTGCTGCTGCTGAAACCGCCCTTACCTCAGTTAGCCGTATTAGGGTGCGTTATCTTGCTGAAGAAGGCAGCAGACAAGCAGCCATTCTTCAGAGGTTAAGAGAAAATCCGAACCAGTTTCTTACCACTATACTTGTAACGAACACGGTATCTATAATAGTTGCCTCCATTGCCGCAACTTTACTCATTTCCTCAATATTTCCATCATCAAGCATAATTGTGGGTATTGTAGGAAGCATTGTGCTTTCTGTTGCTGTTCTAGTGCTAGCTGAAGTAACCCCCAAGACAGTTGCTGTAAACAAAGCCGATAAGTTTGCCATAGCCCTTGCAGCGCCAGTTGAACTGTTGACAAAAGCCCTTTCGCCATTTGTTTATGTTCTGGGCGCCCTTTCAAGGTTGATCGTACGGCCGGGAATCAGATCGCCGCTTGGTCCATATGTCTCAGAAGAAGAATTGCAGACCCTCTTGAACATCTCTGAGGAGTCAGGAATTCTTGAAGAAGAAGAAAGGGAGATGATTCACGGAATAATAGAGATTGGTGATAAGCCTGTAAGGGAAGTAATGACACCAAGGCCTGACATTATTGCGGTAAGCAAGGATGCAACACTTGCTGATGTTGCTAACACTATCCAGAAACACGGCTTTACCAGATTGCCTGTATATGAAGGCGACCTAGATCATATCATTGGCATAGTACACGCCAAAGATGTTTTAAGGCTATATGCAAAAGGCAGCGGAAAGGAAACTATTGCGCCCTTGATTAGAGAGGTCGTGTTTGTACCTGAGTCGCGTAAAGTAGATGAAGTACTTCAAGATATGCGAAATAAACAGGTACATATGATGATAGTGCTTGACGAATATGGGAGTACGGCGGGGCTGGTAACGCTTGAAGACCTTATTGAGGAGATTGTGGGCGAAATCAGAGACGAGTATGATACGAGTAAGGAAGCAGAACTTCAGTTTCCAGCACCTAACGTGGCGGTTGTCACAGGGCGCTTTCCACTTAAAGATCTAGTTGAAAGGTTAGGTATTGATATTGAAACCGATAGTGGTGAGTATGACTCAGTGGGTGGTTTTGTCTTCTCTAAGTTTGGTACAGTTCCGCATTTGTTCGACACTTTTGAGGCAGCTGGTGCAAAGTGGACAGTAATAGGACTGGAAGGACATAGGATAACGAGGGTCCGGATAGAGCGGCCGGAAGCATGGCCTGACGAATCACCTAGCGACAAAAGGAATGTTGAAAACAAAGTACTTGGCTAACCTGTCCTTAGCTTTGCTTCCTGTAAGAGCTTGCTGTAAGCGAGTATCGTAGGAATAGAGTATTCTGATGAGGTTGCGTTTTTTAGTTCACCATCTATTTAAATGTCGTCCTACATGAGTGTTCAAGGGATAGTTCTAAAACGTACAGATTTTGGCGAATACGATAGGATATTGACCTTACTCACTTTTCAGTTGGGAATTGTAAATGCAATTGCCAAAGGTGTGAAAAAGTTAGGAAGCAAACTTGCTCCGGCGGTAGAACTGTATGCCATTTCTGATTTGTTGCTCGCAAGAGGCAAAAGTCTTTTTATAGTTACTCAGGGTAAGCGGCTAAATAATCTGGAGCTTATGTACAGCAATGTGTTTGCGCAGGCCGCTGCTGCTGTTGCAAGTGAAGTTGTGCTTGGATACATAGAACATAATGTTGTGGCAGAAAGAGCCTACAGGGAGCTAGAACATTTGATCAGATCGTTTGAACGTAAAGAAGTAGATGTATTATGGGAGCTTGCCTTGTTCCTTGCCAGATTTACTTTGATAAACGGTATAGGTTTGAGGCCAGACGTATGCACACAGTGTGGGAAAAGTATTACATACGATGAACAAAGTTTTTATCTGCCTGAACGTGGCTACTTTGTATGCTCCAGATGCTCTAGCTATGCTTCAAACAAAATTAGTGTAAGCAAAGATATTGTTGACTGCATTGCATCAATATATAATTTGGCTGAAGGTGGTCATTTTTCATTTTTGTGCGAAAGGAAGAGCTTGTTAGCTCTTTATCCCATACTTATAATGCATATCGAGCACCATGTGGGCGGTCGGTTGCATTCTATAAGGCCTTTTAAACAATTATTTGGCATATGATTGGATAGATTAGATAGGGCTTGGTTAGGAGAGTGAGGTAATGAGTGAAGATCTAATGGATAAGATAGTGTCTCTTTGCAAGAGAAGAGGGTTTATTTTCCAGAGCAGTGAGATCTATGGCGGCATAAATGCGCTTTATGACTATGGTCCTATGGGAGTTGAGCTTAAAAACAACATAAAGGCTACCTGGTGGAAGCATATGGTGCAGATGAGAGACGATATCGTAGGCATTGACTGCTCCATAATAATGCATCCCAGAACATGGCAAGCCTCGGGTCATCTTGAATCCTTTACAGATCCTTTGGTGGATTGTCTGGGCGAGTGTAAACAGCGCTGGCGTGCTGATCAGCTTGACACAATGCAATGTCCCGCTTGTGGGGGCCCTCTTAGTGAAGTGCGACAGTTTAATTTGATGTTCAAAACCTATGTTGGGCCAGTAGAAGAAAAAAGTGCTGAAGTTTACCTAAGACCTGAGACCGCACAAGGTATATTTGTGAATTTTAAGAACGTGCTCAACACATCAAGGATGCGTATTCCTTTTGGCATAGCTCAAATAGGTAAAGCGTTCAGGAACGAAATTTCACCAGGCAACTTTATATTTCGCTCCAGAGAATTTGAGCAGATGGAGTGCGAGTATTTCATAAAGCCCGGAACAGAGGATCAATGGTTTGAGTATTGGCTTGAGCATCGTATGGCATGGTATGTCAAGGCATTGGGAATAAAGCCTGAACATCTTAGGTTCAGGGAGCATACACAGGATGAGCTGGCTCACTATGCGAAAAGGGCTTGTGATATTGAATATTTATTTCCATTTGGATGGCAGGAACTTGAGGGTATCGCAAGTCGTTCGGACTATGATCTCAGAAGGCATCAGGATTTTTCGGGTGAGGATCTTACGTATTACGACGATATAGCGCGAGAGCGGTTTATACCATATGTTATCGAGCCGTCTGCAGGTGTAGACCGTACCTTTTTGTGTGTTTTATTGGATAGTTATAGTGAGGATATGGCACCATCGGCTAAAGGAGGGGAGGAGCCCAGGGTTGTACTCAAATTGCCGAAGAACCTTGCGCCAGTGCAAGTTGCTGTCTTGCCGTTGTCCAAACGAGAAGAACTATGCCGGGGCGCATCAATGATTGCATCGATGTTGCGTAAGCATTTTAGGGTAGAATACGACGAAACACAAAGTATTGGGCGGCGCTATAGAAGACAAGATGAAATTGGTACGCCGTATGCTGTTACATTCGACTTTCAAAGTATTGAGGATAACTGCGTAACGATAAGAGAGCGAGATACAATGAGCCAAATTCGAGTACCAATAAGTCAGTTGGTACAGAAGTTAACAGAGCTTTTCGATGAGGAATAACGCTACAGGCGATTAACGCCTTGTGTTGGCATGGATGGTTGGCGTGACGTAAAAGAAGAAATCAAGCAGCGCTGCGACATATTAGACGTTGTTGGTCGCTATGTCAAACTGCGAAAAGTTGGTTCGAATTTTGTGGGGCTGTGTCCGTTTCATACGGAAAAGACTCCATCATTTTATGTGTCTCCTGGACTTCAACTTTTCCACTGCTTTGGCTGCGGCAAAAGTGGAGACATTTTTACATTTATAGAAGAAATTGAGCAGATTGATTTTGCCGAGGCTTTGAAACGACTAGCAGATGAGCAAGGCATAATATTGCCAGAGAAAAGTGAGGGGAAGGGCGGTCCTAGTGAGACCGATCTATATGAGGTCAACGCCTTGGCAGCTAATTATTATCACCATATTCTTGTTGCTATGGAAGCTGGCAAAAAAGGGCTGGACTTTTTGGCCAACAGAGGCATTTCTATGGATGCTATAAAGATGTGGCATTTGGGATTTGCACCTGGCAGTCGATTAAGTGATAATTTAGCATCTTACCTATCGAAGAAAGGGGTACAGCTGGAAATAGCTAGTGCAGTTGGGTTAGTTCGAAAAACTAAAAGTGGTAAATGGGTTGATTTCTTTGTCTCAAGGGTTATGGTCCCTTTGAGGGATGAGTTTGGTCGTGTTGTAGCATTTTCTGGCAGAAGTGCTGACAGCGTAGAACCTAAATATATTAACAGTCCGCAAAGCCCGATATTTTCCAAACGAAATTTCATTTTCGGGTTGGACATATCAAGAAAAGCCATAAAAGAGACTAAATCAGCTGTAGTAATGGAAGGATACTTCGATGTTATAAGTGCGCATTCCTATGGTATCTCAAATGCTATAGGCATATCAGGGATTGCGCTTAGCGAGGACCATCTAAGACTATTACGAAGGAGTGCTGATACTTTATACCTTGCCTTAGATGCTGATTCGGCAGGGCGAATGGCAACATTTAGAGCCATAGAGCTTGCAGCTGGTCTTGAGTTTGATGTAAGAGTAGTTGAATTACCAGATGCATTTAAGGATCCTGATGAATTTTTTCAACAAGCAGGCGCACGTGCAACTGAACTTTGGAATCAGATGGTTGACGAGGCTAAGCCGGGTTGGGAATATTGGCTGACGCAGGCGAGTTTAAAATACAACCTTGGCACATCACAGGGTCTGTCTCGAGCTATAAAAGAAGTGCTTGATGTCATACGAAAAGTACCTTATCAAAGTATGTGGCACTACTATTGCACTTATGCGGCCAGGTTGCTTAACGTGCCGGAATCAATGCTTATTAACGATTTGCACAAGGTGTCAAGTAGGAACAAAGGGGCCTCTTGGTCAAATGGAGGCAATGCGGTAGATGTTGAGCAAGAAAATAATGGTTACACTACGACTCATATGGGTAAAAACAAGTATGTGAGAGAATGTTATATTGTAAGCTTTGTGCTAGAATTGCCACAGCTTGTGGCTATAGCCCAAAACGAAATAACCCCTGACATGTTGGGCTCAAGTGTTTGCAGGGATATATTCAGTAGTGTCATAGGAGGGGATTATAGCGAAGAAATTCGAGCTGATTACCATGAAAACAGTGATGAAATTACATTAATTAACGCATTCAGAAACCAGATACGAGAACTTTATTCACATAATATAGAAGCTGCTAAAGATGAGCTTCAAAAGGCATGTACTATTCTTAAAATCGATATAAGAAAACGTGAGCTTGATAGGATCGCGAAACTTGTTGCGGAGGCAGAACGTATAAACGATACGGAGGAGGTAAAAAAGCTTGTTCAAATGCAAAGAGATATTGCCAAAGAACTTATGCTGCTTAGGCATAAGATAGAATTTCAGTTGGGTTGAGGTGTTATGGCAAGGAGAAAGAAAGAACAGACAGTTGAAGTCTCACCACAGCAGCAGCTAATAAAAGCTGCTGAGGCTCTTATTATCAAAGGAAAAGAGCAAGGATATCTTACTACCGAAGAAATTTTATCTGCATTTCCTCCCATAGATGCTGATCCTGATCAGTACTTCAAGATATTTGATGCTTTTAAGGAGATGGGGATCGAGGTAGCAGATGAGGATCAGGTTTCCGATCAGGAGTTGTTTGAGGATGAGCTGCTACTCGATACAGGGACCCCCGAGCCCGTTGCTCTTGATGACCCCGTCAGGATGTACTTAAAGGAAATAGGCCGTGTTAATCTACTTACTGCTGCCGAAGAGGTTGAGCTTGCCAAACGAATTGAAGCTGGAGACGAGGAGGCAAGGCATAAGCTTACAGAAGCTAACCTTCGTCTAGTTGTTTCCATTGCCAAAAAGTACATAGGTAGAGGTATGTCTTTCCTTGATCTAATCCAGGAAGGAAATATGGGCCTTATACGCGCTGTTGAAAAGTTCGATTATAGGAAAGGATACAAGTTTTCTACGTATGCAACATGGTGGATAAGGCAAGCTATAACAAGAGCAATAGCTGATCAAGCTAGAACCATTAGAATTCCGGTACACATGGTGGAAACCATCAACAAGCTAATTAGGGTTTCTCGTAAGCTATCTCAGGAGCTTGGTAGAGAACCTACCGAAGAAGAGATTGGTCAGGCTATGGGCATAAGTGCTGAAAAAGTACGAGAGGTAATGCGTGTATCTATGGAACCTGTATCCTTGGAAACGCCAATTGGTGAGGAAGAAGATTCACATCTTGGAGACTTTGTTGAAGATAAAGAGGCACCTAGCCCGCCTGAGGCTGCAAGCAAAACCATGCTACGCAGTGAAGTTGAGGATGTGCTGGATACGTTGACACCTCGTGAAAGAAGAGTTCTTCAGCTGAGGTTTGGTTTGCTTGACGGTCACCAAAGGACCCTAGAAGAGGTTGGCAAGCGATTTGGCGTAACACGAGAGCGTATAAGGCAAATAGAGGCAAAGGCTTTGAGGAAGCTACGTCACCCGTCTCGTGCCAGAAGGCTCAAAGACTACCTTGAGTAGTATCCCTCTGGCTGGTGTTTCTGTTGCATGGTTTGTTGTCTCTTTGTAATGGGTACAGATAGGAATAAGAGGTGATAGTCGAATGTCAGACTTTGAACAGGCCACAGTTTCACATGTCATGACGCTCCCTCAGCTTGTGCTTGAGGAGTCACCCCTTGTGCCGGGAATGGATGTAACTATTTTAGTGACTCCTGATGTGGCAGATGTAATCCAGGCGGCTAAGAACAGCGAAGTATTTGCATCTTTGAGGGATGCAAGAATTGGGGTTGTAGCTCAGTTTGGACCTACTCAAAGGATACCGGATGGTAGGCTTGTAGTTCAGCTTATTCCACGTGTACGTGCAGAGGTTATAGAGAGGACCCAGCGTGACCGTGTCGTATATGTTTCGGTTATGCTAAGGCCAGATCCGCAACAACCGACTGAAGAGGAAGAAGAGCTTAGGAGAGAACTCCTAGCAGCTCTGGAGCTCTGGTTACCACAGTTTGCGCCGATCGGCGTAGCTCTTATTGAAAGGGCAAGGGCTATAAGGTCACCTGGTGCGCTTGCAGACCTTGTTGGAAGAGCTCCCCAAATGCCCGTCGAAACACGTGAGCGCTTGCTTAATGCTCTGGATGTTAAAGAGCGGCTCCATATAGCAATTGACTTTGTTAAGGAGCAGATCTCGATAAGTAGGGCTAGAGAAAAGATTGAAGAAGAGATCAAGAGTGCAGCGGCAAAAGCTCAGAGGGAATATTTTCTTCGTGAACAATTAAAGGCCATAAAGAAGGAGTTAGGAGAAGATCTAGGGGATCCAGTCGAACATTATAGGCAACTTGTTGAGCAAGCTGATTTACCAGATCACGTTCGTGAACAGGCAGAAAAAGAACTCACTAGACTGGCTGAGATACCTCCTGGATCACCTGAAACCAGTATAATCACCACTTATCTAGACTGGCTGGTTTCTATGCCTTGGAAAAAATCAACCGAAGATCAGTTAGACCTAGATAATGCAAGACGCATACTTGATGAAGATCACTATGGACTTGAGGAGGTCAAAGAGAGAATAATTGAGTATCTTGCTATAAGGAAGTTAAAAGCGCTAAAAGGAGAGGATTCACCTACGCAGGGCCAAATATTGGCGCTTGTCGGACCACCTGGAGTTGGCAAGACTTCATTGGGACAATCGATAGCAAGAGCTCTCGGCCGAAAGTTTGTGAGAATGTCTTTGGGTGGCCTTCACGATGAAGCTGAAATCAGGGGTCACCGAAGAACATATATAGGTGCGATGCCTGGAAGGATTGCACAAGGATTAAGACGAGCTGGATCAAATAACCCTGTATTTATGCTTGATGAGATCGACAAAGTTGGGAACGACTGGCGTGGCGATCCTTCAAGCGCGCTTTTGGAAATCCTAGATCCGGCTCAGAACAGTCACTTTCACGACAACTACTTGGATGTAGACCTGGATCTTTCTAAAGTATTGTTTATAGCTACGGCAAATGTATTGGAAACTATCCAACCGGCGTTGCGGGACAGACTGGAGATTATAAGAATTGATGGATACACTACCAGCGAAAAGGTTAAAATTGCGGAGAATCACCTCATAAAAAGACAACTTCGCGAAAATGTGCTTGCAGATGGTGAGCTTGTTTTGCCGCCAGAGACAATAGAAAAGATAGTACTAGATTATACGAGGGAGGCAGGTGTAAGAGAGCTCGAAAGACAGATAGGTAAAATAGCTCGAAAAGTAGCAGCACAAAAAGCGTCTAACCCTAATGGTTTCTCGCCTGTTGTTGTTACACCTGATGATCTATCAACTTATTTGGGCAAGCCAACTAATAGGAAGGATCTTATAGAAAGGTTGCCGGTACCAGGTACATGTACAGGGCTGGCCGTAACGGCAATAGGCGGTGATGTATTGACAATAGAGGCGGTACGAGTTCCTGGTAGTGGTCAGCTTATACTGACCGGGCAGCTAGGCGAAGTTATGCAGGAGTCCGCTAAGATAGCCTTGACTCTCGCCAGGTCTGTTGTGCAAAAGCTAGGAATTAACGAAAATCCCCTAAATGGATACGATATTCATGTACACTTTCCGGAGGGAGCGATTCCTAAGGATGGCCCTTCTGCAGGGGTAGCTATAACAACAGCTCTTGTTTCACTACTAACTGGTAAGGTGGTTATACCGAAGTTGGCAATGACTGGAGAGGTGACATTACAAGGAAGAGTACTGGCCGTAGGAGGCATAAAGCAGAAATTGATGGCCGCTCACCGATATGGATATGACAAGGTGATAATTCCTGCAGCAAATGAAATTGATTTAGACGATTTGCCACAAGAAATACTCAATGAGCTTCAGATAATTAAAGTCAGTAATATAGATGAGGTATTATCTATTGCCTTAGAACTTGAGCCAGGGCTTGCCAAGGTGGCTGAGTAAGCAGGAATTTACTGTTTCGGCATAAGGGCCTGGAGTTTTTCCATTACCCTGTTTTGGTAAAGTCTTGCTCCTCCCCATATTGCTACTGCAACAGCTACCGTTACGCCCAAGGCTATAAGTAAATGTAGCAGGGGTGTATTAGATTCTACAGGCGCAAAACTAAGGGCCTGGGTAGCCAACACTATGCCTGCGGACATAAATGCAGGTACAAACATCATAATCCAACCCATGCGCTTTGCAAAATCTGGCACTTCGGGCTCCTTTCGGGGGACCTGTCTTGCGCCGATGAGGGAAAAGCTTCTCACATGTTGCAGGCCTGGGGTTACCAAAATTGATGCCTGTATTACGTTTCCAGGTATCTTAGTTACATATTCTTTTGGCACAAGTAGCTGCTCGATACCGTTCCTTGTACGTATGATAACAATGCCAAGGCCAGGTGAGGTGGAAACCGAAGCTGCTCCCAAAACTTGACCTTGAACTAGTCTTGGCTTTTGCTTCCTATCCTTTAGTGCAAGCCTGAATGCGGGAGCTATGAGAACTACAGATGTAATAACCGGCATAAGCCAACCAAGCGCTGCAAATGCACGTGTAGACCAATCCGCGGGACGTACAGGACCAATTAGTACTTCAACAGCGAGCAGTACGAAAAGAACACTTATAGATCCAACTATTATGCCGAGTTTTATTACGAATTCAGGGCTCCTGCCTACCAGCAGACCGCCCGACTTTATGAATTTTTCTTGGAGCTTTCGCTGGTCTTGTTGCCCAGTAGGCACCGTTACCTTGGGTCTTACTGCCCGTACTTGTGACTTGACTTTTTGCACCTGTACCCTATTTTTCATGTGGCTACGTTACCCCTGCAAAAAAATTTTTAGAAACAATTGCTTATCTATGCGCTGCACGTACTATAAAGTATAGCTGTTTTTCAATATAACACCTGGTCAAAAACGCTTCACTGGTCCGCGATTTTAAAAACATTGCTATTGTTCGTTGATCGCATTATAAGTTAGTCAAGGTTAACCCATACGTCTTTCACTTCGGTATATATCTCAATGGAATAGGTACCGAGCTCTCGGCCCCATCCGCTTTGCTTGAAACCACCCCACGGTTGAGCTGGATCAATAAGGTTGTAGCAGTTTATCCACACTGTGCCGGCCTTTAATGCGTGCGCCACTCTGTGAGCTTTCGCTATGTCTTTAGTCCACACTCCAGCTGCCAGCCCATATATGGTGCTATTTGCTTTTTCTATTAGATCATCTTCGTCTTTGAATGGCGTAGCTGCTAATACGGGTCCAAAAATTTCCTCTTGGAAAATTCGCATATCGTGTCTCACATCCGCAAATATTGTTGGTTCAACAAAATAACCATCTTTGAGATCCCCGCCTGCCCTTCGGCCACCAACCATAAGTTTTGCTCCCTCTTCTCTGCCTATACTAATGTAGGTAAGTACTCTATCCATTTGTTCTTGTGATACTAGTGGTCCCATTTGCGTCAATGGGTCTACGCCAGGGCCTAGTCTTGTATTGCGAGCTTCTTCGGTTAGGTGCTCGAGAACAAGGTCGTAGCAGCTTTCTTGTACAAAAAGTCTAGAGCCTGCGCTGCACACTTGTCCTTGGTTAAGGAAAATTCCCATAAACGCGCCCGATACAGCCCTTTGCATATCCGCATCAGCAAATATAATATTGGGTGATTTACCGCCCAGCTCGAGTGCAACGCGTTTTAGATTGCCTGTCGACGCTTGCACTATCTTTTTACCGACTTCGACCGACCCAGTAAAACCAATTTTGTCAACAAAGGGATGTGAAGCTAACGCGGCTCCAGCTGTTTCACCAAAACCTGGTACGACGTTTAAAACTCCTGCTGGAAGTTCGGCTTCCTGTGCAATCTCCGCGAGTCTTAGCGCAGAAAGCGGAGTTTGCTCTGCTGGCTTTAGTACTACTGTATTTCCACAAGCCAGTGCTGGCCCAAGCTTAAAGGCTGCCATCATAAGCGGAAAATTCCAAGGTATTATAGCTCCCACCACTCCTATCGGCTGCCTTAGCGTATAGTTGAACCATCGGCCCGGGAAGCTTACAGGAATTGTTTCGCCGTGAATTTTGGTTACAATTCCAGCGAAGTACCTAAATATCGCAGCTGATAATGGAATGTCTGCCACAAGACATTCATTGATGGGCTTACCATTATCTAAGCTTTCTATCTGGGCTAGCTCATAAGCATTTTCTTCAATTAAATCGCCGATTTTCCATAGTATTCTAGCCCTTTCAGCAGGTGGGAGATCCTTCCATCTGCCGTCATCAAAAGCTGTCCGCGCAGCCTTTACAGCTATGCCAATGTCTGCAGCGTCACCTTCATAAACTTGGGCAAGGGGCTTTCCTGTAGCGGGATTGATCGTGGTAAACACCTTTCCTGATTGCGATTCAACCCATTTGTTGTTTATAAAAAGCTTCTTGGGTTGATGTTTTAGGAAATCGAGGCTCTCTTCTACTTCTTTTGTGCTAATTGCCATAATTAATTCACCTCTTCAGCCAGTAAATGTGAGTGCAATATTCTTTTCGCGATTATTTTATACCAGCTAGAGCGAGTTGGCATTAATTTTCTGGGGGATGTTTTTGCGGATAGGTGTGCTTGATGTTTTAGTTTACGCCGTAGTTGATATAAAATTTGTACTTGAAGAAGGACACTCCGGAGTAGCTCAATCGGTAGAGCGGGCGGCTGTTAACCGCACGGTTCACGGTTCGAGTCCGTGCTCCGGAGCTTTTTGTTTTTACGCTGCCAATATTATAGGAGTCGTTTGTTGTCGTAGCTACTACTTTGAACGCTTTTTGGCATAGTGTGTAAAGCCTAATAACTCAAGACTGCCGCTGGACATAAATGGACCTTGCGTAGAGGACTAAATAGTACAAAAGGATGAGCCGCAAAAGAGATTCTTGGATAGGCTTTGAGTATAGCATTCAGTCAGCTAGCTTGAAGAAAGCTGCTATATCATATGCACAAAAAGGTGGTTTACAGACCCATATCTGTGTTGAATAGGCTTTTTGTGTTTTGAAAACATTATTTGACTTAACTTCATGTGGCAAACTTTCTACCTTATGCGTACAGTCGTGAAAGCAAGAACGCTTTCGGTCCAAAGGGTAAGGTTAAATACGTTGAAACAGCGAAATTTTATCTTACTTTTTATGATCGTTTGAATAGGGGCTTAACCTATGGTGATCGAATAGTTATGCAAAGGCTCGATAAGTTGGGGCAGATTTAATTACTGAGGCTCCTGATAGAGGGAGAAAGGCAATAATCAGCGGTTTGGTTAAATCTACGTTTGAACACAATTGTCTTTTATGGGTTACCGGGAGATGATTTTTGGAATCTAGTAGTAGTTTTCTCAAGCCTGCTCCCCTGTTGCAACTGGTTGCCATACCAAAACTAAGCCAAGCCAGGCCCTTACTTTTTGCTTTGTTTGTGTTTTTTATATTGCGCTTACCATCCCTTTTTGAACCTCATTGGTACACTGACGAGGCAGGCTATGCGAATACTGCCTGGCTTTTCTTGCATGGCTCCACATTATACAAACAAGTGTGGAACAATAAGCCCCCTCTTCTCTTTTTAAGCTATGCAGTTGCTTTACTAACGTTTGGGCCCAGCGAATTTGGCATACATATATTATCGTTCGCTACTGAAGCACTGGCAATAGCTTGCGTTTACGCAATTGGCCTTAGATTAACTACTGTAAGGCGCGCATTCTTGATGAGTTTAGCGGCTGCTGTATGCCTAGGTATCCCGCTCTTTAATGGAGACTTATCATTACCAGAAAACTTTCTCATCGGATTTACATCTTTGGCTTTTTTATCGGCGCTTAAAGCCTATAAAGATAGACACTTTTCTATAGCTGCTATCACTGTAGCAGGTGTTAGCTCTGCGATTGCCGTGCTGTACCAGCAAACGGCTTTAGCTGAGCTGGCTGTTATACTCGTGTGGATTGTTTCGAGCAAGGCTAATAACAAAGCCCAAGCGGTAAAGGCATTTGTGTGTTCTTCTTTTCTGACTGTGGCGGTGGTTATTTTGCCTTTTGCCGTTATGGCGGGGTTTCGGACCACGTTTTATGCAATAGTTACTTCTTACCTAGGCTATGCCCAACAATCTGTTGGACTTGATGTGGGTCAGCTGATGCTTCGTATAGCAGAAGTTGTACTCGTGGTAGTTACTTTATCCACTGCACCACGTTGGTGGTCTGGTAGGCAACTTGTTTGGCTCTGGGCTCTTGTTACTCTTGTAGTCGCAGGACTGCCGAATAGGAATTATATTCATTTTGCGCTCGAGCCGATGCCAGCATTGATATTGCTAATAGGCATTTCCAATTTTAGCGACCTTACGGTCTTGCGCGTTCGCCAAGTCTCCTTGGGTAAGCTGACCTGCATTTCATCTATTGTGGTTGCAACCTTGCTTGACTGTGTGGTGCTTTATACAGGGGTCATGGCTGCATTGACAGCATTTTATTATCCAGCATTTATAGAGCGACTTGCAGGCACTATTTCCCAAAAGGCTTATGCGTTAACATATGATCCTCGCGCGTGGGCAGAATATGAGGTTGCCAACTGGCTAAAAGATCATGAACTTACGCATGTTGAGGCACTTGTATGGTCATCTGATTCATGGGTTTATCTGCTAGCAGATCTAAAGCCTGTTGTGCCGTCGCCCGCAATATATGTTGACACTACACAAATTTCTACACAGCAAGCAGTTCTGGATTCTCTGGCTGGTAGGCTGCCCAAGGTGGTCATTACCACGGCTGAGGCAGTTAGTAATTATCCTGATATACTTCAGCTTCTAGGAAAGAGCTACACCAAGGTATTTCAAGCCGGCGATGCTAAACTATATCTTCTAAATCAAGGTACAACTAATGTTACAAAGCCTATTCCAGCCGCCAAACAGGTCAATGTGAAAAAACACCATAAGGCGGCGTAATAGAATCAGAACGCATCTAGGAATGCTGAATAAGATGCTTTGCTTATTAGATATCAGATATATAGCTTGGAGTGATCAAGAAATATACAAGCATGAGCCAGTTGGAGCTGTAGATTATAAACGAGTAAATGCCAGGTTGCAGGAGTTTAGGGTTACTTGCGCATCCCTGGCAGTTCCCATTGTATGTAGGGACTTGAATTTCGGCAAAGTAGCTTGGGGCTGCACCCTGTAATGGCCATGTTTGTGAGGTTATAAATGATATTTTTACGTTGCTGGCTTGCCCAAGGTTTCCGTAAATTACCAGATTAACATCCTGGCCTGAAGGTGTTGCCGGAGGAATAACTTCAGGGATAACGTCTGGGCATGTGCCAGACATGCATTGATATGGTTTGCCAGATTGTATTTGGTATATCAAAGGTTTATACAGTTCTAAGTGATTATTTGAATTTGTTTTAGTGAGCCAAATACCAATATATGCTTGCGATATACCGTTACTAAGCTTGCTTTCCAATATGAAACCAACGGCGCCGGGGATTGCCTGTATAGCATGTACATCGACAACTTTTTGACTCGCAGTCTGAGCATAGCCACTTACCCAAGATGAAAAAGGATTCTGAGCGTGATAATAAGACGAAGTTAGACTATAGGCTAACTTATATTGCCTTTTATCCAAGAGAGAATAGAATTCTTCAACAAGCTGCTGTGGTGTTTCGCCTTTTTGCACTTGACGAGTAGTAAGAGAATTCTTGCTATGCCTAGGCTGCTGACCACTTAGCATGGGGGAACAAGAAGCGATAAATACTACACTGGTTGTAACGACAAGTATTCTCAAAATGACTCTTACATATTGCCTGTGCATAATCGATGCTTGTTATAACTGCTGCCTTTTCGTGAGTATAATGCAGGATCTAATAATTTAGTTACGAATATTTCGATAACAAGTATCGTAATGGTGTTTTATTTACGATGGCATCCCGTATAGCAATTTTTCAAACGGGTTTTGAAAGGATGATCATCTTATAAGCTAGTGGCGTTTAAGTCGAAACCTTTAAATAGGGCTGTAATTGTAGCACATTATAAAAAGTAGGGTTGGACTGGAAATGTAGGTAATAAGCTTCAAATGGTCCCACGGTGTGCTGTCCCATTAGCACATAGTAACTTATACTGTATACAACTGCTGCGTTCACGGCATACACGTCAACAGATTGATATACATGTTGCACAGTAGAGACGTTTGGCCATGCTTTGCCTAGTCCTGTTGGTATGGGAATTATTTCTGTTGCCCCATCTCCGAATCGCCATGAAACGTAGACAGGCGTAGCGGTGACGTTACATAGATAGTTGCCGCATCTTACATCCTGTTGGTCTACAGGTTGAGGATTTGTAATCCAAAACCATGAAGATACGCCCACAATGCCAAATGGATATGGATTAATACCTATTTGAAAGGGCTGCAGTCTCAGCTGCATTAAGTCTGGGGAAGCAAATGTTGATGCACAAAGCGTTTGGGGACTGGTTGCGTTTCCAAGTAAGTCAACAGCGATTACATGCACACAAACGGTAGCGTTAGAAGGTAAACCGTGTATCAGAATATGTCTTGGCTTATATGTATTTGCTAGATCGTATTTAACAGGGCTTGAGCCAATTGTATACCAAGAAGTAAAGTGACCAAAACCAATAGCGAAGTAGTCTTTTCCACCACCACTACCTCTATCTTTTACAGGAGCCCAGGTAAAGCCTATATGGTGATACCCAGCTGAATATACATAGGGTGATGGATTTTGCGGTGGCTCGTCATCCACGTAAAGGTCAGCAACCGGGTATCCATAGACGTCTGCCATATAGGGTGGTGGCGATGGTTTACCTCGATAGCCAAATCCGCATTGACCGCCAAATGTCCAGTTGTAGTACGCTATGTACTGCTTTACATGCCCCTGCACGCTCCATCCCCACATGTAAAAATCCCATTTGCCGTGGTGGGGATAGTAAACCCTCATAATGAACTTCCATCCCGACGCATCGCCAGGCTTGCCTCTGAAATCTCCGTACCAGTATCCGTACCAGTCGTCATAACCGGGGTGACGATGTACGCCCCAAAATGTGTATTCTTCAGGGTTGAACTGCGGATTATTGGTAGGTGCGTATGTCCAAACGTCCATTGGTGACTGGTTTGGGCAAAATCCTGGAGGATCACCATATTGCGGAGAGCCCCATCTTGACTTTGCCATTACGTTGAATGGATTGATTGCTTTGCTGCATGCTACAGATGGCTCGAGCACAATTAAAATGACCATGCAAAAAATTATCAGGATGCGCCGTGGTGTGTATGATATGTGTTTACCCATGAACTTGGCCTCAAATTGTTAACTGCAATTACAACCCATCTGTTTTCTTGTCTTATAAAGGAATATCTAGTTTCTCTGACCATATTTGTCCAGCTGACTTGTGCCGATTTTGAGTCTACCATTGCAATTTTTTGTTGGACCAATATAGTGGTTATAAACCCTTGGGTTGTAGAAACTACATTTAACAGCCTTATTTTCTTGTATCTGGTTTTAGTAAATATATGCATATCGCGTAGATTTTGTAAGCGTACTTTATATATGTTTGCTAGGTGTTGAGAAAATATGCCCGAAAGGTAGCTGGCATTATCAGCGCTGTAGGCTTCAGTCCATGCTTTATCGGCGGCAACGGTCAGTTTGAGCGCCAAAAAGTAGGATATGGGCACAGGCGTTTTATGTAGTGGCCATGTTCTGCTGGCTTGTATTAGAGCTACAATGCAACACAAGATGCTTGCACCAAATACCACATACAGCATGTATTGCCAGTTAAAAGCTTTACTAAGCGGATTCATATCGCAGTCTTATAAGTGCTTTCAGGAAGCTTTTGGGGCATTTTTGTGATGCCCACTGCAGTGCGTCGTACTTGGGTATATCTTCACAATAGGGCAAATAGAAGATCTGTGCACCATTTGTCGTTCCGAGAACTTCAAGAGCCTTACGAGAGTATAGGTCTCTTTGCCCTCTGCTTAAAATGCACCAAATAATTTGTGGGGGTTGTTTCAATAAATTTTGTATTTGTTGTGTATACTCGGCGGCGTCTTGCAATGAAGCTCGTTCAACAAACGACGGCACTAAGCATACGTCGCACATGCTTAGTATCTGTCGAACTATAGTTGGCGCGAGATCGTTGCCAAACACAGTGCTGGCAGGTAAATCCGTAACATACGATGAATCCTTAGATTCGAAAAGTGTTGCTATAGTGGCTTGTTCTCTGGGAAATTTTTCTAAAGTCTTTTGCCAAGGGCGCATTAATACTAGGTTTCCTTGTGCCAGCTCATACCGCATGAAAAAACTATCTGTCGTTTCAACGTGAGGCTTTTGGAAGAGTCCCAATCTAATGAAGAGGTCTGGATTTATTACGTTTAGATCTATGCATGTCAATCGAGCAGATACGTTGCCTAGATCTGATGATAGCTTTTTGCTCATGAGGTGCGCTACAGCAAATCCGGCAACTATAGTACTTTTCCCTACACCACCTTTTAGTGACCCTACCGCTATCTTTAAATGTTTTTGTGGCCGCAAATTTTCCGAGGGGACGCGAAATATTTGATTTAATACCTTCTTTAGCGTTGAAGTATTATAATTGTCCGGTGCAATTTCTTGTTTTAGTTGCTCTAGCCAACTGTTAATTCCATCCCCATCTATGTTTATGCCTTTTGTGGGTGAATCTGGTATGTGTACTGAGTCGGCATCTTCTTCGAATTTGAAGGTGTAAACTTTTTTATCGCTCATTTCAGTCTATAAATATGAAGATGATCCAGGGTAGACGCAAATGTTGATGTAAACAGAAGGATAATGATATTTAGAAAGGAAAATTTCTTCGATAAAACTTATGCTAAGCTTATAAGAATTACAAACAACAAGTTGTTGACTTAAAAGTGTGAGGCCATATGGCAGGTGAACAGATTTTAGTAGTTGATGACGATCCAGATATACTGACATCGCTAAGAAGGGCGCTTTCTTATGAAGGGTATACTGTAAGGACCGCAAGCAACGGAAAGGAAGCACTTGATATCGCATATAAGACCAGCCCCGATCTGGTTGTCTTAGACATAATGATGCCGGAGCTTGATGGGCTTGAGGTATGTCGAAGACTACGCGCTGGTGGAGACATATCAATTCTAATGCTTACTGCAAAGGACACTACTCAAGACACTGTACGAGGGCTAGACGCGGGCGCCGATGACTACTTGGTTAAGCCATTCGAGCTGGAGGAACTTTTGGCGCGAATCAGGTCCTTGTTGCGACGTCGGAACCAAGAGAATCCGGAAGTCCTAAGATTTCTGGACGTTGAAGTTAATTTGAGCACGCGTGAAGCGTTCCGGGCAGGGAAACGTCTAGACTTAACTGCTAAAGAGTTCGATTTGTTAGCGTTTTTCTTAAGGCATCCAAGACAGGTATTGCCGCAGGACAGAATTTTACAGGCAGTCTGGGGGCATACATTTCCTGCCGGGACAAACACTTTGCATGTATATGTTGGATACTTGCGCAAGAAGCTTGAAGAAGGTGGTGGGTCGCGCATAATCCATACCGTGCGAAGTGTTGGCTTCACACTTAGAGAATAATGAGCTTAAGAGCACGATTAACTTTAGGTACTGCTGCGGTTATTGCGATACTGTTGTGCATCTTCAGCGTTATTACCTACGTTATAGTATCTTCTAATCTGTATGCCAGTGTTGACCAAAGTCTTCTAACGCGAGCAGAATCTGCTCAACTTGGCTCGGTAAATTTAAACCAGCATCAAGATAATTCTGGTCCTATAAATTACGGGCAGGCCATCTTGTGGAGTGGCGATTCTTTTGCAGAAATAACCACGATGCGTGGGTTTCCCATCTGGAGCTCGAGTAACATGGGGCCACTGTTGATTCCTATACCCGACAAAATAGCATATAAAGCAGCTATGGGTAAAACAGTATTTGGGTCATTTTCCGTAGGACAGCATGAACTACGGGTACTTGTAATGCCTGTGTTGCTTTTCACTGGGAAGCCGGCGGAACTAGTTGTAGGGCAGTCTCTAGATCCTATAAATTTGCAACTTGAACACTTGGCACTTATATTGAGCTTGGGAAGCATCTTTACCACACTTTTAGCAATTGTTCTGGTATGGATAGTTTCGGCCCACGCCTTAAAGCCGCTTTCTAACATAGCTGAAACCGCACTTGATATAGGTCAGCGCAATGATCTAAGTAAACGCGTGGAGGGTGTAAATCGCAATGACGAAGTTGGTAAGCTTGCTAAAGCCTTTAATAGCATGCTTGATGCTTTGAAGAAAGCGCATGATCAACTTGGAATGGCTCTTGAAAATCAAAAAAGATTTGTCGCTGACGCGTCTCACGAGCTAAGAACTCCTTTAACAAGCATTCTTACTAATGTTGGAATACTCAAAAAGCATGGTACGGGATCAACTGAAGCCGACGAGATTATAAAAGATATAGACCGGGAAGCACGAAGGATGCGGCGCTTGGTAAATGATCTGCTTACACTGGCACGCGCTGATAGTGGGCAGCAACTGTCGCTCAAGAGGGTAAACCTAAACGAAACAGTGGCTAAAGCTATACAGACGGTGTTTCCAAATGGGCAAGGTCGAAAAGTTGAGGTAAATCTACCCAGCAAAGTATATGTTAATGCCGACCCTGATAAACTAGTGGAGCTTCTAATAATACTGTTGGATAATGCGAACAAGTATGCGGTTCCTGAAAGTAAGGTGTATGTAATAGGGCAAATTGACAATCAAGCAAAGCAAATTGAAGTAAGTATTGAAGACGAAGGCCCAGGTGTACCCGAGGAATATGCGGCTAAGATCTTCGAGAGGTTCTTTAGAGCTGATCCACAAAGAAGCAGTGATGGTTCTGGATTAGGCCTATCTATTGGATCATGGATAGCCCAGCAGCATGGAGGCAAGCTTGCCTACAGAAAATCTAGCTTGGGCGGAAGCGCTTTTTACTTTCAACTGTTTTTGGGAACTTCTTAACTTGGCGTTAGCGTATATTAAGTCCACAAGCTTAGTATTTTTCTCAAGATTGCTAATGGTTCACAAGGGGTAATAATTATAAAGGAGGTATTTCCATAATGGATGACACACCATACGTGACACCTTCACCAGATGACCAATGGGGTGGACCAGAAACTGAGCCCATTTTTAGGCCTATAAGTAGTCCTCCTCGAAGGTCTTTTGTCGCAAAAGTCTTTTACTCCTTATTAGCGATAGTTGTTGTTGCAGGAATATCTTTTGGTACGTATACTTTAGGTCGAGCTTCGCAACCCAATGTAGCATCAATTCAAATGGCTCCTCCTGTTAACAACTTGGCGCAGTTGGGCAACATAAATATTCCGCTTGTAGCTGCAAAAGTTTCCCCGTCAGTTGCAACTGTTATAGCACTTTCTCCGGGTAGTGGTTCTCTTGGGTCAGCTTTTGTTATTTCGAGCAAGCCGGGCATCAGCTATCTAATGACGAACAATCATGTTATAGCTGGTGCTACACAAATAACTGTAATCATGCCTGACGGCAAGACCTACACAGCAAAGCTTGTAGGAACGGATCCACTTCTTGATCTTGCAGTGCTTTCAATTAATGTAGGCAACTTGCCTGCAGTTGTGTTTGGTAATTCTAATGATCTTAAGGTTGGCGATCCGGTTGTTGCTATTGGTGCTCCTTTTGGAAATCAGGGGTCAGTAACTAATGGCATAATCTCAGCCCTCCATAGAACCATAACGGCCTCAAGCGAAAATGGATTTTCCTCAGAAACGCTATTTGACGTGCTGCAAACAGATGCTCCGATCAACCCCGGCAACTCCGGAGGACCTCTTGTTAATGCTCTTGGTGAGGTAATAGGTGTTAATGTTGCAACTGCTAGCGGGGCAAGCGGTATTGGCTATGCAATTCCAAGCAATCTTGCGGTTCGCGTTGCAAAGGATCTTATGGCAGGCAGAGAACCAAGGTATCCTTACCTTGGCATAGAGTATGAAACTCTTGCAGATGCGATCGAATCTGGCCACCCCTTTGCAGGTCCTGGAGTCCTGGTAGTCAAAGTACTACCCGGCTCACCAGCTGCCAAGGCAGGGCTTCGCGCAGGTGACATTATTCGAGCTGTCAATGGTACTAAGATAATACCTACGGAAACATTGGGAGGCCTTTTGCAGCCCTTTAGTGCGGGTGACAAAGTAACCTTGGAGATTGTTAGAAATGGCAAAGTGATGAATGTGCAGGTTACTTTGGGTGAGTGGCCTACAAACCTGACTCCGTAGGGCTTTATAAAAGGCTCAAACTTGATTATAAATGCAACTTCCCCTGTCTTGGGTTGACGTCCAGGTCAGGGGATTTTTTCGGGGCGAGTGGATTTGAACCACCGACCTCTTCCTCCCGAAGGAAGCGCGCTAACCGGACTGCGCCACGCCCCGTCTAAATATAAGTATTACAAGTTCTGTGCACTTCTTGAGATGTTGCTTTGGCTCGAATATAACTATTCAAAAATGTGCTAGTTTGGGTTATTAGCTGCACAGCACGCTATAGGTATACTTTTTACCAGCTACGAGTAAGATCGCCATATTGCTGTGTCTAAAAAGGCATATCCCTGCTATATGATTTAGATAAGTAAGTTGTGAATAATTAAGAGGTGTGCTCATATAGGAATGAAGACCTTTCGTTTCTTTCATGCAGCTGATCTGCATCTTGGTGCTTTTTGTTCAGTAAGGAGTGACCTTGCCGATTTATATTCTGATAGGTTAAAGCGTGCACCTGTTGCTGCGTTTGAAAATATGATAGAACTAGCATCTCAATGTAAACCTTTGTTCATAGTTTTAGCTGGCGATGTGTACGATGGTTTCGAAAGTGGTATTCCTCCCCTGATACATCAAATAAAAGCAGGTTTTAATGAGCTTAAGACCAAAGGCATTGAAGTATATTGGGCGCTCGGAAATCATGACGCCGATATAAATAGAGTACAGGCGCTAATTGATCTTCCAGATAATGTTCACATTTTTCCTGCAGATAGAGTAGAAAGGATTAAGGTTCCAAAAGGAGGGAAGCCGATTGCCGCGGTAAGTGGTGTAAGCCATGCAGAGGCTATAACTCGTCAAAACTTGTCAGAACTTTTTGAGCCCGCTTATTCATCAACTCTATTTGAGTTAGCAGTGCTTCACGCAAATGTAAAAGACTCTCGTAGTTCTAGTGAGCACGACATGTATGCACCATGCACTAAAAATGATCTTTTAAATAAGCATTTCAGCTATTGGGCGCTCGGTCACATACACAAAGGGGGAATTGTCAGGGATAGTAGGCCACATATAGTTTATCCCGGCAACCCACAAGGGCTTTCCTGGAAAGAATCAGAACGTGGTTCCAAGGGATTTTATGAAGTAGAGGTAGATGCAGATACCGCGGAGGTAAAGCGCCTCAATTTCATTGAATGTGAAGATGTAATTTATGAAACTTTGAAGCTGGATGTCCATGATGTAGAATCTGATAAACTCGTTGATTTTATGACCAAAAAAATCAGTGAAAGGCAGTATTCGAATAAATTAGACAAACAGCCTTTGGTTCTATTCGAGGTGCAGCTGCATGGAACCACCGATGTTATTAAAAAGCTTAAATTGACACATGGCGATGTAGAAGATCAGCGTGCCGAGTTAAAGAATCTAGTCAACGAAAAGCTTATGCATAGAAAGCTCTATAGTTATTTTGTTGATAACATAGTTGACTATACCAGACTCCCTAGAGAAGCTACCGCAACACCCTTTAATGAACTTATCCAAGAGATAACTAGCCTTGCAGAAAGCTTGAAAAAACAGCCTGGCGAAGTTATTAGGTTGATTGAGAACAAGCTAACCACCACAGGAGAAAGAGGCTCAGAGGCAGAATGGCTTAGGGATCTCAAGCGTGCCATAGGCGACGACTATGATGACTTTGATTCGCTCTTAGATGATGCGGTAGACGAGATCATTGCGCGTTTATCTGAGCTTAATAAGGAGTGAATCTAATTGAGGATTAGCTCAATTTTTGTAGGGGACTTTGGTGCACTAGTCAATAAAAAATTTGAGGGCCTTGAGGACAAGCAACTCATAATCGTTTACGGTCCTAATGAGGCGGGAAAATCGAGCCTTTTTGATTTCGTGTTTGGTGTATTGTTTGGGTTTCCACCAAAAAGGCCGTCTGATAATGAGCCATACAGGAGCTCAAAATCAGGTAAACGTGGTGGACGGATTACATTACTAGATGAGCAAGAATACCCCTGGACCATTAAAAGGTATGGTGAGGGCACGGGTAAAGCCGAAGTCTTTTCATCAGATTACATCAACGGCCATGGAGGTCATAATATAACCCCGGATGAACTTAACAAAAAATTGTTTAAGGGTATCGATAAAGATTCTTATCGAGCTGTGTATGTGGTAAGGCACACAGATCTTATAAGTCTAAACACTCTTCGATCTAAAAATATTGAAGAAAGACTTTCGTCTGCCGCAGTGACCGGGTCAATTGACGCTCAGTCCGTGGTTGAGCAGTTAAAAAGAGAGCAAAGGAACTATGCTCCAGCCGGGCCAACAGATAAGCCGGCCATGTTAGACGATGCGGAACAAAATCTTAAAACGCTTAAAGTAAAGCTAGGAGAAACAGAAGAGCAGCTAAAACGGTATCCCCAAATAATGTCGAATATCGATTATGTCAATAATAGAATAGCTGAAATGCGCAACACCGTTAATAATTTAAATCAACAACTCCAGAAATACAGAGAGCTTTACTCCACTTTTGATAGGTGGAAAGAATATGAGGAGTGTAGAAGCAAAGCCGCTGAATTAGAAAAAAAGTATCCAGGCCTTAAGAAAATAAGTGACATTAGTAAACTTGTAGATGACTTTGAAAAAGCTAGTTACAGTATTGAAAAGCTGAAGAGTGATAAAGAAGAGTTAGATAAGTGCAGTGCGGAAATAGAGAATATTAAAGATGAGCTGGAACAAGCCAAAGCGGGTTTTACGTATGATGGCTCAGAAGCAGAACTTGAAGAAACTGCAAAGCGGATTTCAATTCCTGGTGTTGCACATGCATGGATTGAGCGAAGCAAAGTTGGTGATGAAGTTAAAGCGCTTGAGAAAAGTTTGAATCAGACTAGAGCTAAGTTATACGATTTAGTTCATAAATATAAGCCTGAACATGGTATACAAGGCGATTTAGTAAATGTTGCGGCAAGCATTGAATCAGAAATAGATGAAAAACTTAGTCTGTGTGACGCTTTGTGGGAAAAGCTGCAAAAGATCTCATGTCAACGTGACGAGTCATACAAAAGGTTCGAGAAAGCAGCCAAACGAAGGTTCTTAGTATTCGGTAGCTTTCGACTGCCAAGTTATCTAAAGTCTCTTTTGGTGACAGTTGGGGTGCTATTAGTGCTTTTGGGAGCTTTAGCCCTTATTCTACGATTGCCAGGATCGGTTTTAGTCGTGATAGTAGGGCTTGTAAGTTTTGGTGTTGGCCTGGCCGTACTTACAACGGAGTATGATAAAGAAATTAAGCGTGAACTTGACAAATTGGGCACTATCTATCATTCTGAAGTTTCTCAAATTGCCTCAAGTCTTGGAACAGCAGGAATAGTAACCAAACAACAAGTCGACGTACTCAAGGAATCTTTTGAAAAAGACCAGTTTGAGCTAACAAGATTGGCACAAGAGCTGCAAGATTATGAACATAACTACTCCAAACTATCCCAAGAATGGAAGACATTTAACAGGGAGTGGGACGAGTGGAAAAAAGTAAACCACTTGCCTGCTGAACTCGCACCGCAAGGCCTCTTTGAATATATCCAACATATGCAGGAGATTGTAAGGCAATTAGCTACATTGAGGAAGCTTGACGAAAAGAAATCTAAGCTTTCGGCGAGCATAGAAAAGGGTTTGCAAAAGTTTAAGGGGCTTTTATACCAGGTTGAAGAAGCCGGTGTACTTGGCGATGATGAAGATAGCGTTGCATATTATGTGGAAGAATTTACCAAGGTTAGCCGGGAGCTGGTTGATTACAAGAACGCACTTGACAAGCTTCAATCATTAAAACAGGACTTTGAGCGCAACTTTGGCCCTAATTTTGAAAACTCACCCTTTATAAGCAAGCTAAAGAGTACTACAAAGGAAGAACTACAGCTGGACAGGGATGAATTTAAGCAACAACTTGATCAGGCTCAAGAATCACTAGATGAACTGAATAAGGAACTGGGCCGGCTAAATGAGCAAAAAAAACAACTCGAAAGTATAGACATGGCTGAGATGCGTAGCCAATATGAGGCGGCTGAGCTAGAATTCGAGAAACGGCTTTATCGCTGGCGAAAGTTAGTATTGGCCGAATTATTGCTGTCAACCGCCATAGGTACTTTTAAGTCACAGCGCCAACCGGATGTAATCAAATATGCAAATGAGTTCTTTTCGGATTTTACGGAAGGCAAATGGACTCAGATTGTAGCATCTGGGGGGTTAACTGCTCCGCTTAAGGTAGCTACAGAAGATGGGCTTGAGCTACCGGTTAGCGAGCTGAGTAGGGGTACCCAGGATCAGTTGTATCTAGCGCTTAGGTTTGGACTCATAAAAGAGTCGATAAGTCGTGGGATTATTTTACCTGTTCTGTTAGATGAGGTGCTGATTACCTCCGACAAAGCAAGGCAGGAGAGAGCTTCAGCGGCACTCGGAAGGATAGCTAAAAGTACACAAGTGTTTTATTTTACTTGTCACGAGCAAACTAGAGATTTTATAGCAAATATGTGTATGCAGACGGGTATCGAATACGACGAGCTCGATCTGGGTGCGCACTAAGCCTTATACAAGCCTTTTTGAGGCGTCTTGGCTGATTATAAGCTAGCTAAATAATTCAGGAAAGTCTTTTTCCTCCCATTCGCTTGGAATCTTTATATCCTCTTGGAAGTGTATTTGCTGTTCTTTTGCACGTAGCTCTACTCTGCGTATTTTTCCTGATATGGTTTTTGGCAGCTCATTTACGAATTCAAGACGCCTTATGCGCTTATATGGAGCTAGATGCTCTCTTGAGAACTTGAAGATGGAAAGTGCTGTGTCACGAGAAGGTGTATATCCTGCTGCAAGAGTGATATATGCTTTTGGTACGTTTAATCTTAATGGGTCGGGTGATGGTACAACTGCTGCTTCCGCAACTGCCGGATGCTCGAGAAGCGCACTTTCTAGCTCAAAAGGACTTATCCGATAGTCGCTTGCTTTAAATACGTCATCGCTTCTACCGACATAAGTTATGTAGCCATCGGCATCCCGCATGCCTATGTCTCCAGTGTGGTATAAACCGTGTTCCATGGCTTCTTGATTTCTAGAAGGATCGTCTTTGTATCCAACCATTAGCCCGGTTGGACGCGCAGACAAGCTAATGCATATTTCACCCTCCGAGCCAGGCTCGCCAGTGTTGGGGTCTACTAATTCAATCTTGAATCCCGGTAATGGTCTACCCATCGAGCCTTTTTTGACCTCTTGTCCTGGTGAATTACCCACGATAGCTGTTGTTTCGGTTTGTCCGTAGCCGTCTCTTATAGTTACACCCCATGCGCGCTCGACTTGCTCTATGACCTCTGGGTTAAGTGGCTCTCCAGCGCTAACTAGCTTTGTGGGGGGATTCGATAGGCCCGTAAGGTCAGCTTGTATCATCATTCGCCAGACAGTTGGAGGGGCACAAAAGCTAGTGATCTTGCAGCGATCGATTTGTGTCATTATGGCTTGCGCGTCGAATCTAGCGTAGTTGTATATGAATACAGTCGCTCCTGCGTTCCACGGAGCAAAAACACAGCTCCAAGCGTGCTTTGCCCATCCTGGTGAAGATATATTCAAGTGTATGTCGTAGGGCTCTATACCAATCCAGTACATGGTAGAGAGATGCCCCACTGGGTATGAAGCGTGAGTATGCTCGACAAGCTTTGGTTTTGCTGTTGTACCCGAAGTGAAGTACAGTAATAGGGTGTCTGACGCATATGTTTTTGATTGTGTAGTGAATGTAGTTGATCTGCTGTATGCGTCCGCGTAGCTATACCATCCTGCAACTTTTTCCCCTACTGCGATTTTTGTATAATCTCCTGGTACTTGCTCAAATTTTCTAGTTTCTGAGTCCTTGACTATTACATGCTTTACAGATGCCCTTTCAATTCTATCGGTTAAATCTTGCGAGGTAAGCAGAGTTGTGCATGGTATCATGACTGCTCCAATTTTCATTAGTGCAAGAATGGTTTCCCACAATTCTACTTGATTTCCTAGCATAACGACAACTCGATCAGATTTCGCAATACCAAGTTCGGTGAACCAGTTTGCTACTTTGTTTGATCTTTCTGAAAGCTCTTGGAATGTTAACTTTGTTTCGGTATTATCTTGCTCCACGATCCAAAGTGCATCTGTGTCTTTGAACCGAGGGTCTTTGCCTAGGTAATCAAACCAATCAATAGCCCAGTTAAATTGGTCTAATTTAGGCCATACAAAATTCTCATACGCTACTTTATAGTTAAGGCGATTTGCTATAAGAAAGTCTCTTGAAGCCATGAATGCCAATGCAGATGCATTTTGGGAGCCTTCGTTGGCGTTCATTTGGTTCTCACCTCCATATTGCATAGTATAGTATTAATATGCAGAAATGTAAATAACTAAGGCCGCAAATGCGTTGATAGAATATGGGTAATAGCTTATGCTCTTGACCTTGATAAGTCGAGGCTCATGAGCATGTCTTTTGCCACTTCCGCGATGTTGGAAGCACACAAGCCGAAGTTTTCTAAGATTTGCTTAGGATTTCCGTGGGCAATAAAAGAGTCGGGTAACCCTAGACACACGACAGGTATCGTTACGCCATATTGACCGAGCTGTTCTCGAACACCTGACCCAAATCCGCCAGTTACAGCATTATCTTCAACTGTTATAATTAACCGGTGATTTTTGCTTCCCTCCATTAACATTTCCATGTCAATAGGTTTTACCCATCTTGCGTTCACAACAGTTGCAGATATACCTGAAGACAGCAGCATTTCATAAGCTTTAATAGCTTCTTTGACCATTCTTCCAACTGCTAGGATTAACACGTCTTCGCCTTGTGTTAGCTTTTCCCACTTTCCGAACTCCAGTGCAGGTTGAGGGACAATGGGTGTGTGTGTTGCACTTTCTTTGGGATATCTGATTGCTACTGGTCCATCGTGGTCAAGTGCGGTTTCCAAAAGGGCGCATAGCTCCTCTTCATCTTTTGGTGTGCAAATCGAAATATTTGGTATCAACCTAAGGTAGCTCAAATCAAACATTCCATGATGTGAAGGTCCATCTGGGCCTGTTATGCCGGCCCTATCTAAGACAAATACGACAGGCAAATTATGCAGACATACATCCATAATCACTTGATCAAACGCTCTTTGGAGGAATGTTGAGTAAATACATACAACAGGTTTTGCACCACCCAAAGCCAAGCCGGCTGAAAAAGTTACTGCGTGTTGTTCTGCGATACCAACATCGTAAAAGCGAGTTGGGAAAACCCTGGAAAATTCAAGCAGTCCTGTTGATGAGGCCATGGCAGCGGTGATTGCGACCAAATTTGCCCTACGTTTTGCTGCTTCGAGAAGGGCATTGCCTAGAACGTCAGTGTATGTTGGCCCAGATTTTTTGGCTTCTCCAGTCTCTGGATCAATAACGGATATGCTGTGGAACTTATCAACCTCATCTTGAATAGCAGGTTGATAACCTCTTCCTTTTTCTGTAATTACATGGATTACAACCGGTCCACCTATTTTCACTGCTTGCTGTAAAGCGGTTTCAATAGCTCGAATATTGTGCCCGTCAACTGGGCCGCTGTACTTTATGTTTAAGAGATCAAACAGGGTCGGAGCTTCAACAAGCTGCTTTAAGCTGCCTTTGAGGCGTCTTGCAAACTCATCCATACCGGTACCTATAGCTGGAATGTCGCGTAGTATGTTGCTTAGTTCTTTTTTGGCTTGTTCGTATGCTGGATTTAATCTAAGCCAAGCTAAATGCTTTGCTAGCCCTCCTACAGTTGGTGCGTATGAGCGGCCGTTATCGTTGAGGATGATTATTATGTTGGGTTGAATTTGCGATATGTTGTTGAGTGCTTCATACGCCATGCCGCCTGTTAAGGCACCGTCACCCACTATTACTACAACGTGATCCTTTATTCCTTTCATCTGTCTTGCTTGCGCAAGCCCCAATGCGTAGCTAAGCCCTGTTGAAGCATGACTGTTCTCAAACCAATCATGCTCAGATTCACTTCTATTTGGATACCCTGACAAGCCATTAGGTTGTCTTAGCGTTGTGAATTTTTCGGCACGCCCGGTTAGAATCTTGTGTACGTAAGACTGATGGCCTGTGTCAAACAATATGGGGTTTTGTGGACTATTAAACACCCTGTGAACGGCAATTGTTACTTCAACAATGCCCAGATTTGGGCCAAGATGGCCACCTGTTCTGGATACGTGGTCTATGAGAAACGTCCTTATTTCGGCGGCTAGCCGTTCTAATTCTTCGTGTGTAAGGCTCTTAAGATCTTCTGGAGATCTGATTTCACTGAGCAGTGAATACTTGTTTTGGTCCATCGTCGTGCTACCTCAACTAGAACCGGACATTAGCTTCGCAAGATTGACAAGTGTCCTTACACCCATACCCGAAGGTCCTTGCATAACTGTTTTTGATTCTGGAGAATCATTGTCGGCAGTATAGGCTATGTCCAGGTGGACCCATGGCTTGCCTTCAGTAAATTGTTGTATGAACATGCCTCCCATAATTGTCCCTGCTTGCCCATAATCGCTATTACGAATGTCGGCTATCTTGCTTTCCAAAAGTGGCTCATAATCCACATAGTTTGGTAGCAGCCATATGCGCTCTCCGGCCAGATCTCCTGCTTTTTTGACCATTTCAAAGAACTTTTCATCCGTAGTGATTGCAGGAGTTGCAAAATATCCAGTTATATACCTTGCTGCCCCAGTAAGTGTTGCAAGATCAATTAAGTGAGTTGCTCCGTTACGAATTGCATATGTTGTAGCGTCTGCTAGTATTAATCTGCCTTCTGCGTCAGTATTAATAATTTCTATTGTTTTGCCGCTGAGTGACGTTACTACATCACCAGGCTTCTGAGCATTACCACCTGGCATGTTTTCGGTAAGAGGCGCAACAGCAATAATATTTGCTGGTATCTTCAGTTCAGCAATGCACAGCACTGATGAGAGTACTGCTGCAGCACCAGCCATATCTCCTTTCATCGCTTCCATGTGTGCAGCTGGCTTTATTGAAATTCCGCCTGTGTCGAATGTTACTCCCTTGCCAATGAATCCTAATGTGGAATTACCTCCTCCGTTGTATATGATTTTTACAAGCCTAGGCTCTTGTCTTGATCCCTTAGCCACGCCAAGAAGAGCCCCCATCCCCATGCGGTTCATTTGTTCAGGACCAAAGACTTCGTACTTTAGCCCAAGTTGGTCTGCATACGTTGCAACCTGCTCGGCAAATCGCTCTGGGGTTAGGTGATTTGATGGCTCATTTACCCATCTTCTTGCCAGATTCACATAATTTCCAACTACCTTAGCCTCGCCAATTTTTCCCTGATCTAGGTTGTTTAAGCCGTACGCTAAGTGTACGCTTTCCAACTGCGGATAACTTTCACCATCTGACTTGTAACTTTTTTGCTCAAATTGTGCAAGTATACAACTTATTGCGGCTACTTCACTAAGCCAGTTGCATGATGAGCTGAGTGTAGGTGTCGCTGTGAGTGTTACAGTTTTATTGTTCGCCTTGCGTATTGACTGTAAACTTTGGTGAACAACTGCATATGCTCGTTGCCGATCTAAATGTTCAATTTTCCCCAGTCCCAAAAGCGTTACTTTCTTAAAAGGAACTAACCCAAGGCCGTGTATGCTCGCAGTTTCGCCTATCTTGCCCTTGAATTCTCCTGAAGATATAAGAGTTGATAGCCCATTATTTAGCTTTTCATTTATGCTTGCCAGAGGTTCTCCAAGACTTTTCGATGATTCATCTGCTAGAATTAAAAGAACGTCTGCGTCTGGAAGGCTATCTGTTGAGAGTATTAGTTCCATGATCTACTCCCCCAAATCTAATAAACGTATCTACTACTTCAGCTAGATGCATAACTTTTAACTTCAGGCCCCTTTGCTGTACCCTTGCCTGTAAATGAATTAAGCATCCCGGATTGTCTGACACGATGACCTTCTTTCCAGATTCTAGAATAGCATCAATTTTCCAGTCGGCTAATTTAGCAGCGACATCGGGATAATCAAAGCTAAAGCTGCCTCCAAATCCACAACAGTAAGCTGGTCCTTGGATTACCTCATACTCGCAGTTAAGCCTAGAGAGAATTTGCCGTGGCTGATCGTATATTTTGAGGTCTCTTAGCGACTGACACGAATCGTGATATGCGACACTTTTTAGATCTTCAGGCAACTTACCTTCTAAACGGCATGAGAGTTCATCTAGGAAATTAGTTCCTATGATTAACCTAGAAAGGATTTGCTCAAGCTTATCAAGGTATTCTGAGTCTTGAGCAAGAACCTTTTTTGCATCATTTACTAGAAAGGCTGTACAACTTGTAGATGGGCTTACCACGATTTGTGCAGGCTTTGACAAAATTTCATCAATTGTTGCTTTTATCATACGTTCGCTTTTAGCCCTGTCACCTGCGTTGAATGCAACAAGGCCGCAGCATATTGGTACATCGGGATACACAACCCTAAACCCTGAGTATCTAAGCAGAGATGCAAAACTCCTACCTTGCTGGTGTGCAAACATGTCAACTAAACAGCCAGGAAACAAATATGCTGTAGGCACATCCTTTTCTGCTGGATCATCACGGGCGCTTCTGGTAAATAGACTGTTTTCCATTAGTTTTGCCATTGGTACACCGGCTGCGAAAAGCTGCCCCACAATACTTGCAAATGGGTAACCAAAAGCTTTAAGCCTGTAATGCTCGAAGGACTCAAGTAATAAGCGCTTTTTCAGAGGCATTCCAAACTTTTCTACATACTCTTGGCGCATCTTTAATATGAGCTCGGGAATAGGTATTTCCGCTGGACAGGCTTCCGCACAAGCTCCGCACTGAGCACAGAGTGTATTCGGATTGCCTGCATTTTCAAGTCCGTGGTGTATTCCTGTTAGCACAAGGCCAATAGGTCCAGTGTATATATGGCCGAAGACATGGCCGCCAACAGCCATGTAGGGAGGACATACATCAGCACATGCCCCACATCTTATACAGTTCAGAGCTGGTGCGTATGGACTTGTGACAGCTTTGGTTCTCCCATTATCTATCACCACCATGTGGAGCTCATTTGGTCCATGGACGCCGATTGCTAGGCTTTGCTCTATATCCGCTGAACGACTTGGGCCGCTTATTATTGATACATAGCTTGTTATTCGTTGCCCAGTGCCTGAACGTGGTAATAACCGTAATACCAGGGGAAGGTCGTCTAAGGTTTCCACTATTTTGTCAATGCCAAATACGGCTATGTGCACAGGTGGAAGTGTTGTAGCAAGTTCCACGTTTCCTTCATTGCTTACAATTACAATGGATCCGGTTTCGGCTACCGCCAAGTTGGCACCGCTTATGCCAATGTCAGCGGTTAGGAAAAGCTCCCTAAGTTGCCGCCTTGCTTCGGCTAGAATCTCTTCATGTTCAGCAGGTACTTTTCTTTTCGATTGTTCCGAAATAAGACGCGCTGCCTCTTCCTTTGTAAGATGTATAGCAGGTGCAACAAGGTGCGATGGCTTGCTTCCTGAAAGCTGTACAAGCCGTTCGCCCAGGTCTGTCTCCACTACATTTATGCCTGCCGACTCCAGGTACCGGTTCAAATGGATTTCTTCAGTGGCCATGGATTTCGATTTCACAACTAGCTTTGCGTTCCGGCTTTGCACAATTTTCAAAATGATTTCACAAGCAACTTTCTCGTCTTCGGCAAAGTGCACAAAAGCGCCTTGTGATTCGGCTTTTTGCTTAAAAGTATTAAATAGCTCATTGTATTTAGATTGATATGCAGTCTTTCTTAGTGAAAGTTCGTGTCTGAGATGCTCAAAGTCAATTTCATTTAAACTAGATAACCTTTTTTGATTTAGATCATGAAGAGCCCTTGGCAGCGCCTTTTGAAGCACTGGAGATTCCAGCTGAGCGTGTACTCGTTTTTTAAAAGCTTTTCTAGACTCAATAGGCACAGCCATTTTCCATGGAATCCGCTTGCAGTGTACTGCTGTACAACATAAGTCTAATGCTTATCGAATGTAGATGAATGCTTTTTGATGTATTCAACTTATTAGCAACCTTCCTTTACCTAATCTATGTGCGTTTTGAATTCGTCGGCTAATATACCTTTTTGATATCCTTATAGCTTTGTCTAAGGGGTATCCCTTAGCTAGTGCGGCTGCAATGGCGGAAGAGTACACACAGCCGGCACCATGAAGTTCCAAATTTTCCATTCTTTTACTTCTGTAAACTTTAAAGAATTGGCCATCAAAAAAGTAGTCTGCTGCCCAGTCTGTCTGTAGATGACCGCCTTTAAGCAAAACACTGCTTGGACCGAGCTTAATGAGAGAACTTAATGCTGCTTTTATCGAATTATAGTTGCTAATAGCTATACCTGATAGCGACTCTGCTTCATATCTATTGGGCATAAGAAGTGTAACTTTTGGAAAAAGTAGCTCTTCAAGCTCCTTAAGTGCCTTTGGCATCAGAAGTGCTGTGCCTGAAGAAGATACAAATATAGGATCTAGCACAATTGGACCGGTGTAATTCTCTAGTTGTTGAGATACTGTTTTTATGATTTCCGAGTCATAGAGCATGCCTATTTTAATTGCACGTACATCGAAATCGGTCAAGATTGCTTTGATTTGGTCTGCGACAACATCAGGATCAACTTTTTGAATCCCAAGTATTTCAGCTGTATTTTGCGCGGTTACTGCAGTAACAACCGTTGTGCCCCATACTCCCATTGCCTTAAAGGTACACAGATCGGCTTGAATGCCGGCACCAGCACTGGAATCCGAGCCCGCAATTGTTAAAGCTACTGGTAACTGCATAACCTTTAAATAATTTACGCTTTTATTAGTATTTACATGTTAGCTTAAGCTGTGCTATGTTGACAAATTTTCATTAGTCAGTACTATTTCGTTTTATGATGCTATGCAACAAACAGCTTGGTAGTGATTAAGGCTAATGCTATAACTGGATACAGTATCCTAAAGTCAATATAGGATATAGACTTTAAACGGCACGTATTAATGGGTGATCTTGAAAACTATCAACTGCAAATAGCCCAATGTCATCTCTGTGTAGACGCAGGGTTTTTGGAGCATGCTAACCCTATATTTAGCGGCAGTGCAAAGGCAAAAATTTATTTCTTTGGCCAATCGCCTGGTAGCGTTGAAGATAAGGTAGGTAGACCTTTCAGCGGAAGAGCAGGCAGAACTCTTTGGAGGTGGCTTTGTGAGGCTGGTGTTGGGGACGAAAAGTTTCTCAGAGAAAATGTGTACTTTGCGTCTGTAACAAGATGCTATCCAGGAAAACACATATCTGGAAGTGGTGATAGAGTTCCTTCAAAACGCGAGATTGAATTATGTTCTAGATGGTGGAAAGGTGAACTTGTGCTACTTAGACCAAAGCTTATAGTGTGTATTGGCGCGCTTGCCGCAAGCTTACTTGTAGGAAACATGCGTCTTGACGAGCTGGTTGGTACGCGTGTAAAGCTGAAGAAGGAACTTGTATCGGAGTTTGTGTTAATGGGATACGACGCTACCAACGTTGATGTGGTTGTGCTTCCGCATCCTTCAGGCAGGAGCGTTTGGCTGAATGACAAACGCCATGCTGAGAAATTAAAGTTTGCCCTTGACCTGATTAAAAAAGCGAAGGCCGACTTACTCTAGTTCGACTAGGTGCTGTTATCAATCCAGTCACAACGGCACAGTTAGGAATAAGAGATGGTTTATACTGTAATTAACGGGGAAAACAAGGTAGAATAAATTAGCTGCTATGGGACCTACTGAAGAACAAGTATACAAGGCTCTCTCAAAGATTATAGACCCCGATCTTGGCCGTGACATAGTGAGCCTTGGGATGATAAAAGATCTACGGATTGAAGATGGGGTTGTGCATTTTACTTTTGAATTGACTACTCCAGCGTGTCCAGTAAGGGACAAATTTGAGCGTTTTGCAAGAGAGGCTGTGTCGAGCATTCCTGGCGTCAGAGATGTAAAGATCGATCTTAAGTCTAATGTTCGAAGCGCGTCGATGAGGCAAACCCAGATACAATTGCCGGGAGTAAAAAACGTAATAGCTGTTGCAAGCGGGAAAGGCGGAGTCGGCAAATCTACTGTTGCAACCAACATTGCTGGTGCTTTGGCGAGTTTTGGGGCATCAGTTGGTTTGCTCGACGCAGACATTTATGGTCCGTCTGTTCCTCAAATGATGGGCAGCAGCGAGCAGCCAGGTGTTGAGAACAACAAGATAATTCCGCCTGTCGCTCATAATGTAAAGATAATGTCCATGGGATATTTAACAAAGCCTGGCCAGGCAGTCGTATGGCGTGGTCCAATGGTGGCAAAAGCATTACAGCAAATGTTAAGTGAAGTAGATTGGGGTGAACTAGACTATCTTATTGTAGATTTACCCCCAGGCACTGGCGATGCGCCGCTTACACTTGCACAGAGTATTCCTTTGACTGCTGTTGCAGTTGTTTGTACACCACAAGACGTGGCGGTCAACATAGCTGTTAAGTCGGTTCAGATGTTTAGAGTACTCAAGGTACCCATAGCTGGACTTATTGAAAATATGAGCTATTATATATGCCCGAATTGTGGTCACGAAGCGCACATTTTTGCCCATGGGGGCGCGGAAAAAGTTGCAAAAGAGCTTAAAGTTCCATTTCTTGGGGCTGTGCCGCTCGAAGAAGATATCAGAATTATGAGCGATGTTGGTGTACCGATTGTATTTTCAAAGCCGGAAAGTCGGGCGGCACAAGCATTCGTGGGTATTGCCAAAGCGCTTGCAGCTCAAATTTCCATTCGCGCTTTCCGTTCGATACCAGTAGTTCAGCAAGTCTAAAGCAACCTTATTCCGTATTTGATTGTGCGTTTGCCTTACTTACTGCTTTTGCGTGCTTGAGTTCTGCTAGGTATTTCGCAACAGCGATAGCGGCAGTGGTGCCGTCTCCAACTGCTGTAGTTATTTGCTTGGTAAGCTGATGCCTTACGTCCCCTACCGCCCATATGCCTGGTATGTTTGTTGCCATAGTTTGGTCGGTAATTATATACCCTACTTCATCATGCTCTACGTGATCTGCGAAGAAATTGTTATTTGGTTGGAAACCTATGAATATAAATACTCCAGCTACACTTAGCTCCTTTTCTACCCGATCTTGCACATAGGTTATACTTGTCACTTTGTCGTCGCCGTTTATACTCTTTACCTGCGCATTCAGGATAGTGGTTATCTTCGGATTTGCCAAGGCACGATCTCTTATTATTGCCTGAGCACGAAATTCACTTCTTCGATGTATCAAATATACCTTGCTTGCGTAGCGAGTTAAAAAGTCTGCCTCTTCCATGGCGGAATCTCCACCGCCAACCACTGCAATTTCCTCACCAGTAAAGAATGCTCCGTCGCAAACCGCGCAGTAAGATACCCCCCTACCTGCAAACTCTGCTTCTCCTGGTACCCCAAGCTTTTTGGGTGTACCTCCGCTTGCGACTATGACTGCCGGAACATGATACGTTGCGCGATTTGTCTTAACCTCCCGATATTCCCCCATATTCTTAATAAGCTGAACCTCTTCCATACGTATCTCAAGCCCAAAGTCACGAGCGTGGGCTTCCATTTTTTGCGCCAATTCAAACCCTGTTATTGACCTAAATCCGGGGTAATCTTCTATGAGTTCAGTATTAAGCAGCTCACCGCCGGGTATGCCCCTTTCTAAAAGGACTACTTTAAGGTTGGTTCTAGCAGCATAAAGCCCTGCTGCAAGTCCTGCAGGGCCACCTCCTACAATTACTACATCGTAGGAGTCTTCAATTTTGCCAGGTTTGCTGCTCATGAAGCTATTATCCGAGTTAATCATGTTTCATCACCCGTACCTGTATTGAACTCCGAAACCACCCCTTGGAGCATAAGCAATTATGTTGTTATATGGGCAACCATACGTTGCGGCTCCGCATTCTATGCAATTTTCCCATGATACGATTATCTTTTTTTGTTCTTCGTCCCATTTGTAGACACCTGCCGGACAATAGTACATACAGTATTTGCCGGGGCAACGAATACATACATAAGTGTCCTTTATGTGAATGTGTGGATGGCCCTCATCTGCCTTGGTCTTGAGTGTAAAAAGCTTATCTTCGAGTTTCAACTTGTAGCCTCCTGGAATCGATCTTATTTGTTATATACCTTAAAACTACCACCATTTAAACCCATTGTGTTCATATGTTGTATGTATGCACTATAATCTAAAGGTATTAGCACGGTGCCCATATGGGCTTAATAGGGAAGCCGGTGCAAGGCCGGCGCGGTCCCGCCACTGTTACCAGTGCCTTACCGTTGCTCATAGTGAGCAGCCACTGGGCAATGTGCCTGGGAAGGTAGGTAAGGAATAAACGCTGGAAGCCAGGAGACCTGCCGTGCAAGCTACGCGCAATGCGCACACCCGAGGAGGTGAGAGTTTGAAATCAATCGAAGAAGTTCGCAGGGCAAAGGAACGCCGACGGGGCCTGGTTTTGGTTTTCACAGGTAACGGCAAAGGTAAAACAACCGCAGCATTTGGCCTAGCTCTTAGGGCTTACGGAAACAAGATGAGTGTGAAGATAATTCAGTTTATCAAGGGCTCATGGAAATCGGGCGAACGTGAAGCAATACGGAAATACCTGCCTGGAATTGAAGTGGAGGTTGGGGGCAAAGGATTTACTATAGAGAGGCTTAGAAATCCCAAAATTCCTATGGAAGCCCATGCTCAAGCTGCAAGAAATGCCTTTGAAGAAGCTAAGCAGTCGCTAAACTCCGGAAAATATAACATGCTTATACTTGATGAAATTCTTGGTGCTATATCCGCTGGCCTTATAACTGAACAAGAAGTTATAGATCTTATACTGTCTAAGCCAAAAGACCTTCATCTGGTATTAACAGGAAGAGGTGCAACACAAGGCATCATTGGTGTTGCTGATCTAGTCACAGAAATGCACGAGATAAAACATCATCTGACTCAAGGTATACCAGCCCAGAGGGGGATTGAATTTTGAAAAAGCTACTTTTTTTGAGTACTGCCGATACTGACTTGTTAACTATATTGCACGTTAAGGATAGCCTACCTGAGGACTTTGGCGATATTGAAGTAGCTAATGTTTCTAAGCTTGACAAGAAATTCTACAAAGATCTAGACGAAAGACTTAATTCTTACTGGGCAATTTGTGGGAGACTGCTAGGTGGAAAACGAGCAATTGGTGACTATATGGATCAATTGGCAAAGCATTGCAGGGATAAAGCAGTCCCATTATTGCTATGGCCAGGTGAAAAGGACTCCGATATAGAGCTTGAACGCTTATCGACAGTTGGACCAAGGGTGTTGGCGCAACTTGGCCTTTACCTAAGCTATGGTGGCGTAGAAAACATAAAAAACATGCTTCTTGCTCTGGCTAACGAACTGCGAAACACCCAATTCACTATAGCTCCTCCTGTGCGTACTCCAGCATATGGAATTTATTTTGAAGGAAAACTTGTAAACAAAGAGCAATTTTTAGCCGCTACTGGTGCCAGAAGGCCGGTTATAGGAGTAGCGTTTTATCGCGCCCATTATTTGTCAGGCAACACATCTTTTATTGATACACTGGCGCAAGCAATAAAAGAAAAAGGGGCAGTCCCCTTATGTTTTTTTTGTCCAACTCTGCGCGATACCGATCCAATAGTTAGTTCTTTGCTAGATGAAATTCTTTACGAGGGAAATGAGCCAATTGTTGATTGCCTTATAAGTACGCTTAGCTTTGCGTTCGGCAAGTACAAGCAGGCAAATCAAGGTACAGTGGAAGCAGGTTGGTTGCGAAAGCTGAATGTGCCAATACTGCAAGCCATAATAGTCACAAGCCCAAAGGAAAACTGGATTGATTCTTCTATGGGCCTTATGCCGCTAGATGTGGCGATGCAAATAGCATTGCCTGAATATGATGGACGTATAATTACGGTACCCATATCATTCAAACAGCAATCTAACGATGCATCTATTTATATTCCCGACGAAGAAAGATGCAAAAGGCTAGCAGGGCTTGCAGTTAACTGGGCTAAGCTCCGGCTAAAGGATAAAGAGCAAAAACGTGTCGCAATTGTATTGAGCAGTTATCCAACCAAAAATGCCAGAGTTGGAAATGCGGTTGGGCTAGATACGCCGGAATCTGCGCACAAGTTACTTTGTGCTCTTTTGGATACTGGATATAAAGTTGAAAACTTACCAAAAGATGGCCAGACATTAGTATTAGAGTTAATAAATTCGGGTACTTATGACAGACAGCATTTGACATCGCAGCAGATAGTAAATGCCCAGGGGTGTCTAGGCACTGATAAATATATGAAGGTATTTAACGAGCTACCTGTATTCGTTAAAACTAGATTGCAGCAATCTTGGGGTGACCCTCCTGGCGAGCACTATGTATATGGAGATCGCTTTATCTTCTGCGGTAGGCAGTATGGAAACGTATTTGTATGCGTTCAGCCGCCTCGCGGGTATGGCGAAAATCCTATTGCCATATATCACGATCCAGAGCTTCCTCCGACTCATCATTACGTTGCGTTTTATAGGTGGCTTGATGAAATATTTGGCGCAGATGTAATTGTTCACCTAGGCAAGCATGGGACGATCGAATGGTTACCAGGAAAGTCGCTAGCTTTGTCAAATCTTTGCTTTACGGACTTACTTCAGGCAGAAAAACCGCTTGTATATCCTTTTATCATAAATGATCCAGGAGAAGGCATTCAGGCTAAAAGAAGAGCGCGTGCTTTGATTATTGACCATCTGATACCACCTATGGTTAGAGCAGAAACCTATGCAGAGCTTGTACAGCTCGAGCAACTGCTGGATGAATATTATCAAATCCAGACCCTTGACCCATCCAAGCTTGAGTTTATACGTCACGAAATATGGGAACTCATTACAGACATAAACCTGCACAAAGACTTAGGTGTGGAATCTCTGCCTGATAATTTTGATGAATTTCTACTCCATGTAGATGGGTACCTTTGTGAGCTTAAAGATGCCCAGATTAGGGGTGGTCTGCACATTTTGGGCAGCGTGCCGTCGGGTAAAAACCTGGTAGAACTCATAGTAGAAGTATGCCGAAGGGAAAACGAGGGTGTGCCCAGCTTAATTAGCGCATTGAGCGAGCTTTTGGGTCAGGATCTCAATGAACAAAAAGATGTCCGCAAAGCAAAGCTTTTTGGTACTCCCCTTTTCAATCTAGCGGAACGATTAAACGTTGATACAACAGACGCTACTTTTGGTGCAGACTTGGTTAACGCGGTGTCTTTACGCATTGTGGAGATACTTTTGGAAAAAGGCGTCGAGTATGTAGCAAATATGATTGGTGCATCCAAAAGTAGTGCACTCTACAAGTTGCTTGTCTACATTGGTGAATCCTTGCTGCCTAGATTAAAGCAAACTTCGCTGGAAATCGACAATGTCCTAGCTGCATTAGATGGTAACTTTATTCCTCCTGGACCTAGTGGAGCTCCTACACGCGGCATGGCGCATGTGCTTCCAACTGGAAGGAATTTTTATTCTGTTGATCCGCGTGCCATTCCCTCTGAGCTTTCGTACAAAGTAGGGTGCAAACTCGCCGAAGCTACATTAGCAAGATACGTGAAAGAACATGGATTGTACCCCGAAACGGTAGGTGTGATAGTGTGGGGTACATCCGTTATGCGTACACAGGGGGATGATGTATCGCAAATACTAGCATACTTAGGGGTCCGACCTGAATGGGACTTAGAAAGTAGAAGGGTAACAGGACTTAAGGTAATTCCACTTTCAGAGCTAGGTAGACCGAGGATAGATGTAGTTGCGCGTGTTTCGGGGCTTTTTAGAGATGCATTTCCTAATCTAATAAGGTTGATCGATGAGGCATTTAAAATTGTTGCACATTTGGATGAGCCCTTTGATATGAACTTTGTTGCAAAGCACTTTAGAAATGAGGTAACCACGAAGCGTACCGCCGGCATAGATCCAAGAATTGCTGAACGGACATCTTTATATAGGATTTTTGGGAGTCCGCCAGGTGCATATGGATCAGGAGTTTACCCGCTTTTAGATGCTGGAAACTGGCAGAGTATTGACGATATTGCGCGGGTTTACGAGGCATGGGGATGTTACGCATATACAGCTGAGGAATATGGGGTAGACGCAGTGCCTGAATTCAGGAAGCGTTTTTCAGCTATAGACATAGCTATAAAGGCTCAGGACAATCGTGAGCATGACATTCTGGACTCGGATGACTATTTCCAGTACCATGGTGGAATGATAGCAACGGTTAGGTCTTTAACAGGTAGGTCTCCCAGCCAATATCATGTTGATACGTCAGATCCTGAAAAGTTGCGTGTACGTAGCCTTGGAGAAGAGATAAGATATGTGCTACGCACGCGGGCCTTTAATCCTAGATGGAAAAACGCTATGAAGCAACACGGCTACAAAGGAGGACTTGAGATACTGGCCACAGTTGAGTATCTTTTTGGGTTTGATGCTACAGCTGATGTTGCGGACGACTGGATCTATGAACAACTGGCTAAAAATTATGCTCTTGATCCGGATATGCAGGCTTTTTTGAAAGAGAAAAATCCTTGGGCGCTTGAGTCGATAATCCAAAAGCTTTTTGAAGCTGCCGCGAGAGGAATGTGGGAAAATCCTGACGAGTCTTTAGTAAAGCAGCTTCGAAAAGTTCTATCGGAGGTAGACGCTTATATAGAAGGACTTGAGTCTGTTTGATGTGTAATCGGTATGACTAAAAAATATCTGGTCCTAGTCTTTCATGGGTCGCCTGTTTTAGAGGCTTTCAATAGTTATGACATGCTTGTCCAAGAAGTACGCTCTCGGGTAAGTCACAACATGCAGGTTGTAAGTGGTGTACTTGAACATCCCAATAAAAAATACCGGCTCGTAGATGATGTTTTGCAGGAGCTGGAGCGTGGTTTTGTGTTTATACAGCCAATATTGCTTTTTGAGGGCGATCACTTTATGAACGATGTTCCAAGAATTGTAAAGCTTGCCGAAGCGCTCGGCCATAGTGCGATACATGGTAGTTGTTTAGGCACCGATAAGGTGCTGATTGATTATGCGCTTTTCGTGATGAATAAAATAATCGAAAGGCATCCAGATCACCTTTTGTTTGTTGGGCGCGGATCAAGCTACCCAAAGGCCTTGGATCAAGCTTTGTTGGTAGCAAACCAGCTTTCAGCAAGACTTGGAATACCTTATACCATTGCATATGCTGGTATATCCAAACCAGATATATACGAGGGTCTTTGGATGGTGGCTAGAAAAGGGGCAAGGAGACTGGCTATACTTCCGTATATGTTTCATGAAGGGGTACTAGTTAAAAGGGTGGAATATTGTGCAAGGCAGTATTCCTGGCCGTTCGAAATTAATCTATTGACACCAATAGGAAATGCTTCGGTTCTTGCATCACTTATCGCAAGAAGAGCTTTAGAAACATCAAATGCCACAATGTAATATTCCAAGAATAACGATTTCGGCCCCAACTTCAGGGCAGGGTAAGACATTAGTATCAATGCTTATAACATACGCATTTAAACAACGTGGTCTAAGAGTGCAGACATATAAAGTCGGTCCTGATTATTTAGATGCGTCCTTGCTTACGTGGGTATCTAACAGAAAGTGCAGAAACCTTGATGGTTTTTTGCTTGGTGTTGATTCGCTGGTTGAATGTTTTAGTGCGCCATTGGCTGATGCTGATGTTGCAGTCATAGAAGGGGTTATGGGAACATTGGATGGAGCACTTATAGAAGCTGAGTGCACCAGTACTGCCGATATTGCGCATTTACTCAAGTCTCCAATGATTTTGGTCATGGATGCATCGGGTACATTTACTACTATTGGTGCTTTAGCATACGGTATAGTTTCTAAAGCGTCAAATTTAAATATACTTGGGGTTATATTAAACCGCATTTCTAGTAATAGGCACTTGCAAGCGTGTGAAAGAGCGCTTAAGGACGTTGGCATAGACCTTTTGGGGTATATTCCCAGAAGTCAGATGCTTTCGTTACCTCGGCGGCATTTGGGCTTAGTCTCGGCTAATGAATTACCACCAGGCGATGAATTTTTATGCACACTTGCTGAGCTTACAAAATACATAGATATTGATAGGATATCTAATGCTATGTATGACACGGCATTTCCTATTACTTATGAGCCAAGGTTATTTGTTGATAGAGGCAAGAAGAAAATAGTGCGTATTGGTGTGGCGTACGATATGGCTTTTCATTTCTACTACCCTGAAAACCTTGAGCTTTTGGATAGAGCTGGTGCGGAACTTGTATACTTTTCGCCCTTATTCGATTCTGAGCTGCCACAGGATCTCGACTGCCTCATAATAGGAGGTGGCTATCCCGAAACCTATGCCGAAAAGATTGTAGCGAATACAGACATGAAAAATAGCATATTGCAGGCTGTTAATAGAGGTCTAAAGATATATGCCGAGTGTGGAGGTGCCATGTATACTGGTGCCAGAATATGCTATCAAGGTAAAGATTATGAAATGCTGGGACTGCAGCCGGCAAGTTTTGAAATGGGAAAAACTGTTAAGGTAGGGTATCGTAAGGTAAAGCCCCTAGACGCCAGTTTTTTTTATGGAATAGACGTTATACCGGCACATGAATTTCATTACTCAAGCGGGAACTGGCCGGCAGATGGCCCGTTCGCATATGAACTAATAGATGGTGATAAGCATGGGTATGAAGGATTCTCTAATAAAAGGATCATGGCAAGTTATATGCACGTGCATTTTGGGGCACATCCTGATCTAGCCGAATCTTTTGTTGAGTCAATTCGTAGTGGCACCGTTTGATGTCTGATTATGCAAGTAGACTCTCCGCAACTGACATAGAAAGAAGAAGCAGAGAAATCGCTTTGAATACAGCTTTACGTTATTTTTCTCCACCCTTTGCGCATATTGCGGCTGCGATGGTTTATGCTACAGGGGACAGAGGCCTATGCAAACTTATAAAGTATGGTGGTGATCCGGTATTCCATGCGCAAAGATGTCTAACTGAGAATAAGCCTTTGCTTGTGGACGTACATATGGTAGCGTGTGGCATAAGAAAGCTCTCAAGCGGACTTGAAGTGTATGTTGCTCTTGAAGAAAGCTCTGGTATCCGGTTAACAGAAGGACACAGTCGTGTAGCTGCTGGCATGGAGCAGCTATTAAAGATCTGTGGGGATGGTTCTATTGTTGCCATAGGTAGCTCGCCTTCAGCATTAATTACTGTATTGGAGCTAAGAAAACAAGGTATTATGCCAGCTGTGGTGATAGCGACCTGCCCTGGTTTTACTCTTGCTAAAGCCGCAAAGGCTGAGCTAGTTAAGTCAGGTATACCATACATTACGGTTGCCGGCACAAGGGGTGGTAGTCCGCTTGCCGTAGCAGCTGTTAATGCGCTTATTTCTCTGGCCGGCAATTATACAGAGTGATGGCTAGTCAAACGACCGAGGCTGCTGACAGTTTGGTTTCTGTGCGAAGGCGTGGACTTAGAACTGGTTATACTACAGGCGCTTGTGCTGCAGCGGCTGCACTTGCTGCTAGCATGCTTATCAATGGGCGTGACACAAAGGCAGTGACAATAAGACTTCCCATCGGGATAGATGCCACGTTTCATTTGGAAAGCTTACACGGTCAAAAAGGAGTGTGGGCTTTTGCATCAGTAATTAAAGATGCAGGCGATGATCCGGACGTAACTCACGGTGCTGAGATTGGGTGCAGGGTGGAAGCACAGTATGGTGGAAATAGAATTTACTCTTATGCATGGCGTGTCGTAAGCAACGGAACAATTGCACGAAACGCGGCCGGAATAGACATCGAGCTTAAGGCAGGACAGGGCGTAGGGATAGTAACAAGGCCTGGACTTGGCATACCAGTAAATGGTCCTGCCATAAACCCGGTACCTAGAAGGATGATTGTGCGATCGGTTCTGCAAGGCTTTTTTGTGACCAAACCAAGTCGCGTAATAGTGGAGGTTTCTGTAGTTAATGGTGAATCTTTAGCACTCAAAACGCTTAACCCACGCTTAGGTATACTAGGGGGCCTATCAATTCTAGGCACAACTGGGATAGTTAGGCCATATTCGACTGCTGCATGGAAAGCAAGTGTGTTGCAAGGTGTTGATGTTGCTGCCGCGAACAGTTGTGATGTAATTGTTGCCAGTACAGGTGGGCGCAGCGAAGCATATGCAAAACGTTTGTATCCTCAGCTACCGGATGTAGCATTTGTGGAGATGGGAGAATTCACCAAGCACATATTATCTCAAGCAGTTGCACGTGGTATCAAGAAAGTGATTTTAGCTGGAATGATTGGTAAGCTATCTAAGATAGCTTGTGGGCATTTAGTAACCCACGCAGCCGGCAATCGAGTAGATGTTGCTTATCTTGCAGATTTGTGCCAACAACTTAACGCTAAGCCCACTGTGATTCAGCAAGTAAGAAAGGCTAATACGGCAAGGCATGTACAGGATATTGTAATTCGCTCAGGCCCAATGGAGCTGTTTAATGCAGTATGCCAGCAGGCCAAGCATGTGTGCGAACAATTTGTTTCAAGTGCTTTAGAGGTAGAGGTTCTCATGTTTGACTTTGAGGGCAATATACTTGGGCGCACGTGAGTAGAGAGAAACCTCCTTGGAAGGGCGTGCTTAAAATTGTTGGGGTACCTGCAGAGGGGCGGATTGGCCTTTCTGAAAGGGCTAAAGGGATAATATTATCTGCCAAATATTTGGTTGGCAGTCTTAGGCAAATAGAGCTTGTTCAAGAACCGGGTAAGCATCACTGTATTCAATGGGAAGGCGGTGTCGAAGAGTTGATAGAAATACTAGATGGTAAGGATGCAAAAGATATTGTGCTTTTGTCTAGTGGAGATCCTAACTTTTATGGCATAGCCAATACTTTAGGTACACGGTTTGGCTATGAAAATATAGAAGTAATCCCGAGTGTATCCTCAATTCAATATGCTGCTATCCGCATGGGTATTAAATTAGATCAAGCAACTATAATAAACCTTTATTCACGCAAGAGCTGGATGCTAGTACATGTACTCTATCACAGGTATTCGTTGATCATGTGCAACCGATATTACGATCCTTTACAAGTTAGAACAAAGCTTTTAGATATGGGCGTAGAGGAAAGAGCAACAGTGTATTTGATGGAAAGATTAGGTGCTGAAGACGAGAAGGTTAGGGTAGGTAGTCTTAGAGACTTCCCAAGTGGCCCTTATGATCCATTATCCATACTCGGAGTTATGCGAGCCACATCTTTAGGAATTGGGCTAGCTTTGCCTTTACAACAATATGTCTCTTCCAATACAGTCATTACCAAGCCTGAGGTTAGAGCAGTGTCAATTAGCTACTTAAATCCTGCTTTTGAGGATACCATATGGGACATTGGTTCGGGTAGCGGCACTATTGCGATAGAAGTAGGCAGACTAGCTTATAAGGGTAAGGTTTTTGCCATTGAGAAAAGAGACGAACGAATTATGGAAATAATGACGAACATAAAACGACATAACTCATGGAATGTAATACCTGTAAAAGGTCAAGCGCCTGAGGTTTTAGCTTCTTTGCCGCCGGCTGATGCTGTGTTCATAGGGGGTTCCGAAGGCAAGCTTATCGACATATTGGACTATTGTAAGAACGAGCTTCTGCGCCAAAAACAGAAAGTTAAGCTAGCGGCAAACTTTGTAACGCTAGATTCCCTGCAAGAGACGATCGATTATATGAAGGCCAACAACTTCACGTATCGCTTAAGTCAGCTCATGGTAGCGCACGAGCACAAGTTAAACGGTAAATCTATGTTTAAGGCTGAAAATCCTGTGTACATTTTAGGAGTGAATATGAATGCAAGGTAGGCTTGTAGTGTTGGGGGTTGGGCCGGGCGCACCTGACCTGATTACACTGAGAGGCCTTAAACTTCTGCAGAAAGCAGACGTTGTAATATGCCCTAAAGGCTCGCGTTTCTCTAGAGCCGCATCAATTGTAAAAGAGCTGATAGAGGACACCGATAAGATTATTGAAATCGAGTTTGAAAACAAAAACGCTTCTTGGGTTCAAGATGCTTGTGACACAATAGTGACTAATCTTAAGCAAGCAAAACTTGTTGCATTTGCAGTGGAAGGAGATCCAAGCCTATATAGCAGCTTTTTTAGGGTCTATTCTCAATTGGTAAACATTTATACAGATTTCGAACTTGAAATAATTCCCGGAGTAAGCTCAATAAATGCTGTTGCAGCTGCAGCGCAAAAAGAACTTGCGTCTGGTACCCAAGGATTTGCTGTGGTAACTGGTTGGGAAAGTCCATGGAGCATAAAGTTGTGGAGCAGTTTGTTTGGTAACTTAGTTGTCGTAAAGCCAAGCAAACTTAGTAGTGATGACCTAAATAAGTTAATTGATTTGGGAATAGATGGGCTACAAGTGCGTGGAGCCGCTCACGGGGCTTTTGAAATAAATACTTTTAACAATGGTTCTCAACTTGACTATTTCTCCACTCTAATACTGAGCTCAAATGATGATCTAGCGCCAGGCGTCTACTTCATTGGTGCAGGACCTGGATCTCCATGGCATTTGACACTTAAAGGACTGAACATTTTGAGGAAGGCAGAAACTATAATTGCTGCTGACTCATTAGTATCTTCTGAAGTTATATCATTGCGAAACCCTCACAGCGAGGTGTACAATAGCTCAAACCTGACACTGGAACAAATCATTGAGATAATGCTCGGTGCAGTAAAGCAGGGTAAACGTGTTGCAAGACTGCACAGCGGCGATATTTCAATCTATAGCGCGATATCTGAGCAAATTGAAAGGCTACAGAAACTTAGGATTTATTATGAACTTGTTCCAGGTGTTAGTTCTTTTTCTGCTATGGCAGCAGCTACCTCGATCGAGCTGACCCAACCTGGCGGTCCACAAAGTGTAGTGTTGACACGACTGGCGCAAAGGACATTAGCGTTTCCGGAAGAAGATATTGAAACATTTGTTAAGACCGGGTCATCACTTGTGATATTTCTAAGTACAGCTTATGGACAAAAGCTTCAGAGTAAGCTAATTGAATCTGGACTAGATGTAAACACAGAGATTATTATCGCCTACAAGGTAAGCTGGCCGGATGAGAAAGTAATTTCATGCAAGCTGCAGAACCTGGCAAGAACATTAAAAGACAACGCCATAACAAGACATGCTCTAATAGTTGTGCCCAGAGTCAATAACAAAGTTGCTCTTCGGTCACGCCTTTATGATAGTGCTTATGCGCACATGTATCGTAAGCGCGTGCGCGGTCTACCCGAGGAAATCCAAGGCGATCTTGCGGTTGTGGCGTTAACATCAGTTGGAGCAAATTTGGCTCGCAGGATAAAAAAACATGCTCCCTCTGCCAATGTTTATGTGCCTGAGTCTTTGGCTAGGACTGACGAGGTGGGTTTCAAGGATCTTTCATCTTTGGTCCGTGATCTTTTTGAAAAAAGAACAAATCTTATATTGGTTATGTCGCTTGGAATTGTAGCGAGAATTTTATCCGGTTATGTGAGAAGCAAGGATATTGATCCAGCTGTAGTTGTATTGGATGACGTAGGCCGTTATGCCATATCGTACTTGGGATCGGTGCGAGCTTCAGCTAATAGGCTTGCTGAATGGGCGGCTTCGTTGCTTGGTGCTCGCCCAATAATTACAACGGCCTCGTACACTCTTGGACTATGTAATCTAGAGGAGTTTCTACGCGATAAAGGAACGTATATTGAGAATCCAGATGCTATGAAAGTTGCCGAAGCATATCTTGTTAACAATGGCAAGCTTGCTTTGTATGCACCTGGTCTTACCGTTGAACGGCGAAATAGGCAGTTCTTTATTAGGTATAGACATCTAAAGGACATAAGCAGGCTTGAAATGCCTGGCGTTGCCATAACAGATCGAAAAATTAGTGTTCCTGAAAGCTGGGTTGTAGCGCGTCCTAGACGCTACCTATTAGGCCTTGGTATTTGCTCATCGGTGAGTTCTCATGAGGTCGAGGATGCGGTAATGCAGGTGTTAGATGCCCATGGGCTTGCACGCTACTCTGTGGGTACTGTTGCGACAATCGACAAAAAAATGGATCACCCGGCTGTGCTCCACATAGCCGAAATACTTGAAGCTAGACTGGTTGCTTTTTCGGCAGATTCGCTAAATGTAGTAGATGTTACAAGGCCATCAGAAAAAGTCCAAAAACACGTAGGTACAAAAAGCGTTGCAGAAGCGGCGTGTTTGCTGGCCGGAGCTAAAGTGTTAATCGAACCTAAAGTAGTAAAGTCTTGTATCACGATTGCGCTTGGGAGGCGATGACATAAATGTCGGCTAATCTACTCCTAGTGAGCCTTGGTCCTGGCGATATTAAACACATGACGGGAGCTGCAAGACAAGCCCTAGAAGATGCTGAACTAATAGTGGGTTTAGAAAATTATATTGATAGCCTTCCGAGTGAGCTACTTGTCAATAAGCACGTAGAGAGGTATGCAATAGGCCAAGAATATGAAAGGGCAAACTATGCAGTAAGCAGTGCACAGCAGGGTAAGCGTGTAGCTCTAGTAGGTAGTGGAGACATCGGTGTGTACGGTCTCGCGGCTCTGGCAATTTCCATTGCGATTGATAAAGGTGTTAACTTTATGGTGGTTCCTGGTGTTACTGCTGCTGTTGCAGCAGCCTCCTTGGTTGGAGCACCCTTATGTGTGGATTTTGCCTGCATCAGCTTATCCGATTTACTTGTTTCATGGGATGAAATCGAAAGAAGATTAAAGTTACTTTTAGATGCGGATCTTGCGCTTGCTATATATAATCCTTCATCCACCAAACGGAAAGCTAACTGGATAAAAGCTGTAAGTCTCATAAAGGAAAGCAAACCTTCGTACACGCCTGTCGCAATTGTAAGAAATGCATTTAGATCCGGGCAGTCTGTAGCAGTTGGAGATGTTCGGCGCTTGGATACCTATTATGTGGACATGAACACAATTGTCATAATAGGCTCTAATCGAACTGTGCAACGTAATGGATTCATATATGCTTTACGGGATTGGTCGATTACTGATGGTAGAAAACAAGCTTAATGATAACCTTCAAAAGCTTCTTAGGTATGTTGCTGATCCTATCAGTTTTTTAACTATAGTACCTACTGGAGTCAAACAAACGCAGCGTCTTTATGGGCTTGCACTTATGCCTTTTATTGGACTAGCTATTGGACTGCTAGTGGGTAGTATATTTTATGCTCTGTTACCCCATATTGGTTCTTTAGGTGCTGCTTCAGTTGCCGTTGCCGTATATGTACTGATTACAGGCGCTATGCATCTTGATGCTCTTGCAGATTTGGCTGATGGCATTGCATGCATCGGCACTCAAGAGAACAAGCTGGCTGCGATGAAAGATCCAGCTCTAGGGAGTGCGGGTGTTGTAAGTATTGTATTAACCGTAGTCTTATACATTGCGTTATTTCAGCAGCTGAACTTACGTTCTTCGTTAGCGGATTTTGGGCTAGTTTTTGTGCTGCCTAGAGTTAATATCATTTGGTTACTTTTAAATTTCTATACATCAGCTGGAATAGGACAGTCGTGGCTAAACTCCGATAGTCCGTTACAACTTGTGCCTGGTGCAGCAATTTTGACCATTCTTGGTCTATTTCTCCAGTACCGTGTCGTATTTAGTATAGCTGCAAGCCTAGCTATATGCGCTATTGTGGTTGTCCTTTCCAAAAGGCTGTTTGGACAAGTTGGGGGTGATGCCATTGGTGCAACCATTGAGCTAGGCCAAATTGTTACGTTAGCTATAGCAATAGCCAGATGAGAACCAGGACATATCGTATGTTGTTATCTTTTATTTTCGATCTTGTGCTCAAGGAGCCTAGGTTGCATCCAGTAAGAGCGCAAGGACTTATTCTTGAAAAGTTGTGCAGGATCATTGATGACAAGAATGAATTTGTGCAGTTATTTGGCGGGCTAAGCGTGGTTGCTGTAACTTCTCTTATAAGTGTTGTGGCATACCGAATTGCAGCAAACGTTCTAAGACGCATTGGACTAAGCGACGATGTAGCGGAAGCAATTGTGCTTAAGCCGAATTTTGCATTAAAGCAGCTTTTGGAAGCAGCAGACCAAGCTGCTTGTTCCGTGGTGAATAATGATGTAAACGTTGATGAAGCCTTAAAATGGTTGGTATCCAGGTCGACAAGCGGTCTTGACGTTGGACATAAGTACTCAGCAATTGTAGAGTCGTGCGCCGAAAATCTTAACGATTCATTTATAGCTCCATTTTTCTATTACATAGCGTTCGGCTTGCCAGGTGCGGTGGTGTACAGGGTAATTAACACGGCTGATGCCATGTATGGGTACCATGGCCAATATGAATGGCTTGGAAAGCTAATGGCATGCTGTGAGGATGTTGCAAGTTATATTCCTGCAAGGATAACAGCGTTGTTAATAGTTGTTGGTGGGGCCGTATTATTAGGTAAAGATGCATTTGTCCGCGGGGTTAAAAGTATACGTCGATTTGGCGGTGCTACGGAAAGTCCAAATGCTGGGCAATGCATTTCAGCTATGGCTGGAGTTTTGAATATAAAGCTAGAGAAGCAAGGCATGTATTCCATTGGGCAGGGGGAGTTGCCAGAACTAAGCGATGTGAATATAGCAATTATGATAACTTTTGCTGCAGCTTTTATTTTTGTAATTTCTGTGTTTTTGCTGGACGCAGCATGTTATTTCCACAAGATCCAGTAGAACATGGTGGCCAGGCTCAGGGCCTTACAGATCTTAGTGCTTCATTAAACCCACTTGGCGCACATCCCGATGCTGTTAAAGCTGCACAAAACGCCGTATTGGGTCAGTATCCTTCCCCTAACTCTTTTGAACTCATTGAAGCTGCGGCACAGCGTCATGGTATAAGTTACGACTGTGTAGTGCCTGTTCCTGGTTCAAGTTGGGCCATATGGTTTTTGCTTTTGTTCCTAAGTGGCACAGTGCATACATTGCTCATCCCAACACCAGATTTTTCTGAGTACGCAAGAACTGCAAATATGGTGGGAATGGAAGCACGAACTGTCCCAAGGCTGCATGGGTTCGAGGTAGATTTTGATACGCTTGTTGCAAGATCAAACAGGCATTCATGTGTTATATTTTCCAATCCAAATAATCCAAGTGGATTCGCGCATACGCCCGACCAAGTATTGGGTTACGCTAAAAGGTTTTCAGGTATAGTCATAGTGGACGAGGCTTTTGCTCCACTTGCGCCCAACGGGTATGATGTATTACAGGCAGGTCAAATACCTGAGAACATGATTGTAATTCGCTCTTTAACCAAAGAGCTTGCGCTACCCGGGCTTAGGATGGGATACATAGTAGCCAATCCGCATCTAACAGAAAAGATGCGCAGATGTCTACCACCGTGGCCTCTGTCGGCGCCCAGCCTAGCAGCCGCTGTGGTGGGCCTTAGAGATAAAGAGTACGGTAGAAAAGGTGGGGAAGTTGCACGCTCTACACTTAAGGAAATAGCAGGAATTCTTCGAGAAAAGGGCATGTCTTCATATGATACATTTGCCAACTACATGTTATTCAGGGGTCCTATTTCGGCGAGTAAGTTTTTAGAACGAGGCCTAATGGTACGAGACTGTTCGAGTTTTGGTCTAACTGGGCACATAAGAATATCGTCGCCTATGGTGGACGATAGGGTGCGTGTTACTGAACTCATAAAGGAAATAGAACCGTAAAAATGGCACTTAACCGCACAATAATGATACAAGGTGTGGCATCAGGAGTTGGTAAGTCGTTGATCTGCACCGGGCTTTGCCGTCTATATGCTCGTAGAGGACTGCATGTAGCTCCGTTTAAGGCTCAGAATATGGCACTAAATGCAGGAGTAGATATTTATGGTGGTGAAATGGCTAGATCTCAAATTGTCCAGGCGTATGCTGCATACGTCTATCCGGAATCAATAATGAATCCAATTTTGCTCAAGGCTGAGTCTGATTCCATGTGTCAGGTGATCGTGCGTGGTAAAGTCTATGGAAGATTTTCGGCTGGTGAGTACAAGAGGGTTGTAAAGCATGAGCTTTGGCCCATAGTAGTGGATTCCCTTAGCAAGTTAAAAGAAAGGGTTGACCTTGTGGTCATAGAAGGTGCAGGAAGTCCCGTAGAGCTCAACTTGAAGGATGATGAGATAGTAAATATGAAAGTTGCTCAACTTTTTTCCTCCCCTGTAATTTTAGTGTCGAGCATCGATAAAGGGGGAGTTTTTGCCTCTGTATATGGTACGCTTGCGTTGTTACCAGATGATGAAGCCATGCTTGTAAGAGGTCTTCTTGTAAACCGCTTCCGCGGTGACATCTCACTTTTTGAAAGTGGTGCGCGATTATTGGAAGACCTCGTTAAAAGGCCAGTGTTAGGTGTTCTTCCTGAGCTCGATTCTATTCGGACCGCTGAAGATGCACTTGATCTTGACGAGTTGAATGATAGTGCAGACTGGATGGTGGATGACAAAGTGCGCATTGCCGTAGTAAGGCTTCCTAGGATCAGCAATTTTGACGAATTTATCCCACTCATACATGATGCTAGGTTTGCTGTTAGATTCACACAAGCACCACTAGCACTGCAAGAAGCGGATGTGATAATATTGCCAGGCACCAAAACGACAATTAGTGATCTTAATTGGATAAGGGAAAGGAAACTTGACCGTGCCATTTTTAATGCTGTAGAACGAGAAAAGACTGTAATAGGAATCTGTGGTGGGTATCAAATGCTAGGACGTGAGATCGTTGACTGCATGGGTGCTGAGTTGAGGGGTACTGCAGCTGGGCTTGGAATATTAGATATAGAAACAGTTTTTCATACCACGAAGGTTACGCAGCACGTAAATGCTCGAGTCATAGCAAATAAAGGACTTTTTAAGTCAATAACTGATAAAGAGCTGGCAGGCTACGAAATTCATATGGGCAGGCCTATTGCTAGAACTGATCCTGTATTTGATCTTGGTGGCCGATATGACGGTACCATGAACACAAAGGGCAATGTGTTAGGATTCAGCATACACGGGTTATTTAACAATAGGCTGTTTCGTGATGCATTATATGCCCATATTACCAACGACCATGCATATTTTGATGAAAAGGACTCTTTTGGCAAAACGGATGCTGCCGATATTGTAGCTGATGTTATCGAAAGTAGCGTCAATATGAGCATGCTAGATTCGATAATCTTCGATTAGCTATAGGTGCTGGGATTAGTCTTTACTAAAGAGGTCGTGTCAGATTGATTGTTCTATTTTTGGGTGGTACGCGAAGTGGTAAAAGTCGACTTGCAAAGAACTTTGTAGAGTCTACATCTATCTATCCACGTACAGTTATTGCTACTGCCATTCCAGAAGGAGATGAAGAGTTCCAGCAGAGAATTGAACGTCATAAAAAGGAAAGAGACATTACTTGGGGCCTTATAGAACAGCCATTTTACATTTACGATGCTCTATCTGCAATCAAGGAAGGAATTGTACTTGTTGATTCCATAGATTGCTGGGTTAGCAATCATCTTATAAGAGCTGATAGCGTTGGGCCTGTTGCGTCCTTCAATGCGTGTGATGGTATTAAATTTGAAATGGAAAAACAGCTTCAAGGCATGATGGAATTAAGTAGAGAGCGCAACATAAGTGTGGTATTCGTAAGTGCGGAGGCTGGTTTATCAGTTGTTCCTGATAACAGACTTGCACGCTATTTTGTAGATATTCTAGGATCTCTTAATCAGTTGATTGCAGCGAATGCAGACAATGCCTATTTGTGTGTAGCAGGAAAATCAATCAAGCTTTAGTCTAATGATGTTGATAGCTGTATCATGTGCAAATGTATCAAGGAAATCTATCCTGATGTTTCGATTGCAATTCACAATTAATATGAGTACAACATCATCTAAAAGGATACGTTGAGAAGATATACATCGTAATTGACAATTCGGAGTGAACATGTTTCCAAAGGAGCAAATACGTAATTACAGCATAATCGCGCATGTTGACCACGGGAAGTCCACGCTGGCTGACAGAATTTTAGAGTTTACAGGCACAATATCCCAGCGTGACATGGTGGACCAGGTTCTGGATCAGATGGAGCTGGAACGAGAACGAGGAATAACTATAAAGATGCAGCCCGTGAGGATCAAATATAAAGCAGATGATGGGCTGGAATATCAGCTGAACTTAATCGATACGCCAGGTCATGTTGACTTTTCATATGAGGTTTCTCGCTCTCTGGCGGCCTGTGAGGGGGCAATATTGGTGGTCGATGCCAGTCAGGGTATTGAAGCGCAAACACTTGCCAACCTTTATCAAGCAATTGAGCACGACTTAGTAATTATACCGGTGGTAAATAAAATTGACCTTGAACAAGCTAGGCCAGAACAAGTTAGACAAGACTTAGTAGCTTTACTTGGGTGTGCACCTGATGACGTAATCATGGCCTCGGCAAAGCTGGGCATTGGAATAAAAGAGATACTTGAAGCAGTCGTCAAGCGCATTCCGCCACCTACTGGTAGCTTAGAGGCGCCTTTAAGGGCACTGATATTTGATGCCCACTTTGACTCTTACAAAGGAGTGATAGTACATCTTAGGGTATTTGATGGATCAATTAAGACAGGTGACCAGATTCAACTTATGGCAACAGGCGCAGTGCACGACGTTACTGAAACTGGCTATTTCTCGCCGTGGCTTGTTCCTACTGATGGTTTATACACTGGAGAGGTTGGATACATTACTGCTAACATTCGCGAAGTATCGCAGGCGCGTGTGGGGGATACAGTCACTTATTTTTTGAACCCGGCAGCTGATCCATTGCCTGGCTATCGGCCGGCTAAGCCCATGGTTTTTGCGGGAATGTTTCCAGTTGATCCAGGTGGGTATGAAGACTTGAAAGAAGCGCTTGAAAAGCTAAAACTAAATGATGCTGCACTTAGCTATGAGCCAGAGGTTTCCACTGCTCTTGGTTTTGGTTTCCGATGCGGATTTCTCGGGCTACTACATATGGATATTGTGCAAGAGCGGCTTGAGAGAGAATTTGGCCTTAACCTCATAACAACGGCACCAAGTGTGGAATATAAAGCGGTTTTGCGCAATGGCGAGGCAGTGTACTTTAGAAATCCTGACGCTATGCCTGATATTAGCAAAATTGACTACATTGAGGAGCCATTTGTAAAAGCCACAATATTTGTGCCGGAAGAGTATGTAGGTGCGGTTATGGAATTATGTCATGATCGCCGGGCCGAGTTTATAAGCATGTCTTATGAATTAAAAGAAAGGGTTCAGTTAGTTTACCATCTACCATTGGCCGAACTCATAACTGACTTCTATGACAGGCTGAAATCTCTAACGCGCGGTTATGCTTCGCTTGATTATGAGCACATAGGATACAAACGATCAGATTTGGTCAAAGTCGACATACTAGTAGCTGGAAATAAAGTCGATGCCCTTTCATGTATCATTCATCGCGATGTTGCTGAAGCACGAGGCCGAAAGATAATATCAATGTTGCGCGGCCTTATACCTAGACAACTTTTTGAAGTGAGTTTGCAGGCCGCAATTGGTTCAAAGATAATAGCGCGAGAAAATATTCCGCCCTTAAGAAAGGATGTTTTGGCTAAATGCTATGGGGGTGATGTAACACGCAAACGCAAGTTATTGGAAAAACAGAAAGAGGGGAAAAAGCGGCTAAAACGCATAGGCAATGTAGACATTCCCCAAGAAGCATTTATGAGCATATTAAAACAGACTTGAACAGTGAGCTGAAGTGTGAGCGAATTAAGCATTTGTATATACATATACCATTTTGTAGTCGCAAATGCGGCTACTGTAACTTTACAGCTTATGCAGGCATGAAGAATTTATATGCACCCTACCTTCAGAGAGTAAAAGCTGAAATACGTGAAGTGCTCAAGGTTTATCCTTTGGTGGAGCTTGATAGCGTTTACCTTGGTGGCGGGACACCTAGTCTAGTTGATCCTGCTTTGCTGGAAGATCTTTTCGAGGAGATAGAGGGGCAAATTGGTATAGCTCAAGAAGCAGAAGTAACCGTAGAGGCTAATCCTTTGTCAGTTGACTATCAAAATGCAATCAAGTGGCGTGACGTGGGGATAAATAGGGTTAGCTTAGGCATTCAAGGATTTGACCCAGACCTGCTTGCCATCCTGGGGCGAAAAGGGGATTCTAAAGCGTCAAGGGCTGCATACGAGAATCTTAGGGAAGCTGGCTTTACAAATATCAACATAGATCTCATATTTGGCGTTCCTGGCCAAGATGAGGTTTCATGGTCTAGGACCTTGGAAAGAGCCATAGAGTTACAACCTGAACACATCTCGACATACTGTCTTACATACGAACCCAATACACTGCTGTATAAGAGGTGGCAAAATGGCGAAATAGATGGGCCCGATCCAGATAGGGAATATATTCTTATGGAAAGTGGGGCACGTATTCTGGAGGCAGCTGGATACAAATGGTATGAGATATCAAACTTCGCAAAAGATGGTTTTTTTGGTAGGCATAACCTAGCATATTGGGATGCTCATTCATACATTGGAGTAGGGTGCGGAGCGCACAGCTGTGTCAACTTCAAAAATAATAATGGTATAACCGAAAAGAGATTAAGGTACTGGAATGTTGGAGCCGTAAAGGAGTATATAGCTGAGGCTGACATTGCTGACGATTTTGAGGTGTTAGACAACAAGACGGCAGCAGCGGAACATGCTGAGTTAGCTTTACGCACCATTTTCGGGATTAATCTAAAAAAGTTCGAGTCACAATATGGCAGCAGTGCGGCAGAGCAGATAAAAGACGTACTAGAGCATGCAAGGCACTTGGAGCTTGTTGAGTTGGAAAATAGTGTGCAATATCGTCCAACTAGAAAAGGTTATTTCCTTAATAATCAAATTGGGGTGTTGCTTGTTTAGCCTAGCTTTATTTGTCTAAAGAATGCAGCAGGCTAACTTTGTCATGGATAATAGAGTTTTAGAGAGGGTCTTAAACCAAGCGTAGCGGAATATGGACACATTAAGTTTTACTCGAATTGATGAGAGAAAGCAGAAGGTACTAAAGGCTACTGTGGAAGAGTTTATTTCCACAGGTGTGCCGGTTGCTTCAAGTCTGCTAGCAGGAAAGCAGCTACTAGGCTGGTCGCCTGCTACTATACGGAATGACTTGGCGGAGCTTGATGAAATGGGCTATTTAATGCAACCCCATGTATCATCAGGACGTATTCCAACGGACTCAGGCTATAGGGCTTTTGTTGATTTCCTGATGCCTGATGCAACCGTCTCTAAAGACTTGGTAATGCATGTGCAAAGAGAATTAACGAAGGTGGCTAGCGATTCAGAAGAAGTGGCAGTGTCGGCTGCAAAGGTCCTATCTGAAATAACTGAAGGTATAGCGCTTGCTACCTTACCTATCGACCAAAGCGTGTGTGTCAGAAAAATTGATGTTGTGTATATTTCGCCGAAGTGTGCTGTGCTAGTTGTTGTACTTGATAGTGGCGAGGTAATACATCAGCAGACTTGGTTTTCGTATGAACATACGCGCGATGAACTTAGGAACATAGTGGAACGTATAAATAGCTTGCTTTATGGCAAAAATTATGATGAGATGATGACAATACTTAATAAAAATGAAGTCTTGCTTATGGACAGCGAGCAATACATAATTGAGAAGGTTGCTGAGATTATGATGCGAAGACAGACAAAGATTGGTGAATTTGTTGCCGTAGAAGGGATTGGCAACTTGCTAAAACACCCGGAATTTAAGGATGCGTACAAAGTTCAGCCTGTGCTTGGGGTAATTGAAGAACCTGAAGTCTTGCTAGCTCTTGTAAAACCTAATGAGATTAACGAAGGGTTTGTGCAGGTAATAATAGGTAGAGAAAGTCAGATGGAGGAGCTTGAATGTTGCAGCCTATTTATAACATGGTATGGCCCTTCAAACAGACGAAGCGGCATGTTCTGCATAGTTGGGCCGAAGCGTGTTTCGTACGCCGATACTGTGGTAAGGATGAAGTTGGTTGCGCATACAACTTCCAAGAAACTGGATGGTGAGTTGACGCAGGGTGAAGCAGATTATGAGTGACAAAGAGTTGAAAAAAGAAAACATCGATGCTCAGCCTCAGAATGTGGAAGCTCAAGACTTGAGTGAGCAGCCTCAAGACCTGCCTTCTGAACAGACAGAAACAGTCTCAGAGCAGGTTGTAGAAGATCTCAAGCAGCAGGTACAGGAGCTGAGCCAAAAAAACGATGAACTATTTGCGCGACTTCAACGCCTGGCAGCGGATTTTGAGAATTATAAGAAGCGTGCCCGGCAAGAACAGTTAGAAATTATGGAGTATGGGAACCTAAAGTTGATTGAAAGATTATTACCAGTACTTGATAGTTTTGAAAAAGCGCTTGAAAACAAACCTGATGGTATTGATGAGATGTGGCTAAAAGGTCTTGAAATGGTATTGGGGCAACTTAAAGATGTCTTAGCAGCATTTGGTGTTGAACCAATAGAAGCAGTTGGTAAGGACTTTGACCCACATCTTCATGAAGCTGTGATGCATGATTCCGAAAGTGACTTTGAAGAAGGTAAAGTTACTGAAGAGCTGCAGAAGGGATACACTTACCACGGTAGAGTAATTAGGCCTGCTTTGGTCAAGCTAGCGGGTCCAAAGTAAAGGGCGATGGCTACATCAAAAGATTATTATGAAATCCTGGGTGTCCCTCGTGATGCTACGGCCGAAGAAATAAAAAAGGCCTACAGGTCTCTTGCGCTTAAGTATCACCCTGACCGTAATCCTGGAGACCCTACAGCGGAAGAGAAGCTTAAAGAAATAAATGAAGCATATCAGGTTCTAAGTGACCCAGAAAAGCGAAGACAGTATGACATGTTTGGAACCACAGCACGGACTTCGACAGCTTCCTCTGCAGGGTTTGGCGACTTTGGCGGATTTGGCTTTGACATGAGTGATATTTTCGATACTTTCTTTGGCACCGCAACAAGAACACATCGGGCACGGGTTCACAAAGGCAATGATATACATACTCATGTTCAAATAATTTTTGACGAAGCGTTTAAGGGGTGCACTAAGGTAATTAGTTACACCAGAAGAACGGTATGCAAGTCATGCGGTGGTACTGGAGCCAAAGGGGGGACTGCTTTTCAGCAATGTGGGGTATGCGGAGGTACAGGAGAAGTAAGGCGAGTCACGCATTCGTTTTTCGGACAAATGATTAATGTAACTACATGCTCTGCCTGCAAGGGTACGGGTAGAGTGGTAGTTGAAGAGTGCAGAGAGTGCCTTGGACACGGAATTGTATCCGAGAGTAAGAAAATTGAAGTTACAATACCAGCCGGTGTAGATGATGGCTACAGGATGCGTGTACCTGGTGAGGGAGATGCAAGCTTTGATGGAGGTCCTCCTGGTGACTTGTATATTGAGATTCGTGTAAAGTCGCACCCTGAGTTCGAACGGAAGGGAAGTGACATATATTACGAGCTGCGTGTAAACATGGTACAGGCAGCTTTGGGCGATACCATTCTTATACCAACGCCAGATGGGCAAGTGGAATTTAAGCTACCTGCTGGTACGCAACATGGTCAGAGATTTAGGTTACTTGAAAAGGGCATGCCAAAGCTTGGCAGTAACAGACGCGGAGATATGTATGTCGAGGTAAAAGTTATCATTCCTAAGAATTTGACACCAGAGCAACGTGAATTGCTGCTAAAATTTGGTGGGCTAACTGGTAAGCCGCAACCAGTTGAAAAGAACTTTTTTGAGAAGTTAAGAGACGCTATTTTGTCAAATTAGCGTACACGCAGCTGGGCTGCTTTGCTTGTGTCTTCCCAAGGAAGATTTAACTCAGGTCTGCCAAAATGTCCGTAGGCTGCCACTGCTCTGTAAATAGGTCTTCTAAGTGCTAGCTTATCGATAATAGCAGCTGGTCGTAGGTCGAATACTTCTTTAACTAGATCATTGATCCTATCTTGGGAGATTTTTTCTGTTCCAAAGCAATCGATGTACAGTGAAGTTGGTCTAGCCTTGCCTATTGCGTAAGAAATTTGCACCTCGACTTTGTCAGCTAAACCTGCAGCTACGATGTTTTTTGCAACCAGCCTAGCAGCATAGCTTGCAGAGCGGTCAACTTTGGTAGGATCTTTCCCTGAGAAGCAACCCCCGCCGTGCCTTGCCACGCCGCCATAGGTGTCGACAATTATTTTCCTTCCTGTAAGTCCAGTATCGGCTGCTGGCCCACCTTTTTCGAATCGTCCAGACGGGTTTATATAAATTTTTGTCTGTTTGTTGATCAATTCATTTGGCATCACAGCGTATACCACATTTTCTTTTACGTCTTGTTCGATCTGCCTAGTGCTGATTCCAGGCAAATGCTGAGCCGAAACGATCACGGAGTCAATAAGCACGGGCTTATTGTCTTCGTAAACTACTGTTACTTGGCTCTTGCCATCAGGCAGCAGATATGGCAAGGTGCCGTTTTTTCGCACTTCTGCTAGGCGTTGGCAGAGCCTATGTGCGAGTAGGATCGAAAGTGGTATTAACTCAGGAGTCTCGTTGCAGGCGTATCCGATCATCATACCCTGGTCCCCTGCTCCAAGAACTTCATAAGGGTCATCGATACTAGAGGTGCCACGTATTTCTAGGGCTTGGTTAACGCCTGCTTCAATATCAGCGCTCTGCGGCCGTATGTCTACGATAATTTTTGCATTATCTGGGTCAAATCCAGTTTCATCACCAGCGTAACCGATTTCCTTTGCCACTTTACGTGCTAAAGCTTCTATATCAACCTTACCGTTAGAAGTTACTTCCCCAGCTATGACCAATAGATTGCCGCTAACCAGACATTCACAAGCCACCCTAGAGAGGGGGTCTTGCTCAATATAAGCATCTAAAATAGCATCGGATATTTGATCGCATAGTTTGTCTGGATGTCCTTCGGTTACTGACTCTGATGTTATGACTTTGATGGCCATCACACAGCTCCTATAGTTGTAGCACCCTCAGATGCCGAACCAGCAAGCATCTGGTATTTTGCAAAGACCCCTGACTTTATTGTTGGCTTAGGTTGCTTGAAGTCTTTCAGGCGTTGCTGGATATCGACATTTTCCACTTCAATTATTCTAGTGTCTATATCTATGTGAATAATATCCCCATCTTGCAGTGCAGCAATGGGTCCCCCTACATATGCTTCTGGAGCTATGTGTCCAACCATCAAGCCATGTGTTGCTCCACTGAAACGTCCATCAGTGATAAGTGCCACAGATGAATGGAGACCTTCGCCAACAATAGCTGCAGTAACAGCAAGCATTTCTCTCATGCCAGGACCGCCTTTTGGTCCTTCGTAACGTATTACCACTACATCGCCTGGTTTTATAGACCCCGAGGTCACAGCGTTAAATGCCGCTTCTTCTCCATCAAAAACTCTAGCGGGGCCGCGGTGCGACCTTGGGGTGTCTGGAGTTACCTTTACTACGCAGCCTTCGGGCGCAAGATTGCCTTTTAGGATCGCTAGTCCACCATCCGCTCTGATGGGATCGGTCAATGGACGCACTACATCCTGCCCAGGCGTTTCGTTAACATTTTGAAGCTCTTCGCTTAATGTTTTTCCAGTTACTGTAAGCGTGTTGCCGTCAATAAGGCCGCCCTGCAATAAGCGCTTTGATAATACGCCTATTCCACCTGCACGGTAAAGATCCACAGCCACATATTTGCCTCCAGGTTTAAGATCTGCCAAAAGAGGTGTTTTCCTACTTATCTCATCAAAGTCTTCTATGGACAGTGGAACATTTGCCTCTCTGGCTAGTGCAAGTAGATGAAGTACAGAATTTGTTGACCCACCGCTTGCTGCGACACATGCTATTGCATTCAGAATAGACTGCCGCGTTATGATATTCGACGGCTTTATATCCAGGTTAAGGGCATTCATAATAACCATGCCCATCTGCTCAGTTAGCTCTCCTTTAAGTGGATGTGTCGCGGGCACTGAATTATATCCCACAGGTGACAACCCCAGCACCTCGAGGACCATAGCCATCGTGTTGGCGGTAAATTGTCCACCACATGCTCCCGCACCCGGACATGCTACCCTTTCAAGCTCATCAAGGTCACTATCTGTCATCTTTCCTGCAGAAACAGCGCCAATTGCTTCGTAGACATCCTCTATTGTGACGTCCTTGCCTCTGAAATTACCTGGCGCGATGGATCCACCATAAAGCACCATTGCTGGACGATCAATCCGCACAACGGCCATAGCAGCCGCAGGTATTGTTTTGTCACATCCTACTAAGCAGACAAGTGCATCAAACATGTGCCCTTTTGCTACAAGTTCAATTGAATCTGCTATAACCTCTCGGCTTATTAAGGATGCTTTCATTCCTGGTGTACCCATTGTTACTCCGTCAGATATCGCTATCGTGTTGAATTCCATCGGTGTACCACCTGCCGCTCTGATTCCCTTTTTAAGTCGTTCAGCTAACTGACGTAGTCCGTAATTACAAGGCATTGTCTCTATCCAAGTATTTGCTATACCTATGATTGGCCGGGCAAAGTCCTCGTCCCCAAAACCTATAGCTCGTAGCATAGCACGAGCGCCCGCACGAGAACGACCACTTAATATAACTCTGCTTAGAAGGTCCTGTCTTTCCATATCGTCTACGCACTCCCTAAAATAAACGCAACTATTCTATAAAAAGCAGACTTTATCCTGCAGTAGTTGGCTATACATGATTAAGTCTAATGGTTTGTAAGCCACTCTAGTATGGCTTAAGTTTCAATCAGATGCGTTTTTGAGATTTGTTTTGCCAACAGGGATGTCCGTTTACTACCGCAATTGGTTTTGGACGGCGCCAATCAAATCATTGATAATAGCGAACGCTGCCTTTTTCCCATCGGCTACAGCTGTTACCACTAAGTCTGCTCCTCGCACACAATCTCCTGCGGCGTAAATTCGCTCATAGTTGGTACGACCATTGTTTGCCGAGATGGTTCCGGATTGTGAAGCAAGAAGTGGAAACTTTTCGAAAATCGCTTTATCAACTTCATATCCGATTGCTTTCACAACATAATCACACTCGATGGATACGAGTTGCGAGCCCTGTGGATCCACAGTAAATTTAGCCTCTACTTTTGTTCCGTTAGTGCTAAAGGCAACGGGCACATAATTAAAGAGGAACTTTACGCCTTCTTCTTCCGCATACTGAACTTCGACACGTCGGGCGCGCATATGCTCTTGGCCGCGTCTGTACGCACATATAACTTCCGCAGCGCCTGCGCGTATAGCAGAACGTGCGCAATCAATTGCTGTATCTCCTCCACCTATAATCAGAAGGTTTTTTCCTTCCAGTGATGTGCGGTCAAATTTTGCAACCGGAATATCGTTTTGCGGGAGGTTTAAATTTATTAGGAACTCTGTTGCGTCGACTATCTGTGGTATGTTTTCACCTGTGATTCCCAAGCTTCTTGGCCGTGATGCACCTATTGTAAGTAGGAGTGCATCATAGGGTGTATTTGGCCAATCTGAAACAAGCTCCAAAAAACCTTTGTTGCTTTCGAATCTGACACCTTTATTTGTTAGCTTGTTCACGTATGTATCGACTACTGCTTTGCTCAGTTTAAATGAAGGGATACCGTAGCGCAAGATGCCTCCAGGCTTTGGCCAGACATCGAACACAGTTACAAATATTCCTGAGTCGATAAGTATTTCGGCAGCTGTGAGTCCAGCTGGGCCTGCTCCCGCAATGGCCACATGAAAGTGCTTGTTTGGTGCAATAGTTGCCGCGGTATATTTAGTGTCCATATCAAGGGAATTTTCTCCGAGGAAGGCTTCAAGCCATCCGATAGCTACAGTTTTGTTAAGTTTCCTCAGAACACAAGCGCCTTCACACACCCTTTCCTGAGGGCATAGTCTGCCACACATTTCCGTGATAGGATTGGTGTTGCGAAATATTC